>ERZ724522.272-NODE-272-length-35531-cov-7.708225_pt1 | contig 35531 bp, 62 predicted proteins | sample MGYA00376055_ERZ724522 | MGnify/ENA primary metagenome ERZ724522 (study PRJEB28724, sample SAMN07190884) | wastewater metagenome | isolation source: effluent of sewage treatment plant in Hong Hong | place: Hong Kong | collected 2016-03-17 ...
CTTTATTAAGTACTATCATAGATGAATCACATAAATTTATAATTTTAATATTTTGTGATTTTGATATGTTTGGTATTAAAAATAATAGTATTAAAAATATTTTATTCATGTTGAAGATTATTTTTATAATTATTTTTATATATTTTATTTTGTTTTTTATTTATTTCTGATTTTTTTAAATATTTTATAATAATATTTGATAATTCTGCTGTTTGTTTTCTTATTTCTATAACCGAATTGCATTCATATAGTTCTCCTTTTAAAATTGGACCAATTGCTACTAAGTTAGATAATTTTGAGTTATTTTCATCAATTATATTGTAATTATTTGTTTTTATCGTAATCGATTCTTTACCATATTGTATGATTCCAGATTTGATAAGATTTTTTATCAATGGTAGATTTATTTTTTTATAATTATGTTCTGGTTCATCACAGTTTATAATTAAATCTATATTTAATAATTCAATCTTAATTTTTTTCTCATTAAAAATTTGTACTTTTATTTTATTTTCTTGTTGATCTATTTTTAGTATTTCTCCTTTTATAATTTCTAATCTATTAGATTCTAATAATTGTCCGATTGTGATAGATGTTGATTCAGGTGTTCTATGACATATCGAGTTCCATAAAGAACTTAAATGTCTTATGAATCTTAATTTATCTGTTTTAGATAGTGATTTCCAAATATTTGGAACGTATGGTATAATAGAGTCAATTACGGTGGTTGGATCAGTGTGTTTTTTAACATGACTTCTGACTATATGAAATATTTGATTAATATCTTTACCTTTTAGTTCTTCATGAAAGCTTGGATATGTATCATATAATTTATGAACAAAAGGTTGGTATTCATTTTCTGATATTGAATAAAATTTTCCTTTATGTTTTCTTTCATTTAGAGAAAGTATAATATCTTGAAACATTAATCCAGATCCTATAAATAAAATATCTTCATCTAATTTTAATTTTTTAAAAAAATCTTCAGACCAAGGTGATTTAACATAATTTTTAATATTTGAAGATTTCAATATATCTAATTCAATAGGTGAAATATTACCAATTGCTAAAACTACTAGATCGGAAGTAATATCTTCGTTATTTTGAAGTGATAGTTTGTAATTTGATTCAGTTTTTGTTATATCAATAACTTCATCAAATATGGAATTAAAATTTATATTATTTGGTTTATTTACAATGGTGTGTTTAAAATTATATTTAATATATTGACCAAATATACTTCTTGGAACAAAGTCATTTTTTGTATAAGTATATCCAAATTTTTTTAACCAATTATAAAAATTATCTGGATCATCTGGAAATATAGACATATTAGAACATCTAACATTCAAAAGATTTGTAAACTCTTCGGTTGAATAAGCAATTCCTGTATTAAATTTTTGAGGATCTCTCTCAATTAAGTTAATATTTAGTTTATCTCCTTTCCAATTTTTAATTAAATTAATTGTTAACAATGATCCGGATAAACCCGAACCAATTATGCTAATATTTTTCATATGATAGAATCAATTTTTTTATCTCTGGATAAAGTGATAAGATATCCTTGAAGTGTGTTTGAAATATACTTTTGCATGATAAATTTGTTTAAATATATATTATAATCTCTAACAACTAACATACAGAATTCATCATCTGGATCTAAATTTTTAAATTTATTAAAATGTGGACGTATATCTTCATATAAATCGTTAAAAGATTTCATAACATCATCTACATTAATTAAGATCCAGAGTAGATGCTTATTAGAGTTATTTGAATAACTACCATTAACTAATTCAGTATAAATTCTCCTTAAAATTGGAAGAATTAGTTGATTTTTTTTATCATCATCTGTCATATACTTCATACCCTCTTCAAATATTTCAATCATTTGAGGTTTTTGATCTTCGGCCAGATTTGATAATAATCCGGTTTCTTCCCAATCAAGTTTTCCACTTTTATGTAATTTTATAAATTCTTTCATATACTTTTAACAAAGTAGAGTCTTATGTGCTCTATCTCATTTGGTAATTTTATTTCTATATCCCATTTGTAAAGTGGTCTTTGATAACTCATATAGTCGAATGATTCGTCTAATAGATTTTGTATTTTATATTCTCGCAATTCAGAAATGTTTGGTGGCTTAAAAATTACTCTATAATCTATAATTAAATCTTTAAGTAGATAGTTCAGAGTAAGATATTTTGATATATCGCAATCAAGAGTATTACTTTCGGTCAGAATATTTTCTATATCTTCTTTAATACAATTTATAGTATGTTTATTTTTAGAATTCATATGTCTATTTTAATATATAAAAGAAAATTTATTTAAAGTTTAATATGTTAAACTATTTACAATTTATTAAAGAACATAAATTTTGGGGAAAATCAACATATAACGAATCAAATAGATTTCTTCACATGAAAGAAGTTTTAGACACAATTGAAGATATGTGTTTGGACTTAAAAGATGATGGATTTGATATAATTTTTGGTATAATGCCACATGGTTTAGTCAATAACGGTTTTGCAAATTTTGATGAAAATTTAGATGATATACAAATAAAAAAAGCATCTTTAGGAAAGAGTGTGATCTATATTAAATTTGATATTAGTAAGAACTTGATAAAATTTGGAACTGATGAGAGAATCTTAGAGAATTTTATTGAAACTATTATCTCGGTATATAAATATTTACAGAGTGAGGATCTCTTAATTAATAGTCTTTGGACTAAGGAAATGGTGGTCAAAAAAAATAGAAGTGATCACGGTAGAAGTGAGTTTTTCTTACACGGAGTCTACCTAAATTATCTAGTCAATCATATTGATTGGTCAAGAAGTGAAAAATTAAGTAATATAGTAGGTAAGGTAGATAATATTAAGGTACAAAAAAATGATTATAGTTTTAGACAACTTTTAGATGTTAGAATTGCATTTTCTGGTCAACCTTTAATTGAAGAATCAAAAGATTTCCGAGTTGATATTGGAGTGAAAGCTAGTGAATCAGACTATGAAAATCTTAAAGATATTATTGATGATTTTAATCAAAATAACCAAGAAGATAAGGATGGTAAATTTGAGGCAACAATTGGAAAAGTTAGAACAAAAACGAAATATGGTAAAGGATATATCGTGATGATCGATGATAAGAGTAGTTTCTATGATGGATTTCAAATGTCAGATGTATCTTCATTGATTTTAAGATTGATGTCTGAGCTTGAAACAGAATCGATTGAAACCGGTATATTATTTATAGGAGATCCAGATAGAAAGAATATTACTTTAACTAAAAATGATTTAGTTGAAAATAAAGTATTTGATGCTATGGGTAATTTAATTTTCTATATTGATATCATAGATTAACGAATCATTATAGAAACTATTATCTGAGTAACTATAAAAGTTGCGTGTAGAAAAAAGTCCGTAAAATATAATAGTGATTATATTTTAAAAAACACAGGTTTGTTTTTACAATAAACGAAATTACTAATTGGTAAGATTTTTCTTTTTGCTTCAGTAGAGAAACCTGACAAGAAAAATGTCAAATATAATAAAGTAACTTGCAAAACAGCAAAAAGTGAAAATTCAATAGTTACTTGAGTCATAAATCAAAAATATTATCACTATCAAATATTTGATTTAATAACCCTTCTCGCTCTCTTTGTTGAAATGTCTGTATAAATCTCCAGTTTGTATACCGTAAATCTAAATAACCAGGTGAGATTAAGTGATGTTCATGATATTCATCAGGTGACCATCTGAATATCATGTCAAATGCGTATTCACCTTCTAATGAATCTTTATCTAAAAGATGTTCATTACAATCTAATAAAGCCTCTAATACTTGTGAATTATCTGCTCTTCCGATTTTAATCCAAAAGTTTTCTTCCTTTAATCCTTTGAATTTAAAGGTTGGATTAGTATATTGGTTGTTGCCCTCATCAAGTACCAAATCACCACATCCAGATATAACTACTACTCCAGATTCATCGAGTTCGAGTATGTCTTCTAATATTTGTTTATAATCCATTGGTTAAAGATTCAATTTTTTCATCTCTTTTCTCTGAAAGAATTAAATTTTGAAGATCTTGATATATCATTTCATTAATTAACAGACCATTATAGTAGATATTAAACTCTTCAAATGAAGAAGTATCGCCATCCATTCGTGGCAACTCACCGTTATATCCTTTATAAGATACCATTGTTAATCCGTTAAACATGCCCCAACCAGTTTCTATTTTAGAATCTGGTTTCCATGTAGAAAAATCACCTTCACATTGTGCAGGATGGCCTTCGATGTAGTATTGATCAGGCTTTGATATAAAGATAAATTTATCAGATGTAAAGTCAATCTTATTCATAAAAAGGATAAAGTTTTTGCATCCATTGAAGGATTGTCATTTTTCTTAAATCTGAAAGTGGCTTTAATTCTCTATCAACAACTTCTTTTCTGAACTCAGCCTCTGGGTAAAGTGGTCCAGACAACATTAGTGATGTTGAAACACCGCCAAGTGGTTTTACATAATGAAGTGTGTGGGTTTCTGTCATTTGATAGTAAGATCCGGTATAAATGATGAACTTAGCCATCATTGGTAATTTGTGAGCATCTTCTGATTTAATTTCGTCTCTAAACCAAGTAATTCCCATTTCATAAGAACCATCAATCATTTTGAAACTAGCGGGCCATCTATGTTTATGGAATAGACAAGGTTCATCAGTTGGATGAATCAAATGTATAAATAGTCGATGTTCATTGTCATATTGTGTCCAAAGTCTTTCAACTCTTGGTGGGTAATAGTCAACATCAAGTGTATTCCAGATTTCTGGTTGCATCAGAAGTCGTGGAAGATGAAGTTCTGCGTGTTTTAGATGTTCAATGGTTGAGTTCATTTTATAATTGGAATTGGTATAATTTTTTGAATTAGTTCCATTTTTCTATCTGGGAAAAGAATAAAAAATGTTTCAACTGGTGTGAACATATTTTCTAATCTTGGAAAACTACATGAGATTAATTCTTCAATTTTAGTTTCTTTTGTAATTGGATTATTAGATGTTATAAGACCTGGTGAGCATCTGTTCATAAGTGGAATGACTCTCTTTGTATATCCTATTGATCTAATATCTTTATAAATATTTGAATTCTCATTCAATTTTTCACGATCTTCTCGAAGTCCATAGTAAGATATCCATTGAATCTCATGATGTAATAATTGATTAAATGTTTCTTTTTCCATTTGTAAAAATAATAAAATAATATAATATAAACAAGTTAATTTTTATAAATTGGTCCGGTATTTAGTGAGTTGTTAACATTTATAGTTGTGTTAATTGTTATATTTGTACAATTTCCTGTTATTATCACAGATACATTATATGTACCTGGTGAGGAATAGGTGTGTATTGGATTTGCGACATTATTAGTTGTTCCGTCTCCGAAATTCCAAAAATAATTATAGATGTTTTGTGATGTACATTCTAATATTGGAGTAATTGGCTCGAAAAATCTAACAGTTGTACAGTTTATAATTGGGTTTGGTAGAGTAAATTGTGGATTGACATAAAAAGATGCAAAATTTGGCAAGCCTAATCCTGAATTTCTATTTCCAACAGGGACACTCAAATTTGTATAATTACATCCAGATCCTAATATGTTTGGTGAATTAATTACTGAAAGTCCAGTTGGACTATTTCTATTTACATAAATCTTTGAATCTGGTCCTCTTTGTAAGCATCCAATAAATGGGCCAAGATTTGATACTACAAATCTAGTGCTGCGTATTTGAGATAAATTGCCAGCGCATAAATTCCATTGTAATAAATTACCACCATTTGTTGCGGCGTAAATAACTCTTCCATTTTCGGAAAATTCACAACCATAAGCCCCGGTTTCATTAGAAATTAGCTGACCATTTGATACTACACCAGTTGAGTTATCGAAGTCAAAAATCTCAACTCTGTTTGATCCTCCTGATGAATATCCATATCCACACATTAATAATCTTTTACCATCTGGTGATGATTTTAACTGACCGTATCCGCTTTGTGTAATACCTGAAACTATAGATCCTGTTGGTGAAACTATAGATCCACCAACTCCTGCACTTGTTACTAACCAAGTTCTAAAATTATTAGAATTCCAATCATGAGATATTACCCAGATGTCTACATTATTACAATGTCTTACCGCACAGAGTTTCTCACAAGATGGTGTTCTAAGTTGTGTGTTCCTTGTTGATGAAATAACATCACCATATCCACCATTTAGACTCATATTAACTTCCGAGTAACAAATACCATTAGGACCTACATCTGCATCACTTGTAAAAATATAAAATCTATTATTTGTTCCTGGTCTCTCAATGATTATTGCAGATTGGGTTGACGAAGCATGTCCATTAAGTGAAGTTCCCGCTAGTGGATTACCATTAGGCATTGGTATATTTTGAGATGTCCATACTGTTCTACCATCGGTATAAAATAATAAACTACCAGATTGTGTTGATATTGATGCAACGCCTTCGGTTGTGACAAGTTGACTAGTCATAATAGGAACTGGTGATCCTGAATTGAATGTTATAGCAGCCTTGTTACCAAAAAACCAATTTGTTGTTGGTCCTGGTATCTGACATTGTGTTTCATTAAAAATTAATATTAAAAATAAACTTACTAATAATTTAAGGCAGTGTTTCATAGGTATTATATGTTTTATGGTTCCCAAACTAAATTTATAGGATTTTCTTCTTCACCAAATCGACTTTCTGTCCAAAGTGGAAATTGAGGATTATTTTCATATGCCCAATCTTTTAATCCCATCTCTTCAAATCGATTTTTTATCTTAATGTTATATGTATCTGCAATTGTCCTAACCCTTCTTTGGATATCAGATCTAGAAAGATTATGAGTGTTTTCACCACTATTATGAATAAATTGTAGATACTCATTCTTTTTTATTCTAAGCATTTTTGTGGTTAGGAAAGTATTGATTAGTAACTCATAGTCATCAGCAATTGATAACCTTCTATTATACCCACCGGTATTAAAATAGTCTTTTCTTCTCCAAGCTCTAATATGATTTGGAACACCAACAATATGTCTGATTGTTTTAGGATTTATATTAAATGATTGACATACTTTCATATGACGACCAAATACGATCTCATCTCTGTAACTACCATATCCTAATCCAAAATAATCACCATAAGTTTTATAATTCCAATTATCATCAAGTTCAACAAAATCAGTGTAGAAGAATCCACACTCTGGATATTTTTTAGAAGCTTGTAATAAAGTTTCAGTACAAGTTGGCATCAAATAGTCATCATGATCGAATTCTGCAATAACCTCACCGTTAGTTAGAACAGCGGCTCTATATTTAGATTCACCAACAATTCCACCTGATTTTTGTCGGAAATCATAAAGTTTAACTCTAACATCATTTTTAGCAATCTCTTCTGCAACTTTTAGTGTTTTACCACCATCTGTTGAGTCATTAACTAAAACCCATTCCCAGTTATAATTAGTTTGATTGAGTAAAGACTGATATGTCATTTTTAATTTCTCGCCCAAATTATAAATAGGTGTGAAATATGAAACCATTTCCTTGTGTTTATCTCGATCAAGTATATAGGCCATTGCACATCTATAAGAACTTTCACCTAAGTCTGGTCTAATTTCCGGTGTGTGTATCCATCTACATCTTATATCAACCGGTAATGATCCTAAATTAGGAAAGTTTGCCCAATCAGCTGAATGTGTTATAATCGCATCCGGATCTAATTGAGTTATATCCTGTTTTATAGTTTTATCATCTTTTCTATAATAAACTCTCAATTCATCACTCTCGTAATCTGCAAATTTATGTGACTTTAAAACAGGCTCTTCATCTCCAATAAATAAAACTTTTGGTGTAAAATTTGAAGGAGATTTTAAATAATTGTAATGACATAAAACTTCATCTATAAAGACAAACTCATCTGGATTGGTACGATAGATGTCCTCAATTAAATATCCATCAGCTTTATATTCATTAGGTATAAATCTTTTCTCACCAATTAGATTTCTATGTAAAATAAATTGAGCCATATCAATTCCTTGAACTCTGACATTCTCAGGTCTAGCTTCTCTTACTTTAAGACCTGTAAAATCACCATGCGTAATATCTTGTGATATTATAAAAGCCTTTTTATCTGGATTTTTTTGTATATAATTGTGTAAGGTATAATAGAAATTTTTATGTAAGATATTATCATCATCTACAAAATGTATAAATCCATCTTCGATTAGATCAATTGTTTTAGATAAAAGAGTGTGTCCAAAATCACCTTCATCACCTTTTAAGAATAGTGACTGACCACCATTCAGGTGAAGATCGGACAAAAAATCAGCATCTATATCCTTAATAACACGAGTATCAAACACAACCCACCATTTAACATCAAATAGTGTTGTCTTGCCAATAGATTCTTCTACTTTTCTAAGATATTGCGGACTAGTACATCTTGTAATTATATTTAATTTAATCATAATATCATATTTAGTTTTATATCTCTTATCACTCTTGAGATGATAGAATGTCCATCTGTTACGAGGTTACCATATTGATAGTCATAAAACTCCTTGAATTCAAAATCTAAGTCAAATATGACTTTATCTGCTAATAAATGTGAGTCGGTATCTTTGTTAAATTCATTTGTTTTTCTAACAAAATAACACCATCCGTAATCTTTTAATCTATATTTATGTGGATAGTAATTCTTGTATTTCTTTTCAATATCCACAAGATTCTCAAAAGATCCTAAATATTCATATTCTTCAATTTTTGAATATATTGATGACTTTTCTTGTCTCCAAAGACCTTCTATGTTTTTTAGTTGTATAACAGCGTACATTATATAATCCAATTTATTGATTGTTCAGAGTCGTCATTAGGAGGTCTGATTCCAACTCTTTTTATGGTAGTATCTTCTTGTGCAGAAATCCACCACTCGGTGGATTCAGGTTGTAGATAGATAAAATTATGTTTTATATAATTTGATATTTCTAAATCATCAAATGGATTAATACCATTCTCAGCAAGCTCTTCATCTGAGAGTTCAATTTCATAGTCAACATAAACTTTATGTTCTTCACGATAGATATACTTCATATATTTTATATTGATTTTTACCACCAAAGTGCAAAGAAGTATTCACTGAAAAGTGTGAAACCTTCTCTAAATTCATCTGCCTCTTCTTCTTTCATAAAGTCAGAGTTACCAGCAATCTCAAAAGTCCTTATCATTTTATCTAAAATTGCATTCCACTCATCTGGTGTTAATTCGGGTGGATAACAAATATTACTCTCTTTGAAAGCTTTTAGTCGAGGCACTATAAATCTTGAAATGGTTGTATATAAGTTCCAGGTTTCAGATTCATCAAATCCTCTTTCAAGTCGTTGTTTAGAAAATTTTTCTTCTCTTTTATCACCATCAGTATAAACTGAAAAGTTTATATTTGGTATTCCTAATGATTTTGGATCTGTCATTTCAATATCTCCTTTACTACGTAGTCTTGTCTCTTTTTATAGTCTATTTTTGATAAATCAATATATGGTATATTCTCAATCTCTAAATAAGATTTAATCCACATATCAAGATTTTTGATATCATCTTCATTATGATATCTAACGCCATCATTGGGGTTTGTTGGTATTGGAGGTACATAGAATATGTAATTCCATTTTGAAAGTGATTTAAGTATTTCTTTTTGAAGATGATTAATAGTTGCGATGTCTTTATCTGAAAGGGGATTATTGAATAGTCTTCTAAAATAGAAATAGTTTAATATACCAGATGAATCACACACTATATAATCTTTAGATCCAATAAACATATTTTCACGATTTGATTGTTTATAAAAAATAGTTATCTGATCAATTGGTGTGTTTGGAATTCCATATTGTGCTATAAAATCCGTTGCCTCTTCCCCTATTAAAATAGAGTTATAACCACCAGTTTTAAAAAGTGTGTGTACTTCAGATGCCAGTGTTGATTTACCACTTGCTGGTGCTCCTATAAAAGTTATAAGTTTTGACTTCATAAACATTTTTATGACTTAATACTTTGAAAGTTTTTTTAATATATAAATTATGAAATATTTAAAATACTTTGAGAGTTTTTATCAAATTAATTTAAATATTAACTATTCAGAACTATGAGATATTTAAAAACATACGAGGCTATTATAAAATCATCAGAAGCTACTTATTTACCAGTTAGTGATGATATAATTAAAATTATATCTGACTCATCAAGACAACTATCAATCTATGATAAAAATAATATGCAAAAAATCATTGATAACGTATTCGATGATATTGAATTAATGTGGACAGACTTAGGAGATGAATTAGATAATGTACTCTCAATTGTCTGTGAGAGGTGTAATACTAAGGATGTTGCTGGTAAAAACTTAAACGGAGTTATTAAAAATAGATTATTAGTTTTAATACAATCACCAAAATACGATCTTAATCAACAAGAGGTCGAAATGGTCATCAACACTAATAAAAGATGTGAGGAAATTACCGAATCTACTTTAAGTGGTAGAGATCCATACTACTACGGCATATCTAGATATTCTACAATAGGATATTATTATGAATTTAATGATTGTATTAACTTCTGGGAAAAAGTAAGATACAACACTGGTGAAGAACATATACGAGTAAGTCTTTATCATTTTAAATATGGATCTAAAATAATGCCAATCGCTTGGGAGAAAACACTTAAAATAAAAGATCAACTCGAACAAGATATTAAACCTAAATTAAGAGAATTGGGAATTGCCCCTATTATATCATATGGTGGTAGTGTTGGTGCAAGTGATAGACATGATACAATTGATATAAAATTTTTTAAACTAAAATGAAATATTTGAAAAGATTTGAAAACCTAAACTCATTAACACCAGAAGAAGTGCAATTCCATTTAGGTGAAATTAAAGACTTATTCCAAGATTATATTGATGAGTATAATATTGATGAGTTACCAGATGATTTAGATGAAGACGATGATTCTAAACCAGGTATATATTATCACATATCTGATTTTAGTGAAATTGCTGATAAATTTCGAAGACCTAATGGTGTTTTAAGAAGATGTCAGTTTGAACTCACACTATATTGTACAGGTGAATACTATCTTGATTGGTATAAAGGAGATCCTGAATGGACTAAAGAAGATGCTGATGAAAAGAATAAAATATGGAAGAAATATTTTAAACTAATAGGTGAAGATATTGAAAACTATGCAGATAGACTTAAACAAGCTGGATATATTGTTAAATATAGGATACCAGAAGAATTAGTTGAAGAATTGGTTGAAGATGATGAGTTTAATATTTTTATCTCTCTTGAGAAGTTCACCTCTTAAATCCCTTTAAAATAAAGTGTTTCAGAGAATTCACTCATAAATATTGTTAATATATAAAAGAAAACAATATTTATGAAAACAATAGTAGCTGCATTCTCTATGTTTATTTTTAGTATATTTTTCAATATACCAATTGTTGAAGAACAATGTGGTCATTGTCAATATATTAAAAAATATGAATCTAAATCTGTGGTTCTGGTAGATCAGCCAAAACCTTATGTGCAAGATTTAGATTCTAATTTAGTAGTTTATCCAATTCTTGAAAATGCTGATTTACCAAGTGATAGATATATTAGAGATATTAAATTTATCTATAAGGATAAACATTATTGCTCCGACTTAACTAAGGTTACATTTGTAACTTCTGACACTTCATTCTCAGTTATTTCTATACAAAGAATGAGTTGTAAAATTTTATCAATCATTAGACTTAATGACTATCAAGCTCAAGTATTAAAAAAGAGTCCAGTTAAGACCTTAATAATTGAAAATCTTGTTACAGATAATATTTACAATTACACTATGAATGATAGTTTGTATTTTGTAAAAGTCTTTAAATTAGATGATTCAAAATCGGCTTCAAAACCTGTAAGGACTTTTACACCTAAAAAATCTGGATTTGTGAAGTAATTAATAGTCAAAATCCAATTCAATGTCAGACTTAGCATATGATTGACAAGTAAGTATGAAACCATCTTTAACTTCTTTATCAGTCAATGCTAAGTTCTCGATCATTTCTACATGACCACATACTAACTTACACATACAACTTGAACAATGTCCTCTTAGACAAGACCAAGGTATATCAAAGTCTTTTAAATTATCAAGTATAGTTTTATCTGGTGAGATTTCTATCTGATGTGTTTGATCGTCGATTGTAAATTTTAAATTCATTAGTCATTATAAAAACTAATTATTAAAAAGTTTACCATCCACCTGATGCACCACCAGAGCCTCCACCCGTTTTGAAAGAGGGTGATGTGGTGACAGGAGAAAGAGGATACTCAGAAAGCCGTTGTTAATCAATTGTCCATCGTTAAACCTGATTATTATAATTCTATATCATCATCCCATCTTTTCATTAAGTCATCATATGAACTACTAAATGGGTTTTTATATGGTTCAGTTGATCTTCTATTGAAGACATAGTTATCTTTCCAAGTGCAGTGATCCATTAAATGGTCATGTACTATATCTGTGATATCTCTTTTGCCAATTTTTTGATCATGTTTTAATCCAAATTTGGCACACACATCGTCGCTCATCACACTACATAGATCATATTCAACCGCGCCACCAGTAGATAAATTTTTATAAGCTTCAATTAAGTCACCATCATAGTCTTCAGCGTCTTCGTCACTTATGTAGTCATAGACTCTTTCCTCTAATTCAGAATCAAACCATTCTGTTGGAAATTTCTCTTTAAGATAGTCTTCGATCTGTTTCTCTAAGTCTTCAGATTCATTAAATTTTTTTAGGTATTTCATTATATCTAATATATTTTTGCATTCTACCAGATAATTCAAATAAATATTGATTCATTTTACTTATCTTTTTTGGTTTTAATTCTTTTCTTTTTAAGTAAAAGTTACTGAATTTAGTAATAAAGTGTTCGTTATAACATATTACTTCAATTTGAAATGATATTTTTTTATTATGAACAAACCCAGTTAATACTTTTCTTTTTGGGTAGAAAGTTTCTTTATAATTTTCCACTTTTGAAAACTCTGACTTGATCCAAGAATTAGCATTATTAAAAATGTAATCAACACTTTTACCATCAACCGAATACTCAATTTTAGCTTTGTATTTACCATCAATTTTCTCAATTCTTTGAGAAAATAATAGTGTCGGTATAAATAGTAAAAGTGTCAATAACAATTTCATAATTTATATATTAAATTATGAATCTATTTTTTAAAACTTCTTCGATTTTTGATTGAACAAATTTGTTATTTCTAACACTCTTCATTTTCTTATCCAAGAATAAAATATTACTAATAACACATTTTGCGTTAGAACCATAATATTTTATGTAGTGTTCGATATCAAGATTCTTAGCTTTACCATCCTCGATATAAAACCATTTTTCACCATCATTGAAGACTTTAAAATGCGTTACATCATTATAGTCATATTCATAGTGACCGGTTTTATTCATTTCACCAAATTTAAAATTAGCTTTAGGTTTTATAAAGGTGTGAATTGATGTTCTTTTTAAGTAGTTAATTACTTCTTGTTTGTTTTGTTCTGTTGTTTTCATAATTTTTATTTTTATTTTTGTTTTATTATTTTTTAATCCACTCATAGTAACCAGGTTTTACATTATTATCTAATCTTTCAAAAAGACCAGATTTGTAAACCGCCTGAACATTATGTAAGTTTGAGGAGTGTTCCTTACCTTGTTCGTCATAAACGAGCCAAGTATAATAGTGATGATTGTTAGGTCTCAATGTTACATCATCTACTAGTTTATTTTGAAACCATTTCCAACCTTTTTCTGCGTTTAACAACGCTCTTTCCTCTCCCTCGGATTCAAATTTTTTAGAAATCTCTACATATTCATCATATGCTTTTTTAGCAATAGATAAAATTCTATCTTCTCTTTCTTTAGAACTTGGTCCACTATATCCCAGTTTAAATTTAAACTTTGACTTTACATCTTCCCATTCTGGAATTTCATAAGTATCAATCATTTCAGATACAAAGTCATCAATCTCTAAAGACCAGATATCAATTTTTTCACCCTCAGTAGAGTAGGTCCAGTTACCATCTTCATCAATATAACTATATGGACCATCCCAATATCCTGGTTTTAATTCAGCAAATCTTGGAACACCACCACTCATTCTAATATGTGCGTTACCTGATGGGTCAGCTTCTTGTAACATTTTAATAAATTCTTTTGTTGTCATAATTTTTAGTTATTTTTTATTTTGTTTAAAATTTTTTTACCTCTTTGGTTGATTGATTTCCATTTGATCTTGAAACTAACACTATCTACACCTCCAAACATTTGAGCATTTGAGTGCACCTCCGCCAACCCTGTTAACAATAGTGTTAAGGCATGTGGATTCTTGCAGAATTCATCAACACCATCGGATTTGAGGAGATGAATATCTATGTCGTGTCGAATAAGATCGGCAGCAACATCATTATTAAAAATTTGTTTGAAAATAGTATAAGATACCTCGGCATGATTTGGAAAGTGTCTTTTACCATCGACATCAATGGTTAAACAAAAAGGTTTTCCACAATCATGATACGTTGTGTATAATTCGAGAGTGTTATCATCTGGCAAAGATGATAATATTAGATCTTTATTAGTATAGATCCAATCTGGAAGAATCCATTCATATTTTAATGGATCTCCAGTTCTAAGGTGATTAATAAGATCAAAAAGATAATTCCTAACGGAAATACCGTGGTCAAGAACAGACTGACCTTTAGTCTGTTCACAATTTTTCATCGCATCGATGACAAGTCTTTTGTTAATCTACAACATGGCTATTGAATTATTTTGTTAATTTTTTCGTCTCTTAAAAATTTTTTCAAATTATTTTTTCGATTCTTATATCGTTGAGACATCTGTCTAAGTTCTTCACCGTGATTGGTTTCACCCGCCATTAGAATGAAATCAATCTGTTCATCAAGTTCAATTTGCTCACCTCTTTGGTCCTTTTCGACTAACTCATTGAGTTTTCGATAAAATGCGTCTAATTCATACTGATTCATATCACAAATATATAAATTTTTATCAAAATTATAGAATATATACAAAAAAATAATTTAAAAAGAATGAAACAAAAGAGTTTTGGTCCACACTTGACATTAGACCTAAAAGGATGTCCGAAAGAAGTTTTAGAAAACTATGAATTACATTTCAATTACTTAAAGACACTACCAGAAATGATCGATATGACACCAATAACTCAACCCTATGTTTTTCCCTACTCAGGTTTAGTTCCAGAAGATAAAGGAATTACAGGTATTGTAATCATAGCTGAAAGTCACCTATCTATACATTCATTTCAAGAAAAAGAATACACATTCATAGATATTTTTTCTTGTAAAGACTTTGATGTTAAAAAGGCTGTTGAATATACGGTCAATATATTTAAACCAGAATCATTTGAGATGAATGTTGTCGAAAGAGGAATTGATTTTCCAAGATAATATATACTTTATGAAGCATCTTAAAAAAATAAATGAGTGGAAAAAAGACTCTCCTGAAAATCGCAGAATTGACGAAGAGAATATTAATGAAATCAACGACTTTTTCTTAGAACTTAAAGATTTAGGATGTAAGTTAAGTATTGACGAAGTTAGTGAGTTTACTGAACAATCTTATCAAATATCTTACTATCTAGATGGTACAAGTTTAGGATTTAGTGTAGATACCAAAAATTATGAACACTCTTTTAAAGAACAAATTGAAAAGAACAAAGAAAATCTGAAGAGATTAAATGATTATATAAATTTATCACAAGACTTTATGATAAGGTTGAAGAATGCTTCTTATCAAATTGCATATTTTAACACATCTCACGATTATGTAAGAGGTTTTGAATCACCAGTTATTAAAACATCAATCAGACTTACTAAGCATGAAGATTAAATCATACATAGACTTTATCAATGAAGAACTTCAAAGAGTTGTATCAGATCAATCAGCTTCTGGTAGAACTAAATCTATTGACACTATCTGGGATGATCCTAGTAGTGCAAAGTCTCCAAGTTCATCAGTTCTTTTAAGAAAACAATTAAGAGATCAAGAGTTTGATGATTTAAAGAATATGTTTTCTTCAACTGGTTATAAAGATGTCCCTGATTTGGTAATCAAAGATATTATTAAAAAAGGTGTTGATGAAACTAAATTCAGAAAACTAAGAGTTACTTTTAATAATTTGAAATTCTTAAAAGACAAAGCAAAAGAAGGTGAACTTAGATGTGAATATTGTGATAAAGGTCCACTGGTTATATATGACTTCACATCAACAGATATAACACCTGAAATGTTAGATGATCCTAACTTTAGATTTAATCAAAAGTTTAAAGAAAGCGATGGCGCAACTTGTGACCATAAACAACCGATGTCAAAAGGTGGTGATAAGTTTGATTATAGTAATCTTGCAGTATGTTGTTACGATTGTAATAAAAGAAAGGTAATATGAATTGGCAAGAATGGAAAAGGTTAATGAACCTTTAAAATTTGATCTATTTTTTCATCTCTTAATTGACAGGGATTGATAAAATATTTATGAAAGTCTTTTTCTTTAATTGGAGACCAAAATGATTCTCTCTCAGATTCGACGATAAAGTAAATACCAACAAGTCTTTCATGACTTGTTGGTATTCTTACTTTATAATACTTACCTTTGGTCCATTTGATCCAATCTTCGCCATACGATTTACCGTTTATTTGGTATGTGTTAAGATTTTTCTCAAAATAGTTTCTTTTACAATAAACTCTCACTCATAGACATTACTTTTTTATTGGCCTATAACTTCGTCAATTCTCTTTTCTCTAATTCTTGGAAGATAGGCAATTGCTAGTCTACATGCCATGTCAAATGTATTGCCACTATGTCCATCATCTAGTCCAGGAACTAATTTCTTTTGTTCATTCCATTCCATTTTATGAAACTCAACAATTTTTTCTTTATTTCTAAGAGATTCAGCAATAAGAATACCCTGGTCGCAACAAAATATGTTGTAGTCCTCTCCAAATCCAGAGTTTAAATCGCCTACAATTGATTCAAAAAACTCTCTATCTTCTTGTGTCATATTAATTCGTGTATTTTTTTAACTTGTTCAAAAACATTTTCTGTATAATCATTTTCAATGACCAAGTTAGAATTTTCTATTTTAAATTCATCTGGAAGTTGTGTCTTCATTCTCCTATCATATTCTTTAGAAGAAATTTGATCTCGTTTCATTGCCATTTTCTTTCTGACTTGTGAATCTGAGTTGACAAAAATAATTTGGTCAAACTGATCTTGAAATCCATACTCATAAATTAAAGCACTTTCTACTAAAACATATTTTTTATTTTGATGTTCTTTATAAAATTTATCAAGTTCGTCTCTAAGAAAAGGTTTAACGATTTCAGAGATATCTTTAAGATTCTCACCAGTATCATCAAAGAATAATTTTTGTATCATGAACTTCTTGTTCATGACATTACCATCATATGATCCTGGAAATCTTTTTTTGATTTTAGAAATTAATTCCTCATTGGTATTTTGAAGTTGTTTAACAACTTGATCCATAATCAATACCGGAACGCCTAAACTTGCAAACTGCATTGAGATAAATGTTTTACCCGAACCCATTGATCCTGTAATTCCAATCTTTTTCATATATTGAAAATTAATTTATCAATAGCTATATCTCTATTTAGAACCGTTTCCCAATTTTTAATATCTTTTTTTCTGGCTGAATCTTTTCTTAATTCATAATATCGTTCTAAAAAATCTCTGGTTCTATTCCTATTGTTATCAATAAAGTCGATCCAATAACCATCAATGTTTTTGTAAGAGCATCTATATTTGAATTCATTAAAGTCTTTATATACTTCAACATCTATTTCATTTGAATTACCTTCAAGTGTAATTATTTCACCATTATCTCTTACATCAATAATTACTTTCCAGTGTGAGAACATTTCAGAGAATCTATCACCGATAGATACTGAACCAGATTCGAATTTTTCTTTAGTCTTTAACATACTGCCAATTTTAAATCTTCGAACATCACATCATATTTGGAATCATAAATAGACTTAATAAAATGTGGCATTTCTTTTTTATACATATCAGACATCCTCGAACCTACAAGTGTTGAATAGTTAAGGTTGGCAAATCTATCACATAGTTTAACAAAGGTTGCGAATTCTGTTTCACGAATTCCTTTGTAATAGTTCTCTCCGGCTCTTTGTTTTCTATTCTTACCTTTATCATTAGTAAGTGCATAAACAATATCTGCAACTTCAACACCTAATACCTCTTTAACATCATTGTAGGTTAAACGACAATCTTCAATTACATCATGCGCATAACATGCTGCCAATACAATTACTCTTTTATCTTCTGGAATTAAGTGAATATATTTTTTAGCAAACTCTAATACTAATCTCAAATGCACTTTATATGGTAACCCATCATATTTATGATTAGTAGATGAATGACTTTTAAAGGCAAATTTTCTAGCCTTTCTATCAAATTCAGAAAAGTCTTCATTTCTAAACATAGGTAAGAATACCCACTTAAACCATATATTAATTTTATTCATAATTTGTTTTTTCTTCTTCTATAAAAATAATTCTGTCCTCTATTGCATCATGATTGGTTTATCTCCATAGTTTTATAATGTTTTCAACTCTATGAAACACTTCATTAATAGACTCCTGAGTATGTTCATATCTTAATTTTTCTCAAATCATTTTTTATTTCTTCAAGGGTTTTGATTTCAGCAATATTGTAGATAACAAAAGCGTTAACTTTAGAGAAATCAACTTCTCTAAGAGCTTCTCTAAGAAGCCTTTTAACTCGGTTTCTATCAACAGCTCGTTTGAAGATTTTGATTGGTGCAGAGATTATAACTTCACCAGTACCAGGCACAGAAACGACTTTAAGAATCTTACTGTAAGATTTCTTACCGTTTTTGAAGAGGTTGTCGATTTCTGTCTTATTCATCATAATACAAATATACTAATTTTTTTCTAAAATTTCACTAATTATTCTATCTCGATGTAGTTGTTCTAATCTATCAAAAAATTCCTGATCGAGTTCAGTAGTTGTATATCTCATATGAGATTCGGATTCGTAATAAAAGTGTTCAATAGTGTAAATATGACCTTTGTAGTTCATTTTAATAAACTCACTCAAAAGATTCAGATTAGTCATATCATATGTTTTTCTCATGTAATCAGTTTATTTAAATTATATTCTCTAAGTCTATCTCTGACCTTAGGATCTTTCACCGACTCTCTGATGCCATCTCTGATACCTTTGAACATCGCTTTTTTTGGATGTTTATAGATTTGAAAGATACTTTGTGGATATCTTGGCTTATAAGTGGCAATAAACATTTCATCAGATCCTTCAAAGAAGTTTAGGAATTCAATTTTACAAGGCAACCTGCCACCTAATTTCCTTGATGACTCACAAGTAAATATCATATTCTCATATCTAGCCACTATCATACTCATGATATAATCGTATTATTTATAAGTTTGAATTACAAATATATAAATAATAATGAAACACTTAAAACTATTTGAGGAATTTGAAGGTGAACACATCTCTTCACATTTAAAGGGAAGAGGAATAGATCCATTTAAAACAAGAGTCGTAATTGATGAAGAAACTGAAGATGTTTACTTCTTCCTATACAATCTGAGTGGTCAAATGGTTGGTTATCAGAAATATAATCCTAACTATGTGAAAACTGGTCAAAGTAATTTAGATAATCCAAAAATGGCTAAATACTTCACATGGGTATCTGATGAAGATAAGGGTAAGAAAATAGCGGTATGGGGATTAGAATCTACTCAATTCACTGATAAATTCTTATTTGTCACAGAAGGGATATTCGACGCTGTTAGAATACAAGAAGCTGGTTATCCAGCAATTGCTGTTTTATGCAATGATCCAAGTGATTCGTTAAAATCTTGGATTGCAACCTTACCACAAAAGAAGATTGTTATATATGATAACGATAGAGCAGGTAGAAAATTAAGAAAGATTGGTGACTTTTCTTATACGGTTCCAAGTGGTAAAGACGCTAATGATTTAACACCAGAAGAAGCCAAGATATTTTTAGAAGAGTGTTTAATTAATTCTGGATTAAAGTAATTTTTAAATCTCTTAAACTTGTAGGCATTAAATAAAATTTTTCCTTATTTAGGAGTCCAAGTAAATATTGTTTTTGATAACTTGATAGATATTCAATATCTTTAATTACTTTAATATAATCTGGTGTTTCTTCTAAAAGTTTCTTCTCAATATCTCTTATCATAACTGCAATTTCATATAATTGTCTTTCAACAAGCCAACTTTTCAATGAAACTAAAGCATTTATCTTATCCTTGTTGCTGATCATCATCTAATATTTTAGAAATCATTTCTTGTCGGATCACTGGTCTGTAAACAACTTCATATAAAGGTTTGAGCGTATTTTCACATATTTCTTCTGTTTTTTCTGTTGCATATTTCTCAACAAGTCTTTGAATTCTATCATAGTATTGAAAAGGATCAAGTGACGCAATTCTTGTCCAATCAGGTGTTGTTTGATCAAATGATGTAGATGGAATTGTTAAGTCTTTTCCCATATCTCTAATACTTGCCGCAAATTCATATTGTTGAGATTGCACAGATATTGATTTTAATGATTTTAAACAAACATCAAATTCTTTATATTCTCTTTGTGTCATAATTTTTTAATATTTTTTAATATCTTTTGAATTTTTTGAATTTTTATTTCTTCTTTAGAATTCCATAATTTAAATTCTTGAAATTGCTTAATATTTTTCATTTCCTTTTTCCTTCTTCAAAAGCTGATTTAGTTAAATCCTTCATCTTAATCAAATCGTCAAGTGATATATTCCACTTCTTAGCATACATCTCAATAGCACCAACCATATCACATAATTCACAGATAATCAGTGGTGATATATCTTGTTCAACTGCATCAGTAAGTTCTTCAAACTCTTCTTTTATTTTAGAAAATTCACCAAGTTTTCCTTTCTTTATTTTAGTCTTGTGATAACCCATTTATATTTTCAAGTATTTTTTGTATTTTTTTAACCTTTAAACCAGGCATATATTTAACATAATATTAATTATGGAACAAATATAGTATAAGATTTTTGAAACTGAGGATATAAACTTGCAAAATCTAAATTTGCTACTGCGCCAATTGTGTTATTAAATTTATTAGTTATTGATTGTGTCATTTTCTTAAATTTATTAAACTACTAAATCTTGGTTCAGCAACTCCTGTTGCATAAATCCAATCTAAAAACTCACAACTTCTTACACCATAAGATCCCAATTCATATCCTTTCCACTCTTGTAAAACCCATAATTTAATTATTTAAGTTTTTATGAAAAATTTCATAATTGTTGTCAACGGAATTATGATCATTAATAACTGCAAATACAACATTCCTAAAGTCAACTGAATATCCTTCACCAATTAAGACCTCACTAAAATACTGAGACATTAAGATTTTATCTCTCTCCATATTGATTCTTTACAACCAACTACTAATCCAACGTCTGATCAATTTCCGGGCTTATTCCAATCATACCAATTTTTTTGAGTTAGGTAATAGGTAAAATTTTTTCCATCCATTGGTACTTTTGATATTTCTAAAAAATATTTCATATTCCCAGTTCTTCAATTTTATCATTTCTAATATATCTCCTCAATATATCAATGGATTCTTGTGCATTTTTATGATAACCTCTAGTAATCATTTCATCTTTTTGCATCACATATTGCTTAATTCTTGAAAAAATTATATAATCAATGTGCTCAATATAATATGGTATGTTAAATTCTAACAAATCAATATCACCAACATAAAAGATTGTATCGGTATCTATATAAATAATCATACCCGAATTCTTACTTAGTAGATCATCATAATAATGTCTAAGATATTCTGTAACAAATCCTGGATAATTAGGAACCATATCAGCTTTAGATAATAATCCTAATTGACCATAGAAAGAATTTATACTTTTTTTAAGTTCTGAGTATTTAGAAGGGTTAGTTAATTTTAAGTTACGCTTATTAAAATCGAAATATTCAAATTTTTCTTTAAAAGATTCTAGACTTTTTTTAAGACCATCAGAACAGGATGCGCTTTTATGTAGTCCAGATTCAACAATTCCACAAATTATATTTGGATATAGTGAGTTAAAACTTAACTGCATTACATTTTTTAAAGGCACTTCTTTGATATAAGGATTAATCCAATTATAACCGCCATAACTTTTTAAATTATCTAAATCTATTTTAGATAGATACTTTTCTATTAATTTCATAATATTGAGTCTATCTTTTTATTTCTAAATTCACTTAGTAGTTGAAAGTTTTTAGAGTCTAATGCCATTGTTGAACCAATCTTTGGATACCAAACCACAATCTGATCTGTAAATGAAGACATTACTTCAAATATATCACCTTTCTTGTAAGCTTGAATTCCATTTCCAAATTGTTTTGAATCAACAATTGGATCATCTTCAATAGCGATTACTTTTACAAATTTATTGAATATTTTCATTTAAAATTTTATTTATTTTAGTGTCTCTGAATTCTGATATTGATGGTATCCAATTGTGATTTCCATATTTACTCTGGTAATCTGGATATACCTTTTCTCTGGAAACTCTATCAAAATTTCTAAACTCCATTGGAAATTCTTTACATAAAAGAATTAATATTTCAAGCATTTCATCATATGAAGTACAACACTTTTTACGCACTTCATCGTTAACATCATATCCCTCCTGGACACTTTTGGGATCAATTATCTTATATATGTCATATTCAATAGATGAATTCCCGAAAGGTCTTTTATCAGCAGTTGATATAACAATAGAATCATCAGGTGCTAATTCATCATTAAACCAATTATAATATTGGCCTTCGTCGAAATAGAGTTTATTAATTAACTTAATATGATATTCTTTAACATTATTTTTTTCTACAAAATCTTGACTTAAATCCTCAAAAAGTATATGACGGGTGAAAAATTGCAAGGCTAATCCACAACGATTATAAAAATCAGATGATGATAACTCACCTCTATATTTTTCAACTATATCAATATTATCACTTTCAACCGTTGCTAAAACTTTATCACAATAGTATCCTTCTTTGTAAACCCACTTGATTTCTTTAATCGCATTTACAATATTTTCAGATATGTGCCAGTTTGTATATGGACTATATGAATAAAATAAATCATCAGAGTTAATTCTTGCCATAATAAAATTCTTTTAATTGTTCCAATTTATTCATATCGTTTTCAGGTATAGAATACCTATACCATTTTACATAGAAGGGTGCTAATGAATTAGTAATCATTCCATTTTCAAGTAGATAATCTTTATTACTTGATCTTTCACCACAATCTGTAATATGACTTCCTTTAAAACCTGATCCTTTTCTAAAGGTACCATTATCATCTTCATCGCTATATCTGGCCACACCCTCTTGTGCTTTACTCATAGCCATTTCAATTAAATCAGTTAATTCATCATTAATTGGTTTTTCTAATTTATCTTCTTTAGAAGGCTCTATATAAAGAAGGTATTTAGATTTATCGTCTCTATTCATATTAATTATTATTTTCTTTTAACCACATATTATCTCTTTTTATATCTCTATTTATTTTACTACAAAGAGGTTGAAAATTAGTGTAGTGATTCAATTTATAAACCTCTTCTATTGTTTTGGCGGAACTAACAGGTATTATGTGATCAAAATCCCAACCAAAATTAAATTCACCATTATATTTACCATAATTATCCCAGCTCATCCAAGACTCGAATTTAGATTCTATATAAAGTTTGAATTCATCATAATTACATCCAAGTATTCGGATAGTCTTAGCTTGCGTGATACAAATATATTAAATTTTTTCATATAAACGCTGCAAAAAATATAAGAAACTTTGGGTTGAGGAACCAACCCAGCGTCACTAAAAGTGGATGGTTACATCGAGCTTGTGACGTAGAAACACATCAGGCTTTAGCTGTGTAGTTCATTTTGAAAAGTACCAAATCATAAAGATCGCAGTAATGAATACAAGAAGCCACCCGAATGGAATATTTCCACCAGTAGAGTTTGATTTTGATGTTGAAAAAAGGTTTTTAAATATATTTTTCATTTAATTAGTATTTCGTCTAATTTGGAATCTCTAAGAAGATGTTTATTCTTTGAAAAGAAATCATTTGATAATCTATCAATTTGAGAATGTCTATTTCTTTTTGCAGAGTTTCTTGCTGAAATTTTTATAAAGGCTTAGTATAAAAAAGTGAAATCTTGTTATGCCTATTTCATTGGTTTAAAGCTATTTGATAATTAATCATTTCCATCTGAAGCAGTTGCTCCAACATTGATATATTTCTGTAAAATAGCATTTTTAACATCATTGTCTGTCCATTGTCCAATTTGTGTATATTCATCTCCAGTCCATAGTTCTAAAGGTCCAAGTTCGATAGTATTGATAATAACTTTTTTTTGTTCTGGTAAATCAATCATTGAAACAATTTCAATTTCATTGATAGTTTTAGTTTTTGAAGGAATTATTTTTTCTGGTACAATAACAAATTCTTTAGTAGTTGTAAGTTGAATTTTCATAAAATGATATTTTTTTTGTTTTATATATTAAATAATTCCTAATTCTTCTAATTTTAAATGTCTTTTATGAGATTCATCTATAATAATCTGAACCTCTGATTTATTTACCCATCTTCCTTGTAGGAAGCCAATAATTGCTTGTCTATTCTTTGGATCTTTCGCATAATCATCATTACTCTGATAACTCAAAGCATTTACTTTAAGTTGATCTTCTGATACATCAACTATTTCAACCTCATAACTAACATAGAAGGTAGTCTTAGTTGGAGTATGTGATAGTTGAAAATTAGTTAAAAGACCTTTTGATCCTGGATAAAACTTCAATAAAGTCGCTTCTCTATTTTTTTGCTTTCCTAATCGAGATTTTAATTCGGATATTTCTTTCTTATATGTTCCCATTTTTAGGTACATAAATACAATTACCACTAAAAGTGCAATTGGTGTTAATGAAAGAAATAAAATTATATTTTGTAATACTTTTACATCCATAATTATTTCTTAACTGGTTGATAGTTTATTTTTGCTTTTTTCCAATTTCTGGTCCAATGTTCATCTGTCTGCACATGACCTTTTCTAACCCATTTCATTACATTTTGTGCAAAATCATCGTCGTGAAATAAACTTGCGTTTCTAACTACAATGCCCTCTCTATGTCCACCAAGTTCAGAAGGCTCAGATGCTAATTTTTCAGTTAAATCTTTTAACTCTTTTTCTGAATTGATAACTCCTTTGAAAAGGACTGGTACGGTTGGTATATCTAATAGGTATGAATACTCTTCAACTTTTTCCCAAGGAATCCAAATATTATTATCTCTAATACCAAAAATATAGAAGTATGATGTAAGATTAGTATATTCAATAGAATGAATACTTCCATGTTCTCTCCAAAAAGATAAACTCCTTCTCCTAATTCATCTTCTACTGATAGTTTATGAAGTGCTCTAACTTCTCTTGACCAAGGAGATATCGTGAAAGCAGCGTGGCTTCTAGCATAGACACCGTGATCAGTCATGCCACAATTTTCACCATCTAGTTTTTCGGTAATAACAATATCAATGCCTAAAAGTGTATCAACACTTTTGGACATTCTGTCGTCATTAGTCGCACCTGGAGAAAAAAATAGGTGATATGTTCGGTTATATTTTGACATCTTATTATTAATATATACAAATATAAAAAAGTTTTTAATATGAAAGGTATTATTTATGCACTCATTTGTCCAACGAGAGTGTGCTGAGTATTTCAATTATACAAATGGAAATATAGCAAATGCTATAAGATTTAAAAGACAAATAGGAAAAGGAAGAGGTTTTAAGTATTGGATAGTTAAAAAAGAAGAATTTATTGAAAATAAAAATACCCAGATTTAGTCTGGGTATTTTATTAACTGAAATGGACAGCGTTCATTTGAATTTTCTGCATATCCTCTGGGGTAAAATACTCTGGTTTCTCTCTTGAAACTTTCACCATTTCTTGGTAAACTTGCTTAGCCTCATCTCTTCTTCCAGTATAGAAACTCGCCGCAGCGTGTACCTCTAATATTTTCCAAATATAAAGTGATTCATCAACGAATAATAGTCTTTGTGGATAAGGATTTCTATCGTGGAAGTTAACTTTAGCAAATTTAGAGAATAAATATGCATTATGCCACTCTCCAACTGATAGGTAATAATCAATGATTGCTTTAATTGGTTCCGCACGAAGTGGATCAAAAGAGTAAGCTTTTAGAAACTCATTCATTGTTAAGTTCCAAGGCTCTTCCAAAGCTCTCATAATTGTACCAACTCTGAACTGAGAATAGAAAACTTCTTCAGGATATCCATCTGGTCTTGAAATTCTTTCTTTATAGAATTTTAAACTTCTTCTTAATCTTTCTTCATTCTCTTCTCTATTGTCAGGCATACATGCTGAATCATGATATGATTGAGCTGTGTAGAAAATCCATCGAGGATCTTGACGATTCTGATCAATATATTTTTCAAGAACAAACGCGTGTGATTTGTATTTATCTGGAATATTTCCTTTCCAAGAACCACCATCCATCTGAACGCGAACATTAATTCCTTCCATCAATCCAGATGTAATGTTTTTATCATCACAAACAATATATTCGTGAACTGGTCCATAAAATCTAAATGGTTTATCAAGTTTGAAACACTCGTTACGAGTATATTTCATAACATTTATATATGTGTTGAACATATATAAATCTTTATCAATTTTATTTTTATTAAAAGATGGAAGAACTTCAATTGTTTCATCAGCATCTAACCAAAATCCCCAGAAATCATTTCCTCTATCTTTTGTTACTTCACGAGCCATTTGAATTGAGTAATTCCTTGAGTTTTCAAAGTTATCAAATGCTCTTTCAAATACGTGAGTCTCAATATTATTTTGAGTTCCCCAATTTTTTACAACTTCTATTGTATCATCTGTTGAACCTGTATCTACTAAACAAACTATATCTACAATAGGTTTAATAGAGTTAAGCATTCTTGTAATTACATGTGCTTCATTTTTAACAATTTGTGTTAAAATTAATTTTGCCATTAAAATTTTTATTTTTTATTTATAATAGAAACTAAAACACAGAAGTCTTTAGCTTCTGTGATGTAAAATGTATATCTATAATTTCTGTAAAAGTTTAAACTTCTATAAAAAATCCACCTCGTCAAAAAGTGATAATTTTAGGTAATATATATTTGAAAGAAGATAACCAATTCTTTTGAAAAATTAAATAAACTTCTAACCAAGAAATTGGTAGTAAGTTTTAAAACATCGTCCGGGACAGACGATTACAGACGTGGAGTAAAAATAAGACCTGATTAGCTAACCAAAAAATTTTGGCAGTCTAACATAAGGCAAAAGCGTTGAAGCGTTTAAAAAGAGGGAGCTTGTCTCCTGAAACTCATTAGTCTTTAGCTAATGAGTAGTTCATATATGTGTAATATGTTTAAGTTTATAAGATTTTAAAGTATTCAACATAAGAGATGATATTGTCATTGGACCAACTCCACCTGGAACAGGAGTGATCCAAGAGCATTTATCTTTAACATTTTCAAAATCTACATCACCAACTAATCTACCATCATCTGCTCTATTAATCCCTACATCTACTATTATACTATTATCTTTTACCATATCAGAAGTTATGAATTTTTTTATACCAACTGCAACAACAATTATATCTGCCATCTGGCACTGTTTAATCAAAAGTTCCCTCGGTGTTTCTATATGAGTTAAAGTAACTGTGCAATTTCCAATTGCAAAGTCATTACCTAACATAATAGAAACTGGTTTACCTACAATATTGGATCTTCCAATAACAACACAATGTTTACCCTTAGTTTCAATATCATAGTATTGTAATAACTTTGTTATTCCGTAAGGTGTTGCTGGTCTAAAACTTTCAATACCCATTGACATCTTTCCAAAATTATATGGATGAAATCCGTCAATATCTTTATCAGGTGATATAGTATTGATAATATTTTGGAGATTTATATGTTTTGGGACCGGCATTTGAACAATCACACCTTGAAATGAATCATCCTCATTTATACAGTAAATAGTATTGAGCACTTCTTCTTCCGAAATGTTGTCTTTAAACCTAATTAAAATAGATTTAATACCGCATTTTTTAGAAGCAATCATTTTGTTTTTAACATATGTTTCAGAAGCTTGATTCTCACCGATTAATATGATTGCAATTTTTGGAGTTACCCCTAATTTTGTTATCTCTAACTTAATATCATTAAGTATTTTCTCTGATACTAATTTTCCATCAAGTATTTTCATTTCTAACACAGTTAAATTTTATAATAATTTGAGTCATATCATCAAGGTGTTTTCCGAGTTCTTTTGAGTCCTTAAAACACGAATTAATAACTTTTTCAGATAAGTCTTCAATTATTTTCATCTTTTCATTTATAATACGTTGAAGAGATAAAATATTTATTACACCAACACTTTCATATTCGGGTAGTTCATCTTTTATGATTAACTGTACATCAACTGGTCCAACTCTATAAGCCTCCATATAGTCTGGATGTCTCCAGTATCTTTCATTAGAAACGCTGATAACTTTATCAATGCCTGGTATAATGCCTATATTAAACTTATCACAGATTTTAAAAGCCATTTCTTGTGTAACAATGAAATCCCAATCTTTAGTTCGACGATCTAAAATAGTTTTACCATTTATTTTATAGCAACGAAGTGCTCTTGATCCTGTTAGAATTCCACCAGATTCAACTATATGATTGATCAACTTACGACTAGGCATGAACCATCTAATCTTATCATTGTATCTTTTAGATGCATCTATTTCAATTTTATGATTATTCGTGATAAGATTTAGATTTAAATCTCTCACAAATGATTTTATTTCTAATAAACCTCTCATTAATTTCCGAATGTTAAAATATCTTTATTTTAGTTTTCTACTATCAATGATAACATCATCATCAAGAATTATATTATGTGTTCCGACAAATCCCATTAAATTGCATTAATTTCATTAACACTCATTTTCTGAGTTATTGCAACAATTGTTTTAGCAATTAACTTTGCACAAGACACATATTGAAGTTTATCAAGTGTTACTTCTTTCTCTTTAATAGAATTAGAAACAAGAAATTTTGAAATTTTAGACTCGTGTAAGTTTACCATAGCATTACCACTTAGTATACCATGTGTTGCAACTCCCGTAACAGATACAGCACCACTCTCAATTAGGAGATCAGCCGCCTTTTTCATTGTACCAAGTGTATCAGCCATATCATCAACAATAATGACATTTTTACCACTAACATCACCAACTAATTCCATTGAATGGATTTCATTTGGCTTAACTCTCTTTTTATTAATCATTGCAAAAGTGGCATCAGGAAATGCTTTACAAAAATCTGCTGCTCTTTTCACCGCACCTTGGTCTGGTGCGACAATACAAAGATTAGATAGACCCATTTCTTGTATATGTTCAATAAAAATCTTATTACCATTTAAGTGAATAACTGGAACATTATAAAATCCTTGAATCGAAGAAGCGTGTAAATCAATAGTAATAATTCTTGACATTCCAACTTTTTCAAGAATATCTGCTAACATCTTAGATCCTATTGATGATCTAAGGTGATCCGTTTTATCTTGTCTTGAATATCCTTGAAATGGTGCAATAAGTGTGAATGATTTACATCCTGCTCTTTTAGCTGCATCAATAACTAAAAGTGTCTCCATAATAGAGTCGGATGAATTTGTAGTATTTACAAAAAATACATCTTCATCACGAATAGATTCTTTAAAAAGTGGTAAGATTTCTCCGTCAGAGAATTTATCAATTTTAAGTTTACCAGGTTTTATTTCTTCGTCAAGAATACCAAATGATGAAATCTTGGCAAGTTCTTGATTTAGAATCTCACAGATTTCTTGTGTGAGATTGGAGTCGTTAGTTCCTGAAAATATTTTCATAGCTATTTAATAATTTGATTAAGAGCGCTTTCTCTAAGTCTTTGTTTGTTTACAAAGAATTTACCACGTTTTCTTTTTTCCCAGAGAAATTTTCTAAGTGATGGCTCTACACCACTCTTTTTCAATCTATACTTATGTTCTTTCCACAAAAAAAGAAGGTCCCATTGACGCTTATCATCAAGCGCATGGAACCAAACACTATGTTTTCCAAGTCTTTCTTTAAAAGACTCAAACTCATTTTGAAACTTTTTAGGATTGTCGATTTTCTCCCGATTTTTGTTGCGAAGGCCAAACATACTATTCAAAATTTGTGAAACTCTCATCTTGGACAAATATACAAAAATTAGTTATTACCTTCCAAAATATTTCTCTCTGTTTGTAAATCTCTGTTAATAGCTCTTTCAGATGAAAACTTAGATCCGTATCGAGATTTAAGTTTAGATATGTTAATATCAAAAGATTTCTCTAAATTTATATTATAACAATTAGCGTAATCAGAAAAATTCAATAATATTAAATGAAATATAGTTTTAAAATTATTTTCATCAATTGGTCTATTATAATACAATTTCTTTTTTAGCATGTCTAATAATTTGCAAGTGTTTTTAATGATTTTAACAATCAAACCCATTGGATCTTCATTAGGTATTTTTGTAACTATCTGTGGATAATCAATATCAAATTCTCTAGATATTATAGCACAGTACCATAGAGCATCAATAACCTCTTCACTTCTACCAACCTCGTCAGGTGATTTATCTATATCATGGTTATCTAGTAGCTCTTCAATTTCTGTTAAAATACCAATAACAGCATGTAATAGTCTTTCATCTTTTGAATCACAGTGAAATTCTGTGGACATAGTTTTTTCAGACATCACTAAATATTCTTTCCAATTCATAATTTATATTTTATTTTTTATATAAAATTAGAAAGAAGTAGTTTATTAATATATAAGAAGAAATAACCGACTATGAAGAATTATATTTATGCGTTAAAAAATCCAACAACAAATGAAGTTGTTTATATTGGAAAGACTAAAGACTTTAAAAAGAGACTAAAAGATCATCACCGTATTGAAAAAAGAATAAGGTGTAGATTAGATAGATGGAAGATAAAAATGTATAATCTTGGTTTAAAAGCCGACATGGAAATATTAATGGTTTGTGATGAGAATGATGTAAATGATCAAGAAAAGTTATTTATAAAATTATTTAAAGATAAGGGTATTGATCTTTTAAACATGACTGAGGGTGGTGATGGCTTACAAAGTCCATCTGAAGAGGTTAGAAGAAAAATAGGAGAGAAAAGTAAAGGAAGAATTCCATCAAAAGAGACAAGAGATAAAATAAGTAAATCAAATTATAATAGTGGTAATAGTAAATCTATTATATGTTATGATATAAATGGAAATTTTATCGGTAAGTTTATAAATGCACGAAGAGCTGGAGAATTTTTAAATTTAGACTACAGATCTATATCAGATACTGCACTTGATACCGCTCATTTTGTACATAATAAATACACATTCTTTTTTGATGATGATGCTGATATTGAAAATAAACTAAAATATAGAATACAAAATACTATAAAAAAGGGAAATAGATTTTTAAGAATTGATACTTTTGGAAATACAAAAGAGTATGATAATCTAATGAGAGCATCAAGTGATAATAATCTTAGCTTTAAAAATATATGGTTATGTCTAAATAACAAGAGAAAAAGTTGTGGTGGATTCGCATGGTGTTATAAAGATGAATATGATTCAAATTTTGAAAAATATTTTATAAGAAATAGTAAATCAAAAAAGGTTTTATTAACATTAAGTGATACTAAAATAATATTTGAGTCATTAAAAGAGGCTAGTGAAAAGACAGGAATACATAAAAGTACTTTATGTAATTACTTGAATGGTAAAAATATTCCAAAATCTGGAGAGTGGAAGTATATTTTATAATATTATATGACACTCAGGAAAATTGTCATATAATTTAATATATAAATCAAAATTAAAAACATTCTGTGAGAATAAAAAGATACTCGGAAATTGAGCCTGTTAACGAAGAAATCTTAGGTAAAATTGTTAACTTCTTTAAAAATATGTGGAATAAATCCATTCAAGAACTTGAAAAACTAGGCAATGATCCAAATGACGTTAAAGACTATATTTTAAAAAATACACTCAATACAAAAGATGACACAAATGTTTTTTCTCAATTATTAACAGACTTTGGAAAACTACCTGGAGCTAATGATCAAGCATGTCTTGATTTAGTTTCAAATATGTTAGATCAAGAGTCAGGATCACTTGGTAAACAAGGAATTGGTGTTATGTTTTCAGATAAGAAGCTTCAAGGTGAAGATATGAAAGCTAAGAGAAGAATGATGGAGTTTGTAATTAACTCTGCTCGAGATAAAACTATTGATGATATAAAATTTCAAGTTGATCCAAAGAAAAGAAATCCGGATAACTTAGATGATGTAAATCACTTACCAGATTTGAAAAAAGCTTTGAAAGCGGCAACTGATGAGACTAAGAAAAAAGAAGCAACTTTAAACTTTGTCAATACTAAATTAATACCTGGTTTAATTAATAATGTGAAAGCCGTTAGAGAGGAAGATATTAAAAAGACTCTTGAAAAAGAGGGAATTGAGTTACCTGCTGATTTTGAAGTTAAAGATATTGTTAAGTATAAAACTAAAAAATATGATCATAATAAAGATGAGGATGATCAACCAGAAGGTGGTGTTGCTCAGGGAGAAGTTAAAAAAATAGATGGTGAAAATATAACTATTTTCAATTCTAAATTAAATGCGGAAATAAAAAAGACAAAAGCTGATATAATTGGTAAAGCAGAGGCCGGTGAAGAAGAACAGAAAGGTGAAAATGCTAAAAAAGCAGCTGATCAATTAGGAAAGATAAAAGGCGATGAGGATAAGATGGGTCAGGTGGCCAAATTTGCAGAGTTTATACAAAATGATGCTAATAAAGATAAAATATCTGAAATACAAAAAATACTCGGTGGTGAATAAATAAAAAAACCTCTCAAATGAGAGGTTTTTTTATTTTCTAAAATTAACTTTAACTGCTGGCTTCTGTGGAAGTTTTGGTTTATTTGTTTTAGATTCGTTAAACTTAACCATAACTTTTTTAGACATTTTAACCTCAAAGTCATCTTCCCAAGGTACAAAAACGGTTCCTTCGGCAATTACTTCCATTTTAATTTTACCAGTTGTTCCTTCATCAAAAAGACTTAACTTTTTAATTGGAATTGTAACCTTACCATATCTATCTATTTCACCAGGAAACATAAGATTCCAATTGTCAGATTCAACAACAAGTCTAACTTGTGTATCTTTAAGATTAGCACCTTCTAATTCAATTTCACAAGAAAAAGTTTCAGATTTATCATTATAAAGTTTATAAAAATCTTCATTACTTTCAGATATTTGTTCTGTTTCTTCCTCAGTTTCTTCATCGGTTAAGTCTATAAATTGATTTTCATTAACCTTATACTCATCCTGAGTTTGTTTTTTAACTCTTTGAAGTTCTTTTTTAATTAGTTCATCTAATTCTTCTCTTGTTAATTCATAACTTTCATTAGATGGTGGCTCTTCCATTCCATCTTGCCAACCACCTTTAGAATTTGAGTCGTCATATCTATCATCATCTCTTGGATACATTCCGTCTGGATCTTCTTTATAAGATCTTTCAACTCTTGCATCTCTTTTTTCAGATTCCTCTCGAGCTATGTGTGGAAAATTTGAAACGGTAGTTCTTTTAGATATTTCTTCTCTATCAGATTCAACTACTTGTTCCTCATCAATAAATAAGTCATTTAGAATTTCCTGCTTATCGAATTTAGGTAATTCTTTTTTATTTTTAAAAAATTCAGAAAAATTAATTATGCCATCCATAAAGTATATATTACATTTTTATTTTAATATTTGGTGCTTTTTCAAAAACTCTCTGAAAGTGTTCTACTTTAACTTTTATTTTAGGATTTGGTTTTATAACTTCTTCATACTCCAGGCCATTCACCTTACAGAATATCTTAATAAACTTTTCAGCTTTTTCCTCGCCTAAATCTCTTTTAAAATTTTTCCAAGGATTTCCTTTGATATACTCTTTTAAAAGTGTCCCACTACCACCACCAGCTCTTTGTTTGGCCTCAATTACAATATAAACATCTTCCCAGTCAAGATCAAGATCTTCCCAGTTAATATTTACTTCTTGCCAGTCTAAATAATAAATAGTGCTCATTAGTAATTATATATTGTTTTTGAACATCTATTGATTTTTATATATAATTTTAAGATGTCAACATATAGTTTTACAGGAAATAAAGTTTCATTTACATATCAAAGACTATTACAAATATCAGACGGTGGTGATGGAAATCCAACCGGAATAATTTATGATGGTTATGGAGCAACAGTTACGATAGCTGATGAGAATATAAATAATCTCTATACAACCGTAAATAATCTAATATCAAGTGGTGCTGGATCCACAGGACCAACTGGTGCGCAAGGTTGGCAAGGAAATATTGGTCCACAGGGTGAGATGGGTATTCAGGGACCAGCTGGTCCAACCGGGTGTGCTAAGTCTGGATTTGTTTCAGGTAATTCATTCACAGGTAATCCAGGATTATCATTAGTGACTTTTGATTCGCCATATCAGAGCGCAAGTTATTCAATAACAATAACTGGTGAATCAAGCGAATATGATTATATATTTTCAATTTCTGAAAAATCATCTACCGGTTTCACTATAAGAGTTAATTCTAACGGCCCAATAAGTGCTGATGTAATGTGGATTACAAATTGTTTTGATGGTAGTGGCCTTTATAATTTGAGTGGTGGTTCAGGATCACAAGGATTTCAAGGACCGAGTATGTATGGAGTCACTGGACCACAGGGAGTGACTGGATTGAACGGATTGGCTGGAGTGACTGGTCCACAGGGAGTGACTGGTTCACAGGGAGTGACTGGTCCACAGGGAGTGAACGGATTGGATGGAGTGACTGGTCCACAGGGAGTGACTGGATTGAACGGATTGGATGGAGTGACTGGGCCACAGGGAGTGACTGGATTGGATGGAGTGACTGGTTCACAGGGAGTGACTGGTCCACAGGGAGTGAACGGATTGGATGGAGTGACTGGTCCACAGGGAGTGACTGGATTGAACGGATTGGATGGAGTGACTGGGCCACAGGGAGTGACTGGATTGAACGGATTGGATGGAGTGACTGGTCCACAGGGAG
>ERZ724522.273-NODE-273-length-35493-cov-5.434223_pt1 | contig 35493 bp, 52 predicted proteins | sample MGYA00376055_ERZ724522 | MGnify/ENA primary metagenome ERZ724522 (study PRJEB28724, sample SAMN07190884) | wastewater metagenome | isolation source: effluent of sewage treatment plant in Hong Hong | place: Hong Kong | collected 2016-03-17 ...
AACGCAAAAGTCAGCGGCGCCGGCACGGCGTCCGCTGGACTGCCGGGTTAGGCGCGAGACAGGAAAGGAAGCGAGATGCGAAGCAAATACGCGGAACTGTTGAACAGGCTAGACGCAATGCAGCAAGCCCCCTACTACGCCACGGCACGGGAAACGCTGGCCGACGCAGAGCGAACGATTGTAGCGCTGGAAACAGCACTGACCGAGTTAGTGCACGCTTACGACGCGATGCCAGATGGAGAACTTGGCAAGGGCTTGACCAATGGGCACTTCTTGAGGGCGCGGCCATTGGTGGTGCCTAACGCTTGAGGTGAGCGGCTGCGAAGCAGTCCGCTCGAACGAAATGTTATACGTGGAGACAGCATGGAAGCACTGAATTTAGCGAACAACAGCAGGACCAACAAGCGCCGGGAACTGGACTATTACCCGACGCCGCCTGATGTAACCCACGCACTCATGCGATTTTTGAGTCTGGAACAATGCAGGGTTTGGGAACCTGCTTGCGGTGATGGAGCAATGGCAAAAGTGCTGGCTGAATACGGGCATGATGTTTTTGCAAGTGACATTCGGGAAACCGGATACGGGCAAGGCGGGGTTGATTTTATGACCGCTACCCACGAATGCGAGGCGATCATTACGAACCCGCCATTTGCTTTGAGTGAAGCATTCATTCGCCATTCGCTGCCGCAGGCCGAAACGGTGGCGATGGTTTTGAAATCGCAATACTGGCACGCCGCCAAACGCAAGGCGCTGTTTGAGGAATACCCGCCAGCATACGTGCTGCCGCTTACGTGGCGACCTGATTTTATGGGTGGAGAACGCGGAGGTGCGCCAACTATGGAGGTGCATTGGACGGTGTGGCGGCGAGGGCAGACGGATACCAAATACCGCCTGCTCGGGAAGACGTATAACGCTTCGCTTAACCGGCGCGAAACGAGCGCCAGCGAGTGAAGCGTCCGAGTTTAAGCGATTGTTATACGCGAGGTGATTATGAACGTTGAAGAAGGATGGCGTTTCCAAAGCGCAGATTTCTCGGTGCAGGCAAGCGGGAAAGACAACGCCACCGGGTTTGTTACGCTGGTGCGTGCGCCTGCCGAAAAAACGCGGTGGCACAAGATGCCAGAAGAGATGAAAGAGGATGATAACGGGCCACCGTTGTATGTGATCGGCCACGGCATGACGCTTGAGGATGCGATCATCAGCGCAAACCTAGCGGCGGCTCACGCCAAGCCGATAGGCGTATAACGTGGGAATTGAGCCCGTACCCTGCGTCTCCGCATGCGAGTATGGCCGCCCGCGTCATCGTGGCGTGGGAGAGGTTCAAGACCGGAGGATGATCGAGATGACGTTCGACGAGTGGATCACTGAAACCTATGGCCCGAATCACGGCTTGTCTGGAGCAGAACTGTCAATCGCACGGGAGGCATGGGACGCGGCGCATGAGCAATGCGCCTTGACCTGCAATAGAGCCGAAGACAATGCAGACGTGGTTAGCAGGGCGCTACGCATGGCGTGGCACCTTGGGCAAACGTACTGGCAGCAAGCCGACAGCGAATACACAAGCCAACACCGGAAAGCCGATGAGACGCAAGGGAAATTTCGTGCGCTTGTTGATGAAACGCGGAATAAGATCCTGTCGCTGCCCGCTAACCCACCATCGCCACGGAAAGGAGATAGCGATGACCGTTGCTGAATTGGTTGCGTACTTGCAGACGCAGCCGCAGGACATGCAAGTTGCCTACGAGTGCTGCAGCGAGCTTGTTTTGCTGGAGGCCAGAGAAATCAAGCACGTTGAAGCGTGTGAGGCTAGGCCTGATGGGTGGATTCAACGGAAGCGGCCAGATATGCCGACGCGCCCCTACTTGGTGTTCCCTGGAAATTGACCGAATGCCAGATAATCGCAACCGGCATACTAAAGAAAGGAATCGCGATGACCATTAATCACTTGTTGGAGCTGCTAGAAGGACTGGATGTACCAAATCCGCAATGGTGGGCAATTAAACCACCTTGGGTTTTGCGGTCGCTCGGTAAGGCGATTTCAGGCCAGGCAAAGCGGCTGGCAGAGATAAACGAAGCTCTCGGATTGCCAGCTGATGTAGGCACGGCACAAGTCTTGAAGATGATAAGCGACCTGCGCGCCACTCAAGACAAGTGCAACAGTTATATACTGGACAATGCTCGGCTTGAAGCAGAGAACAAGAAGCTTCGACATCTTCTGTTTGTGGCCCACGGAAGCCCAGAACACTATCTGTACGGCGACGACGGAGAGCGTACCTGCAATACCTGCATGGTTGATTTCAAACGTGATTCTGCGGAAGAAATCGAACGGAAGATCAACGACTACAATATGCGTAAGCTGGCGCAGATACTACCTGAATGGGCTGCGCGGGTTGGTGCCGTACCAGAGCCAACCGATTGATTAGTATGTGGATAATGGAGAATGAACAATGAGTGAACTGCTTGCACACGCTTTAGCCAATCTTCGCCTCGTGCTGCAACAAGAAACGTCCAATAACTGCGTTGGCGTTACCGTGTTTTTCAATAATGAAGGCTGCGAGATTGGGTACATGACACGGACTCCGAGCAGCCTGCAGCGAGACGGAATTAGCATGCGAAACCTGCGCGGCGAGTGGGTGAAGTGACGCAGGCCGGCAGTAACCGCCACGCTTAGGAGAGCGAAAATGTTCAGATTACTGAGGCGCACCGCCGAAACGGTTGTGAAGCTGCCTTTTGCGGTTGCTTGGGATTTCATTTCGCTCGGCAACATGGGAGATGGTAGCAGCACTGGAAAAGTGCTAAGAGAGCATGCTGCCAAGAAACAGCTTGATGATTTGGCCGAGATTCTTGAACGAGTAGATCGCGGATGAACACTGCGTAAGGATCAATTGATATGGATTTGACTGCTGAACCGGTACGGTTGCCAAATGGAGATGTTGAGAACTTCGTAATTCGTTTGTGCGGTACGCTATTCAAATGCAGTCGCTGTCACGCAAACGTGTTCTTTAAACCAGACAAAACAAATCTCTCGTTGTACGAATGTAACAGCTGCGGGCAGCAATACGAGGCGGAGTGATTTAAGTGTGAAAAAAGTGACAATGTACAAGGCTGAAAGCGGAAAGTTGTTCGACAACAAAGCCGAGTGTCAAGAGTACGAGAGCAAGCTCGAAGATGCGCAAGCTGCAAACAAGATGTTCTGCAATGGAGCTACGTTGAGAAAGGCCTTGATTAGGGCTAATCGGACCAGACCCTGGTGGGACATCAACCTTAATGAGGAGCAAAAAGAACTGCTTTCAAAAATCACTAAAAATACCGGGATTGCCGTGCCTCAATGGCCGAAGCTAGAAGGTCGGTTTCTTTATAAGGTGACGAAAATTGATTCAGAAGGCTTCGTGTATTTGTGGAGTGAAGTCGACGGTGAGCAAAGGCCTTATGGAAACTGGGTTGTTATCGGAGACCTTCTGCGTTATGCTCGCCAAACTTTTGCGATGAACACACTGCGGTAGGAAGCTTTTTGGCTATGGAGGCTCTGTATGTGTGACATGGAAGAAAAAGAAGTACGAGCCGATCTTGAGGTAAAGATCAAGGAGATTGTCGATGACATGGTTAGTTCTGTTAAAAACAGGACCGGGTGTTTGATTTCGTCAGGCTCCGGTGTTTTGGAAGATCACGCTCAGAATAATTGCAACTACGTCGTGCCAAAGGCTGTGGCGTTTGCAATTATGAGAGACTATTTGCAACGCAGAGCACTGTTGAGTAAAGAGGCAAAAAGTCTTTACAAAAACTATCTCATTCTTTTGTAGGAGTTGAAAAATGAAACAGGAAATTCAAGATAAATTGTATAAGGTTGCAGAACTTCTCGGTGCAAAGGTGATGCCGAGTTACAGCGACAACTGTAGGTATCTGGCCTTTGGAAATACAACCTCGTGGTGCTGCTTGAAAATTTACGTTGCTCATAGGTGGGGCAAGGCGGACGACGTTTATACTGTCTGTTACGAGAGCCTTCCGTTGTACTGGAAACAAGGTGAGCTTTGTAGAATTTCAGATGAAATCTACATCCAGACTCATAGGCGTGAAATCAATGTAAACATGACGAGGTCAGCCGCTGATTTGGCGAAAGACATTACTCGCCGTCTCCTGAACGGACTCGCGGACCTGCACAAAAACCATACCGAGAGGATGCAGGGCGACATTGATTATATAAGAAAGGTCAACGCCTTTAAGGCGGAGTGGGATAACTATCCTTATGCCACTAATATGGCAGAGATAAAGTACGTGTCGGCTGACAAGGCCGATATTTTGATTCGTGGCACGCACGATCAGATCAGGCAACTCGTTGCTTACGTGAAGGGGCTTATCGGTGATTGAGGTGTACAGGGCTGAGGGCTATTGCGTCCAAAAGCCCTTTCGTTTGAAATTGGACGGCGAACTTGTCGTCAACAAAAAAGGAGAACCAAAACGCTTCAACACCATGATTGAAGCGTTTTCCTACGGACAACGGAGTCTGGAGAAGAAATATGGACGACACGGGCGGTAGCTGCAGTATCTTTTCGATTTTCGGTATGGCTAACCCGGCTCCTATTGTTGGGGCCACACTTGTGTCAAACGATGATCCGCCAGAAAGACAGCCGGAAGACGTGCGCTGTGTTTATTTCTCAAAGTTGAGAGAGAAATGGTACGTGCGCATTTACAAGAAGGGAAAGCGGCATCAGAAAGCGTTTTTTTCAACGGCGGAGGAAGCCGCCGTTGCCAGGGACAAACTCGAAGCAGAGCTTAAGGCTCAGGACAAGGAGGTTAAATAGATGCAGCAACGCTTCACTCCAGAAATGATCGATGCCATTTACGCCGCCTGGCACGGGGCCGGGGTTGACATCCTGGGCGGCAACTGGAACCGCTTTGTTGAATTGCTTTCGACAGACGGGCTGGCACCATTTTCCAAGCAGGGGTACAATCCTAGAAACTCAACGGAGGAAGTCGTGCACATCATAGTTCGCCACAATCAAATCACAGGACACAGATACGTCCTGACCGATGGTCGAAACGATCGAATATTCAAAACACGCGAAGCTGCAGAAACTGAGGCGCAGCGGCTTCTTGGCTGGGGTTCGGCCCATGAAGTTGAAATTCACTCGTGCTTCACGAATCCGATTCAGGCTCGCGAATACTGCTATTTGACAGGTCAAGGAATGTCAAAAGAGGACGCGATCAGAACTGCACTGGAGATGAAACTGTGAAATACGGTATTCAGGTCAACGTGGGTTCTCCTGGGACTCCAAATTGGCAGTGGCTGCACAGGTACGACATGACAAAAGGCGAGTGGGATACAGCAGAGGAAGCTACAGCGCAAATGCGCGAATGGCATCCGAGCAAAGCCAAGGCCCACGTCTTTAGAGTGGAACGAATTGACGACAACCCTTGATTGGATTTGAAATGATAAAACCGCTATTTCCAATGCTGACAGTTAGGAACCCAGTTTACAAACTCATCCTCGGCGCGGCCAGCCCTGTGTTGGAATTTGAGATTTTCACTAGGCGATATCTGCAAACGCTAAAGCGCGCCTTTAGCGACGCCAACCTCCTTAAATGAAGAAGCCGCGCATTTATAGGTGCAATGGCTTGTGGTGGTGTGCGTCGGGATATTTTAGAGGCACCGGCACATCTCCATCTTCGGCCTATAAAACTCTTATGTCTGCCAGAGGTCTTTGGGAGAAGCAGGCGTATGCTCTACAAGGGGCGCGGCCGTGGGGCGCGGCTAGGGATAAAGCAGCCGCATGCGACCATACCTGACGCTGCCAAAATGCCACGACTGCGGAAAGTTTTGCCGACCGGTTGAATGGAAGATGATATACTCCGGCTGGCCGCCTCAGCCGCAAGAGGAGATTTACAAGTGCGGCCCGTGTCTGGAAAAGAACGGGCCGTTTATGCCGCAGACAGGAATACTACCTGAATATTCATGTGGCACAATCGCAGTTGATCGGAGAAATACATGAGTGAAACAGAAGATAAAGTTCTGCTGGAGTTCCCGGTGCTGTGGGAAGGATGGGAATGTGACTCCAAGGCATGGGTAATGGAGCGACCTGACGGTACACGATACCTTCGCATGACCAATCATGGATACCCATACGAAGCGACTCATGAAACACTGCATGATCGCATCGCTAAATACGAGAGGACACTGAGGCTAACTCGTAACGCTCTGCAGTTGCTGAAACACAACGCAAACGATTGATTTTTGTTGTTTACACAGGAGGAACACATGAAACGACTTTTTGTTGCAACAGCTTTTGCTGCATCTACCTTTGCCGCTCACTCTCACGAAGTTGACGTGAGTTTGATTTGGTACTCCTTTTCCCCTGTTGAACGGGCGGTTTTTAACTCCCAATCGTTTCCTGCTGGAAAATACGAAGGAATCATTGATTTTGAAGAGTTTGAGGCCTGGTGCGCCGAAGTGACCCAAACATTGAAATTCAATGTTGATTACAAATACGACCTAGTCGATGCAACTCCAAGTCCGATGACCTCTGCCTTGCAGGCCATTGGTGCTTTCGACCTGGGTGGCAATGTAACCAACGCGACTGAATCGGCAGCGGTGCAACTCGATATCTGGCGAGTTTTGGACGGCCAACAGCCGCTGCACAACTACGCTCAGAACAGTTCGGTCAAGGTCCACTACCTGCGCAACCAATGGCACCAAGACCTTGTGTACTTCACGGAAGTACAAGAGCCGACGACGTTGGCTCTGTTTGGTGCAACATTGATCGGCATGTTCTTTCTTCGCAAGAAATCATAAGGAACTACGAATGGGAACCAATTACTATCTTCGCAAATACGAAGACGGAGAACCAGAATGCGTCGGCAGCCTTCATATAGGAAAAAGCAGTGCTGGCTGGTGCTTCTCACTGCATGTGATCCCGGAAGAAGGAATAAACACACTGGATGACTGGATATCTTTGTGGGGCCAGCCGGGCATGCAGATTGAGGACGAATACGGACGAGTGATTGACATCGAAAACATGGAACGTATAATTACAAAAAGATCGTTTATGCAGTCTTTCGGGACATTTGACCACACTGACGATATTGCGCAGCCTGGACCAAATGGTTTGGTTCGATTCAAAATCGGTAATCACTGTGTAGCCCACGGGGACGGTACGTGGGATTGCATTGAAGGTGATTTTTCATAATGAGGTTTTGTGTGCGCAAAGGGGGAAGTGGCAATTGGTTGCTTTCCCCTCAATCGGGATTGTTCAGCGGAATCGTTGTTGCTGAGGCAGATTGCGTAAGCCTGCGTTCTGTGGAAGTGTTTTGCAGAATACTGATTGGTGAGGTCAGAGCTACGTGGGGTGTTTGCTTAACAACGGAAAGCGCTTTTGATGACAACGAAACACGCCAAGGGTTAAGGCTCAACGCGCCTTTCAATACCAGCAATTTCCAGTTAATACATCTGGACTATGATGGGTTCTTGGACTCTGACGGGAGGAAGATTAGTTGCGCGCAAAAGGCGTTGTTAATGCACCATCGTGTTTATATGAGTGAGGTCCAAATAAACAATGAATCAAGCAACCAGTATTGGTAGCAGATCACCATTGAGTGTGGGCGAAGCTTGGGCTCCGATGCCGGACATTGCTCGCGCAGCCAGCGTTGTCGAGCAAATCTTTTGTGTTGACCGAGCCAAATATAATCTGTTTTGGCTGGCTGAACCAAGGCTTGACACAGAAGGAATCGTGGCTGCAAGGCGCAATCCGATTGCAGAATCAATCAACAACTTTATGACTGCAGACCTGCGAGCACAATGCATCCAACTGCCCTCTGTCTTCATGAAGTGGTGGGTGGCTCAAAATCACAGGGACATGCTTGTGACATCTCAATGGCCTGGAAACTACATGGATACCATGAGGAGTAGGCTTGGCAAAGCGCAGGCCAACGCTTTGAGTTTCAAAGAGGAGGATAACGTTGTCACCATCAACTTTCGTAGGAGAGCGTAATGCCTGGCTGTAGAAACACACTGCACAAAACAAAGCTGGAAGCTTTTAAAGCTTGGCTTGACTATAAATGGATACCTTATAGAGAGGGCAAAGGTAAGTGGCAGGTGTTACAGGTGTTCACTAACGAGTACGGTTGGCAGTGTATTTTCAGCAAACTGAACGCACCAGAGCACTTTTCAGTAAACGAGAAGTTGATGCCGACTGTTCGCAAATTTCTAAACGAGACAAAGGAAATTTAATGCACAGGTTCTCTAAAGAAATGCAGGACAACATGAAAAAGATGCAGCGCGTGTTGTGCAGCATTGCTGTGAAAATGTACGAAGAAGTTGATGACAAAGACGAAGTCACGTCATTTACCGAAGAAATGGCAAAACTGACAATGAGGTTGTCAGAGAAATACAGGATTTATCTGGAAGATTGCCCGCCGAGGTTTGATGCGAAAGGAAAAAGCATGATTACCAGCACCGACCACGACCTTTACACCCTTACTTACGAACAACGCGAGTTGTTTATTGACAACCTTTGCAAAGTTGTCGGCAATCCTCCGAAAAGAACTATAACTGGTAATTTTCATGGTTCGATTGCGCCTCTGGTGTTTGCCACCGACTATCAAAAGGGCGAAGCATATCGACTCACCGTTGAGGATCAAAGTGATGTCCTGTGAAAAAGAATTCGACCCGGTGTCGGCTCGTATCGAAGAAGTTCAGGAGCTGAAGCAGTTGCTGTTCAGGTGCCTGCCTGAACTGAACATGCGTCTCAAGAGCTTTCGGCAATGCTGGCCTGGAGAACAACTCAATCACGAGTCTCTGAATCTTTCAAACCTGATCGAAGAAATTAAGTGTGCAATCAAGTGAATCCGACAGCCCGCACTCCGTAGTGCTGGCCCATTACGATTTCCCCTTCGAGCTGTATCCGTATCAAATCGAAGGGGTTAATCTTCTAGCCGGTCTTCCAAGGTCCGGGCTGTATCTACAGCCCGGTCTTGGGAAAACTGTAGTGGCCACTTTCTGTGCGCTTTACAAGCGTATTATAGGAGAGTCGGATATAACCCTTGGCGTCATGCCTCCGTTGCTGGTAGCTCAATGGGCGCGTTGGTTGTCCAAGGTAAAGCCAAAAAACGGAGCACCGTTAAGGGTTGCCCGCTACGAAGGCTCTCCGGCACAACGAAGAAATGTTTCGTTTGAAGCCGATTTCGTGCTAACAGGCCTGCAGTTATTCAAGAGAGATTTTGAAAGAATGGCCGACGAGTTCTGTAGGCACAAAGTTTTCACATTCCTAGACGAGGCCCAATGTATTAAATTCGTAGGCACAGAAAGCTATCGCACCTTCAGGGATTTTGTAGAGGATCGCGGGGCGCAGCTTTTAACAGGCACGCCACTCAATGTACCTATGGATGGGTACGCCTTTATAAACATCGTTTCTCCGGGCACGTATCGAAACCTGCTTCATTACACAGAGACCCATGTGGTTGCTGTTGACATCTTTGACGCCCCAACTGAGTACAAAAACCTCGACCTGCTGCGAGACAACCTGTTGCGCAATTCGTTTCTAAAAACAAAGGAAGACGTGCTGACCGACCTGCCGGAAGCGATTGTGGCTGAGATTGAGTACGATCTTGATAAAAAGCACTACGAGTTGTACAAAACACTCAGTAACGACAAGCTGTTGGAGTTGCCGGATGGGCAGAAAATTGACGCTACGCAGGTCACGGCCCTGTACCATGCTTTGGGCCAAATTGTTTGCCAATGGCACCATTTTTCTGGAGAACCGAAGTTAAAGTCAAAAATCTACGACCTAATCGAAGAAGTCCTGAACGAGCTTGGGTCAGAGAAGCTGATTGTATTTTCAAACTACCAACGAACCAATGAAGAGATTGTCAGGCGCTTCGGCTGCCCTGGAATATGGGGGCAGATACCGCACAACCAAAAGCTGTTGAACCAGGCTCGGTTTCTTGAGGATGACAAGTGCAGGCTGATAGCCATGCACCCGCAGTCTGGAGGGGTGGGGCTCGATGGGTTCCAGCACGTCTGCCGAGACGTGCTCTACGCCGAGCCTCCAATCACTCCCAGCCACTGGACCCAGTCACTGAGTAGGGTGCATAGGGAAGGGCAGAAAAAGGCCGTCACGGTGCGCATGGCCGTTGCCAAGGGCACTCTGCAGCGGCACCTAGTCGACAGGCTTTCCGAGAAAGAGGCCCTGATCCAGCCTGTTCAAGGGGCGAAAGCCTACCTGACGCGAGAGGAGATAACGAGGTTGATCTTTGGAGGAAGCTGACAAACTACTATCCAATGTGCAAAAGTTGGGTTCGCAACTTGACCCTCGACTTGGCAGCGAGTAACCTTGGAGGCCCTGCTTGGCAGCAGGGCCATTTCATGACGGGAGAATAAACCAGCCCCAGTGCCGCCCCCTCATGCGGTCTGCCAACACCTTTCTGGTGACTGGGGCTGGTTTATCCTCTGTCAACTACAGGACAAATCGCATGGCAATGTACATGTTCTGGCAAGCGGAACCAAAAACAGTTTGGATTCCGGCTCTAGCCACTGAGCGCGATACACTAATAAAAACCAATAAGCCGGCACTTGTCAGTGTGCTGGACGTTGACAACAGTTTTGATACCGATCTGACAGCTGAAGATGTTCGGGGCCTGCGTTACTCTGGTCCTTTCTATATTGACTTTGATGCGGAAAATATAGAAGAAGCAACCACCCAATTTCAACTTTGCCTGTCCAGCTTAAAAGCCAAAGGAGTTAACCTGGACATGCTCAGGCTATACGCAACTGGCAAAAAAGGCTATCACATTGAAATCCCACCCCAGATGTTTATGGGGAAGATGCCGGCAACTGGAGTAACCAACCTGCCGCACATCTATAGAGAGATGGCCCATTCCCAGACGATTTACGTTGACACGCTCGACCTTCGTGTATACACACAAGGTCGAGGGCGTATGTGGAGATGTCCCAATGTAAAGCGCGAGGACAACGGAAAGTTCAAGGTGCAGATTTCTGCAGAAGAAGCCTTGAGCATGACTCCAGAGACATATAGCGTAATCTGCTCATCTCCGCGCAGCCCTCTTCCAATCGAGGCCCCGACATTAAATGCGGAACTCGGCCTGCTTTACGCCCAGGGTAGGGACAAGGTAGATAAAGCTGTTGCGAAAACAAAATCAAGAAAGAGCAAACCAAATCAGCTTTTGCGCTTCAAGGGCGAATGGCCTGAAACACTCGAAGGTGTATTGAACGGCGTGCTGGTCAAACCCGGAGTCGGGTGGAATTATATTTCGATGCAGTTGGCCGTTGTTGCGTCCGAACTCGGAAAAACAGAGGAACAACTGTTGTCCGACGCCTCGGGTGTGATAGAGAGTCACGAAAGCGATTCTGGTAGGTACAACACCCCGGCAAAACGCAGGAAAGACCTGCGTAGCATGTTCAGGTACATTTGCGGAAACCCTTGTGTGGAATACTCAGTGGGGGCTATCATGGCCCTGCTCATTCCAGAAGCGAGGCGCAACGCAGACATTGCCATGGGCGAGTTCGTACCAGATGAGTCCTCTGCAGACACAGAAGAAGGTGAGCAGGAGGGCTCGGTACAGCAGGAAGGCTCTTTGAGATTGACCAAGGCCGGTGTGTTTGCTAGAGTAGATGAAGGTTACAAGAACATCTGCGACCTAGGAATGCAAAACCAACTTATAATGGGCAAGCTTGACGGCGACCAGGTGGGATACGAAATAGACGTAACACTTGATGGTAAATCAAGAGGAAAGCGATTTCTTCCAATGAGCGCGCTAGCTTCAAGGGCCGCAATGAACAATTGGAGTTTGTTAATGGGAGCTTCGATGAGAGGCACTGACTCACAAGTCGCCAGCTTGGCAGACTATTTCCGTAAAGGGGCCGAGACCACTGTTTATGCTGTGGAACGTGAAGGGCTCGACCTTATCACCCCTCCAGGCGCAATGTCGTCTGACGACGAGGACATTATTTGGGCTGCCACAGATCAAGTTACGTGTCTGCGCCCTGGCGTAACTTATCGTTATCACGGTATGCACAACGACAGCGGCACATACAGGACAGATTTGATGCATGCTCCGGACCTGTCATTGGACGACGCCAAGTACATTGACGACTTGTTTCAAATTAACTCAACGCAGAACGTGGCAAAGTTGATCGGGTGGTTCAGTGCTGCTTTTCTTACACAATTGATACGGAAGAAATTCAAGAGATTTCCGATTCTGCAATTGTTTGGTCAGGCTGGGGCTGGAAAGTCCATGACCATGATCCTTTTGAATCACATGCACTATCACATGGTAGAACCTAGGCAACTGTCTGTTGCCGGAATGACTCAATTCCCGATCATTGCTGCTGCGGCGACAAGCGCTTCTTTGCCGCTAATCTTTGAGGAAGTAAAGACGCGGCAAATTTCAAAAAGCATGATCGACTTTTTACAGTCACTGATGCGTTCAAACTATACTGCTGATCAGTTGGCCAGAGGGTCGATGGGTAGGGACAAGTCTGTTAAAGAACTCACAGTTACCAACTACAACAACGGTGCCCCGATTGCTTTTGTCGGTGAGGCATTGGAAGACCAGAGCGCTTTGTTGGAACGATGTATTGTCGTTGCCTTGAGCAAATCGGATAGGTACGGACGCGACGGTTATTTCAATCGTTGTCTGGACGATGCAACCAGAATGGGTAGAATAGGCAAGGCCTTGGCCTTGTCCGCTCTATCCCTTGACAAACCTATGCTTTACAACCAGGTCAATTTGAATTTTGCATCGGTAAGTGGGAAAGTAGCGCAATCGATGGCTGACGATGCTACTCGCCCGGCCTTTAACCTGGCCGTTGCTTTGACCGGGCTTGATTTCATGAGCAGTACCTTGTCTAGGGTTTTTGGCGATCTGTTTGTAAGTCGAATTGAAGAGATGAAGTCCTCAATCCTAGACAACGTCATGGATAGCATTCCGAGGAACTTGTCTGAAGTTAGCCGTGTCCTCGACACTATGGCCAACCTGTCTCGCCACAGCAACGACGACGTTCGTATGGAAGAGGGCGTTGAGTATGTTGTGTCTGAAGACGGAACATGGCTCGAACTCAAGGTGCGTGCCGCGTTCGACAAGTACGTGAAGTACCAGAGAAGTCTCGGCCTCGAAGTGCTGTTTGATTCGCACAACGCATGGCAAACCGCACTTGTTAACTACGGAGGTACTACGCAAAGAGCAATGCCAGGAAGTGTGCTTTATGATTCACCAAGAGCTGTTGTGTTCAAACTGTCCACAGCCTATTTGGATAAAGAGGGTGTGGATTCTTTTCACTCTAGGGAGGTAAATAGTGGCAAGCCGAGAATACGTGCAGTTAATTGACGATTGCGAGCATGACCAGTCCAAATTGACGGACTGGGAGTTTGGATTTTTGGACGACATCAGGTGCCTTCTGGAGAGAGGCCTCGAACTCAGTGACAGGCAGGTCTCGACACTCGAAGGCATCTGGGAGCGCGTGACCAGGGAGTCGTATCGGATCAGCTAACCAACATTGAAGGAGTAGAAACATGCGTCCAAGTAGTTGACATCAACTGTTTTACTGCTACAATGCAGCCTGCATCACATCAGAACCACAACCGAACCATCGAAAGGAACCACAATGGGACTCAAGAACCAACCCGAATTTGAAGCTCAAGAAGAAGAAGACATCTACACCCCGGCCCCAGAAGCGAGCGCTCCCGAAGAAGCAAAACCGGAGCAAGCCGGAACGGCTGTAGCCAAGGCCGCCTCGACCCAAGTCGGGGAAGCCAAGAAGTTCAAGGTGGCATTCGTCGACAAGAACAACGTGTTTGACACGCAAACTGTCGAGAGCCTGGCTTTGGCAACGCCCTCCATCAAGGGCGAACAGGGCTCCATCTTCATGGGCGATGTTGACATGGGCAGCTCGATCCATGTTGAACTCATCTCGTTCAACCATCGTTGGGCAATCGGCTCTGGCGAAAACGACGCCGAAGCCAAGGACTACTTCAAGGTCAGCTATGACAACCTCACTATCAGTGGGGAAAACAAAACTGTCGAAGACTACGTCAATGAGTTGAAAGCGAAGGGCTTCAAGAAAGCCAAGAAGTCCCCCTATATGGACCTGTGGGTTTTCGTTGTCTGGAGTGAGAAGAACGGGCATGTTCCGCTCGAAGATCGGCAATTGGCCCGCCTGCAGTGCTCGCAAACCAGCATGGGGGCGTTCACTGCTTTCAGCACCACTCGCGGGTTGCTTGAGAAATCCGGGGCGGCGAAGCCGCTTGAAGTGATTGGCGTGCGGGCAATGAAACGTGTGTCAGGCACCAACAAGTACACCAATTTCGAGTTTTTTGCTCCTAAACCCTGATGCGCTATGCCATACTGCAGATGTGGTCCGCTACGGCGGGTGCATTGAACCCGACGCGATAGGGTAATCTGCTAAATCGCTGGACGGCCACCTTTGGTGGCCGTCCATAACTAAAAGGTGTTATCATGCGATTCTTTCCTGCTGACGTTGAAACTACCGGTGTGAAGAACACAGACAAGGTCTGCGAATTGGCCTGGCTGGAGATTGATTGTAATTTCAACACAATCGCTGGTGACACATCACTAATCAATCCAGAAATCCCGATTCACTACGCGGCGAGTGCTGTTAATGGCATCACAGACCAGATGGTGGCCGACGCCCCTACTATTGGGGAATACATGGCTTTGCGCGACTTCCCGTTAGCATCGGAAGATGCCGTGTTGATCGCACATAATTGCGCGTTCGACCACCGTTTTCTCAAAGAGTTTATGCATGAAAATGCAAAAACACTGTGCACCATGAAAGTGGCCAAGGTTATTTATCCTGATGCCGACAACTACAAGCAGGCCACTTTGGCTGCAATGCTCGGCATCAAGGTGGCTCGCGAGAAGGCCCACTCTGCCGATGGTGACTTGGATGTTTTGCTTCAGCTTTTGAAATGTCTGTGCAGGGATGCGCAGTGCGATCTGGAAGGCTTGCTGGAGGTTCAAAATGTCCCGCGCAAGATCACGACGTTGAATTTCGGCAAGAAGCATTACGGGAAAAAGCTGGAGGACGTTCCGAAAGACTACGTTGACTGGATGCTGAGGGAGTGCAAGAACCTCGATCCAGATTTACGTGCGGCTCTTGTTGCACTGTAGTAAACACTGTTGTACAATTCGTTTGTTTCACAACTTCATCACTCAACCGAAAGAGGCAAATACCATGGCAACTCAAATCACCAAGTTCGCAGACAACGCTGGCAAACTGTTCGACACCGAAGCCGAAGCTGATGCCAGCAACGCAAAGGCCACCAACCAGGCTGTTGTCGAAGATTTCGTCAACACCCACTTCCCGATCAAGGAAGGCGCGACCAAAGGCAACCCGCACGCCGGCACAGCCAAGAAGGCGATCTATCTCTGGCTGGCACGCCAACAAGCTGTGACGCTCGAAGCCGAAGCCTGATCAGCCTGACTCACGAAACACCAGCCCCGGCAAACGCCGGGGCTTTTGCATGACAAAGGACAATGTAATGGATATTGAAACCTACAGTGAACTGGCAATTCGCACAGCAAGAGACGGGAGTGTGATGGACCACGTGTTCCACGCTTCGCTCGGCATTGGGGGAGAAGCGGGGGAAGTCCTGGACCACGTCAAAAAGGTGCGCTTTAACGACAGGCAGTTTGATGTGGATCATGTTGTGGAGGAGTTGGGTGACATCATGTGGTACATCAACCTCATGATTCAAGGACTCGGCCTGACATGGAGCACGGTTCTTGAGAAGAACATTGCCAAGCTTGAGGCTCGCTATCCCGATCTCAGGTACGACTCGGAAAAATCACTTAACCGCAACGTTGCTGCAGAAAAGGCGGCTATGAGGGCAGTTTAATGTCTGCTGTTGAAGACCTGAAAACACAACTGGGTTCAACGCTTCGGTATTATTCAAACGGAGGTAGACGCGGGGCTAACGTTGTCACGCTAGAAACTTTGCCGATGATAACCGACAAAACATGGCGCGGCATTCCTTTATGTCGCGCCATGTCACCACCAGTACCATCGACAGCTGTCGAAACAGAGCAATTGTTCGATCTGTGGTTGTGGCCTGTGCTGCGCGGTGAAGGCATGTTGACGGATGAGTTGGAAGAAGCCAGTTCGGCGGCCTTAGTGCGGTTCATTAAAAAGGCGGAAGACTTTGAGGAACGCACAGTGCGCTTACTGTACGCACTTAGCAATGCAGAGGGAGCTGTGCTGGCCTATGACAATTCGAGCATTCTTGTGCATCACGAGGACAAAACTTTTGGTATAGCAAGAGGGCGCGTCACATCCAAGTTCTGCAGCGGCATGGCCATTGATGTTGATCACAAGAGAATCCTCAGCAACCATACAAGCGTGAGAGTTGGCACTCGCGAGTTTGTGTACCTGTGGTATGAAGCTTATCGGCGCAAAGAAAACCTTGTTGAGCCGCTGACAGCTTTGTGGCAAAGTAGCTACATTATGTTCTGGTCAAAGCTGGTAACAAACAGGGTGAAGAAAAAGCCCCCGACAGAGAAGCAGTTCGATTACTGGATTGGGGCTATTGAAAGTACACTCGAAGACCCGATGTGGAAGATGTTCAAGCTTCTTGTGCCGAAGTGGATGACAAAAACTACGTTCACTAGAACCTTTGGGAACCTTTCGAGTAGAAAGGATAATCCGAGTGACGCAGTCAGGCAGTTTTGCATAAATAAACTTTGTTTGTGGTTTAACGAAAAACGGAAAGGAAATTAAATGCTCATCGCTTTAACAGGCAAGGCCGGTAGTGGCAAAAGCACTGTTGCCGATATTCTGGAGAAGGAGTACAACTTTGTACAGATCGCTCTTGCGGACCCGCTCAAGGATGCTGTATCTTATCTGTTCGGCCTGACAGACGAACAGAAGTGGGACAGGGAGCTGAAAGAGCTTGCGACCCCGCGCTGGCTTCTATCGCCTCGCCAGATGTTTCAGCAGTTCGGCGACGCCATGAAGGAGAAGTTCGGAGAAGACTTCTTCGTCAAAATATGGGACATGTACTACGAGCATTGGAATCACCGAAACGTGATTGTTCCTGACTGTAGGTTTGATGTAGAAGCCGAACGATTTAGGGAGCTTAACGGTTACATTGTTGAAGTTGTGCGCGGAACGGGGCTTGTTGGTTCTACTGGTCAGCATCGCTCTGAATTTGGCCTGAGCACTTTGCCTGATTTTACAATTGACAACAGGGGCGACATGGACCAGTTAAAGTCTCAAATTAGTAAACTGTTGGAGTATATCAAGTGAGGGCGTACTTATTTACTGGAAAGTGCCTTGACTACTTAAGAACCATGCCTGCTGACTCTATTGACAGTGTTGTCACTGACCCGCCGTACGGCCTAAAGTTCATGAACCACGCCTGGGACTACGATGTACCCACTACAGAGACGTGGGCAGAGGTGTTTAGAGTATTAAGGCCGGGCGGATATTTACTGGCTTTTGCGGGCACTCGGACACAACATCGTATGGCTATTAGAATTGAAGACGGGGGGTTTGAAATTCGTGATGTGATTGCTTGGGTGTACGCTCAAGGTATGCCTAAGTCTGGAGGACTAAAACCTGCACATGAGCCTATTACAGTAGCAAGAAAGCCAGGTAAATCGAAGCTGAACATAGACAGGTGCCGTGTTGGGTTGCCGGGAGATAAGGTGTCCAAGATTGACACTCCTGGACAAAAAGGAAAGACAGTTTCTAGCTTAGAGCTTAATGAACTTGGCAGGTACCCGGCCAACCTTATTCATGACGGCAGTGACGAGGTAATTGCCATGTTCCCAGACAATAATCCTGGCTGTAAACCGCACAGAGTAAAGGCCAGCGAAGAAACTGTGGAACGGTTGCAGTCTAAAGGCTGGGGTTTTTCTGGTTGTGATAAGGTAGCCGGCTATGACGACGGCGACGACCTTAGTGCTGCAAGGTTCTTCTACTGTGCCAAGGCCAACAAAAAGGACCGTGGAGAGGGCAATACTCACCCAACAGTTAAGCCAACAGACCTGATGAGATACTTGTGCCGACTCGTTACACCTGTCGGCGGACTTGTCCTTGATCCATTTATGGGAAGTGGTAGTACCGGTAAAGCCGCCTTGCTAGAGGGGTTCGACTTTATAGGGATAGACGACAAAGATGAGCACGTCCATCTGGCACATCGTCGTATTGCTGAGGTGGCGGCTGGAGTTTCAAATGAGTGAACGTTTCCCAGAAGAAGCGCCGAATTTCACAGAGATTGTGGACCTCGGCAATTATTTTGCCGACTTGCATAACTCAAGGTCAGTGGCTGCTGCCAGAGCCTTGTCTGCGCCGGAACAGATTCGGCGTGAAGACGGCTCTTGGCCAACAACCGAATGTGTGGATTGCGGAGAAGATATAGAACCTGAGCGCCTAGCAATGGCCAGGGTGCGTTGTTTCTCCTGTCAAACACACAAAGAAAAGAAAGAAGGGAGGGCTCGTGGTTCCAGATGAAATGAAGCAAATCAGAGACTCTGCAATCGAAAGCATGAAGCTCAGTCTTGACTCAGTAGAACCTATCGATGCTCCACATTGGTTACTGAGCATTGTAGCTTTGCCAGTATTTGTTCGTGAAGTCATCAAGGCTGCCTTTACGATGATTTACGTGTGTTTGAAATCAATGTTGATTTTGCCATTCACAGCCTTCAAGTTGTGGCTTGATATGGTCTGCATTATCTACTGGTATCTTGGACAAATCGTTGACAGGATGGCGAAAAAATGAGCAGGAAGTTTGGAGAAGTGAATTGCATGGCGTTTGATTCCGGCTATTGCGTACACAATCGTGCGCCGGAGAAGTTTTTTGGAAGAGCCAGGTGTATTCTGGAAGTTCCAATCTCGGACCCAAGGGTGCCAAAAGGTTGCGCTTTGCAGTACAAACTTCCAACGGCAGGGTTTGTAACATATCCGGTGAGGAAGCTGTAATGAGACTTCTTATTGATATGAGCAGCCTTTTGTGGCAATCGCTGCTGACATCGAAAGACGAAGAGTTTGGAACCACGGTCGAGCACGAAGGCAAAACAGTGCATGTTAACGGATGGCAGCACGGCTACGAGTGTGCAATCAACCATCTCGTTTCAGTAATGACCGAGCTTGAGGTAAACCCAGCAGACTGCATTTTTGTCTGCGAGGGCGAGTATTCCAAGGCTAGGCGCAAAGCGATCTACGACGGATACAAAGCAGGTCGAGACTCCCGCCCTCCTGCTGCATACGAACAGTTTGCGATATGCAAGGACAAGCTGACATCTGCATTTTTGAACCTTGGCGCACAAGTCGTCAAACAAGACGGCGTCGAGGGCGACGATGTCTTGGCATTCTTGGCAAAACACCTGAAGGGCGAGATTGTCATCCTGACAACTGACGGCGACATGGCCACCCTGATTGACGACAGGGTGTCTCTGTGGCGCGGAGGTTGCCTGACCAAGGCAAACCCATACGGACCCTTCCTGCACAAGCACATTCCTGTGTACAAGGCCCTCTGCGGGGACGGTTCAGAGTACAAAGGTGCTTCAGGCTTCGGCCCAAAGAGCTTTCTCGACCTGCTGGCCTGGGCCGGAGAGCCCGGGCTGGCAGCTCTCGAAGGAATGATGAAACGTCGGACGCTGGAAGAACTCTCGGACGATGTTGCTGAATTTAAACCAGCAAAGAAGATCATTGAAAGCGCCAAGCACGTGTACGAAAGTTACGAATGCGCCATTCTTCACGACGAGTGGGTTGATACGAAACGTCAGCCGCTTCAAATTACCATAGGAGAAGTTGTGAGCAAAGAAGCTGTTGAAGACAAGCGACTTCTTAAGTTCATTGAAAATCCAAGCCCGAAAACCGAAGATCAGTCCGATTGGCTTGACATCATTCAACCCAAAATCTTGCTGACAAAGAACCACGCCGTATACGACTGTGAGCTTATCGGAAATCGCAATCCTGTATTCCTTGTTTGTTACGAGGTGGTTGAGACCGGTGAAACCGGTTCTTTTTGGCACCATGAGCCCGGAGATATGGACCGCCTTTTGGCAACCCTTAAGAGAGAAGACCTGACTTGGATCAGTTTCAACGGCAACAACTTTGACGTACCTGTGATTTCTGCTGCGATCTCGGGTAAAAGCGTCTTTACGTTGAAGGAAATTGCAAATGAGATCATTCTCAGGGGTGGAAAGTCCTGGGAAATGTCGAGCATGTTCGACTACGACCATGTCAACTTCGACCACATCGACCTTATTGAGGTTGCTCCAGGCGTTCGTACTTCATTGAAAGCTTTTGCAGGCCGCATGGGATACAGGACCATGGTCGACCTTCCTTTTGAGCACGACCAAGACCTCGACCCTTCCGATATGGAAGTTCTGGAATCGTATTGCAAAAACGACCTTGGGGTTACAAAGGCTCTGCTCAACAGGCTCAAGCCTGAAATTGAACTCAGAAAAGAGATGAGCGCCGAGCACGGGATCGACCTGCGCAGTAAAAGCGATGCTCAGGTTGCAGAAGCTGTGCTGAAGAAAGCCGCAAACATCAAAGGCAAGAGTCCTGTTCGACCGTCGCATGTCAGCTACACAGCCCCGTCCTTCATTGAAACGAACAGCTCTGTAATAAACGAATTGATTGAAAGGTTGAACAGAACCAACTTTTCAATTAACATGGCTAACGGTCAGGTTGAAGCTCCTGCTTTTTTGAGTGAGCCAATTGAAGTTTGCGGCGGGACATATCAATGCGGCATCGGCGGGCTTCACAGTACCCACGACAAGAAGCTGTACGTCGAGGCGTCGGAAGATGTTTTGATCAGCGACTTTGACGTGGCGTCTTACTACCCAAATATCATGTTGAACGCCGGTTTTGTTCCTCACTTTGAAGGTGGCGGTGGCCCTAGGTTTATTGCCGCCTACCGGGATATATACGAAAAGAGGATCGAAGCAAAGCATGCTGGAAACAAGAAGGTCTCAAACGCCCTCAAGATTTCGCTGAACGGCACTTTCGGTAAGCTCGGCAGTCCGTACAGCGCTTTCTATTCACCAGACATGATGCTGGCCGTAACACTGACTGGACAACTGAACCTGCTCTGCATCATTTACGATCTCGGATTCAACGCAAACGTAAAGGTTCTGTCTGCAAACACGGACGGTGTCACTGTCCAGTATCCGCGTAAGTATCGCGACAGAGTGCTGCGAGTGTTCACGCGCAACCACGCAAGAACAGGTTTTGAATACGAAGAGACGCATTACAAAACCATCGCAATGAAGGATGTGAATAACTATATTGCGGTCACGGCGGTTTGTAAAGGCTCCGGTGAAGCAAAACAAGATGGGCTGTATGAAGTTAGGACTTCTGGCGAGGTAAAGAGAAAGGGTCTCTACGCTGAAGCTGGCCTGATGAAAAACCCAACCATGCAGGTTTGCTCAAACATGGCTGCGGACTATCTGAAGTCAGGTGTTTTGCCAAGTGAGGCTATTGAAAACTACACAGATATCAGAGACTTTGTAGCAATCAGGGCTGTGAGAGGTGGTGGAATTCAATACGACTCCCTTGTCGAGGTCGATGACTGGGTGCAGGTTAAACCTGGAGAGTGGTACAGGCAAGCGTGGCTGGACGATGGCGTTAAAAAATCGACCGTGAAAAGAAAGTCGCCGCCAAACCCAGTGCTCGTCGGTACTGGTGGGATTAAGTTCGGCAGGATTGCTCGCTGGTACATGTCGAATCTTCAATCGTCGCGGCCTTTAACGATCAATTACGTCGGCAGCGGCAATAAGGTGCCTAAAACTGACGGCGCTATGCTGTGCATGACACTGCCCGATTCGTTGCCAGACGATCTTGATAAAGAATGGTATATCAAAGAGACTTTCTCAATGTTGAAGGACATGGGAGTCCAAATCTGAACAAAGGACAAGGTAAATGACAATGATTTGTTTGTCGAACAAAAAGTGGCTCGGCAGAGACATCACTCTGGACGAGGCTTTGGATGTATTGTTGCCAGAAAGCTACAACGAAGAAGGTAAGCTTGAGAGTCTGGAAGCTGAACTGAAAAGAGTAAAATGGGTGTTGCGAACCATTCTCACCACAGAACAGATTTTGTTTCTGATAAAATGCAACGGACACCCTGACGCTGTTTTGTGCAACACACCGCCAAAGAACTGAACCATGGCCGCCTATTACAACGAAATAGACCCGTTCGCAGCCGAGTGGTTGCGTAATTTGATTTCTCTCGGTGTTATAGCTGCCGGGGATGTAGACGAAAGGAGTATTGAAGATGTCCTTCCCTCAGAATTGTCAGGATACACGCAGTGCCACTTCTTTGCAGGAATCGGAGTCTGGTCCTATGCACTCAGAAAAGCAGGGTTCGATGACAACAAAGCAATCTGGACAGGGTCATGTCCGTGCCAACCTTTCAGCGAGGCAGGCAAAGGCCAAGGGCATGCTGACGAGCGGCACTTATGGCCGGCGTTTTTCCATCTCATCGAACAGTGCCGCCCTCCAGTTGTCATTGGCGAACAAGTTGAAGGAGCAGTTAAGCACGGCTGGGTCGATCTTGTACAATCTGACCTGGAAGGTGCTGGATACTCCTTCGGGTTTGCGGGGCTGCCTGCTGCGTGCGTCGGTGCGCCGCACATTAGAGGTAGACTATTCTGGGTGGGTAACTCCAACCACAAGGGATTGGAAGGACACCCCCGGCATGGCAACGAAACAGGGCAACAGGAGCAGGCTGGACCAACTGCCGAGACAAGCGGCTCAGTGCACCGGCTGGGTGACTCCGACAGCAATGGACGGGGTTCGAGGGGGATTACCTCCGCGCCCTCACGATACGGGAATCCCGTTGACACAACAAGTGGCGGCATGCTCAACCCAGATCGGGGAAATGGGTTTTGGAGAGATGCTGAATGGGCGTATTGTGGAGATGGAAAGTTCCGCCCTATTGAACCCGGCACATTCCCGCTGGCTCCTCGGTCTCCCACACACATGGGACGATGCCGCGCCTACGGAAACTCCATAGTTTCTCAGGTAGCAACCGAGTTTATAAAGGCATGCAGTCTCGTTTGATGTCAATGGTAGAGGTTGCCACCAACATAGCGATAGGTTTGGTGGTTTCCTTTATCAGTCAGGTGGTGATTTTTAGGCTGTACGATGTGCATCTTTCAGCAGTACAGAATGTAGAAATTACCTTGTGGTTTACTTTGATCAGCATCGTTCGCAGCTATCTGATTCGCAGATGGTTTAATTCAATGAGGTTAAAAGGTGGAACTAAACATTAACGACTACCTTGTTGTAAAACTAACAAGTAGAGGCACACGTGTGTTGTCTGAATGGGCGGCAAGTTATTACGAAAACGCCGTATACTCGGCAGAAGATTTGTTTCCGACGAGGCCGGACGGTCGTATCCAGTTTATCTTTTGGGAGTTCTTAATGATCTTCGGCAACGAAACAGCGCCGGAGAAACCGCCGTGCTTTGAAAGCGAGATGACAATCGAGCGCTTTCAAAGAGACGTTTTTTATAACGCCGTTGGGTGAATAAAATGAAAAAGTATTCAATTGAATGGTGGAAGAGTATGACAGGGGCTCAAATCGGTTATGAGACCGAAGAGTTGGTTGAGGCTGTTTTAAAGAAATGGAACACCAGTGTGAGGTTTGCGTGGCATCGTTTGCCGGATACAAAAGCAGCTAGGTTGTCGACAATCAGCGCGCAACCAGCTGATTACATGTATCGTTGCGGAACGCACGCGGGCTTCATCGAGGTCAAAGCCGTGGCCCACGCTTATCGGCTGCCGAAGGCGAATCTATCGCAGCTGCCAACGTTGCATAAATGGGAGTTGGCAGGCAGCGACGACGTGCTGCTAGTGTTCCATTATCTTGTCGGAGAATGGCGGGCGATTGATCCTAGATTGTTGAGCACCGGCGTTCCTTCGTGGGATTTGAGTGAATACCGCACGCACCAAAATGCAGAAACCGCATTGCGAAGTATCGGGTATTTCTCGTGATAGACCGTAGGCCATGCATGTACTGTCAGCGATTGAAGCCGGCTGACACTTTTCATTTCGTGACCAAAGGTCGTGGAGGTAAAAACAAAGTCCCTCAATGCGATGATTGCTACCAGGCCAGAAAGACACCTGAGAAAAGCAAAGAGCGACTTAAAACGCTCGTTGAAGAAAACAAGGCGCGCAACAAATCGGCCTACACACCACAAACAAAGTGAGGTTAAAATGAAACCAATGTTAGCTTATTCGATTGAAGACACTGCCAAAATCAAATTCCCGGTTTTGGTTAGTCAGAAACTGGACGGCATCCGCTGTCTGATCGTAGACGGCGTTGCCGTTTCTCGTAGTCTGAAGCCAATCAGAAACGAGTACGTTCAAAGCATCGTAGGAAAGCCCGAACTTAACGGGCTCGACGGTGAACTGATTGTCGGTAGCTGTTTCGCTGAAGATTGCTATTTGGCAACAAACTCCGGCGTTATGTCCAAAGACGGCACGCCGGATTTCACATACCACATTTTTGACAAATGGGATGACAAGCGCGGGTTTGCAGACAGGTATGCTTCGCTTTCAGCGTACAAAGATCAACCGCGTGTGAAGATCGTTCCGCATAGATGGGCTTACGCAGAAGACGGGCTTCTCGATGTAGAAACCTCGTTTCTCGAAATGGGGGCCGAAGGCGTCATGGTCCGCAGCCTGCAAGGTATCTACAAGCATGGGCGCAGTACTGAAAAGGAAGGGATTCTAGGTAAGCTGAAGCGCTTTTGCGAGGAAGAATATGAAGTGATCGGCTTCGAGGAAAGGATGCATAATGGAAACGAAGCAACAGTCAACGCGCTGGGTCACACTGAGCGTTCATCCCACAAGGAGAACAAGACAGGCCGTGGCGACCTCGGGGCACTTGTCCTTCAAACAAAAGAAGGGCTGGTATTCAAATGTGGGACCGGTTTTGACGACGCCATGCGATATCACATTTGGTTCAACCGTCAAAATTACCTTAGAAACTTTGCCAAGGTGAAGTCGTTCAAGATTGGAGTTAAGGATGCTCCGAGGTTCCCGGTGTTTGTCGGCTTCAGGGACGTTGACGACGTATGATGCGATCAATCCTAATCTACATCGGCGCAATATTAGCGCTTGATATTGCCGCGATCATGCTCAACTGTTACGCGGTTTTTACCTCGATCATCAATGGCAACTGGTTCAGCCTAGCCCTGTCCTCACTGGGACTCGCACTTGCTGTGTCGGTCACGCCTAGCTTACTCAGGTCATACAATAAGAAAGCATGGAGTTCAAACTGAGCGTAATAGAAGGCAAACCTGCTGATTTACTGGACCTTGTGTTGAAAAACAAAACGAGGCTCCGCATTATAGCGGACTCTTTAGACATCAAGGACGATTGCTTTTTCGGATTCACAGAAGATGGCAGGCGCTTTGTGGTGCCTGTTGAGAATGTGAATTTTTCTGTAGAACACTGGTTGGAGAACTGAAATGCTAATCATTAACGATTTGCACATCGGAGTAAACAGGGCTGGGGGAACCACTCCACAGTCTCAAGCTGCGTTGCGCGAGTATCTGCGTGAGGGGCTGACGACGTTGTTGGATGGCGAAGAAGAAATTGTCGTAGTCAACGGCGATTTATTCGACAGCTTTGATGTTGGCAACTTTGAAGTAATCAAGACTGCCAAGATATTCTTCGACTGGCTCGATAGAAACAAAAACGGGAGTTTGTGTTTTATTGCTGGGAACCACGACTGGCAGCCGAAAGCCGAGAAGGTTTCTAGTTTCAACACTCTCTGCTACATGCTTCAGTTTTCAGGCCGCTCAACTTGGTTTGGTACCGTCGGATTTTCCCATGTGTATGAGAACGTGAGTTGTATTGCGCACATGCCAAATCAAGAGATGTTCAACGCCGAGATTGCCAAAGCCGCAGAGTTCAACGGGAAGGGGCGTTATCTTCTTCTGCACTGCAACTACAAAAACGGATTTGCAGAAAACAGCGACCACTCCCTTAACCTTTCCGACGAACAGGTCGGGGCCTTGATGGAGTCAGGCTGGACCCTCGTGCTTGGTCATGAACACATTGGCCGAACATTCCGTGGTGAAAGAGTGATCATTGTTGGAAATCAGTTTCCCTCATCCATAGCAGATTGCATTGGAGATGAAGACAAACACTGCCTGCGTATCGTTGAGGGCAGGGTACATTTTGAACGCACCTGGTCGTCTTACGAAAACTACATCGAAGTCGACTGGCGACTGCTCCCCGTATCGGATAAGTACCGTTTTATCCGTGTGACAGGGAACGCGACCGCTGCCGAATCAGCAGAGGTGATCAGGGTTATATCCAAGCTCCGGCAAACTCATCCGGCGTTTGTCATCGGTAACGCTGTGAAAATCGAAGGTTGCGACCTCAACGATGAGATTGCATCTAGTGTCGAAGACATTGCTGTTTTTGATGTTGCGGCAGCAATTATGGGTGAGTTGACAGAAGAAGAACGTGCTGTTGTGAAAGGTCTGCTAGAATGACAACTAGGGCGGAACCTGTCGATACGCACGAATCGCGCCGGATTCGCAACAAGGCAGCCTGTTCACTCAGAGAAATGGCAGACAGACTGGATACAGATGAGTACGCTTCAGAGGCCACTGTTACTATTGAGTTCTTTTACGAGGAAGCAACCGAGGAAGCAACCGAGAGTAATTGCTATCCAGACCTGTCTCATAGTATACCAACTGGTTATCTGATTACCATAAAGGCCATGTTCCCAAGAAAGGCAACAAATGCTCAATAAACTAACGCTTCAATACTTTCGCCGGCACGAATCACTGAGTATTGACTTCACCACTGGTATCAATGTGATTAGGGGTGCCAACGAAGCCGGAAAAACCACAATCCATCAGGCGATTTCCTATGCCTTGTTTGGGGCCAAAGCATTGGGCCAGCCAATTGATGAGGTTGTGACGTGGGGCATTGAACCGAGAAAGCTCAAGGTCGCACTCGTGCTGACTGTCGGCGGCGTGAAGCACACCTTTACCCGCAGCAAAGGCTCTGCCGAGGTCGTCGTCGATCTCTTCAATGGGCCATTTGTCACCGGCCAAATCGAGGTCAGCAACTTTGCCGCGTCCCTTCTCGGTGCCGACGCGACGAGCGCATCCAAGCTGCTGATGGCGTCACAAAACGGCATTCGCGGTGCTCTCGAAGAAGGCCCGAAGGCGTTGAGCGAAATGATCGAGGATTTGGCTTCGTTCGACACGTTCGACCGCATCCTTGACGCTGCATCGAAGAAGCTCGCGCTTGGGTCCGCGACCATGATCGAGGCCCAACTCAAGGGAGCGGAAAGCACGCTGGCGGCTGCCACAGCCAGCGTTCCGCCCCGACCGGATGAGGATGCCCATGCCTCTGCGATGCGCTCTCTTGAGGCCAAGGCGTCGGCCACAGAGGCATCTCTGCCCGGCCTGAAGGCTGCAGCCGAGGCGGCTCTGTCTGCCTGGCAAAAGGGATCGGCCGAGTTCATGCGCAAGTGCGTGATGCAGGGCAAGATTGATGAATTGCTACGCAACCTCACCAGCGCCCAAGATCAGGTCGGTTCGCTCACTAGAGAAGCCGACAGGCCGATTGACACTCAGCAAGTCGAAAGTCTGAAATCTCAAATTGTTGATGCCGAGGGGTATGCTGCACGAGTCGAGGCCTACACACTGTTTCTGAGCCTGCCAGCAGGCCGCACATGGAAAGGCACGAAGGATTCTTTCGACACCTGCAGGAATATATGCAACTCGAAAATCTCTCAGCTTGAAGCAGAGGCCGCTCAATTGAGATTCGATGTGAAAACCTACAAGGCACAAAGGTTTGACTCGACAACTTGTAGCAAGTGCGGGCAGACCTTGCCCGACATCGACAACATTGTTGCCGTTAACGCTGAAGTAGACAAGAAGCTGGCAGAATGCGCGGCTCTGCAAACCGCAAATTCAAAAAATCTTGACAGTGAGCGCGATGACAAAACAAAGTTTGAAGAGATCGACGCTTATGCCAAGAAACTGATTCCCAGTTATAAAAAGCTAATCGGATATTGCATGTTCGACGACGATTACTATCCGATGAAGCTAGTGTGGCAGGGTGGTACGCCGTGCGGGAAAGCACCGGACCTAAATGGTCTGCGCCAGGCCCTAGCCGTCGCTCAGAGCGAGGTAAGGCAAATTGAGTCAGCGCGCGCTCGTTTAGAACTGGCAAAAGAGCAGTTCGCAAAAGCGGTGGCGACCTACAACAATGCTGAAACCGAATTACGCATGTTCTCTTGTCCAGATGAAGAAGGCGTGCTGAAGCTGACAGCGGATAAGGACTGGGCTCTTGGAGCGATACAAGATGCTCAAGACGCGATTGCCAGCTACAAGCGGGAGATTGAAAATGCAACGCGCGAGTTTCAAACAGCAAAAAACATGTGGGTCAGCGCTCAGGCTCGCGTAGACGACGCAAACAGGGTCATTGAATCGTGTCGCTCTGACCTCAAGGTGCTTGGCTTCAACAACGCCTTGGTATCTAAAATCAGAAAGATTCGACCGGTCATCGCAAATAAGCTGTGGAACACCGTGCTTGCTTCAGTAAGCGTGATGTTTTCTCAGATCAGGAAGGAGGAATCTTGGGTAGTTAAGGACGGTAGCGGATTCAAGGTGAATGGTCAGGCAGTAGAGTCTCTTTCAGGCAGCACGCTTGATATTCTCGGTTTGGCCATTCGCTGCGCACTGCTCCGCACTTTCATCCCGCAATGCGGATTATTGGTGCTGGATGAGCCGATGCATGGCTGCGACACTGAGCGGTCTGAGGCAATGCTCGGTTTCCTAAAAAGCGCCGGTTTTAAGCAGACTCTGCTGGTGTCCCACGAAGAGGTCAGCGAAAGTGTTGCTGACAATTTGATTCAACTGTGAGCAAACAATGAGCGAAGAAAGATTCAAAGGGGTCATGCTGGGATTACTTGAGGACGACTCTGGTATTCAGCATGTCGGTATTTCAATCGGAGGAACCAGATGCGTTCTTACCCTGAGAGGTGCTTTTTTACTGTTCGAGCAACTTGGAGACCTCCTTGAAGCAGCTGGCGTTCTGGAAACAGACGAGGAAGAAGATTACGATTTCTCCGAAAAGCCTAGGAGTGCGAAATGCCATTAGAAAAATGGGACGTGAGGATGTTAAAACTCTGCCAGCACATTGCAGGGTGGTCGAAAGACACATCAACAAAAGTAGGTTGCGTCATTGTAAAGGGGCGTAACAAAGTTGTAAGCATTGGATATAACGGCCCACCGGCCGGTGTTAATGACCAGTTTGACAACAGAGAGCAAAAGCTGCTAAGAACTCTTCATGCTGAAGATAACGCAATTTTGTCAGCGAAAGAACCCCTTGACGGCTACACAGCTTATGTAACTCATCCCCCATGTAGCAACTGCGCAGCTAGGTTGATTCAAAGCGGCATTGTCAGAGTCGTGTTCCCCAAACCCGACCCTGCTTTTATAGAAAGGTGGGGAGCCTCTTACAATGAATCCATTGAGATGTTCAACGAAAGTGGTGTAAAAATAGAGGAAGTCGATGAGCACTAAACTCCTACTGGCCAGCGATCAGTGCGTGCGTGATTTCTGCGACAGCCTTGGTCTAAAAATGATCACCAGTGTACAGATCACCATTGAAGCTCGCGAACCGGTTCGATTAAAAATCGAATGCATGCCCGATAAAGAAAAGACCGGAGCTTTTTTGAAAGAACTACAACAATTTGTTTTGACAAAGGAAGAAAAATGACAATATCGGCCCACATCGTTGCAGACTCAATGAACACATCCGGTGTCCGCATCACAACAATGGAACTGGTATATCCGAGATTCATTCACGCCGAACTGATGACGCACAGGGTATTTAGTAGGAACGCGAGTTCAAGCAGGGCGATTCCGGTAAAGAAGATGTTGTCCGATGTTTGGCACAACCCGGCCGAGCCGATTCACTGGGGCGCGAACCAGCCTGGCATGCAGGCCAACGGCGAGTTGGAAGGTCTGAAACTGAGACTGGCAAAGTTTCTGTGGAGGGTTGCCGGAAAAATGGCATGCGTCCCGGTTAAGCTTATGTCAATGATTGGTCTGCATAAACAGGTTGCAAATAGGATACTGGAACCTTGGCAGCATATCCATGTCGTCGTAACATCAACGGAATGGGATAACTTTTATGCCTTGCGTTGCCATTCAAACGCTCAACCTGAGATGCGGGAACTCGCAGAAGCCATGCAACGAGTACAGAACCTGAGCAGCCCAAGAATCCTGATCTCTGGAAAGTGGCACCTTCCTTATGTAAGTCACGAAGACAAGAAAGAAATGGAAATCGAGGACGCAATTAAAGTCTCTGCCGCTCGTTGTGCCAGAGTGTCTTATTTGAACCACGGCGGGGTTAAGTCAAGCCTTATTCAAGACCACCGGCTGTACGACAGACTTCTCGGTGCCTCCCCGCCGCACATGTCACCGGTCGAGCACCAGGCTGTGGCAACCGTGGGGACAATGCGCTACGCGAACTTCCGTGGATGGATTTCTCACCGCTTCATGGTGGAAAACAGGCCGGCCTGAGCGCGTCAGATTCGCTAGAACGGGCTGTGGGCCACAAAGTTTTGAACTTTCGCCCACAGCCCGTTTTTGGGCCATTGATTTAATTGAGTTATTTCACACGTCCGCTGTTATGCGAACGACATTTGTTCCGTCCGCGAAAAGGGTCGCGCGCTTGGTCTGAGCCACGACAATGCCTGTTCCGCCGAGTGTTTTAAAGGTGGTTGTGAAAGCCCCGGTGTTGTTACAAAACACAACCGCTTTCCAGTCATTTGGAACAATTACATTCCTATTGCCTGTCAGTACGCCGGTAGTCGTAAGGTATCCGCACCTTGCTTTATCTGCGGCCAAGGTTACATCTGCAGTAGTTACATCCTGAGTAGCTTTACTGGTTGCTTCCGATGGTTGATAGAAAGCACGATAGTCTGTATAAGATGTAACCGTGGTTGATCCAGTAACAGCCAAATACAAAGGAAGCCTGCCAGGAGTAAATCCAGTTGTATTACTAGAAACAACACCGGCCCGAGTTGCTTCAATGTAATTATTCGTACTTGCGCTGAGTACAAGCGCCGCCGCGTTGTTTGCTATCACAGTAAGGACACCGTCCACCAGCATGTATCCGCCGTAATAGAACCAGTCAAGTCCTGTGCAAAGAGACTCCCTCCTTGCGAAAATGGTGGCAGGACTTCCGGCATTAAAAAGGTTATTTGCAGTAACCTCTTTGCTGGCCTGTGCTTGGATAATCAAATCCAAATTCGATGTGCTTGAAGACATGTTTAATCCTTAAGATGTCGGAAGAGGAAGATTTGGTTCAGGAAACAGCGCAGCAGATATCCCTTTTACAATCCTAATCGGTCCAATGTAACCGGTAAAATATTGCGAGGCTCCATCCGACGCCCTGCCGATATAAGTTGTCCCAACCGGTGTTGTCACAGAGCCTGAGACAGAACCAGATGCTACAACCGTGTCAATACCAACAGACACAGTGTTTCCAGATTTTTGCACAGTAGCATAATGCCAAGTGTTTATCGTTGTCGCTGGACCGGTGACACTATAAGAAGAACCGTTGTTAAAGCTAAAGACAAGGTTATTGTTTATCACAGCGAAGATGTACCCGGTGGAGCCGTTCCACTCGTTGACAAGGCGGTAGGTCCCTGAAGACATATCAATTGTTCTATTGAACCACAGTTCGATAGAAAAATCGTCTGACCCGAAATCAAGATCGGCGCTGACCGTTGGCACTGTCAAATAATCACCTGAGCCATCAAAATAACCAGAAACAGAAAACGGATATCTGTTTGAACTGATGACCGTGTTTCCAGTTACAGTAACTGTCTTGCCTTTTGTATCAAGCAAATTATCGAGCAGGGGCATTGAAAGGACAACGCTACTCCAATGTGGATCGGCCGAGCCTTCTTCATAAGGCGATGTAGGGGGAGTGAAAGCTCCAGTGTACCTAGCCACGCCTTTTGTTATTCTGAGACCTGAGATATTTCCGAGCAGGGCATATCCAGAGTCTTCTCCAATAGAGAGACTATAGGTTGTCGATGGGAATGCTGTAACAGTGCCGTTAAATTTAGAAACCCCGTTAATATAACAAGCCATGCTGGTAGAAGATGCCAGAACAAACGCGACGTGGTTCCACTGGTTTAACGCATAAGAGCCTGCTCCAATTGAAAATCCCGCCACAGGCGAACCTGTGGCTTCAAAAAAGAAAACTGAACCATCTGACCTGAAGTTTACCTGACAACTCGACGAGCTTCCATTTGGACCAAACTGCAAAACCCTGCACTCACTAAGATTTGTCGCTCGATAAAGCCAGAACTCTATTGTCATCGCGCCACTGGCCAGATTGAAATCACTTGTGGCGCTTAATGAAAGCCTGTCCCCAGAGCCATCAAAGTACGCAGACGAACCGAAGAAGCCGTGTGCAGAAGCATGTTTTGTATCTCCAAATGTTGTAATTGTACTTCCTTTCACGTCTGTAAATGTCGTGCTTCCGATCGCTGCATTCATTTGGGCCTGAAAAACAACATAGGGGAAATAAAAATACCCGCTAGAAGAAACAAATTGCCCGGTAGTTGGATAACCCCTACCGACGACAGATGATAGTTGATACAACTTCGCATAAATCGTATTTTGAATAGTTCCGAAGTCAGTGACCTGTTGGGCATATGTGTAAGTACAGGTCGGCGAAGTAGAGCTTATAGTGCGCTTCACAACAGCATAGGTGTTGTCAGAGTAAACGTCAAGCTCGTATGCTTCCGATGTTTCACCCAAACCAGCGTCAACCGAATCTCTCCACTCACCGTCAGTTCTCGATCTTCTTACCCACGAAAAACTCCAATCAGAAGTAACTATGTTTCTTCCGCCAACAAAATATACCGGTGACAGACATTCCAAATTGACCCCGTTGTACGTAAAAGAATAGTCGATATCGCTGTCCACCGATTGATTATATGTGATGCCTCTGTACTCTCGCTGAAGCCCTATTGTTGAAACATGCATGCCGATGAAATACATCGCATCGGTGTCGAGCAAAATCACCTTGTCATCAATAGCGTGTGTGGCCATCGCCCACTCAGTTCCAAACCTGCCTCTCAACATGTCTGTGAAAACGTAAGTATTTGGAGCAACCAAGGTGCAATTAATTGCCGCGATTATTTCCCACCTACCAGCGTCTCCGTAAGCAAAGTAGTTCGCACCATTAAGCACTGCGAGTTCTGTCGTACTTGAAAAATCACCGTTTACCGCGTGCACTCGCAAAGAACTTGCTTTATCCCACATTCTGGAATCTACAGAGCCAATCGTGTTTTCAGCAAAACCAATGTCCGCTCCTGGAGGTGCGAACAACTCAATATCACTCCAGGTTGTTCCGCCGTCATCCGTGCGAATCAAAACCCCACCGCCCCATCCGGCATTTTCACCGTACATTGCTGCGACAAAACCCGGATCATCTTGGACATCGTCCATGTTTGGGATGTCCAGCAGATAATAAATGGATTTGCCAATTAGCGGAATGGTCTGAGTCGGTACAGATGCGCTTGGTGCTCCGACTGCGGTTGGAGTATAGACAGCGGCTTGATTGTAACGACCTTTGCATTCCAACCTGTCATCGCTCGTGTAATTGACAGATGTCAATCTCACACTTGCCGTACCTTCAGATGTCGGCAAGTTGATAATATCGCCAGGCTCAAGTTGGTTATAGCTCAACGGCAGGTTGAAACTGATCTGCCAACGTTCAAGCCATGCGAGATAAAGCAGGACTTCGGCCATGCCTGCTGCTTCAGTTGCTGTAAGCGAAATCGGCAATTCGCGGGCGATGGTATTTGTTGCGGCAGTGTTTCCGCGTTCGGCAAATTGCTCACCACGTTCCTGGTCTCGATCAACATCGAGATACTGAAGCGCAATTTTTCTAGGAAGTTGAGTGTCCATCTCTCGACTTGCTGTGATGGACACAGGAATGTCGTCGTCAGTGTGAGCGCCAAGATCAGATGCAGAGACAGTAGCTACGGCTGAACCGCCCCTTGCTTTGAAAATGATCTTGTAACCGGACGGTACAACATCAAAAGGCCAGGCAGCTTGCAGCGGCTCGATTGCAGACCTGATGGTGGCGCGGGAGCCGATTCTGTAACCGCGAACTTGCTGAGTCAGACTTGTGACATCGATGTCTCCTGCGGTCAAAATTCCAGAACGCAAACATTCAGTCGAAACAATTTCTCCAAGCTCAACAGGCAACGCACCCGAGCTTTGCTTTGTGATCCTAAATCCTTGACCCGTACCGGAAGGCACTGCGACGATCAGGAAATTGGCATAAAACCCCATGTGGTTGACGCCTTGGGCAGGGCCATCGTAATATGTCCAGTTGCTGATTCCGTCAGGGCTATAGTAACATGTGCCGACTGTGCCGTTGTCTCCGACCCACACGTTTTCATCATCTGACAAAATCCAATAGCCTTTTAATGGTACATTCAGTTGACTCCACGTTGTCCCATCATCGGACCATACAATCATGTCCCCATAGCCGCTGCCGCCGGTGCCGACACCGATATACAAAATTCGGCCCTTATGCACGCATCCTTGAGAAAAGTTGTTGAGGTCTCCGCCCATTGTATGTACCAAAGACCAACTTCCTGTAGTCGCAGTGGCCGATCTATAAATCGTCGGATGGACACCCGACTGACCAACAACATACCAATGGCCTGACTCGGCATGCCAAACCGGAGTATCGCTGAACCACGTTCCTGGCGGTGCTGTTTGACTGGTCCACGTTACGCCATTTGCAGAGGTATAGAAGGGGCCTGAATCGGTCGTTGCTAGGAAATACGATCCGTTCCATTTTATGTCTGTTACAGTGACCCAGTCAAAAAGAACCTTTGTCCATGTAACACCTTGGTTTATGGAGCGCCAAATGCTGCCTGTCGGGCTTACCCCGTAACACAGCAAAGTACCATCACCGTCAGACGCTACACCGTGACGAGTTGATGCACTGTCAGGCAAAGCGTATTGCTGCCACGAGAGTCCGTCCGTAGATACAGCGACGACGTGCGAAAAGTAGGCGGTCGTGCAGTAAACGCTTCCGTCGTAGGCCCCTTTACGCCAAACATTGTCACTCGGCATGGAAAAAGCTTGATAGGGGTAAGTGTAAGTAACGCCGAGTTGCATCACCTCGACACGAACTTGCGCACCCTGCAGGCTGTTGCCGTACTTCTCGAGCGGCAGGTCGTCAAATACAATGTAAGCTAAACCGCGCCAAGCCGGGGTATTATCAACCCCTATAGTGGCTTGAATGCGAGGGTCTGGCTCCTGCGTGTCGGTACCGTTATAAATACGGAATCCGGTTGCGGCAGCGTTACTGGCCTGGATGGTGGCGGTGTCGGCGCTGCCGGCGTTGTAGATCAGGTTCGGGCCGATCCAGATGCGCAGGACGCCGGCAATCGGGCCTTCGCACAGGCCGACGGCGA
>ERZ724522.274-NODE-274-length-35398-cov-4.614719_pt1 | contig 35398 bp, 43 predicted proteins | sample MGYA00376055_ERZ724522 | MGnify/ENA primary metagenome ERZ724522 (study PRJEB28724, sample SAMN07190884) | wastewater metagenome | isolation source: effluent of sewage treatment plant in Hong Hong | place: Hong Kong | collected 2016-03-17 ...
TGCTGCCTTGTTGACCCAGCGCCAGGAATGTCTTTCCTGGGTGTGATGTCAGGTAGAACACGTCTGTCTCCCTTATCGGCTGCTCTATCCACTTTTTTGCTTTGTCGTTCATTGTTGTATCAATTACCTTACGATATTAGGCTAGAAGTGCGGAATAAAAAAATTAAAAAACGTAACTGATTGATAACCAGTCTATTTAATTTTTTATGTTCCCGGGATTTTCCAGATTAGTGTTTTTGCCGTATAATTGCGTATAAAATATGGAAGGATAATGACAGTAGATAGACAACACACAGAAATTTTTGACCAAGCACATCAAATGTGGGCAGAAGGTACAAGTATTGGGCGGGTGAATTAGAGCCGAAAGAACAAGACATTCAACACTTATTAGGTGGCGAAGGTTTTGTTGCTGATGAAATTGATATTTGGTTTGATAATCTTCAAAAATTTTGGAGATGGTCATGCAAGATAACACGTCCGTAAAATAGCATACTTATTACCGCTAATTTATTGCTTATCTGCTGGTAGGATCGGACAGGTATAAACTACAGTTTTGAAATTTGCAAATGACAAGAATAAACAAGCTATTCAGGAAGCGCTTCGCCTATGCCAGGCGTAAGCAGTGGGATAAGATATACGTGCTCGTTGACATACATGACACGGTGATAGAGTCCAACTACGACAAGGAAAACATACCGAACAGGTTCTACGAATTTGCAGAGGACTGTCTTAGGAAGATGTCAGACAGTCCTGACTTCTGCCTCATACTCTGGACGTGCTCTCACATGAACGAGATAGGCAAGTACATCAAGCTATTCGCAGACAGGGGCATCAGGTTCGACTACGTCAACGAGAATCCGGAGGTGATGACGCAGCAGAACGGCTACGGGTGTTATGACTCAAAAATGTTCGCCGACGTCATATTGGACGACAAGGCGGGTTTCGAGCCCGAATCAGACTGGCCTGCCATAAGACAGTTCCTTGATGATTACGTGCCTTTAAACACGACATTTGATGGTAAGTCTAGCGTGCTCAAGAAACGGGACGTGCTCATGGGTATAGATGGCCGGCATTTAGAATTGGTAAATAACGCGGACATGCTTGTGTACGACAACGATTTCGATTACGTTAAAATAGCTTAATCGGTTCTCAGATCAAAAATCAAAAGTCACAGCTATTTATGGGAATCATATCATATATAGGAGCAATTTCTTCGGCTATAAAGAGAAATAAGAATAGAACTAAAGGGCAAGTCGATACCAATCCTATGTACACTTGCACAAAAGAACAACATCTGAAATGGATTGAAGAAGGCAAATGTCAATGTTGTGGTGCAGAGTCGGGCGAATATAAAGGTATTTGTGATGAATGTCGTTTGTCGTAATTTGCCTAATGAGTAATATAAAATATGCTAGATACAAATATAGAAACAAATATACATGTCATTGCCGAAAGGTTTCCCGAACTCAGGGAATCGATACTTGACACGTTGTCCAGGTGGCACGAACCACACAGACACTGGCATGGTATGTCGCACCTAACACACTGCGTGGAAAGGTCTATGGAAATGTGCCAGGAGTACGACAGGGTGTTCTACACGTTGGTGTCCTTGTACCACGATGCGGTATACGATCCCACGAGGTCCGACAACGAGGAGGAGTCGGCAAAGCTAGTGCCCGACTTCAGTATAGTCGTGGATGGCAGGGAACTTACAGGCGAGTCGGTAAGGCTGGCGGTCTTACAGACCAAAGAGGATCTGTACACGGAGTTCAACCGCATAGACAGGGACATACTTAAAACGGAATCGCTGGTAGAACTATTAGAGTACGAGAAGGGAATATTCCTGGAGTTCCAGCACTGTGCCCTGTCGGATTACGTGAAGGGCCGATGCGATTTTTTGCGCGGAGTGTCAGACGAGTGGATAACGGACGCTAACCGGAATGCGCTGATAGAATACGTGACAAAGAGGACGTACCGCATTGGCATATATGCCGGCAGCTTCGACCCGTTTCACGTGGGACACAACGACATAAGACTCCAGGCGGAAAAACACTTCGACAAGGTGGTAGTGGCGCTTGGTACTAATGGCATTAAGAGTTACAGTCCTGACCGTCTTGATAACGTGAGGTGTGTGCTGCCACACACACAGGTGCTACAGTATCACGGGTTGCTGTCGGAGCTGTGCACGGACTATACGCTGCAGGCAGAAAACGTGGAGATCACCCTAGTTAGGGGACTCCGTAATATCACGGACCTGCAGTACGAACAGAACCTAAGAGCAGCACTTAACGATACCGGCAGCGTCGAAACCATGTATTTCATGTGCGACCCCAAACACCAGCACGTGTCCAGTTCCCTTGTCAGGGAGCTTCGCAGCTTCGGTAGGTCGGCAGACGAGTATCTCGTGAGATAAGTTAATTGAAAGTTATAATGAAGTTAGTAAAGGAAATAAGGAGCAAGACAGGGGAGCTGCATTTCAGGAGGTACCAGTTAATCAAGACCCCGTTGGGCTGCATATACCTGCACAAGATATACAAGGCAGACGAGGACTTACACCTGCACAATCACCCTTGGAACTACTGTTCCATAGTACTCAAAGGGACCATGATAGAGCACGAGGACAGTGTATGTTAATGCGACCCATGTCAGTCGCGTTCAGAAGGCACGACACATATCACAAGATAAAAGAACTGTTGTCGCCGCACGTCGTGACCCTGTTTTTCACGTCAAAGAACAACAAAGAATGGGGATATGACATGACGTGGATGGGACTTTCGTGCAACACGACACGTACAGGAAGATGAAGAATTCCGGTGTTTTTTTATGAAGAACCTGCAAATATCATAGTAGCAAAACTTTTGGATCGTGTCGGTAGGACTGGTTGTATCCAATTGGTAGACGGCACGTATTTTAACTATGGTGTTATAAAGGTAGAGAAAGGCAAGCTGCACACATACACACATAAAGCCATGTCTATTATCAGGGAAATGGGAATGGACTACTTTGATGCTTACATCGATAGGATTGTCGATAAGACTGATTATCTCATTGAGATACCGATAGTAAATATAGTCAGGGTTGTTTTTTAATTATTTTTATTAATTATTTTTTATAGTGAAATTATTGTACACCGATTTTTTATTCAAAAATAATTTCTGAGCAAAAAATGCGTCCGTCGGTTTGTCATATATAAGATATGATAAACGGCTTAACATACGACGTCGTCAAGGCGTCATACGATGCGAAGGGCTACAGGTTTTTCGACGACGGCGCATACAACATAAACATAGGATTTATAAGGGAGTCTGACGAGTTTACAAACGGGCTTACGGACACCGGCTTCATAGCATATAGGGACGAGAAGGGTGAGAAGCGCCTGTTTAGCGCGCCAGCTACCACGAAGGCCGGCTTCTCCGATGCCATATTCAAGCCGAAGGCAGTGGCAGGCGTTGTGGGTGTTGCAGTCCTGGTGCCAGGACAGTATGCTGGCACGTGGCAGTTTGTTGATTCATACGTGGGCTGGCTACAGTACCCGTACTTCCAGCAGATAAAGGACATAACGGTATATCGGGACTTTAACGGCGACAAGCACATAGACAAGGTGCAGCCGCAGAAGGGAAAGTTCGGGGTGAACATACACAGGATGGGAAATGTCGGAATGCTGACCAAGTACCTTGGCAACTGGTCTGAGGGCTGTCTCGGATACGAGGAGCCCAACTTGAAGATGGCGCTACCTATAATAAGGGAGTCGGTGAAGCGGTACGGCAACATATTCACGGGCACCCTACTGGAAAAGGCAGACATAAAAATAATATGAACTTATTACACCAGTGGCAAAATATAAAACAAATGAAATGTATACATCAATAGATAGATTCAGGTCGGCAGTAAACGAGGACGGGTGTGCATACGCTACGCCTGCAGGCACTCCGGGCATGGGTGCTATGGGCGACCTTGGTAACGGTACCTTTTCTGATACTGCCGTGAAACTTGACGGTTCCGTGAGCATGCCAGTGATGCCGAAGTTCCTTAAGAAGAGGAAGAAGAAGTACTATACTAAGACTGGCAATGCAGTGAGGGAAAACTACACCACCGACGAGTACAAGGCAAAGCTCTTTGCTTTCATAGACTATCCGTGGCAGGATGACGTAGAGATCGAAGTCATAGGACTGCTGGACCAGTACAGGCCGAAATTCGTGGAGGGAACGGTCGAAAACATACAGTCCTACCTGCGAAGGCTCATGACGGTCAACGACTTCGAGTCTAAAGTGTTCGTTAACTGTACAGAGTCTTTTGCGGCGGAGTACAGGGCGCTCGCCGGCGTTTCCTAATTCAAAACATTTTTTTTCGAAAAAGCGCCGATGGCGCTTTTTTTATTGGCCATTACTATTTATATTTGCGATATGGATTTCAATAAGGATTATTATGCGGTGCTGGGCGTCTCCAAAGACGCCTCACAGGAAGAGATAAAACAGGCGTTCAGAAAGCTGGCCGTGCACTATCACCCAGATAAGAACCCAGGAGACGAGACTGCAACGGCAAAGTTTCAGGAGGTCAACGAGGCAAATGAGGTGCTGTCAAACCAGGACAAGCGTGCTAAGTACGACAGCGTGCGCAATGGTGATTTCCTCGACGAGGACGACTTTTTTGGCGGATTTACCGCGGCATATAGGAACGGATTTGGCAGGAGACCAAATATGGACATAACTTTGCAAGTCGGACTTACGCTGTCCGACATATATGCGGGAGATCCTATTAAGTACAACTACAAGAAGAACGTTCGCTGTCCGAAATGCAACGGCTATGATAAATCTTGCAACGCGTGTGGCGGGAAGGGCGTGCTGCCGAAAGACGAGACATTCAGCATAAGCCCTAACGGGATGATACCGGGAATGACCAATCGGGTCATACTATCCGGCGCCGGTAACGAGGACTCCGGCGGTAACGCTGGCAATCTAGTGGTACTCTATTACATCAGCGACATGATGGGATACGAGACAGACGGCAGGCGTAACCTATATAAGTATATAGACGTGCACCCGGATGACTGCGTGGAGGGGAAGGAATACAGCTACATGCACGTAGACGGCAAGAGGTACAAGACCGTCATCCCTAAGGGCTCCAATGCCGGTTCGACGATGAAGATGAATGGATTAGGTCTAATGGATGCCAGGCTCAGGGTAAGGGGCGACCTGTACCTAAGGATAAGACTTGTGATAGACTATGACAGGTACAAGAGCATGGCAGACGAATTCGAGGAGGTGAAAAAAGACACGAAGAAAAATTTCAAGGGAAAGTTATGAGCTTAACACAAATAATATCATACGTGAGTGCACGTGTCGACGATTTCAACACGCGCGTGTGTCATGCACAGCGAATCGCAGACACCATCGACCATTTCGCCGACAGGCACGCCCTAAAGAAGCGAAAGGGCGAGCTGCTGAAGGTGCAGACGAAATATAACGAGGACTACCGTGCATTCGAGAAGGAAGTGTCTCGCATGGTATACGACAGGCTTTCCGAACTGGAAGGGCTAAAGAATGCCGATGGCAGGCTGACAGGTTATGACGAGGAGGTGAGACAGCTGTACCTATTGCTGCACGAATACGGAGGCAGGTTCAACTCCAGGTACGTTAAGATGCCAGGAGAATGGCTCTCTCTGGGTATGAAGGCCGGGCTGTTGGAGGACATGATAGTCGTGTTACGTACGCCCGTGCAGATAGGCCTAGGCAACAAACACATGTACTCTCTGACGGAATTCGTGCGCGGGTTCAAGGAGTTCCTCGGCAGAGATGACGAGAACTGCGAGAGGTTCATGTTCTTGACGAACTTGCTGGAACCAGCGTGTGGCGTTTCCGGAGTGTCTATGGATGATATTCGCGGTGTTGTTGAACGCGTGATGCCAGTGATAGATTCCTGTGTCGCAGCACAGGGCAACTCCAAGCGCATAGGTGTTTTTAAGGAAGAGGAAGACACTTACTACTATGCCATACAGGGTATAATAGGAAACATGTACGACGCGAGGGTGACGAGGGTGCTGGACGCGCAAAGCGCTCCGGACTATGCCGTGCATTTCACCAAGAACTATATAGCGAGGGCCATATGGAACTGCGAGCCTACCAGGGGCAAGAGGACCTCTGCCAGGAAGGACCTACAGGATGGAGCCATATGCAAGTTCGAGAGGTCGATACACGCCCTGACGAACGTGGCATTCAGCGACGGGAAATACAGGATATTCGACGTGGACAAGGACATAAGGGACAGGATGGCACACGGCATCAAGACCGACGTCGAGAGGCCGAAGTACCAGGCTGGACTCGTTATAGACGTGAAGAGGCTGGTCTCCACGTTGCCTGAAGGTAGCGTGCTCATGAACGAAATAGGGACGCTGTTGGTAAACGCGGACATACCTAGGGACTGCCTGTTATATTGCATAGAGTCCGAGCAAGACGTAGAAGCGTTCTGGTCCGGGTGTTAAGTTATTATATATGAAATATTTAGATAAGAACGGAAAAGAATTATTCAAAGGTGCGATAATAAATTTGCATCAAACTGTAAATGGCCAATATTTATTTGTGGTTTTAAGTGTAAGTCCATTAAACATTAGGTACGCTCAAGATTTACTTAGGGAGTATGAATATGATAAAGAAGACATGTTGGCACCGTCATTATTTACCAGAGAAATTGAATGGGAAATAATTGGTGATATTTATAATTTGATTTCCGATGTGTCTTGGTAAATTACCAAATATCTCGAAAATTAAACAATGGGTAATAAAGAAAATATAAAGATGCATGAGTATAACTTTTAACGGCACAACGGAGAACATAGATTTCGTGTTCAACAAGGACGGCATAAAACTTTTTCTGAGGAGGTTCATGGACCTGATAAAGGTCGGCGAGACCATAAAACTCAGGATAGACAGGAACAGCGTGCTCCTGTATGCCGCGGTCGGCAAGCAGCAGATAATAGCATTTAAGTCTGCGGTGTCGGACGTGTCGGACCTGGTCACTGACGTCGAGGACCTGCCCAACGGCTACATGGACTTCGTGTTCATAAACCCGGCCAACTTCGTGAACAATACTGGGTTCTACCTGGCGGACGACATGGACGTCATGTGTAGGATGAAGAGGCGCGTTGGTTCCAGCTATGCGCAGGAGTTGCAGATGACTAACGGGAAGATCTCGCACGTGTTCCTGTGTGGTGACGCCAGTGAGCTTCCTAGCAAGGTGCGCGAGCTTTCTATAGAACAGATCGAGTCGAAGATGGACCCGGCGAATTGCAATTTCTCCTTCGAGGTGGACAAGGCGGTGCTAGACAGGGTCAGGAGGCTGTGTAAGAACAACAAAGACACGGAGATAGTAAACATCTACGTGAAGTCAGGCTCCGTCAAGATAGGCACCCACAAGTGGAAGGTTGATGCCGGAAAGGTAGAGGACGTCAGCGACACCAAACTGACCTTCGCTAAGAAGTACCTCTACTGTGTAGAACCTGCGGATGCGGTGAAGTTTAACGTGTTCGAGGAGTTTGTCCTTATAAAGGAGGGAGAGACGAGACTCATGATAGGCTTGGAGTTGGACGACGTAAAATAATTTTTCTCCGGACACGCAAACATCGCTATCTTTGTACCGTTTAAATAACACAAATAAATTACATTTAACATATGTCAAATTCAAAACACGTAGGTAAAACTACAAAGTCTTCTGCGAAGACATCTTCTACGAAGACCGTTACCAGGTTCACTAAATCTGGAACTCCAATCAACAATGCCAAGGTAACACAGTCAAACGTGTTCTCTGCAGTTGTTTACGATCGCAACAATGTAAACAACGCTCTGGTGTTCTCTACCACGTTGGAGCGTAATGCCACCCAGGCTCAGAGGGATGCCGTTCGTCGTGCATTCTCTAAGGCCACAGGTATCGATGCAGCTAACACTAACGTGTGCCGCTTGTCGTACTACGCAAGCCGTATCGGTAGCGTTAACATCTAATCCGGTATTACATTTCCGTCAGTTGCCTAATAAGTGACTGACGGAACAGTTGCTGTGTTGTTTCACAGCGATAGACTGGAGTGGAAATAGTCTGACCACGGCAAATCGAGAACCCATAACATAGTAAGGGTACATGGGCTTCCAGAATATTCCATCGAAAGACTGCCTTATAGTTTTGGCTTAAAACTACGTAGGAGAATGTTACTGTAAAAGGAGCACTTATCCGCTTGTGGCGACGAGAGTGCCACTTGAAACTTGTGATGCCGGTAAGTTGTCTGTAGTAATACCGGAGGACAAAAGAACAGTCTCAGTCAGGATAGGTTATGTTTCCGGTCGAGTCTTGATGAAAAATACTATATTCGGGCTAGTTTAAAAACTTTATCAGTTTTTAGTCATATGGCCTTCGGAACCGACCGAAGTGAAACAGGCCAGGTGATATTTTTAAAAAGACTTAAAATGAGCAATATAGACATAGAAATAATTGGTGGTGCAAATAAGTCTCATATAATTGCTATTATAAAGAAGGCCCTAAGGGCCAACGGCCTGATGGTAGAACATGACGCGTCTCCTGATTTCAAGAACGAGTCACACTTTGATAAGTGTATTGACACTGATAACCATATAGCTCTCTCGCACATAAAAGAGAAGTGTAATATTTATATAAGGGAAAAACAAAAGGGGAAGAAATAAATAAGATATATACATAAAATGAATAACAATACACTCATATTGACAACCACAACTCTAACGCTATTATCGGCGATTGGACGTGTCTTGTAATATGTAAAGGTATAATAATTCATATAACGAAACCCGTCCAGAAGAAAAGCTGGACGGGTTTTTTTATGAGATAGGTTCGAATCCTATATGGATCACAAAAAAGGTAAACACGATAATTTTAATATATAAGTTAAATTGTATATTAAAATGAAAAATAACATAAATAAAGAAGAATTACAAAATATTGTAAAAGAAAGTTTAAGCATAGCAGATATTTGTAGGAAATTAAATATAAGGCCATGTGGAGGTAATTATAAAACTATTAACAAAAAATTAAAACTATGGAATATTGATACAACACATTTTACAGGAGCCGCTTGGAATGTAGGAACTAGATTTAAGCCATTTGGTATTAAGAAAGATTTAAAAGATATTTTAATAGAAAATTCAACATATACTAGCACATCATATTTAAAAAATAGACTGTATACAGAAGGTTATAAAGATAAAAAATGTGAAGTATGTAATTTAACAACTTGGAATAATTTAGATATTGTTTTGGAATTAGACCATATTAATGGCGTTAATGGCGTTAATAACGATAATAGAATAGAAAATTTAAGAATTATTTGTCCTAATTGTCATTCACAAACTACAAATTTTAGAGGTCGTAATTGTAATATTAGCTTTATTTCAGAAAACAGAAAAAACAAACATAACAAACATACTAAAGATTCAAATAAAATAAATTTGCCAAAATGTATAATTTGTGATAACATATGCAGTAGAAAAAACAGTGTATACTGTTCTTATAAATGTCTATATGATGATAGAGCAAAAAATATACCTACTAAAAATGATCTAATATCAAAATTAAAAAAGTTAAAAAGTTTTTTACAAGTAGCATTCTATTATAAAGTATCCGATAATACTATAAGAAAATGGTGTAGAAAATATGACATACCTGTTAATAAAAAATTATTAGAAGATTATATAAATCGCGGGTTCGAGTCCCACCCCGGCCACAATGCCTGATTAGCCCAATGGTAGAGGCGATAGCCTTAGAAGCTACACAGTGTCAGTTCGAGTCTGACATCAGGTACAGTACATGCCCCGTAAGCATTGTAGGCGATGCGACTGTCTTGTAAGCAGTAAAGGTCGATTCGATTTCGGCACGGGGCTCGGATTTTTAAGTAACTAGTAGTCAGGTGATTATGGTTTTATTGAAAAAATATTTTTTTGTTTGACGATAGCATGGTATATTTGCATCATCAAATCAGTAAAAAATATGAGTATCAATCCAATATGTCCCGTGTCTGGTCTTCTATCAGATGACGGCAAGCTGTTGGTAGTTGGCAGCACACGTAACACGACCAATGTCGTTTACAATGCCAACTACGAGCCAAACCAAATCAAGCAGGACTATGCCAAGCGTTATGGTGTGCCATACACCGAGGTTAGGCTTATGGGAATTAAGAATTATAGGAAGCGTCAGCCCAAGTGGATGGCGTAAACGGTCTTTGACATGGTGACAGTGCTCCGTGGCGCAATGTAGACGCGGTAGTTTCAAAAACTACCTGATGTGGGTTCGAGTCCCATCGGGGCAACCTTATGAAGAGACAGAAAAGAAAAGACAGCGAGTACGTGTCGTTGTCGTCTGAGGAGTTAGACAAGCTCCCGCCTTCTGAGGCATATGACATACTGTTTAAAGACTATGCCGATGCGATCGACAGGAAACTGGACGATAGCTGCATACAGCAGATATTGCAACTCGCACACATCGTCAAGAAGCGTGTGGAGTTCATAGCAGACACGTACGAGAAACAGTACAACGAGCTCGTTGGCATTCGTCCTTCAACTATAGACGACGTGCGTGCGGAAATGGAAGACATGTATAAAAATAAGAGAAAATGAAAAAACTGGTAACAATTCTAGCTATTCTCGGTATAATAAATGCTGTAGGTAGCATACTATACTGCATATTCGTATGAAACACACCATAACGTATTCGCCAGAAGACCTGGTGAGGCTTGTCGAAAGCGACATTAAAAGAAGGGGATGAAAAGCATAAAACATCCTAAAGTTGACGTCGGTATGACCTCAGTAGGCTATGGCGCTGGGGAGCATGATGCCCCGACATTAATTGGCATAGTAGTAGAAGTAGACGACAGTGATGTAGATACATAATAATTTTTTGGGCCTATAGCTCAGTAGGTTAGAGCAACTGACTCATAATCAGTAGGTCGATGGTTCGAGCCCATCTGGGCCCACAAAATTGATAATGGCCTCGTAAGTCAACGGAAAGACTCGGCGTTTCCTAAACGTCAAATACAGGTTCGATTCCTGTCGAGGCTACGGTTAAAAAGAAGTAAATATAGTCTAATGTCCATCCACTTAAATGGTTCGATGTGAGTTCGATTCTCGCCGAAGCCACCATGTGTTTTGCGTGTTTACGCAGTCACAAACAAAAATGGCAAATTATAAAAACAGAAGCAATGGTAATGTAATTAGTAGTTACGATTACCACAACCTGCCAAGTTATGAGAAATCAAACTATGGAGAGGTAGATGACTCAGGCGACTTTCTAACGTCCGCAATTATCGGGGCTGCTACCGATTCCGCTATACTTGGCGGTTTGTTAGGTGGTAGTATGACTGGTGGAATTGTAGGGGATTTATTAGATGGCGACTTGTTTGACTAATTTGACTAATTTACAACGCCTCATAAGCATATATGGTGATGCACCCGCTTCGTAAGCGGGATAAGCCGATTCGAGTACGGCATGAGGCTCTATACTTTTGGTCCCTTGGTGGAATTGGCATACACACTGGTTCGAGAAACCAGTCCTCCGGGAAATATGGGTTCGAGTCCCATAGGGACTACACTTGCCTGATTCGCATAGTGGCCGATTGCGCCGGTTTTGTAAACCGGAAACGAAAGTTCACGCTGGTTCGAATCCAGCATCAGGCTCATGTATAAGATAATAATAGCAATAGCATTATTGATAACATCTTGTAACATTTGCGAAAAGTATGACGAGCATACCGTGCTAAAGGAATATAGGATTGTAGGTTACTACCCGCCTAAACACGTGTATGTCGATTTACAAGACGTCAGTAGTGGTAAGATATACGAGCATCAATATGTCTCTAAGCATTGTAACAAGCACTGTGGACAGTGCGATAACAGTGATATAATCGGTAATATCGTCACGTTACCTTATCACTCTTATCGTTTGAGTTGTGACACGAACACTGCCGATTCACTAAACATCTATTTCGATATAGATGCGCGCAGCTTGTACGATAGGTACTGTAGATAAGCCTCCAAAGTTCTGATGGCGGAACACGAACTTGGTAAGTTTGAGGTGGACAGTTCAAATCTGTCTGGAGGCTCTAATGCAATTTATAGTACAGGAAAATATATTTAGACAGCATCATTATGACATGCTGTTATCTGTACTAGATAGGTATGGGTTGCAGTATAGTGAGGGTATTTCCATTTGTGGACAAGATAGTTGCAGTGCGCGACATCCCGAATAATTTTAATGTTGACATAAGCAAACTAGTACAGGATTTGTATGAAACGTATAATGAAGAATAAAGAAGGTACTTGCGGATGCCTTAAATGTTCGCCTAACGTATTTCCAAATATACGCTTTAATGTGTGCTCGATATGCGGTAATAAAAGGTGTCCTCATGCGTCTGATCATGCATATGAATGTACCGGTTCTAATGAACCTGGTCAAGCCGGTGTACAAGGCGTTAAATATATACGAAAATATGCAACTTATTTTAAAAGCTGGAAGCAAAGTGTGGCTTAGGAAGTGTCACACATTAGAAAATGCCATAGTGCCAAACCAGAATGTCCCGGACGGGGACACGAGGGAGGGCGTGGTATGCTATGAAACCGTGATTCCAGGAAATCCCGTATTGATACAAACCGAGTCGAGATACTTTCGGACATCGGTCGTGGTTGGCGTGGAGCAGGTAGACGGCAAAACGTACATAGACACTTACAACTCGAGGTATGAGATAGTCGTAACGCCATGAGCATGCCATTAGAACATATGGAAAGGATGCAGTGGTTCTTGCAGCGTATTGGGAAGGTTGTCTGGAGGAATGCCGTCTCTTGTAAGTGCAGCGTGTGCGAACACGTGTACGCCAACGGTCTTCTGTTGGCCGACGAGTCGCATGCCACTTACGTGTATGACTGCGAGTGCATATCCAATATAGAGGGACACTCGCTCAGGTATTTTGATACGATGGAGGAACGCGACAAGTTCGAGGCTGAACAAAAATGAAAAAATATTTTTCGGTTTCGTTATTTTGTCATATCTTTGTGTTGTAAATAATTCGCGCCCTTAGTACAGCGGTAGTATAGGGGACTCTAAATCCTTTGACACCGGTTCGAATCCGGTAGGGCGCACTAAATCATAAATCATGAAATAGGTTGAAACAACATCAAATGCCTGTAGCGTCTCAGGCTGCAAGTTCGACATAGCATATGGTGTGATCGACGAAGCGAAACAAAAGATACACCGCATAACATTTTCGGCAGGACTTGCAAAGTACCTAGCAGGCAAGACAAAGATGCAGGCGGTCAAGCTGAAGGTGGTGGTCGGTAGGGAGGTCTCGCAGGGAGAAACCAGTGACACCGGCCTTTATGCCATCTGTAAGAAGAAAAACGGCTGGCCTCTGAGGATCTCAATGTTCAAAGGCATTGCCGATTTCTGGAGGCACGACTCCAGGACTGTACACGAGTGTTATGCGAAAGTACTAGGAAAGATATAACGGTGCGGCACGAGATACCGCGGGCATTCGTGCCTGAGGAAGTTCGGGACACAACTGCTTAATTTGGGAGGGTCTTGAAACCCGTTACGACCAAAGAGTGTGCAACTCAAACAGACCCAGACGGTGAGCAGGTCCATGACGGTCGGGTTGAGGCATAGATAAATGGTATCATAGAACAGAATCCCGGCTATGGTGCGACCGTAAGACATAATGTGCGTATGTCGCACAAAAAAAAATATACATTGCATGTATACCATAAACAACAACCCGTGGAAGAGTGGCGGTAAATTCCTCTTCATATTTATCTGTATATTTCTACTACTGATGGCGCTTTCTGCGTTAGTCGGATGTCGCACGAACAGCTATAAGTACAAAATATGCAAGGCACACTGCGTGGACCATCGAGACGATTCGGACATGGTAGAGTACAAAAGACTGTCAGGAGTATCATGTGTTTGGTACACTGACACGTTCCAGATAAAGAGCGACACGCTGGTATATTACAACAGTGACAGTTCCGTAGTCGTAGTGTCACCGCCGTATACAGTTATAAGGAGGAAGTAAAGATGGCATTTAACAAAGACATATTCGAGCTCGCCAATTACCAGATACTGACCAAGACCGACTCGCAGCTGAAAGAGTTCCTGATAGGGTTCTTCTCATGTGGTGTTGTGGAAGAGACAAAGTATCTCGAGGTGCTGCAAAAAGGCAGGTGCGTGAGGGTGATAGAAAACGGAGATACCAAGTCGGTGTCCTGGAATTACTACTCTACCATAGAGTGGGACATCTACGGACTATCGTACAAGCCAGAACACGGCCAACACATCAGCATAATAAATAACGCACAGGTTGCTATGTTGGCAGACTTTATAAACAAATGACCTTTAACTTAAAAATACTAACTAAATGCAACACGTAAAATACCCATCTATCGAGCAGTTCAGGAACGCGATAACAAACGTGAGGAACTTCACCAGATACGCAGGCAAAGACGAGCAGGGCAATGCCATATATAACACTGACCCGCTCCCGGTACTAAAGTATACCGGTACGGTGAAGCTACACGGCACGAATGCCGCAGTGGTCGTGCCAGTGGTCAACGGTGTGCAGGGAGACATGTGGTGTCAGTCTAGAGAGCGAATCATAACTCCGACAGACGACAATGCCGGGTTTGCATCTTTCGTGTTCACCGTCAAACACCTTGTGCTTGAACTGTTCAAAGACATAATGTTGAAACTACCAGAGGAGATCGACCAGGAGGTCAGGCGCTTGGACGAGTACAATATAGGCATATACGGAGAATGGTGTGGCGGAAACATACAGGGCAAGGTAGCTCTAAACCAGCTTCCCAAGATGTTCGTCATATTCGGCGTAAAGGTTGGAAGCTCGTGGCTCCCGAAGGACGTGCTAAAAACGATTGCGTGTCCTGACACCTACGCGGAACATAAGATATACAACATATACGACTTCCCTACGTACGAGATAGAGATAGACTTCAACCAGCCGGAGCTCGTGCAGAACAAGCTCATAGAACTGACGATGGCGGTCGAGGAGCACTGTCCGGTGTGCAAGCAGCTGGGTGTTACAGATGGCATACTCACCGGCGAGGGCATCGTCTTCAGTCCGGACGACCCAAAGTATGCCGGATCGCAGTTCAGGTTCAAGTCGAAGGGCGAGAAGCACCAGAACAGCAAGGTCAAGACAATAGTGGCAGTCGACATGGAGAAGGTCAACTCCATAAACGAGTGCGTTGACAGGTATCTCACCGAGACAAGGCTCGAACAGGGCATAGACAAGCTGCGAGAGCTGGGACTTCCTTGCGACAACAAGTCTACGGGAGATTACATAAAGTGGGTGGTCGGCGACGTGATAAAGGAACACGGGGATGAGATACTCATGTCAGGCCTTACCTTCAAGGAGGTCAGTCCAAAGATCTCTGGCGCTGCCAAGAACTACTATTTCGATTACCTTAACAAGCTAGCCATTGGCCAGTAACTCGATTTATCACTAAATTAAATAGCCATGAAAATAAATGAGAAGACGTTAAATATGCTCTCCGAAAATGAGAAGACGTATAAAGCGTTAAATATGCTCACTGAAAAATATGATGGAACGCTGATACTCGGGGGTTCTTTTATATTGAGCGTGCTTGGTCTGATAGACAGGCAGGTAATGGACATCGACGTGTTTTTTCACAACAGGCGAAAGTACGACATGTTTACCGCATTGTTGGCAGACGATCCCGAGGTGGAAACATCTTCGACAATCTCTTTTAGGACAACAGAGAATATAAACGTAGGACACACCAGCGCTTTCAACATAGGCGGGTTGCTATCGACGTCATATACGTAAAAAAAGAGTGTCAGTTAATGACCGTATCTATAAACGGCAGGGACTATACATGTCACTCGGTTAATGCCATCCTAGATGCAAAGAGGCACATGATAGAGAACAACAAGCACAAGCTAGACATTGACCATATAATGTCCACATACGATTTTAACACAAACAGAATTAGAGAAGCCTCTAGCGATAAAGAGTTTAACGCTGAAAATGACTTTGACGATTTACCATTTTAACTCATAATAATGAAAGACCAATACTATATACAGAACGGTTACGTGGGAAATGCCGTACTCTGGTGGGCAAAGAACAGCGAGGGATACACTACCGACATAAAAAAGGCAGGTAAGTACTCCAAGCAGCAGGCGATGAACATATGCGTGACCAGGGCAAACGACCGTGCCTGGCCGTGCGAGTATATCGACAATAACGAGAAGGCGAAAAAGCTAGTGATAGACTCGCAGTACCTAGACCATAGCCAGCTGCTGGTAATTACCAACTGATTATGACTGCCAGGGAGAGACATGGTATATTGCTACAGGAAGTCTTCAGGGATGACCCGTGGAAGCTCTTGGTGGCCTGCATAAAGATATGAAAGAACAAATTATCAAAATTGGAAAAGACCTTGAGCAAGGCACAATAACTGAAAACGAAGCACACAGTCTTTTATTGTGTTTATTTGATATTATGAATATGTTGCCTACCGATGAAGAAATAATCAAACATGCAGAATATTCAACAGATTTTTGGCATAGAAACGGACGAGATATGAGTATTCCAAGAGAGTATTTCTGTTCTGGTGCTGATATAGTTCCAAAAAAAAGCAGACGGTTAGAATAATAAAGCAAGGAAAAACTCAGGTTTTATTGTAACAGAAGGCAAATTTATAAGTGTCGGAGATGATAAATATTTAGAAGTCAATTAATATGAGCATATTAATATCAATACTCAAAGACGATGGCGCGGTATCGATACTGCGGTCCATGGACGAGTCCGGCGCTCTCTCGGAGATGCTGCCAGAGCTAACGGCACTGAAGCACGACGGGCCTGGCCACAAGGACAACTTCACGCACACGCTCCAGGTCCTGCAGAACGTCATAGACGCCGGCGGAGACATAGAGCTCAGGCTCACTGCCGTTTTCCACGACATGGGGAAGGCCGAGACCAAGATGTATGTTAGGGGCAAGGGCTACACGTTCCACAACCACGAGAACGTGTCTGGCAACATAATGAGGAGGGTGTTCAGGCGCCTGGAGATACCCACGAACGACACGCTTTTCGCAAACGTATACTTGCTGGTGACACTTCACGGCAGGCCTAAGGCACTGACCGAGGAGGGGATAAGCGACTCTGCCATTCGCCGGCTCATAACCGACTGTGGTTCCGTGTCGATGGCACACAAGCTGATCGACTTCCTGGCATGCGACACGACGACATCCAGCGAGGCGAAGAGGAAGAGGTATGCAGATGACGCGGCCATGTTGCACGCCGAGATAGACAGGATAAACCTCATGGACGAGGAGGCTAAGTGGAGGGCACCCATAAACGGTCACCGTATAATGGAGCTTACTGGCATAAACGGGGGGAGCAGAAACAGCGACGGGTCAATGCTGTTAGCTGACATAATAGCCGCGCTTAAAACTGCGATAAAGTCTGGGGATATTCCCGAGACCGTGGAGGCGTCCGAGAGGTTCGTGCTGGATTACTATATGAGTATAGCTGCCGGGCCTTTGCTTGGACATGTGAGGCATGACGACCTGAAGCAGTGGGCCAGCGTAAAAGATAGTCCGGAAGAGGAGGGATACTATATAGTGCTGACTGGAGATAGCAATCCAAATTTCGTGCACACATGCAAGCCTGCCGTACACTTCTGGTATGCAGACAAGAAGGAGTGGAGCAGTGAAACCAAATACTGGCTGAGGAGCGTGAGGTCAGATTAGCAGTCGGGTCATCTCCCGTATCACGTCGTTGACACCTAATGCCTGGTCCCTCCTAACGTTTTGCCGCTTGCTGTATATTTTTAGGTGTACATGGCGGCGGCCAGGGCTTCGAGTACTGCCGACGGGTCGCTGCCGTAAGTCGCTTCGAAGTCCGTGAGCGTGTCGCATTCTATCCTGACGCCGTGCTTCTTGTGCCTGTTCTGGTAAGTAGAGTAGTTGGTAATGTACAGCACGTTAGTGTCTATATTGTCCTGTATTATGCTGTATAGTCCTGTGTATATGTGCGTGGTTTCGGTGTCTACTAGACCGTCCTCCCAGTCCCAGGCGTTTCCTGTTATGTCAGTGCCGGCGACATGCCTGTAGTAGGTGCCGTTTACCGAGACGTAGTCCCCGTCGTACAGGTCATACACTATCCAACCGTCGGTGCCATACCCCCTCTTCAGCGCGTAGAAGAACTCTATCACCGTGCCCGCATCAACCGTCCTGACAGACGTCTGCATGCTGGACGGATTTATGCACTGTAGCGACACTGTCTCGTACGTCACGTATTTAGTGCCGTCGTTCATGTACTCGTAGTACGTAACCGGGTCTGCGAAAAAAGTGTCAGTGGTGGCCTGACTTATGAAGTCCCAGCATTCGTGCTTTATGTCGAACTGCTGGCTACTGAGGGTCACGTATCCAGATCCGCTGGTGGACAGGTCTAATTGTGTTTTATTCTTTATCATTGTTAGTGTGTTCTATTTAAGGTCCTACGAAGTATGCTCCCATAGCCGACACGACATTAGCCACGTCTCCGTAGTAAGTAGACTCGAAATCGGTGAGCTCGGTACAATCGAACGAGTACGCGTGGTTTACGACATAGTCTTCCGGGTGCGTTGCCTCGTCGTATATGTATACTGTGTTGCCGACGTTGGTGACGTTGTAGACGTGCGGAACGTACACGCGTTGACCGTTACCGTCCCATTCCCACGACGTGTGTGCGGTGCCGTTGAACCTGTATATGTTGTCCGCATCGATGTAATAGTATGTGGCAGTGCTAGGCTCCCTCACTATCCAGTAGTCGTGTTGCATGTAGCCGACCCTTCTCGCGCTGGTGAAGGTAATGGACGAGTTGGCACAGGCCAGTGTCTTTCCAGCAGGAGAAGTGACGCGCGCGCCCGACAGCAACAAGAACGTCTCATCGTCCGATGGCGAGTATACGGAGTACGCGTCTGGCACGTACCTCAGTATCTGCCCGGCACTATACGCGCGCTGTGTGAAGAAGTCGTTGTTTATGTGCATATAGTCCCCTATTGGGGTGTCGAGCACGTCTTGAAAGGCGTAACAGTCCATGTGAGACTGCAGCTCTATGTTAGTTCTCGTGTTGTTGGTCTTCCACACCTGGCCTACTAATAGGTCGTGATGGTAATAGAACGTAGGTGTCAACCCAACCTTGAACATTGTCCAGTTGGGAACTGTAACGGTGTCTTGATGTGTGAACACCTCTGTAACTCCTGATACGTCATAATATCCAACGTTGTCGAAGTAGTAGTAAGATCCTTCAGGAAATGTGTGGTTAAAGTAAGTAGTTTCCACTACCGTAGCGGTAAACTTCACGTATCTGAAAGGAAGTGCTATAAGCAGCACATCTAATTCCGCACCCGTGCTAACCTCTATTAGAGTGCCTAGCTTGGTTGTACCGTTCTCGACCTTATAAAATAGCGATTGTGTCGTATACTCGTACATATTCAACTGGCCGCCGTTGACCACCACAGTGTAATCGTGCGAAAGTATGTCTTGCAAGCCGACCTGGTCGGTACCGTATTCTAGTAGTTCGTAGTCCGTGTCCGACAGCTTCCTGTACAATTCCGACTGGTACAGCTTGTACCAGTCGCCGACGAATCCGCTATCTATGTAGTAGTATTCCGAATTCTCGTCCAGTCCAGCATTGTCGCTGCAAACGCTCAGGAAACCGGTGGTCGGGACCGCTACGTTTTCTATAACCTTTCTTATGAATGTCGTGTGGTTTGCACCGAAGGTCATCTGCATTTTGTTCATGAAATTATATATTAAAAAATGCGTAATTTATGCCTATATTTGTGCCGTGACGAGGATAAATTCAGGCATCATGCCAGCACACCTGACCGACCAACACCTTATGGCCGAGTACAGGGAGATGGTCAGGATACCAAATGCTGTGGCTAGGCAGCACCTAGAAGGCAGGGACGTCCTGCGTGCAGTACCGGACACGTACAGGCTAGGCACCGGTCACGTGCGGTATTTCTACGACAAGATAAGACACCTGCATCGCAGGTTCAATGACATACGCGAAGAGCTGCTGGACAGGGGCTATTCGCTGAACATGGACGACGACATGTTCAGGATTTTCTCGGAGAATCCGGAGATGAGACTGCTATATTATCACGACGGCGTGGACGATATGCTGGCCGCATCGGTGGTGAAACCTCGTATAATAGAGCGGGTATCGCCCGCGCACACTATGCGCGGAAGGCGCGTGGACCCGATAGAGTACCGTGCAATGATGGATGCTATATATTAATACAATGGGTATAGACAGAACAGATTACATTGTTTATGGATATAAATTACCTTATGAACTAGAAAACGAAAACGGTCAAATTGACTTGTGGGCTGATAAATTTTTGACTTAAAGCAAGACGAGCCGATTGCAGAGCCCTATCTGTTCATCTTCTCGCATTACTCATAGTGAAATGGTACGGAATCGAACCGTGCTTATCGCGCGTCCACGTCTACTGGACCGCTTGGTAGGTTAGCCTGGCTCTGCTCCAGGGTCTCGCGATGTTTTGCCAATAAACTACACTTCGTATTTCGATACGATTGCTTTATCTGTTATTACACCTACGTTAAGGAAGTCAAAGCCTTCCATTATAGCGACCTTCTGTGTCGGAAATTTGCCTGTGACATGCTGGTAGCTGACCTGGCCTAGTACTTCCGTGAATAGTGCTGGCCTTGCCATAGGCGGCAATATCTTACAATGTGTGTTATATGCCTTGTACTCGCCCCTCAGACCAAATGACACGTCGGTAAGTATGTGTGTGTAATAGTCGTGTACTGCCCTGAATATTAGGTTGTCTTGAACGCTGAAATATGGGTGTGACGACTCTCCGCTCCATATTTTTAGCACCTTTGTTTTCTCTACCTGTTCCTTCATGGTCTTTGCATCTGGATATGGGTCTTCTTCCGTGAACTCCACCCTGTACTTAGATTGCAGTATCTTGAACATCCTCTTGTTGCTCTCGTTCAGGCTGTCCCAGTGTTTTGTCTCGTGCTCATTAAATATGGGCAGGTCTTCATAATAGTTCGCTACGACCTGGGCGTATTTCTCGTATTCGGAATCGTTCTTCAGCACTAGCTTTTCGGCCACGAAATCTGTTATTCTGGTGTACATATGTTATATATTAATAATAAACTGACTACTCACCATAACCCTATTTCGCACTAAAAAATAATAAACTGTAAATCAGATAGTTACGAGTTTTATTTTTATTATTTGGGAGTTTACTGCTATATTTGATGTCTAATTTAAGTGACCATGTTGATCACAATATCGGTATTATTATTATTATTATTCCTGGCATGCATCGCGCTGTACGACTACAGACAGACCAGACACGCGATTTGGCGTAATTATCCGCTCTTTGGGCGGCTGAGGTGGCTCGCAGAGAGCTTGCGTCCTAAGATAGCGCAGTATTTCGTGGAGTCTAACACTGACGGCAAGCCAATCCCTAGATACAAGCGCAACCTGGTATACCAGCGTTCAAAGGGAGATGGAGACAAGGTTGCTTTCGGTACTGAACTGGACCTGTATGATAAATGTGCAGAGTGGACGGAGCACTCCATGTACCCGTTGAATAAGCTAACAAATGCGGAGGTACTAGACCTCACAACAGTACGTATCGGCGGAACGGCCGTGCGGCAATATGACGCCAAAGTAATGAACATATCGGCCATGAGCTATGGCGCACTGAGCCATGCGGCTGTAGAGTCCCTGAACAGGGGAGCGTCGCTCGGCGGGTTCTACCACAATACCGGAGAGGGCGGAATATCCGTCCACCACCTGCACGGGGGCGACCTGGTGTGGCAGATAGGCACCGGATACTTCGGTTGTCGTACTCCAGAGGGGTTGTTCGACATAGACATGTTCAAGCATCGCGTACGTTCAACGCCACAGATAAAGATGATAGAGATAAAGCTGTCACAGGGCGCAAAACCCGGTTGTTATATTCCTGGACACGAAATACTGACTTCAACAGGATTCAAAAAAGTTGAAAATATAACTTGTGATGATTTAATATGGTCTGTGTCGCCAGACACTCGTCAGATGGAATTAGTTAATGTAGTAAGACAAAATGAATATAATTATAATGGTGATATTATCATTGCGGACTCAAAGTTTGTAAAATTTGCAGTTACGGAAGACCATAATATACCAATTATAAGTAGAAATACTGGTAAATTAAAACTGATAAAAGCTTCCGATATTGAAAACAGATCCGACACTCGTGTTACTAGAAATGTGTATTGGAATGGTAAAACTCCGGATGAATATTTCTTTTTACCAGTAATACAAAAAAAATCTGCCAGACAAAAACATTATGATAAATTTAAAACATTAGACTGGATTAAATTATGTGCATGGTTTATATCTGAAGGTCATTGTGCTGATGATGATAAAATAGTGATAGCACAGACCAAACAACAATATAGAAAAGAAATTGTTGACCTTTTAGATAAAATGCAAATAAAGCATAATTCAATTAATCTTACAAAAATTACTATCTATTGTAAACAGATCGGTATTTATTTGCAAGAGAATTTTGGAAATAATTCTTATACTAAAAAAATACCGGAATGGATCAAAAATTTAGACTCAAACACTTTAAACATTTTTCTGACAGAATTATGTAAAGGTGACGGGTCCTTTAAAAAGAAATTAAAGTTATATCATACATGTTCTGAACAATTGAGACAAGATATATTTGAAATAGGGTTAAAATGTAATCACGTCTTAAGTGAATATAAAGACGAAAACACATGGACTATATCTTTAAGTAAAGATAAAAAGGCATATGCTATAAATTATAATACAAAACAAAATAGCTGGGCTAAAAAACCTACTCTTTATAAAGAAAACTATAATGGTAAAGTATATTGTCCAACACTTTCTAAAAATCATATATTGATAATAAAATATAAAAATATAATTTCTGTAAATGGTAATTCTGGTGGTATTCTGCCTGGTGTCAAGAATACACCAGAGATAGCAGAAATAAGAGGCATAACTCCGTGGACTGACGTGGTTAGTCCGCCTGCTCACAGCGCTTTTTCAGACAGTACAGAAATGCTGACCTTCATAGACAGGCTGCGACAAACATCCGGGCTACCGGTCGGCATAAAGATGTGCGTCGGCAACAGGGACGAGCTTGTAATGCTGTTCGACAGGATGCACAAGATGAATATAACCCCAGACTTCATAACCATAGACGGAGCAGAAGGCGGGACAGGCGCGGCCCCGATGGAGTTCACAAATTACGTGGGCACGCCACTTAGGGACGGACTAGAATACGTCCTGGCACTAGCCACGCGGTATGGCTTCAGGGCTAACAGGAAGAACCCTAGGATAGCAATCATAGTGTCCGGAGGGATACTGACTGGATTCGATATATTCAAGTACAGGTGCCTAGGCGCAGATGTATGTAACGTGGCCAGGGGGTTCATGCTATCGCTGGGGTGCATACAGGCACAGATATGCGGCAGCGGAAACTGTCCTACAGGCGTTGCCACCAACAAGATACGGTTCTCCAGGGGGCTAGTGCCGGAGGAGAAGTACAAGAGGGCTCACTCGTTCTGGAGCGCGACCATAGATGCATACCTGGACATATGTAGGGCTACCAGGACGTGCACGGTAAACGGGTTTGACAAGACTAAAATAATAACCAGAAGGTAAATGGCATCTATAGACAAGACATATGTAACCAAGGCCGAGTATGTGCTAGCCAGACAGTTCTGGCTTGACACGTACGAGAAGCAGGTGAGGGAGTTGGGCTTCGCACAGTGGCTGTACCCATTTAGCGTGTACGGAGACACGGAGTGTACTCGTGAATTCATAGCCAACAACACGCTTGACGTGGAAGAGTTCTTGGACGAGGGCGTTCTCTGGAACACTGGCAGCACTTTCGACCTTTGGCTGGCAAAGAACTGTAAGCTGGATTTCATAACAGGCAGGCTGTCTGAGCAGTACGGAAAAGACTGGTTTGGCTTTAAGCACGCCACTGAATTTGACTTCTCCGAGAAGCCTTGCATAGTCTCCATAGAGTATTCCGGTAACGGGTCGGAGTCCATGGTATACCTTTTCAGGGACAAGGGAGACCTCTCCGACGAAGAGGTGTTCATACACGACGATATTATAGTGTACGGGACGACATACTATGCCAGTCTCTTTCACGACGCATACAACATAATAGGCGGACGTCGTGCCAGGAAGCACTTGTCAGGGCTGACCGTTGTGTTCGAGTACTACGGGCTGTCGATGAAGTGCGTGGACGGGAAGCTGTACATGGGCGACGATGAGGTGACGCTTAACATAAGTACCTCTAGATTTTTCAAGCCGAACATAAAGCATTCGTACGACCTTTCTGATTCCGTGTCATATCGCGACGAGGAGATATTCATGTCGACCGAAAACCAGGTGTTCAACATAACGCAGTTCAAAGACTTCGACAGGAGCAATATTAACAGGTACGTGAGACATCTGCCAGATTACATATTAGAACACATAAAGCTGACATGAACAAAGTCGAACAAATACGAGACATAATAAACGAGAACAGGGCGTCTTTTACGAGGATGATGTTTTTCAGGACGATAAAGACCGACTCGTACGAGGCACACTTATTCTGTACATACTGTAACCTAAACCTATATACGAGTCTCTGTAAGTCTGCCACAAACCTCCTGGGCGTTGTGTGTGTAAATGTTCTGAAATTTATTGAAACAAATACCGGCAAATTATCAAATGTCTTACGGTGTTCGGTAGCTGTTATATACCCAGAATTTATGTTACTATCATCCAACGTCGCAAAACTACATACAGTCCGTCTTGGAAGTCTCGTGTCCACAAAGTACATGACAAACCTATCGAACTCGTTTGACAAGATTACCCGATGTATTTACCGAAATAAAAGAGTCGCAGGAAACTTGTGTAGATCTCTTTTCTTTCGAGAAAGACCTAGACAAGACAATGCCTGGTTTCTTAAAGCAAATAAGAAACAGGATCACGCTAAACGACATATTCATAGCATCTAAATAAAAAATAAAAATAAATGTATAAGTTAATAATATCTATATTAGAAGAGCTCAAGCATGCGTACAGCAACGACTTTGAGCTTGGCTCTGCCGTGCGACTGCTGGACTTATCGACCATAGTACCAGGTGGACAACTGTATGTCAGGACGGACTTCACGCCGGAGAAGATAACAGAGATGGAAGACGACGGTATTTTCGTTTTCGCATCAAACAGCATGGGACACCACGGCGGCGGTTCCGCTCGCATGGCATACGAGAAGTTTGGGGCAGTGTGGGGTAATGGGTACGGCATACAGGGAAGGTCCTATGCTATAGCGACGCTCACCAAGTCATCCAGTGATACCACTAGCATCAAGAAGAGCCTTGGAGACATATACATGCAGGTACAGCAGCTATACGAATATGCCAGGAAGAATGCGGACAAAACGTTTTATGTAACCAAGATTGGTACCGGATTGGCCGGGTTTGCGATGGAGGACATGGCTTGCCTGTTTCACTGTTCAGGTGTCGTGCCTGATAATGTTGTGTTGCCGATAGAATTCGTATACAACAAAAGTATCAAATTATAATTATATCATGTTAAAAGAAGTCATAATAGATACTATCGAGCACTCGGAGGTGGACCTCGACAGTCCGTATTACGAAGGCGATGAAAGAAACGATATAATATTCCAGAAAGGAATAGACTCCGAGACGGAGGCCATGTCGATAGACGACGCGTTGGCTAGTCTGCAGATACTAAAGGAAGGCGCCTGTACGTAGCAGTTAACTGCGACCATCATTCGTATACATTCACGGGCGTTCGCTATGAGGCGGCATCCGAAGGGGACATAGAGTCCATCAACAAAGATTTTTACGTGGCGCCGTATAGCGTATACGGGTATCCGGCCGGTTCCCTTTGGGAACAGGCGAACGCAGGCATTTACAAGTCGGCAGACGGCAGGCATTATCTGCCAAAAGAGATAGTAGAAGGTTGGGAAAAAATAACAAAGTAAAATGATAGACAACAGGAAGGCGTATCACGACTACCACATAGTCGAGGAGTTCGTTGCGGGCATAAAGTTGCTTGGCCACGAGGTGAAGAGTATAAAGTCTAACGAGGGCTCGCTGGTGGGCGGGTACGTGTCCGTCCGCGACGGCGGAGTCGACCTGCTGAACTTCTACGTCAAGCCTAACGAGTCCTACGCCTATGGCAACGAGCCGAACAGGGCAAAGACGCTGCTGCTAAACGCCAGCGAGATCAGCAAGATAGCCAAGCACGTCGAGCAGAAGGGACACACTTGTGTACCGCTGTGCGTGTTCGTAAACGACAAGGGACTCGTGAAGGTAAAGATTGGTCTGGCACGCGGAAAGAACGCACCTGACAAGAGGGAGGCGCAGAAAATAAAAGACCTAAACAGGCAGATCAGGGAGGAAATATGAGAAATATGAGAAAGCTAAAAGAAGCCATAAGAACATGATATGAAAAGTCCTGAAGAAATAATTTTAGAAATGGGTTGGACGTATGATTCAGACTCATCTCGATTAACAATGTGGGAACAATTAATTAAGCCTGCAATGATTAAATACCATCATCAACAAAAAGAAGTAAAAACAAAACATTTCAAGTATGTTGATGATGCTGTTGATTTTATAAATAAAGAAAAAGTCAAAGTTTTATCAATTTGTTCATCAGATAGATTTGGGGAAGGGTTTCATTTGTTTTACGAAGTTTTGTAAAATTACCCAACTTACTTATTGCCGCGTACTTCTGTTGACACAGAGCCTTAATATATAAGATGATGAAGATAATATACCTGCACGGGTTTAACTCCGGCGCAAACTCGAGCACCGCAAACAAGCTGAAGGACCAGTACGACGACGTGGTTTCATTCACGTACGACTGTACGGACGCCAACGTCGCGTACGGCCAGATAAACAACGTTATCACGGAGAACATGCGTGGAGGCGACGTGCTGCTGGTAGGCACTAGCCTGGGTGGTTTTTGGGCCAACTACTTTTCGGAGAAGTACAGGCTGCCATGTCTTCTGATAAACCCCAGTCTATATCCTTACCATTCGCTCAGGAAGTTCGTTGGACAGAATAGAAATTTCGATACTGGCGAGTCATATATGTTGACAGATTCGGACGTGGACACGTATAGAGGGTACGCGTCCACCAGGACACACGGTGTAACCAAGTTCGTCTACCTGTGCGTCAATGACGACGTAGTAGACTATAGGACAGCGGACAATTTCTTCAGTGGGTATAGGATAGTATACGACAGGACGCAGGGTCACAGGCTAGAAGACGTGACGGTGCTTTTCATATTGATACGCGAGATAGAGAACACCATAACGCACTACGACGACATGTTGGACAGGAAAGACGCAGTCAGCGAGAACTTCAAGAACCTGTTCAGGCCAGACGACAAGAAGAAGTACGTGGACGAGGTGTGGGAACTCCTGCAGAAGTCGTACGCGTCAATAGGCGGCATAAAGGGGTCGGGTTTCACGTCGAAGGAGGACATGATGTTCAAGATACCTTTCTGGAAGCTGTATACTAACAGCAATGGCAAGGTAGTTGCGGTCGTCATGTATAAGGACAAGGAGGGCCGCAAGAGCGTGGCAGTAGGAACAGACGGTTCGGAAGAGGGCAAGAAGTACCTTAGAATAATAAAGGACCAGGACCTCATGATGAACAGGTCTTACCAGGAGGTGAGCGACAGAATGCTGAGTTTTATAGTGAAGACAACGCCTGACATAAGGAAGTACTGCATACCTTTCAATGACGTAGTCGCCATAGTCAACGAGCCCATAATGAAGCCGGACGACGACGACCCGGAGGTGCTTAAGCACCCGGACCTTAAGGAGTTCTTCTACAGGCGTAACATCGGGGGCGAGTGGAAGACGAAGCTGATGATCGGCACTCCACACAACACCATATACGGCAAGTAAACACAGCATCACGAACGAAGTTTAAAACAAATACGAATATGTCAAACGAAGCCAGCACTTTAGATAAGATCTGGGTGGTTATACTGGAAGTTGATTCAAAAATAGTGGGTCGCTCGAAAGCGTTTCACGCGGTAGAAAATCTACCAGACTCGGAGTCGACGCTAGAGGAATACTTATTGGACCTTCAGACCGATCTTCGGCTATCATTAGAATTAGAATAGTATTGAACACGTAATCGCTCACTTAAAAAATGTGTTTTTTATTTGACAATTATTGCCTATTATTGTGGTGTATTAAAATACTAAGAGATGTCTAAAATAACAAGACTCATATTCGTCGATGGGGACGATAACCACAACAAGATCTACAACATGACTGACCTAGGTGACGGCACCTGGCTCGCCGAGTGGGGCCGGGTGGGCGCCTCGATGCAGTCTGCTAAATACGACTCTTCGGCATGGGACAAGAAGTACAGAGAGAAGTTGAAGAAGGGCTACAGGGACGTAACAGAGAATTATGTGGAACCGATAACGAGCGAGTCGTCAACAAACGAGTCTTCGATAGACTTTGCTAAGGGCAGGCTGGGTTCAGTTGTGGACTTCGTCAAGAAGCTCATGGGGTTCGCAAACAAGTCCATCCAGGAGAACTATACCGTGTCTGCCAAGCAGGTTACACAGAAGCAGGTCGACAACGCGCAGGAGGCGTTCAACAGGATAGCCATGCTAGTAGCGTCAGAAGACAATTATGCGGAGATAAACAACTCTTTGCTGGAGCTATATTCTATAATACCGCGAAAGATGAAGCAGGTGAAGCTGCACCTCCTAAGCACCGACGACGACGACATGGACGCCAAGTTCAAGGAGATACTCAAGAACGAGCAGGACACGCTGGACGTAATGGCGGGACAGGTGCTATTGAACAAGGACGTAGCAGACGCGACGGCCGAGGGGTCCGATAAGAGCGAGGAGGTTGATATTCTCACGGCGAGCGGTCTCGAAATAGTCGAGTGTACTGCAGAAGAATGCAAGATGCTAAAGGACATGATGGACTACGACAGGGACAAGTTCCACAGGGCCTTCAGGGTGGTGAACAAGTCGACGCAGTCGAGGTTCGACGGCAGCGTGAGCGCTGCGCAGGACAAGAAGAAGATGCTGCTGTGGCACGGATCGAGGAACGAGAACTGGTGGAACATATTCCAGACCGGACTACTCATAAGGCCTAGCTCGGCGGTATACTCGGGATCGATGTTCGGAGACGGATGTTACTTCGCTTCCGAGTTCAACAAGTCTTTGGGATACACATCATACAGCGGCTCCAGGTGGGCCGGCGGCACCAGTAAGACTGCATTCCTGGCAGTATTCGACGTGCACGTGGGCAAGCAGCACGTGGTTCACAGGCACGACAGCAGCTGTTACGACCTGTCTAAGGAAAAGCTGAAAAGGCTCGGCGGTTACGACTCGACGCACGCAAAGAAGGGGCCATCCCTATACAGGGACGAGTTTATAGTGTACGACGTCAAGCAGTGCACCATAAAATACGTGGTGGAAATAAAGTAAATTTATTATGAAGAAGCAAATGAAGGAATACAAGCTGGCTAATCAGGCACACACAATGTGTGCTGGCATGTTGATACAGAAATTACCGGCAAACCAGAGCGGAATTGTCAAGAGCATATACGTAAACGAGTTTGGAAAACTGCCGTCTACCTACACTAACCACGACGAGCTAGACTATGCACACGTGATGGAGGTGTTGATGGATGAGGGCTTCTCCATTATAAATGCCGACTACTTCTATACTACGAATAAGAAAACCCATCCCATACGCGAAGAATATCGCATAGCTGACAAAGAGAGGTGCTGGACAAATAATATACTGGTCATTAACGACAAGTGCATGCTATCAATAGAAGTGAAGTACAGCGGCTCTGCCACTACAACGAGAAACACCATATTATTGTCGGAATATACAAGCAAGCAACCGAAGAAAAAGGAGGAACAAAAGAGCGGCATGCTGTTCGTGAACACCATAGAGGGCTATGCCGGTGAGGATAACAGGGACTATGTGCTGGGACTGTTCGAGAAGATGTCTAAGTACGAGATAAAGTTTAACGAGGGTAACAGCATAAACATCATAGTTACGGAGGCTAACGGCGAGCTTGGGACTACGAGCATGGACATGCCTCCGGTAGAGCTAGACATAGAGATGAACTACGGCAGCGGGTTCCTGAAGGTGCACGACACTATAGTGAGCGCGCTACGTTCGGAAAAATCCGGACTGATATTGCTACACGGAGTTCCCGGCACCGGAAAGACCAACTACATAAAGTACCTCATAGCAAACACGGAATGTCCGATACTGTACATCCCGCCGCACATGGTAAACACGCTGGCCGACCCTGGCTTCATAACGTTCATCATGAACTACGAGAACTGCGTCCTCGTGATAGAGGACGCAGAGAACGCCATACAGGCGCGTACGGGCGAGTACACCAGTCCTGCCGTCTCGAACCTGTTGAACATGAGCGACGGCATCTTAGGGGCAGCGCTGAAGCTGAAGATAATAGCGACATTCAACTCGCCAAAGTCCAGCATAGACGAGGCGTTGCTCAGGCCAGGACGGCTGATAGCAGAGCACTGCTTCGACAAGCTGGGTGTCGATGAGGCCAACACGCTCCTTGGACACCTGAATAAGGCCCACGTGGCAACCGAAGACATGACGCTGGCGGAGATATACAACGTCGACAACATGCCTGCCGGCATGGTTAAGAAGAACAGCAAAATAGGATTTTAAATGAAGACACAGATAGAGTACGAGAGGAAGTTCCTTTTGACGGGGATGCCGAAGGACGTGGAGTCGTGGGACAAGCTGGCCATATGGCAGTACTATGTCACGGAGGTAACCTACAAACTTGTTACCAGCACTTACACACAACAAGTGGTCACGTCTGGTAAAGACGACGACATCGACGTTTTCAAATCAAAATCTAAATAATAGAACAGAAATGAACAAAATAAAAGAACTATTTGCGTCAATGACTGATGATGAATTGAAAGCGGCTATTCAAGAACTAAAGCAAAGTGAAGATACTGGATTAGTTGGCGATAACATTCGTAAATGGGCAAGAAAGTCTGGTGAAATTACTGGAAGTTTTACAACTACCGATTTTTTTATGACGCAAGTAAATATACTAAAAGAAGCCGCTTTTAGGTGGTGTAAGTAGCACTGACCGCTAACTTACTTATTACCGCTGACCGCTAACTTACTTATTACCGCTAATTTATGGCACGTACCTACAAGCTCTCGCTGATAGACTCGGTGTTCAACAGGGTCTCCGTACAGAATTCGGCATCAGAGCTCAAATTCCAGGCAGTCACTTCAGACCAGGCCAACGTGAAGTTTTCTGCACTCAAGATCACTGCGGAAGCCGAGAAGGTCGCAGCATCGCTGAGGGGACAGGCAGTGGCATCGTTCCGCGAGGAGGTCGCCAAGGGAATGTCACTGGCGGCAAAAGAACTGGAGGGCTCTTCGCTAGATGCTAATATGATACTGTTCACCATGTGGACAGAGACGATGAAGCACGTCGCCGAGAACGGCAAAGGAAACATATTGTTCTTCGACGGCTCTGTAGACGGCATGCAGCGAGCAATAAATCAGATAAACGCCATACAGCAAAAGAAGTAAAGGAAGAAAAAGCCAGCCCAAAAATGGGCTGGCTTTTTTATTTAGTATGCTGATACACTGGAGATATATAGTTAAATGGCTATTAGGATAACAAGGAGCGCCAAGCTGCTAAACTACGTACAGAACGACAACGGACTGACCAAGTTCTATTCTGAGTTAGATTCAGGTCTAGCTGCTGGCGATTACGTATACATTTCGGGAGGCAACTACGACAACTGCTCGTCGTCTTACGATGGGTCTTTTGACCCGTATACGAACACCGCATACGTGGTTAAATCCGTCAATGCTAACGACAACTCTTTTACGCTAGACATAACTTACACTGGAACACAGGTAGTGTCTGGTACAGACGACGTATTCTGCGGAAGGTCGGTAATGGTAACTGGACAGATGGCTTATCCGAAGATAGGCGATGGGGTGTTGGGGAGGTTGTCAAGCAATGACTCGGCACTTGGCGTGAAAACTATACCAAACTCTTTGCAGAATAGCAATCCCACTTACATGTACCAGGGCATATGGAACGGCGGCAGCATAATGCACGCGCAGTGGGGCAAATGGGCGTTTTCGGGGCCTGCACCGTCAATACAGACGAATAAGATGGTATTGGCCACGGTGCCCATAAAAGTGTCCGTGAGAGCGAATAACGACGGTCTGGGATACTCCATGTTCAGGTCTGGTACGTTCGGATCCGGTAGTCTGGCAGCTTCTCACGCCAAGTGGTTCAATGGCACACTAAACGGCGGCACATTCTCAAACGGCATATGGTCAAACGGCGAGATGTCTTCGGTTTATGCCAAGGCCGTGTTCTCTAACGGCAAGTGGTACGCGGGCACCGCCAAGGACGTGCTGTGGCAGGACGGCACGTGGTACGGGGGCACGTGGTACGGGGCATACAACATAGCGGTCAACACGATGAGCATATCCGGTGCCAACCTGAGGGTATACGTCGATTCGAGGTACCTGCCCATGTTTTCGAACGGAGACAGCATACTGCTCACAGGCGTGACAGGCACGGCACAGACGCCATCTGGCGATTCATTGTTCAACAACTACACGGCGACCGTCAACAACACGCCGAGCTCTGCGGGCTACATAAGTTTCACCAAGCCATCATCTACACTACCATCCCCAGCTAGCTATGCTGCGGCCAGAATATCGTTTGCCGCCTTCAAGAAGGGCAGCTGGCAGTCAGGCACGGCAAACGTTGGCGTGTTCGGCAACAGCACCAGCACTGGCGACACGGACACGTACTTCAGCGGCACTGCCAATTCCATAGTTTGGCTAAACGGCCTATTCACAGGTACCATAAGCAGAACCAACCAGAACGGCGGGTCCAAGGTGTACAACGGGCTAATACTCAACAGCTCGCTGGACGGTTCCACCATGTACAACGGACACTTCAAGAATGGCATAATGGTAAACAGTTCTTTTGACGGTGGTTTCTTCATAGACTCAACAGCGGTAAACTGTATAATAGGTAACAACATATTATATAAAGCGGTGTGGGTAGGCGGAACCTTCATGGGAGGCTATGCCAGCGAGAACACGTACTGGAAGTCTGTTAACTACATGGGCGGCACGTGGGCATACCCGCTGCAGTACCAGGCGCAGGTGTTTCCTGGAAACACGTACACCAACCTAGGCACCGCAACAACCCTACAGCTACCAACTGTAGGACAACAGGCATTCAACATAACAACGGAAAAGCTGGCAACACTAAAGGCGCCAGCGGTGGCAACGGCACTTAGGTCTGACCCGGTATTCATACCGGCAGCGGCAAACAAGCCCATGTCAATAATAGAGTTCAGCGGCATAACGTACTTCAGAGGATACAAGTACATGGACCTGGTGGACGTAACCAACATAAATGCAGCAAACATGTCTCCTGGCTGGGCATCTCCCGGGCCAGCGCCGACCATAGATTCCTACTGGACCATGTACAACCCGACGTCTGGCATAGGCGTGACCAACTACGAGTTCTTCGGCAGGTCAACGGACGGCATGCCGACAACATGGCAGCTAAGCATAGGACTCACACAGGGCATAACCACCACGTACTACGTTGGGCCGGGAACGGACACGCTACCGATGCCTGGAGCATACACTCTGACACTAGAGATAGACTTCGACGAGCTGCTAAACGTCGTTACGCAACTGCCAGCCGGCGCTCTAGAAATAGACAGCGTAGTTATAACTAAAGATACCGGCGGTGGCCCGACATCTTACATATCACAGTCTGGCGCATACGTATATCCTGGCTCTACCGGATACAGCTATGCGTGGGTCGGTACCACAGACCTCACCGTTCCCAACCTAACGACAAACCTGGGCAGCATTCCCGTCACTCTGAATCCTGGAGACATATTGGACATCACAGTCAATTACAAGACAAGAAACACGTATCAGGGTCCCATAACGGCAGGCTCCGTTAATGCGTCATTCACGGCATAAAAACTATTGTATTCTCCTTAATAATCCAGTCTTAATATAGTAATCGATTTTTTCTGGTTTCCGTATCCTATTAGTTGCTATAGGGTACCACCCATGTATCTGTATTGGTTCATTAGGTTCTGAATTAAAAAGCATTTCATATTCATATTCTTTCTCAGAATTCTCTTGTGAACTAAAATATAACGCATTACTCGGATTTTCTGGATTCAGTCGATTCAGCACACACCTGTCGAACGACCCCTTTAGTTGCCTCTTCCTGGCCATAGCATCGTATATACATTCCCTATCAAACCCGTTCTGCTCTGCAAAAGAAAATGCGACCTCTACCAGGTCCGCAAATTCCATCACGTCACAATGGTCACTCGACTGTATCTCTGACAGTTCTTCCATAACCTTGAGCGCGTACAATCTGTTAAGCTCGCACTGGTCCTGTATAGTCTCCCACTCGCCTTCGCTCAGCTTCTCCACTATGAGCGTTCTTATTAGTTTCTTCGGTCTCATATGGTTATTCTATCAATTATGTCAGATGCCGTGTGCACCACCTTATCATCACAGTGTACCGGAACACCAGTCCTGTGTACGTGTTTCAGGTACGAGGACACGTTGGAATACCTAGGAGATATTGCCAGCAGCCTGTCGTAGCCGACTGCATTCAGGTAGGTCTGTTCGTTACAGTCGAACGACTCTGGAAACGCGTCCAGCATTATGCTCAGTGCCGCGGAGCACTTGTCCTCGTCCCTCCTGGCAAGGAGTCCCACTACCTGCAGCGTTGTCATGCAGTCGTTGCCACACGCCTCTGCAACCATCGAAGCGAACTCTCCCGTATTGTGATGAAGCTCTATGTATAGGTGTATGAACTCCACCCAGTCGTCATAAGTTAATTTGTTTTTGTTTTGCATCTGGTAATTATTTGTTTTTAATGCCCACAGTATTGAGAGACAAGTCTAATTATTTCTTCTTTTAAGACTTCTGGCATATTTGATGTCATTAATGTTATCGGCTCACCAACGGGATATTTTTCTAACATATTTGTAGTATCATTAGGCTTACTCGTTATAATCTTGAATTGATTGATCGTTAAACTATCAAATTCAAATTTAATTCCCCGTTCTGGTATTTCTAAAATTGCTTTCATAATTTATTTGTTTTCCTTCTAGTATATTGTCTCTAGTTTTCATTAGTATTTTACCGATCATGTTAGCTCTGCGGATGGT
>ERZ724522.275-NODE-275-length-35389-cov-57.587791_pt1 | contig 35389 bp, 45 predicted proteins | sample MGYA00376055_ERZ724522 | MGnify/ENA primary metagenome ERZ724522 (study PRJEB28724, sample SAMN07190884) | wastewater metagenome | isolation source: effluent of sewage treatment plant in Hong Hong | place: Hong Kong | collected 2016-03-17 ...
ACGTAGTTTGAACAATTGCGTAATCCTTTGTCGCAGAGATGGTTCCATCAGCTTGCCCACCAAATGGTGAGTCAGCGTTGGTGATACTTGTGCTGTTGTTGTTCGTCAAGTTATTAGCGTTAGTCGTGTTGAGGTCGGTAATGCTGTTGTTGAAGCTGTATGCAGAGATGAGCGATGTCTCAGAGCCAGATAGACCCTGTGAGATGTAAGTACGGATAGTTGCCTGAGTGACTTTAGCGTTAAAGATGGCGACTTGAGCGATTTTACCTGGGAAGAATCCACCGGCGTTGTAGCTACCAATTTCTAAATTACCTGCCTGTACTAATGCTGTTGGATTTGTGCCACCCCTTGAAGAAAGTACTGGAACATCTACGCCGTCAATCATGACATAGGTAGTAGTTGTTGTAGATGTAAATGAAGACATATCCAGTTGTGCAGAAATATGAACCCATTTGTTAAGCGGGAGCGATTGATAAGATATTCCCTGGCTATTATTTGCCGCTCCGGCATTATATCCAGATATAAACACCTGACCTGTTGTCTTTACTCCAAGAATCCAACCACTTGTACCGTTATAACGAGAAACAACACCAGCATCTGTACTAGGATAACTTGTCAGCTTTACCCAGGCAGATACCACAAAATCATCCGTAAATGTCATTGCAGCTGGTGATGTCTTACTAAAATAGTTGTTTGTACCGTTCAGTGATGCCACCTGTGTTGGTGCAGAGACTGTTCGTGTTGTACGGAGTCGCATACCAGGGCTAATCACGGCAGAGTTGTCTGAAGAAGTAGTAAGCGAGTACGATCGGTTTCCGTTATAGGTAACAGCAGAAATAGAGCCGGTGATAGATGTCCAACCAGCAGGAGTTGTCTGGAACAATGTCTGCATAGCTTCGAAGTATGCAGCAACTGGTGCCATAATAACTGTCACACCACTTGTGTGCGAGTGGGCTGTCGTGTCATCCTGTCCACGTCCATCAGCTACAGAAGGACATACGACTTTCAGGGCAGTCTTTGACGTGTAGTAAATGACCTCACGGTTCGTCGTGCTATCTGGTTCAATGACCAAAAAGCCCTCTGATACGTTAGGAACAGAAGTTAAGAATACGTCCGTTGCTGTGTCTGTGATGTCAGCAGACAGAGTAGTGGAGAAGAAGTTTTGAAACCCTAGGGAGGTTGTCGGAGTAGCTACCATTTATTTTTTCCAGTTTTTGTTTATTGCACTGTTGTGCTTTTTTAGTTATTACTATTTTACCATAAATTTGATTTATTTGCAATGTTAATTTGAAATATTAAAGTTTGATAGAAATCTTTTTTGTTGCTTTACCGGGAAGGTTCGAGTTAACAGATAGTTTCTTTGTCGTGCGGGCTTTGGCACTGAATGTTGGGATACCAGATTTCGCAGAACCAATTGAACTAGGCAGTATGAAGTCGTTCAGGTGGGCACTCGTGCTACCGCTTCCACCACTGCCACCAGTACCGTCAGGATCGGGTGGGGTTGCGTAGCCCATAGAGTTACGGAATTTCTTGCTGAACTTCAGGCTACCAGATAGACCACTAGTGTATAGTTCGTTATCCAGTTGGATGGCAGCTTCAAGGTCTGTCTTAGTAATGCCGTTACTGCCAATGAGTTTTTTGAGGTCTTCTGAAGAACCCTCAGTGTAGATATCACGAGCGTTAGGATTGAGGTTTAGTTTAGCGGCATTAGACTGAAACGACTTTGCCTTATTAACCTTGTCGAGTTCGGTGAGGTCTTTAGAAGTCTCTAGGTCTTTTTGGTAGTCAGCGTACAGTTTCGCCAGGGCGTTAGACGGTTTGAATTCAGACAGTCCAGCTACACGGCTTTCGTTCATTTGCTTAGTGATTTCTTTTGCAAAATCATCTGGTGGGTTTTTGTCAGATAGCCAGTACTCTTGATCCTTCTTCGACATAGAGTTGTACTTCTGGTAGTACTGAACAGCGAGTGGGTCTTTTACTCCTTCAGGTACGTCGTACTTGTTACCCTTAGCGACAGAGTCGAGTGTCTTCTTTTTACGAAGGATGTCGTCAACTTTTTCCTGAGTGAGAACACCATCCTGCACCATTTTATTAAGTTTGTCTTCTCCCCAACTGACCATTTCCCTGTCATCTTTTGATAGGGTTTTCTTGTATTCTGCTTGACGTTTTTTTGTTTCAGCATCAAATTTCTTACCGGCAGCGAGTACATCAGCATTACCGTTATTAGCCTTCCCCAAATCTGATGGAGAATTTCCATATGTTTGAACACCAACACCGAAGAATGATGGGGCGTTCATGGCAACTCCGAGAGGAATATTACCAACGTCTACAGATGTATCGAAAGCACCCTGAGCACCAAGGGGGATAAACAGTCGTGCTATCTTATCGGCAAGATTGAAGTCGTTACCGTATTCGTCCTTACGCACCAAAGGATTGTCTCCCTCAGATGTTTGCAGTAACTTCATACCAAATCCGAGTAGAGGGTTAGACTTGTTTTCAAACATGTCCTGAGCTAGTGATAGAGCAGTAGCACCACCAAACGTCTCGCCAAGTTTCTGTACGTCACCTGATTCTGAGTTGACCTTTTCACCAGTAGCAAGACGAGATAAGAATACTATGTTTTGGAGCTGTCCACCAAGAATATCGTAGCGAGTGTTACCAACTTTAATCTTACCGAAGTCAGCAGAGCGTGGGTCCATTCCTACTTCAGCACCAGCAGCAGCTGCAAGTCCGAGAACTATACCGGCAGTAGCGAAGAATGTACCTTGTGACTGTAGGGCTAATTTAGCGGCTTTAGGGTTTGCAACAGCCAGACGAGCATACCATGCTGGGTTGAGTCGGTTTAGGTTTGCTGCCCAAAGTCGAGGCGCGAATAGTAGAGTTGAGGCAGTTTTCATGTGCTTATCAAGAGCACCACCCTTCATACCACCACGACCAGTAAAGGTATTGATAACCTCTCCGAGAGCTCGCATGGCACGTTCAGATTTAGCGATTTTACCCTGCGTAAGACCGAACAATGTTTTGTTAACCATCTGGTCTCCGTAAGTAGCTTCCATGTTCTTGACAAATTGTTCAGCTCCACCAAATTCATCGACAATCTTTTTAGCTACATCGTAACGAAGACGGGTGATAACACCAGTATACGCACGATCGGCAGCCTTGACGGCAATACCACCTACAGGAATTTTTTCAGCGAGACCAGCATTAATAAACGCCTCATCTTGAGTCGCACCAACACCGGTTAAGTCAACGCCCATTTTATCTGCAATGACATTGTGTTCTGGGGAATCAGCAATCTTTTTCATTTCAGCCTGGTAGTATTCAGGATTCAATGCGTACTTAACCGATTCTTTGTTAGCGTTAGCCCAGAGCTTTGGATACCTTGTGCCGAGTGGAAGTGCCTGTCGGAATCCACCAGAAAGGTCTCCTGTTGCCATCAATGCACGAGGGAGTCCAGACAAGTTAGCTACGAGATCACCAGGTGCTTCGCCCTTAGCGGCACTTTCTTCTATGCCCCTAGCAATTTCGTCACCAACGCCTTCACCGTAGTTATTATTAAAGAACTGTCGGATATAGTTAACGTCAGACTTAGTTGGCTTCTCTGGGTTTGCTCCCCATACTTTACGAAGAGCATTTTGAGTATTAAGTTTCTCAAACTCCTGAAGATTTGAACCTTCAATCTGGTTGAGGAATCGGTCCTGTACTTCTTTATCAACTGATATAGGGGTATAGTCGGCCTCTTCGTAAGCACCACGAAGTTGAGCTAGTTTAGCACGAATACCAGCTTCACCACCACCGGCGGCATTATAGGCTTCACGAGCGGCTGAGATACGCTTTGCTTTTTCTTGTGAAACTTTACTGACCTTACCTTTTGCAGCAGCTTCTGCGTCATCAACTGACTTCATTAGTGTTGCAAGGTCTTCAGATGATGTAGAACCCGTTTTTGTGTCTGCAACGCTATTTTTCGGTTTCTCACCCTTTGAGATTTCGGAAGATGAGGTAGGGTTATCTCGTCGAGATTTAAGTTCCTCTTCAATGTTTTTAATTCGTTTGAGGTCGGTAGATGACCGTTCATTAACTGGCTTTGATTTCAGTTCTCCAAGAGCGTCGATTAAATCCTCCTCTTTTGCATTAGAATATAGCAGTGGGGTGCCGCGGTCAAACTCGTCATCACGGGTGAATACCTTATTTACAGCTGTGCGAGTATTGCCGTCGGCAGGACTGTTAGTTGGAGTCTCATCCTGTTTTAATGGCGCAACGCCATTTTGTGCGTCTGTAACCGCTTGTTCTGGTTTTGGCGGCTCACCACCAGCCCCTTTCGCTTCGGCGTGGGCTTGGTTGTAGAGGTCGGTGAGTTCTTGTTGGTCAAGTAGTGATTTACTAGGGTTTAGTGTAACGGTTTCGGGGAATGTTATTTCAGCACTAGGGTCTTCTGTGGTGTGCTTAATATAGTCGTAGCCGTCTTTTTTGGCACGAGCTATAATCTTTTCCCAGTTTGCGTATACATCTTTACTTGAAATGTTTTTATAGTTCTTTTGAGCGTTGGTGTAATAGTCAAGTTCAGATTTTGGTATTCTACCAGCTTTGTATTCGTCCATTACCCAGCCTAGCGTATCAAAGTAATCTTTGCGTATGTTTTCTGGTATTTTGTCGTAGTACTGTTTTAAGTTTTTGTCTTGACCCAATACTTCACGAACATATTTTTCTCTGGTTGAAGTATCGTTTAAGTCTAGTGTCTTACCGTCTTTCGCATGAAAACCTACTACTTTACCCGTGGGTTCTTGGTTATATCGTCTACCTGCATATGTGCTTGCACTATCGGTATCACCAGTAGTAAATAGAGGGTTATTTTTATCTAGTTTGAAGCCGTTATCGAGTGTTCCATGATATTGGTTAGTTTTAGCTTTTACAAACTCCTCGGCACTCTTATACTTTAGGGCTTCTTGTTTGAGGGAGTCTGTACCTACCACGTCAGGCAAGTCACCCTGTTTGGCGTTAGAAACAGACCCGTCACCGTTGACGGTTTGGGCTTCACTACCAGACTGTACCTTAGCGGCTTCTGCTACATCCTTTGCCGGGGGACTAGCTTGAGGAGCGTTCTGTTCAGCGGCTAGAGACTTAGCATGTCCGGCTTGCATCTCATCGAAAGTCTTTTTGATTTCGTCAGCAGCGGCCTGTTTCATAGCCTCAATCTGTTGTGGCGTCAGGTCTGGGTTTTGGTTAATCAGATCGTTCAGTTGTTTGTTCTTTTCAGCAGCGTAGGCCTCAAAGTCTTTCTGAGCTTGGAAGGTAGGATAGTCAATTGAGTTAGGGTCTTTAGCTGGAGCAAGTGTGGCATCTGTTTGTGCCTGTTTCGCATCAGCGGCTTGTTGAGCCAGTTGTTGTGCTTCTGCTTCAGCGGCCTTCTTCCTATCGATGGCTGTACCGTTGTCATTAACGGCAGGTGTTTCAGTACCACGTTCAAGGACTTTCTCTACTGGAATCTTTTCTTTCGCAGCATCAAGTGATGTTAGAATTTCCTGTACGCGTTTCTTGTCCTTAATACCAGCAAGCGTTTCAGATAGAACCTGGCGTTCAAAGTCTGGAATTTCTGGGTGTAATTTAGCAAGCTGGCCATCGATTGATTTTGCATTCGTAGAGCGAGCGATTTTCTGTGCTGGACTACCAACTTTTGATAAAAGATTACCGACTACATGTCCAAATGTACCGAGTACTCCTTGAGAAGCGGCAGCTACAGCACCAGAACCGGCACCTTCTGATAGTGCCTTATTCATATCGCCAGTCTGACCGTATACAGTAGACCCAGTGGCCAAACCTTGTGCCAGCCCCAATCCTAATGAACTTCCAATGATGTCTTTACCTACTGTCTTCAAACCAGGTTCAAAAAGTGCCTTAGCTCCGACGCGCGCAGGGTTGATGAAAGCAGTAGCATCGAGACCAGTTTGCAGACCACGACCAGCTAGTTGTGCAAAGTCTTTACCAAGGTCGCCAGTAGGTTTGTAGTCAGCGTATGGGTTAAGCGACTCTCCGTTTATAGTCTTTGTGGCCTTGATAGCATTGCGGGCTGCTTCAATATTTCTGACGTCAGCTACACGCTGGGCGTCGCGCTGTTGGTCGTTAATAAACGGATTAAGGTTACGGCCTATTTCGTTGACAACAGCACTACCCTGAAGACCAATATCCGCGATATTACCACCAGCCTGTTGTAGTCCAGATACAATGTGAGCACCAAAGTCACCTACGCCATGAGCAATACCACCAAGAAAGTCTGGTGATTTTTGTGGAGTAGGTTTGTAAGCAGCTCCAGAAACATTCAGCGTTTGAGAGTTCTGTCCTGGTTTTGCTACATTGATGTTCTGTTGAGGAGCAGCCGATACGCGTATGCTTGGGCTGGTCGCTTTAACAACCTTTAGGCGATCACTTGGGTTCATTTAAGCTCCTAGGCTTGTTGTGTTTGGTCTTTTTGGTCCTGTGAGGTATTTACGTCACTCTGGAAAGCGAGTAACATCTTCTGTTGGTCTGCTGGGTCGAGACCAGAGTTAGAAATCAGAGCCTGTCCGATAGCAAGTTTCATGCCAGGGTCAGAGTTTCCGCCAAGAATAGTCTGGAGGTTAGATTGCAGTTTAACTGAACGGCTGTTTGCAGGAGCAACTGTATTAAGTGCCTGTGCGTTTTGACCAGATGTATTGTAGTCACCTTCACTAGCATTAAGTTCAGCAATCTTTGCATCAAGTTGGTTACGAGTACTGATGAGGTTATTGACGTCTGTTTCTTTAGAAAGGTTCGCAATAAGGTTATCGTACTGTGATTTCTGTGCGTTGATGCCAGCCTTTTGTCCGACAATCCATTTACCGACGTTGGCGAGGTTATCGTTGAGTTCTGTACCAAGGTCACGGATTTGTGACTTACCAGTGTTTGTAACTGTATCAACATTGTTACCGCGGTATGAAGAATCATACGTACCAGCAGCGGCGTGAGCCGCACCAATTTGTTGGTTCTGGTTATCAACTTGTTTAAGAATATCGCCAGACTCATTACCGAATCGGTCGTTGAGTTTCTGAGATTGTTCTTGTGCAAGCTGGTCTACTTTACCGTAGCGAGAGTCGTAGATACTTTTGATTTGATTAGCACGAGATGAAATATCACCACGAGCAGCAGCAAGACGAGCAAGAGCGGCAGCTTGTTGAGCAGCTAGTTGAGCGTTTTGGTCTCCCTGTGGGGCAACCGGTGCTTGACCAGATTGGTTTAAGTCGTTACCGTTAACAGTAAGCTGTGGGTTATTCGTTGGTCCCTGAGTGAGTAGGGTAGATCCTTGAGTAGTAGCACCCCCCTGAAGTCCACCAGCAGCAGCTCCAGTGTCCCAGGTTCCAGTAGCCGGATTAAAAGTGGGCATTTTTATTTTCCTTTTTTATTTAAGAGTATGTCGTTGTACATATTATATCATACATTTGCAAAAAAGTCTAGCCTATTTATAGGCGCTCGTTGAGCTAGATGTAAATCTTATTAGCAGAGTCGAATACAAAGTGCGACTTCGGATAATATGCGTAGACCATGCCTAACAGGACGAAATTCTCGTTGATGTTGTTATTGTAAATCTTGTACTTTAGGCTTCGTGAGTTAAGGTTAAGTGATACGGATACTGGGCTGTCGGAAACGGCTGATGTAGAAGTAGAATCTGTTTCACCATCAGTACCTAATGCAAATGTACCAAAAGCGTTAAGACCCATACCACGCGTTGAGCCTGAGCCAATGGATGCAGTTCCTTGGGCGGCAGAAGTATCGTCATAAATAGTAAGCGTAACAGTACCAGTTAGACGACGGAAGATGAGTCGGAGGTCTACCCAGAATTTTGTTAGGTCCGGATCACCACCATCTTGCGCCTTTGAGACAACGTATGCTTCAATTGCAGAACCGTTATCGTTATAGGTACCAGGAGTAAACATGTACAGTTGAGTACCGGACTGAGAGATGAAGTAGAGGTCATCGCCATTATCACTCGAATCAGTAAAGCGGAGCAGTGCCTGTGGAGTAGTTGTCCATTTGACGAAGGCTTGGAAACGACGGTCATAGACAACTGTTTGGTAGATAGACGACGCAGTACCGTTTGGAACACCAACGATATATTTGTTATCGAAGTATTCAGCGTTACACCTGTCGTAGTATGCCTTAGCGATAGAATCTATAGTTGGCTGGATACGGATAGAGAGGACGTTTGTACGAATAGCCGTGAAGTACTGCGGTTCGTTACCAAGAACACGGATACCTTCCCTTGACAAAAAGTACAAATCATTTTCTACTGACTTAATAGTACGATGAGCAACACAGCCAGTAGCGTAGGTAATAGGAGTAACTGTCGCGTTACCCGATGTGTCGAATGTCACCTGATAGATAGCACGCTCTTTGAAAACAATAAGAACGTCTTGGAACACGCCAAGACCTGTGATTTTATCACCATCATTCTTACGGATATCAATAACGTTTGCTTCAGTTAGGGCTGGAGTACCGGCGAATACTGTCGCACCAGGAACATTCGGGTTGCCGTTCTCTGAGTCGGTCGTTGAATCTGGTTGTGGTTGTGTACCACCAGTTGTTACGGTAAAGTCAGTCGCGTCAGACAGGTTAGAGATGTAGAGTCGTGATGGTTGTCCCGGTACGCCAGCGGCAATGTGTTTGCTTTGGTAATAAACAGAGAACTTTGCTTTCGGCATTGTGCCTGGGCGGGTGACTGTTGTGCCGTCAAAGTATGCACCAGCGTCAATACCACCGTTCCAGATGAACAGTTTCAAACGAGCCTGAACGAAAGCAGGGTCATAGCCAGCGGTGAATGTTGCACCAGTAGCAGATGACCATGCACCAGTAGTACGGTATTTGAGAGTACCGTTATCAATCGTCACCATTTGCTGTGTAAGTTCTGTCGTGTATGCAGCAAGACCACGAGCGGCGGTCAGTGTTCCAGCAACAGCAGTGTAGCCAGAGCGTTTGCGGATGACTCCACCCTCATCGTACTCAACATTCTGGACATCAGAGAATTCTTTGTTGTCAATCAGTGAAGACGAGACATAATTATTCATTCCCTTTGAAGGGTTCATCACGACAAGTCGCTTTGGTGGAGAGACCTTTTTACCAGGTATTCGTGAAGCAGATCGCCTACTCATTACCAGGCTCCTGTATAGTTTCCTACTTGACCTTGTGCTGTACGGCGACGTTTACGAGGTGATTGTACTTGGAATTGAGCTACGTCTTTAGCGAGTTCGTTTTCAAATGTCTTCTGCTCCTGAGAGATGTCGGCATCTGGGTTTTGTCCAAGTTTAACGTATACCCTAGCACCAAGAGCAATAGTCCTTTTATTAGGGTAAGGAGTTCCGACGGATGCAGTAGAGAGTACCGGCTCAACAGTTTGGTAGCGATAGTTCAAAGTAGACAAATCGCTATCTTTAGTTTTCAGAACATAGCGTGTTCCATCACCACCGGATGTTAATTCAATCCATGCAGCACGACTACCATTGACGAGGTCTTTATTATCAGCCTGGTCAATCAGGTCGAGTAGTGTACCATCGACAGAAGTGTTAGTAGTATCTGGCACATACGCGTATGATTTGTGACGAATATCGAAGTCGGCAGGGAGTGTTGCGATACCAGACGCAAGAGTAATAGTCGTATTTTTTGTGGCGAATGGCCAAGGATATGCACCATAGACATCATGGAGTGATGATTGAACAAAATCCGACCTAGCAGCGGATGTAGAAGTATTTACTGTTCGCTCACCCATAAGGTAGGCGAGAGTGGTGAGTAAGTCAGTGTTATAAAGAAGAGGCATCTATTGTTTCTTTCTACCACCTACGGGCGATCCTGTACTCCGGAAATGCTTTGTATAGCTGTTCACCGAATTTTTCTTGTAGTCCATGGTTACGACCACTCATCTCTACCGCTATTTCTGGGTCAAGGAGTTTCAGCGCCTGATACACATAGTTTGGTATCTTCATAGAGTTTCTTAGGTCAAGGCTTTTTGAAGCGGCAGTACTGCTTTCGCTTTTCTGTCGCAGTTCCTTACATGCTTGGACAAACTCTCTGTCTTCGGCGGCGTACTTAGGATGTTTAGCGAGTACGAACTTTCGTATCTCACGCCATTTTTGTGGTCGAGGCATGAACTCTATTCGTTCAATCGCTCGGAGGTCTTTAGCTTTTTGTTCTGGTGTCATAGTTTCATCTTCCTAGTGTTAACCTCAAGGGCCCATCCGTGTGATGAGCCCCCTATCGTCAATACTAGAAGTGTAGTTTTGAGAGGAAGTTAGCTGATTGCTGTAGACCTTCAAGAGTAAGCTCTGTGATGATCTCTTTAGCACTGAAGTCACCAGTTTCGGCCAAGTCTTTAGTGAATGGCTTGCGGTACCATGCAGTAGCCCAAGTATCCTCTTGTAGACCAATGACGTCGAAACCAGGAGTTGCAGTCGTAACGTAATCAGATTTGTTAACAGCGTTAGCTGGTGATGTGTCACCTGCGCCGATACCAGTGGTAACGTAACGGTGAGCGAACAATTTAACCAATTTAGCTGCGTCAGATTCGTAGACGTCAACAGCGTTAACTAGACGGCGATCAGAAAGCTGAACTTGTTTAGTAGCACCAGAAGTAAATGCAGAAATACGGCGTTTACCTTTCATTGGTGTGTAAACAGCATCGATGTTAGCACCAACACCCCATACACGCTCGAAGTTATCGTTTAAGATAGTTTCGGTAAGTGATGTACCTGATTGGTTAGTAACGTTAGTAGTGATGAAGTTTTTAACACCTTGCATACGGCGAGCTGAAGCTGCGCTGTTAGATGCAACACCTGATGCCTTAGAACCACGGACCAATGCGAATTCGATGTCACCCTTTAGGGTCTTCATTTTCTTCGTAAGTTCACGGTTCATGCGGTTTCCACCGACACGGTTCAAGTTGCTTCCAGATTCAGTACCAGTAATCTTTGCAGTACGAGCGAAAATCTGAGTGATGTTGTTCACACGGACAGGGTCGTTAGCGACGTCAGCAGGAGCATCTGCACCTTCGGCCTGAGCGTTGTCATCGACAGCTTCAAGAGTTTCTTGAATCCATTCGTGTAATGTGTTATTAGCTGTACCTTGTTTAAGACCGCTCAAAAGTTGAGTGTCTGTTGGGTCAAGCTGGTTGATTGCGTCGAGCAAGTCTTCACGACGAGCGACGTCAGGATAAGTATATACGTAACCACCTACGGCCATTGTATTAGTTCCTTTTTATATGTTTAGGTTTATTTTTTGCTTTCCAGAATACCCAGTAGGTCAGCGAAGGCTTCGTCATCTCCCTTAGCAATACGCTTTTGGAGAGTCGTGATTTTTTCACCTTCTTCTGATACAGGATTGTCTGTAGAGCCTGTTTCAAGAGCGGCGGCTTTCTGAATGGTCACACTAGCTTTTGCACTCTTAGCACCTTCGGCTTTTGCTTCGGCTAATTTCTGTGGAGAAATATTTAGTGCTTCGCGTACCAGTTGTGCTGCTTGTACGTTATCGATATCATTCCCAGCAACTAGTGAACCTAGTCGTACGTTCTGTACCATCTGACGAACGGCCGGGTTGGTCTTCATTTCAGGCAGTACCTGTTCAGCAACGTCCAAAGAACGCTGTTCAACAAGGGATTGATAGTTAGACAAGTTAGCTGCTTCCGTAGCCTTACCAATGATGTAGTCCTGATACTCAGGGTGCGTCATGTTGGTAATGTTTCCATCTTCATCGTATTCTGGCACTTTGCCAGCGTACTTTGCTGGTGGGATAGGAAGCGATTCTTTCCAGTTAGAAAAGTCTTGCTCTGTTGTTTCTGTTTTTAAAGGTTCGTCTGTTTCTTCAGCAGTGGATTCGGTCTGTCCTTCGTCGGATTTGCCAGTCTCACTAACTTCAGTCTCAGTTGAGGTCTCGGTTGATTCCTCCGTGTTATTTGGTGCTTCTGCTTCGGCTGTACTTTCCTTGCCTTCTGCAACCGGGTTTTCGCTCACTTCAGTTTGATCTACAGGTTCGTGGGCAGATGTATCACTATCGATTACATCAAAAACACCTGCAACTTCATCAGTTATACTCATTATTGTCTCCATGTAAGCTTGTAAGTCTTTTGGACTTATCTAAAAGCATTACGTAATGTTTTTATTTTTGTGCTTACGCACTTGGTTTGATGTAGAAACCAACGCCACACTTTCGGTTCGCGCATCCGTAGTAGATAGAGTCTCCAAGAATATCGTCAGGATCGGGAACTAGTGTCTCGTGCCTACATTCAGTGTCATTAATCGGAGCGTGTTCGTCCATTTTAATGACTTCATACGATTCATTTATTTCATTATACAACGAACCTGTAGAATTGTCAACACTTTTTTGTGAAAATGTCTCATCCATTCTTTCGTTCCTTGAGGTCGGCTTCTAATCTATCCCGAACTTCTGGCGTGGCATATGCCTGTAAACGACGCAAAAGATTACGGTGGGCATGTAGGTCAGCGAGTGCTTTTACGTAGCCAGAGTGGTCCTTCTCATATTTAGAGGAAGTGATGTCACGAGTGAACTTTGTAATCTCTGCTGATATTAGGTCAACGATAAGTCGGCCTGATGCGTGAGAGAAGAACTCCTCTGCTGCTATTACCTTACTGAGCTCCTGCTCCAGCTTGAGAATCTGCTGTTGGTGTTGTTGATCCATCTGTACCATTATTTACTCCAAATCCCAGGTGCTGTGCTTGTTGGGCACCATGGGCCATATTATTAGTTACGTGTGCATTTTGATGTGTTGGGTCTGGTTGGAATCCGTAGAGCTGTTCAATCTGTGACTGAATAAACGGTGTAGCATCCTTGTAGCTGAAGTTAATCAACTCTTTTGGTGCCGGACCACTATCTTGAGGAATCTGAACATTGCTGTCAAGGAAGTAACGTTCTCCGTCCTTCTGCATGTATAGCTCGTTAGCATCGTCGATGATCTCTTGGAAGTTAAGACGTGGAACATCGGCTGGCTGTTTGAATATCTGTGCCTGGGCGATTGCCGCCTTTTGTAGCATAAGCATGTTTTGTACGTATGCGTCATACGCTTCACGCTTGTCTGCTTTTGTCATAGGCGTCATTGAATCGTCGTCAACGTCTAGTTCAATTTCTCCCTGATAATCCGATGGAAGAACAATGTCAGGAACAGTGCGGCCGTTTACTTTGCGGTTGATTTGGGCTGGGTTATCAGAGAACTGTTGAAGGTTTGATAACCAGATACGACCGAGAGTTTTCATCGACTGTTTGAAGTTATCACGGAAGAAGCCAATCTTTGTTGTAGCCGCTTCAGAGATAGTCTTGACACCATAGGCAGTACCCTGTGTCTTGTCGTTGCTGTCAGATGGATTACCTGATGCGTAAGGAGAGAAAGTAGCCGCATCGACACCCTTTTCGATGACGTTCATCACAACTGATAGCTGTTGAGGATTCGGTTCTGGGAACTTGAATTGCTTCGGAGCGTCGCCAGTGAATGTAATTTCTCCACCCGGCTCAACGATAAAGTCGTTAGTCAACGTACCGTCTTCGTACATAATCATGCCGTCGATAGACAAGTTCCAGTTATCTAGATAGTGGTTGAACAAGTCGTTAACAGCAGATTGCAGGGTTCGGTTGTTTTCAAATAATGATTCACCAAACACCGAGTATGATTTTTTACGAAGATAGAATGGAACAACTGGGAACATATTGTGCCAGTACGGAACAGACTTAGCGCGGATTTCTACCCAAGGAGCATCTGAAGGGTCTGGTGAATTTCCTTCAGCGTAAGTTACAAGAGTTACCCCTTTAGAAGTACGTTCGTAGCACTCGTAATACGTGATGATGTCTACATCTTCATCTTTCCACGTTAAATCGCCTTCGTTGACGATACGGTTACGAGATACGTTGAATAGATCGAACTCATCACTACCCTGTCGTAGTTCAGTTGAGCATCGGTCGAGGTTCTTGTAGCGACCAGATTTTTCCATATCGACTTTTGGTTTAAAGCCACGGATAATCAGGTATGGTGCCTTAAAGAATGATGGTCCGTCTGCTGGGAATACGTTAAAGAAGTTCACACCCTCAAAATCGTTATAGCCATCTTTAAGTGTCTTAACAACGACGTTTTCGTTATCCATGTTACCTGCTTGGTCAAATGGGCGAGCGTAGTTTGTCTGTTCGGCAAAACACCAAGGAGCATAAGCATAACCAGTACCAGCAACAACGGCATCAACCAGTGGGTCGAATACTTTGAGCTTCATTGGCTCGTCGTTACCGTGTGCATAGTCGTAATGAAGTTTCGCTTCGATACGTTTCTTACGCTCTTCAACGTCTGGTGGTTGAGTGAAGTTACCAAAGTCATCAATCTCTAGCTCGCCTTTAATCTCAACGTTGAACCATGGCACGACGTCAGACATTCGGGCAATAAGGTCCCAGGCTTTAGATGCTAGAATTGGTACGTATACCTTTGACTTCCACGGAGAAATTTTGGAAGTATTCTGGACAGCGTACATGATGTCATAGTATTTCTGAGCGTCTTCGAAAATTGGGCGTAATTTATTTTTACGATTCTCGAATCGACGTTGCCACTTAGATGCCTCTTTCTTAGAGTCCACCTTCGGAGCTTTTGAAGGAGTTTTGGCCATTCAAGGTCCTTTTTGTTTTAGGGTGTTGTTTTAGTTGATTATATTATATCAGAAAACGTTATAATTTGCAAGTTTTATTGGTAACTAACATTGATTAAATGCGAGTATACCCCTATGTCCTTGATACGATCCTTGCCAATTTCCTTCGTAATGGATGTTGCTTTTCTTACATTACCGTATTTATTAACGGCTTCGTAATCCTCATCGGCAGTTGTATATAGCCTGACGTGACACTTGTTTTGCTCATCATCCTTACCATACATAGGTGACTCGAAATCGGGTGTTGATATTAATACAGTACCGCCAGGAGCTAGTACACCATCAATCAGGTCTAGCAGTAGTGCCGGATCTTTAACGTGTTCAATCACTTCAAAACATGTCACCATGTCGAACTTCTGTCCAGCATCAATAAACTGTTGTAGCGAGTCTTCGATTGTACCTTGATAGAATTGTGAATCGACTCCAAAACGGTTAGCTCGTTCTTTAGCGAGATTAATTCCATCTTTCGTAAGGTCAACACCTACAGTCGGAATATCAAAATGACTTGCTATAGTAATGGGGAATGAGCCGTCGAGCGTGCCAAGGTCGAGCAGGTTTTTAGGACGTAGTTCATCAACCATATCGAATCCCCAGCCAAAACGTGGGACTATCTCGTGGACATTTTCCGCGTCTACGTCGTTGGTCTCTTTGAACTGGTGATGGGCATAGAACTCCTCGTAGGGTACTTTATCTTCATCGAATTCTTTGTCTTTAAACTGTCCGATCATGCCGCAAGTAACTCCTTAATTTCAGTAGTCCATGCACGAGCGACGTCAGCCCAGTCAGTATTAGGTACAGGAGTACCCACAAGATTCTCTTTGAGAGCCTTAACGACTGCCTTGACGAACTTCTGCTGTTGGTATTCATCGGTGTAAATCTTTCTGGTATTAATCTTATCACCACACTGGACTGTTTCTTTGAGAGCAGCAACCGATGTCACTACTGGATAACAACCAGCTTCCTGTGCTTTTAGGGCAGTAATACAGTGAATCTCTTCAAACTGTGTCGGATATGCCCATACCTGCGTTTGCTTCATTGCCTTTGCAAGTTCTTTGTGGCTAACACGTCCGTGAACCGTAACACCATCTTTTTTCAATTTGTCAAATTTCTCTTCCATGCGGTGATAGAAATCATCTTCACCTTCAAGTGCTACCCATGATTCCCAGCCGTAGTACACATCGAGAGTCGCTTCTGGAACTTCAGCACGAATTTTTGGCCACATATCAAGCAGACATTCTAACCCACGATAATATGCAGAAAAGTATCCAACACTGAATGGTTTTTTAGTCGTCATCTTCTTCATCCTCTTCTAGTTCTTCGTTTGCAACCAAGACACCACAGGTCAATGCTGAACCAGCCACTGACACGGCGTTTTGAATTGCTTGTTTAATTACCATGACTGGATCGATGATACCGTGCTCTTTCAAGTCGATTAATTCACCGTCACCAAGTACGTCAAATCCCTTGCCATATTCCTTCAATTGTTCGAGTTTCAAACCATAGCGTTCGCCTGAGTTATTCATAAGAACCTTGAAGGGCGAAAATAGGGCTTCTTTCAAAATTCTCTCCCCGTCGGAATCGCCAATTATGCGTTTTGCGAGCTCAACATAGGTTGTACCTCCACCCGGCACAATTCCGTCCTTTAAAGCCGCTTCTGTCGCTGCTACTGCATCGTCGATTAAATGCTTGCGTTCTTCGGCTTCCATTTCAGTATGTCCGCCTACGCGAATGACGCCAACTTTCGCACGGAGCTGTCCTAGACGCTTTTCAAGTTTCTGGCGGTCAGCTTCTTTTTTGGTCTTTTCAAGTTTTGCTTCGATGTCTTTGATATGTTCAGTCACATCAGAAGTTCCTGTCAGTACTGTCTCGTCAGTTGTGATAACTGCCTTACCGACTTTACCTAGGTCTTCGAATCGTGCTTCGCTTACCTTTTCAGGGAAACCTTTACCAAACACCCTTGTACCACAGAGCTTCGCAATGTCTGTCATGTGGAGTGGGCGTACCTCACCAAAGCTTGGTGCCTTGACACCGATAACGACAATCTTACTGAGAGATGCGAGAGTGGCTTCAATGTAGTCCTGTTTAAAGTCATCAGCGATAATCAGTAGCGAGTTGTGTCCGTGCTGGTAGGCTTGATTGATGAGTTCAGCTACATCCTTCCATGCGACAGTCTGGTGAGCGAGGAATACGAGTGGGTTTTCGAGTGTCGTTGATTGGGTGCGTTGGTCCTCAATAAAGAATGGACTGATAACACCACGGTCGAAGTTGTATCCCTCAACTAGTTCGTACTCTGTTTTAGATAGGCTCTGGTCTAGTTCAACCGTTACCATGGCGTTCTTTCCTAGGGCGTGGTACATCTTACCAACCTCAGTACCGATCTCTTTGTTTTCAGATGAGATGGTGGCGATTTCGATTGTCGCCTTTTCGGTTTTCAGTGGTTCAGCCAGTTTCTCTAGTTCAGCAAGAACATCTTCTTTGGCTTTGTCAAGCTCACGTCGGAGGATCATAGGGTTCTTACCGTTGTTAATAGCAGTAATACCCTCATTAAGTAGGTGGTAGGCAAGGATTGTGCTAGAGGTTGTGCCGTCGCCGACTTTGTCATTTGTCTGGCTAGATGAAGATTTAATCATCTCAACACCGACACGAACACCGGGGCGAGCCTTGTATTCCTTACCGATTTCAATAGATTTAGCTACCGTTACACCGTCGTGGGTAACAATAGGTTCGCCGTATGCTTCGATAACAGCGTTCTGTCCTTTCGGACCAAGAGTGGTAGATACCGCTTTATATAGTAGTTCAGCACCCTCTAGAATTTGCTCTTTGGCTTCTTCGCCGAATATAAGTCGTTTTTTCATTATGATTTGTACTCCGTCCATTTGTTCATGTTTGTATTCCAGTAATAAAGTATTCCGTCGTCACCGAGACCGATGATAAGTCCAGTTGGGTTTATAACGATTTGTACGATTTTTGTTGGTGTAGTGACAGGTATATCAGCCATTGAATTGTTCCTTTGAAATACCATTGCCAATTACTCGTGATTTTTCATCTGGCAGGTCTGGATAGTGGTCTTTGTGATACTGTGATTTGAAGAAGTACGTGACATCTGGATACGGGCGGACAGCGTTGGTGCCGATGAGGTCGTGGATGTCAGCAATCTTTACCTTGGCTTTGATGTACTCAGTGAACTCGGGTGCTCGCCAACCAACGAATACGTTGAAGTTGTCTGACTTGTTTATTTCTTTCCATGGGAGATACTGAACACCATTTCCAATTATCGGTTCATTGACAGCTCCGTAGACAGTGACTTCCCATCCCAACTTAGCTAACTCTTCAGTCAGATATACCACAGCTTCTTCTGAACCGCCCATTCCTTTATCGAGAGTATGCGGACCCCATTCCTCGTAGCCTTCACCACAGAGGAATACTATAGAGTTGTCAGACCATGTCTTTGGAGGTACGACTAAATCACGGAGACCACGGAGGCGTGAGTCGTATTTCATGTCGTGGCATAAAGCGGTGTAGAGAGCCTCTTCGCTTTCGAAGAACTGTCGGATTTTTGGCAGAAGTGTTACAAAGGTTTCAGCGTCTGCTTCATTACGCAGGTCGTCTTCCATCTCAACGCGGGCTGGATGGTCAGCTGGTAGGCGTCGGAGCCAGCGAAGTGACTTGTTATAGTTCTTACGCATAAACTCACAGTGGGTAGCGATGAGGAACACATCGTACTGAGATGACGGGTCGTAGACACCCATTCCTTCAGGGTTCGGTTTACTAGCGGCGGTTTTTGCCCACTCTAGTCCTTCGTCCCAGTTACCGAGAGAGTCTTCCCATTGAGCCATCAGGCGGTATGCCATCGGGTATTCTGGGATTTGTGCGGCAGCTTGCATAGCGTATTGCATGGCAGCGTTAGGGCTACCCATCTTCATAGCACATTCAGACATGCAGCAGAGGGAGCGGTAGATGTCTTCGCCGTTGCCTGATACCTTGATAAATTTATCGAGTATTTCGACAGCCTCACCGTATTTACCTAGTGAGAAGAATGAGGTACCAAGATACATTTTGTATCGTGGGTCGTCAGATGCGGCGGTTGCTTCAAGTAGAATAGCGTGGTTGCGTTCGAGTGATTCCTGTACGTGGTCGTCTGAGCTATTGTGGACAACCTCTACGTTAACCTGGTGTGATTTAAACGGCTGGTCGCTGATTGGTGTTTCGTGGACCCAGCCCTTCCATGTGAACGGGTGTGATGTTCGCATGAGTCGTTCGCGCCAGTGATAGGCAATACAGTTGCCCTGGTCGTCTTGGGCGTAGTTGTACGGCAACATGATTTGGTCGTAGTTACCCTCTTCGGCAATTTCCAGTAGGGTCGGGATGGCATTAAAGTTAAACGTATCGTCCGCATCTTGCCAATAGACGAATTCAGAAGTAACCCTTGCAAAATTCTCATTCCTTGCTTCATCGAACCGATTGTTCCACGGCCTATAATAAACCTCTACTTTTTTATATAATTTTTCCTTTACGAAATCTTCTAGCTTTCGAGCTGTCGTTTCGTCGGATACAGTAAAAACAAGTTGGTCGAAAAAAGGATATGCACCTTCTATTACTTTACAAACTTTGTCATACTCGTCCTTAATAATCATCGCTAGGCTAACTGTTGACATGATTTCTCCATTTTTCTTAATATATTGAACATCCTCCACCCATAGGTTTCTGTCATTCTAACCTCGTGTTTTTCGTGCTTCGTTGATAGTTCTGTTTACAATTTTTAGTGACCTGTGATATTTCTTTAGGTCTCCGTTCGCTTCCCCAAGTCGCCATTCTTTCTCAAGTGCTGGGATAGTGTCGTCTAGTACGAATACTAGTACTTCACGGCGGTAATCGTTGGGGTCTTGTACGGACGTTATGAGCCGATGCCCTGAGTAGTGCAGGTAAGCGGCGAACGGCGTATCGCTCGTTTTGTATGCTTTAGGTTTATTTTCCATATTGTTCCTTTTAATTTAGTGTTCTGCCGGTCACGGGGTCGTACTCACGTTTTCGGCGTTTTCTTTCTGTTGGATTTGCTTTGTCTAATGCGAGATACCTGAGTGCATCCATTGCGTGATTGAATGTGTCCTCTGGTACTGAGATAACATCTCCGTTAGAGTCTCGTTCCCACGAATATCGCTCGAACTCTTTAATGGTATTGGTGCATTTAGCGTGGATAAAGAATTTTGGTTTTCCGGTGCCTTCACGGACTTCAAGCAGGGCACGGAGTTCTCTAATACCGTTATGGATAGAGTCAGCACCCTTTTTGGCACCAGTAATGCGGAATCGACGTTTGCGAAGGCTCTCAAGTTCGAATCTAGCGGCACCATCGCCGATAATCCTAGTGAAGTGGTCGTCGCCCATCTTGTCACGGAGGACATATACGAGCTGATCTAGGTGGAGGTCGGTTTTGTATACCTCATCGTAGACCCACCAGTTGCCTGCATAGTCGATTTTCACGAATAATGCCGCCGTAGGGTCAGTCATACCGAAGTCGATACACATGTTGTAGGTGCCTTCGCGCGGGATATCGTCCATTGACTTGAAAACATGGGTTTCGTAGCTGAAATTGTCGTAAATAAGCTGTGATGGGTTGACAAATTCTGCCATCCACTCCTGATTAAACTGGTCAAGCTTACCTTCCTTCTCGTAATCGTAGCGAGCTTCCTCAAATTCCTTGTCTGAGAAGTGCGGATTGTCCAAAGCTGTCGCATGAGAGAAGAAGTAGCGGTCTGGACGCTCCTGAGCAGTCTTGACTAAGTCGTAGAAGTGGTTAACAACGCCATTTGGGGTCGAAATAAAAGTACACCAACCGTTACGATCGGCTAGTGCAGGACGAATAATAGTCTCGTAGAGCTCCTTACCTTTTGGCATAAAGGCGTACTCATCTAGGACTGCACCACAGAGTGATACACCACGGAGTGAGTCAGGGTTATCGGCACCTTTTAAGATAATACGAGATGGTGGCAGGTCTGGGTTGTGATGTACGGTGATGTCACCTGATGTCGTAGGGACAGTGAAACCACCAATAAAGTCAAATGTGATAGAAAGCTCTTGCTCGTTGAACGTCATAAACGGACCACGATAGCGTTTACAGATTTCCTGCCAGTAGATTTCCTTTACCTGTTTATAGGTAGGACCGACAATATAATAAGTCCCCTGCCGTAACATGGCTTGGAGGACAACTTTCTCCCAGACGGCGACTGATTTACCAGTATTAGAAACAAGCAAGCCGTTCGCTATGTAGTTGTGGTTATCGGCTACTTCGAGGTCGTAGGTGCCTGCCGTTGGGAGGACTTTGGCTGAAGATATTTCCAAGTCTTGCCCTTCAAGATGTCCCTGATGGTATCGGGTTTCACTTGAGGATAGTCGGCAGATAGTTGGATCGACAAGGCAAGGTTTGATACATTCGCATGTAGCTCCTTCTGCTTGAGAATGGCAATGACATCCGATTCCTTCAGAACATGAGTGCCAGACTTCTCCCCGTGATTCCGAGTTTGCCGTCCCTGATTCATCATGTGCTGAAGATTCTCGGCTTGTGTCACCCACTCTAAGTTCTCGATCCGATTGTCCGTCCGAACGTTGTTGATGTGGTTGACCTGTGCTTTCTGAAGCGGATTGTTCAGCCATGTCTCGGCTACGACTCGATGTACCTTTATCGTCTTGCCGTCCATTACAGTCCTTAAATACCCAGAACCGTCGAGGGCTGGCTTCATAATCACTGTTTTGTAACCACCCTTGTAGCGGGTTGTCAGAAGTCGCCCCATATTGCTCACAAAGTAGTAGGAGCTCTTGCCTTTCGCTGGGAGCCAAGACTCCCCATGCGAGCTGATATGCGGGAACGAAGTATCCGTTAATGTAATATGCGTGGTCGTAGGTTGAGGTTGTTTGTTTTCCATTTACCTCTAATTGTATCATAGCTTTAGGGTCTTTGTCAACCCCAAAATAGAGATTTTTAAGGACTTCTTTAGGCTCTACCACCCCCAACTCTGTATTATACGACAAAACAAAATCACCAACCTCTACGTCCTGAATCATCTTTTGTGATCCGTCGGACATCTGGATTGGTGTATCGGCTGCGAAACATCGGCGGCCCCAGTTGAGTACCTGAAAACGGTGGTCATCTGAAATAAATTCAGCTTGTTTCGGGTGAGGAACTGGTAAAACTAAGGTATCAGAGGCCATATGTCATTCGTTTTTGTTTTAGTGTTGTGGTCCGTAGACCCTCTAAGGTAATAACATTATAGCACAAGCATGATTAAAAGTCAAGTCTATTGTGATAAATAAAAAAGCCCCCGCAGGAGCTTCTTTTAATCAAATCAAAGTACTCCTACGAATTGTAGACGGTATTCTGATATTGATTATGTAGTATATTCATATAGGTTATTTAGCGAAGCCCCAGTGTCGTTCTAATTACTAATGCCAGACGAAGGGGAAGCAAATGCTATTACATTATAGCACAAGCGGGTTAATTTGTCAATAGTTAAGCGTATGGTGCTAGTAGCAGAGTTATCACAACGTACATCTACACTATTGCTAGTGGCCATTGAGTGTCTCATGAGGCAACGGTTGCAACCGATAGTACTGTTATGCTCGTACCTTAGTGTTTGCCGTGCTACCAGCACTACTACGCTTAATTGTTTTGGCGCACTAGTCAGGAATCAAACCTGAACCTCATAGACCCTAGCCGGGCGTGTGATCTATCATTACACCACTAGTGCATGGAGCGGGTCCGCTCGTATTTGAGTTCTACCAAGGACCCGCTTTGGTTGAGGAGATACCCTCTTGTATTGTCTGTTTGGATTTACTGAACTCTACCTCAAGGTTAGCATAAGTAGATTAAAAAGTCAAGGTAGTTTTATATCAATATACTCGACTTCATCAGTATCTTGGAACTTATAAACAACGCTACCAAAAGCCGGAGAAGTACTTTTTTTGCCAAGGCCACTCTGAAACTTGATACGTCCATTAGGTACAAACACCTTGCCACACCTTCTTATACCATAGAACCGCTGAGTTGTCAAGAACTCGATCGGGAACAGAATGAAGATTTCGTTCTTGGCAATGTCGTAAGTTTCTTGGGCTTTTGCGAAAAACTCGTGCTTGTGGGTGAATGGCGGGTTAATCCATATCCGTTTATACTTAGTCCAGTCTGCTGTCAGGCCGTCAGTGTCAATAGTGTCGTAATTTTCGATACCCATATCCGCTGCCTTTTCAGGCGTGGTGGCGGGGTCGTAATCGAACTCACCAAACCTTGCGACGAACTCTCGTGGTGTGTAGTATTCATTATCCTTTGTAAATGTGACGTTGTGTTTAGCCATGTTTTATTTCCTGTTTATTTTTACTATTGGCATCCCTCACATTGTAAAAGATCTTGTGGATCGAGCGGTGCGTCGCCGGGGAACTTCTCTCTGTGTTCTGCAACTTTGTTTGCCATAGCCTCATCTATTGCTTTGAGTTTTTCCTCTAATGTCATAGTATCGTTGATGATTTCTGCTGCGTTCATATTACCTCCTTTTATTTTTATTTTTTGAGACTCTAAATAAACCCCTTTTCCGCGCAGTGAACCGCAGAGGGATTTGGTATTCAAGCTATATCTAGTATAAGTAGACATACTGGGTCGGGGCTGTACCTTCTGCTGTACGTACTAGATAATGCTATAGTATAAATCCCTTATATTGTTAGACGAGTTTACGAGTCATAACTAGAACATACCAGCATATAACCATTGACGGTTAACATCGAGTAAGCTAAATTTTAATGTACAACGTACTAGCGTAAAGCGAGAGTTTACGATACTCCTAAAACGTTGAGCCACTATTGCAATCCTTATTACGTCCTCATGCACGGGGTGGTCGCCGATCCCTAGACTGTCATTTTTTTATTTTAAAAATGCTTATAGTTGATATTAACACAGAATTTCATAAAAAACAAGTCTTGACTTTTCGAATCAAGTGTGCTAATATAGGGGTTAGACGCAAACATATTTACACAATTCAAAAACCTAGTCTACGCATCGCAAGCTTTCTTGGGAATCGGACGGAGTTTCGCACCTGCTTTATAGTGGGTGTCTTTTTATGGGGATGAGTAGCTTTGACTGGGATCATACTCAGGACTCCGGGGCAGCACCGGACATCTCCACCAAATTAGATATTTCACCTAAACAGTACAAGTGGATAAAACGAAGACAAGTACTAGTTTGTACCTGGTGCCCACCACACAGAGTAGAGAACGGACATTGGAGCAAGCCCCGTAAGAAGAAGGCATACCAGCTTGATGTCAGCCGTAGAGCAGCTCCGTATATAGAGTTATCCACAGTTTACAAAAATTGGTATTGACTTTAAACATAAGCTGTGCTATGTTAGATACAGAACGAAATACTTCCTCGTTCACAACACAAACACCGAAGTCCTTTCTGCAAAATATACCAGTCAGGCCCCGTTTAAGAGATTACCGGGAGAATAAATCTCACTAAGTCCTTGATTTCGAGGGCTTTTTGTGTTATAATACTAGTATGTCTTCCTATATCTTACGAACCGTTAGGCCATCTGACCTACAAAACTGGATCAAAACAAATGCCGTGGGCTCTCTCAAGGCAACCGCTAGGGAGTCGTGGATGGCGTATCTCCAGGCAAATTCTGGTACAGGTAAAACACTCCATGATCTTGAGGCTACATTTCTGACTGGACAAGCCGTGTCTGGTTCCAATAATAAAGAGAAATGGCGAGCATTTTTAGCCGGACAAAGCGGTGCAAAAACATCAGAAAAAGCCCGCAATAAGTATAAGTAGAGGTCATATGCCACGTAAAAAGAAAAAGTGCTAGGGCAATAAAGCCCCGCAAAAAGAAAGAGGTGCCTTACGTCGAGACAAGCTCGCCTTGACGAATCGGTGCCTTTTTTATTTACAAATCATATATAAGAATATCATATAAGAGAATACCCACCAGTATAGCTAAACCATGGGTACCCTTTTTATGAGTTATATATCATAAATGATATACAGAAAACATAATAATTTATATAATGCCGTGATTTTGGCATCATCAGCAGCAAAAATGATTGTAACTTATATCATGAGATGATTAATCGTGGTGATATATACACTGGAGTGTTTCTCGTTTTGTACCATATGTACATTCGAGTTATTTGTTCAGTGCATACACTGGAGTACTTAGTTTTTTCTACCCTAGGTGAGATGGAACCTATTCGAATAGCCCCCCTGCCGGGGTCATGCCACAAAAATAAATATATATATCAAAAAACATACCACACCACAAACTTGACAAGCGTGTATTGCTAACACCTTACAATATGTTATATATGGGTCGCACAATATACATTTTACGACGTTAACTCTTGCACCTGATTAGGTGTCAGGTTGTGTCCGCCCAGTTTTACCCCTGTTAAGTCCAGTGCAACGTGTACAGTCCGTGAGGTATTCTCAGTCTTTTGTGTCGCCTTGCCCTCAGTACGATCTATGATGTCTTGAGACGCTTTAAGTGCGATATTTTCGTTGTCACTGTCTACTAATGACGCTATTCGACGCTTCGCCTTGCCTACAACGCTTGCTTTATAGATTTGATATTTATCACTCTTTAATAATCTACTAGCAGCAACGGCAGCACTATTTTCATTTTTATGCTTACTTATATCGTGTGTTTGTTTATATGCTTCAGTTTGTGTAAGTTTGGGGTTGTCTATTACAGTATCATAGAATCTTTTTGTCTTTTCGGTTATACGTAATTCAGACGCTACAGCACCTCTTTTGTCCTCCGGCGCTTCAGTCACGTTGCCACGTTTACGATTATTACCACGATCTGATCTATTATTATTAGCCATGTTTGTTTGTCTTTATTTATCCTATTATTTGTAGTCATTATATCATATATACAATAATATGTCAATATTCTGTACCTCTTAAAATGCTTATATCTGCAATATTCAATCAATAATATTTGCAAAATGTATTGACATAACGTTATAGCCGTGCTAGTATGGGATTATACAACCGACGCAGCCAGTCAACAATAAGACGCTAGCGCAACCGTATAACGTCCACCGCAACAACTTAACAACTCGGTAGCACATTGTCAGTTATTAAACAGGAGACAATGACAATGATTTATAGATTTAGCGATGGTTATGAACTACACTACGCCGAACAGGTCGAGAATCGTAACTACACTAAACTGGCGGAATTTGCGCTTTATAAAAACAACAAGCTTGTCGAAAGCTTTACCACGAACTATAAACCCTCTAGAACATTTCCACTTCACGGCAAGATACTAGAGGTGGCAGAAATGCTTATTCATGAAGATGCGTGGAAAGGGTTTTTCGCTAAAGTCACCGTGCCTTACGCCTAGCGGTTTAACCGCTGGCAACGTGCTACTGAGAAAAGCCACAACAACAATACATTAACAACTTGGCTAGAGATTGTCAGTTATAAACAAGGAGACAATGACAATGGAATTAGTACAATACAAGCAAGGCAAGCGATATATTCACGGCAAGTCCGAGACTGTATCAAGCTTGATTGAATTCTACTATAAGTATCGCAAGCAACATGGTTATATGACTATAGAAGATACGTCAGACAATAACCGTACACTTGCGACGCTTGGAAGTCCCAATGTTAATCATAATGCCTAGCGGTTTACCGCTGGCAACCTCTAGCCAAGTAATAAAAAAGGATAATATAATGCAAGATGAACCAATGCCACAGAGTGTAGTACTAGTAATATCATTAGTAATATTTCACGCCGTTGGATTGTTTATCTGGGCGTTAATACAAGGAGTTTAATATGACAATAAAACCTATAAATAGCAAAACAGTGGCGCGGATTGATGCTGCTAAAGACAATAAATTGAAAAGCTTACTTGAATGGCTAAACCATACAGATCATGCTGAGGCGTTTGAGGACAGCGGACGGCTATACTATAGAGTACGCGTCACAATAGGGCGTAACATTACAGAGATTAAAGAATTATCAACAAAGCGTGACGCTACCGGCGTTGTAGCAGATTGGATAAAATAATTATGGCAACTAGTATTTATGGCATGGTGTACGATGAATTAAAAGCACGTATCGAACATATGCCGAAACAGTATAAAAAGTATAGCAAAGTGTTTGACGCTTTAGACATGGAATTGATAGCAGATATCATACTTGACGACGATACATACTGGTTTGAATGGGCGACATACCATGACAACGTATCAGATAAAACGATGGACCTATTAAAAGAATATTTGAATAACAAAGGCTATAAATACCTCTATAGGTAAAAGGATATATTATGAAAACTATAACTTATACACAATTAATAGATAAATTTGATGTAGATCCGTTCTTATTCAATAAAGCACCGGAACTAGACGAAAACTTATATGACAATATAGAGAATGGCAGCTTATGGCAAGATGATGATGATATTGAAAACAGTGACACTAAAGATATATTCCAATGGTATCTTATTAAACCAAACGATGCCGAATACCTAAAAGACGCAACAGATGAATTGGTGTTTTATAGTGAGGTATTAGATGAATACGTATGGGGCGTGACACATTTCGGCACAACCTGGGACAGTGTAGAATTAGAGATAAAAGAATATAACCACGAAACGGGGCAATATGAATAAGCAACGAATAGCAGAATTACGGCAATCATTAGCAGATGAAAACATTAGCTACTCAGATATCATTGATATTGATGTAGCAGCGGCAAGCTTGGGCATTGATATAGACCAAGAGGGAATATTACCCGGTGATAAACTAGACTTAATAGAGGATAAATTATATGGTCGTCAGGGATAATTTATACGAAATAATGCTAGAGGTTAACATTATAAAGCAAATTCTGCCGCACTTGCGTGTCAGTGTCAGACGTGTTAATAATAAATGGCGTATGAGAATAACATAAAGGGATACGAAAATGAAATTATGGCAATACATGACAATAAGGGCTATCAGTACGGTATTCATAGGAATAATCGCAATTAGCCTACAACCACAGATGATGATTTTACTATTAGTGGCAGTTTTAGCCGCCCAGTACGGCGCATTCGGTGAGGGTAAAAAACTGGGCATGGTATTGTCACTTGATATCCTAGAACAAGCGAAAAAGATCAGGGACGAAATAGACGAAAAGTTGGGCAGCTAATGTTGACATTTATAATCATATGCGTTATCGTGTTCATGGTATTTAAAGAAGAAGCGCCAAAGGCGAAAGGAAAGAAAAAATGAAATCGTTAAATCAAGTACAACTAATTGGTAATCTAACCAAAGATCCAGAACTAAAGCAAACGAAAAGCGGCAATTCAGTAGTTACGTTCACTATTGCAACCAGTCGATCAGTCAAGAGCGGTGACGTATGGGATGAAGAAACAGACTTTCATAATGTTATCATCTGGGGCAAACTAGCAGAGACTGTCCAACAGTACGTATCTAAGGGGCAAAAACTGTTCGTTACCGGTCGACTACAGAATCGATCATACGATAAAGACGGCATTAAACGATATGTTACCGAAGTTGTGGGCACAGATATTGTATTCATGGACTCGAAGAAACAATCACAAGATGTAGTACTCGAAGACATCGACGACGCCCCAATTGATTTAAGCAAAATCCCTTTCTAAGGAGGCGAAATGACAACTAAATTACACATACTGGCAGTCGTTCTACAGGTACTCATAGCATCATTGCTACTAGCACCAATCGTGAAAGGACTGATTCAGCACGGTGAGGTTAATGTGTATCAATCATATATCAAAGACAACTGTTACAAAGTGGAATACGTTCACGGTAACTGGTACGCTTGCAACGCGAGTGAAATACAACTACAAGAAACACTAAACCCACAAGTAACTATTAACGGAAAGGCACTACAATGAACAGCAGGGAACTAATGGACATAGCCTTGACAAAAGAGCAAGTTTATGTTTATCTGATTATAGAGAACACGAACCTGACAATGGCAGCACTAGCGAAAGCACTGGGCATGTCACCACACACGATCAAGTATATGTATGAGACCGTAAAGAGCAGAACTGTGGAAAAATCACTCTAAAAAGGTATTGCTTTTTTGAACAATTCGTGCTAGTATGGGAGTAGAAATAAAACGCTACTCCTTATTAGTAGCAGAAACAAAAATGAAACATGACAAAAATAGAATTCCACACTGGTCAGTCAGTTGACGTAATATTCGTCGAACAAGAACACTCGTATCACGTCGCACACTATCTAAATGATGGTACACTTACTGACTACAAGCCGACACATGGAATCACCGCACCGCTTGACACTGTACCTAAACCATACTTGAAACAGTGGGCAGCAAAACTCGCGGCAGAAGCGACAATCGATGAACTATCTCAGTTGAACTGGGACGCTGATAAATTCGCACAGTTCTTTGCAGATAAGAAAGCTATGGAAACTAATGAGCGATATATTGACGAAAAGGGCAAAGACAAACCCGTTATGTCAGAGTACTCATTTAAAAAACGTTATCCATGGTTCTCAAAAGCAAAGGGAGCATTTAAATCCGCAAGTGATGACGGCAAAGAAGCCGGTACGTGGATTCACACCGCTATTGAAAACTACTATAACTCAGACAGGAAAGACTTGCCAGCATTAACGGCAGAGACTGAACCAATCTGGGGATCATTCCTACAATTCGACAATTTCTTCAAGCCTACACCTGTTGCGTTGGAGTTCTTAGTCTATTCCTTGCAATTTGGTTACAGTGGTACTGGTGACTTCAGGGGCATTATGAACGGCAAGTCATGTATAGGTGACTGGAAGTCTACCAACCGCAACTTCAGTAATCCAGACGGCATATCAGTTGAATATTTTTACCAGTTAGGTGGTCTCGCACAAGCTGAATTCGAACGAACCGGCAAGTGGGTAGATGACCTGTTCATTGCTAACTTTGATAAGAAAGGGGAAGAGCCAAGAGTAAAATGGGCAAGTGAATTCGGCATGAGTCCACAAGATTGTGCCAAGGCATATATCAGTCATTTTAATACTTACCACGTCCAAAAGTGGTGGGAATATAAATATAAAGTGAGGTAATATGGGAATATTCAAAAAGCAAGAAGCGGTGTTTGTCGATAAGATGAACAAGCTGTCAAAGGTGACAGTCACCGACGATCAAGTGAAGTTCAACATTGGGTACTACGATCACTCCATGAAGATTGACGAACTACCCGGATTAGTGTCTGATATTATTCAGATTTACGGTATTGTAAAACCGCATTTAGACAAGCTACAAGAGGAACGCGAAGCTGAGGCGGCAAAAAGTAACACGGTCGATGATAAACCAATTGACCTATCGGAGATTCCATTCTAATGAGAGTCACAGTAACGCAAGAAGATATTGACAAAGGCAACCCAGCGGTACATGACAGTTGTCCAGTAGCACTAGCAGTTGCCCGTGCAACCGGCAAGGAGGCGAGTGTCCTGTATGAATGGATGGGAAAACCGAGTAGGGGGTATCCGTATCCGCGTCGGTAAAGGGGATGGGTTCATGTGGGAACACCAAGTAACGCTATCGTCGCGGCCACTATATAACTTCATTAACTCAGTCGATCGTGGTGAAAAGGCAAACCTAAAGCCATTCACCTTCATCCTAAAAGGCATATAGCCAAACAATTTTAAAAAATAAAGGAACAAAAATGTCAAAACTAACAAAAGAAGAAGCAATCAAAAAGATTGAATCAACTATCGCAGTAGAGAATGTCATTTCAATGATGTCACTCATGCTACTAGACGACGGCAAGAAGGTAGCGGCAGAGTCAACAAAGCGAACTCACGAAGCAGCCGAAAAGCTCTACGCCGAACTATTTGAAACAGAATAAAAACAAAAAGGAACCACCACAATGGGATACGACGAAACCCCAAAGCAACCAAGCATTATTAGTGAACTCGAAAGCGTTCAGCTCGAAACATTCACCCTTCTATCAAAACTAGAAGATAAACTCCGCCCAATCTCATACCCACAGCCAAAGGCAGATCAGGCCTCAGTTGGTAAGGCAATCGTTGAGGGCCACCTGTCGGACCGTCTTTCGGCGCAATACAATATCAACTCAATCCTTCGTGACATCGTAAACGGTCTGGCGGTCTAATATGACAACATATAAAGTATTAGATGTCAAGCCAACGGGTAAGGATGATCCTAAGTTCGGTACGGAGTTCTGGGTAAAACTAGACAACGAAGATGTAGCGAAACTATGGTTCAAGAACGCACCGGCAGTTGGCACAGAACTAGATTTAGAAAAAACAGATAAAGGATACAAAAAGGTAAAAAAAGAATGGAAACCATCGTCGGAGAAATCATCCTCGGAATCGTCCTCGTCGTCTTCTTCCTCGCGCTCATCAGCGACTAAGCCAGTCTACAAAGACAATTCTGACGGACAAAGGCAGGGCATGTGCATAAATAATGCAGCCAACTATGTAAACGGTCTAGACATCAGAGACGACAACGGCAATTCAATCATATTGAAAGACCAAGAGTGGGCAGATACGGTGTACGGATACGCAAATGCTCTCTACAACAAAGGTGATCTAAGGGTAGAGGAGCCAGTTATCACTGGCGAACATATAGTGTTAGATGAGAACCCCTTTGCGTAATGGGTAAGACCATACACGGCATGAAGGGAACTCGATTCTACCGCATATGGTGGGGCTCAAAGAACAGGACTTGTAATCCGAACAACCCAGATTACCCACGCTACGGCGGAGCTGGGATAAACTACTCTGAAAGCTGGAAGACGTTTATTAACTTCAGGGACGATATGTATGAAACCTACGTAAAACATGTTGAAGAATACGGCGAGAATAACACCCAAATTGACAGAATTGATAACACAAAGGGCTATTCAAAGGATAACTGCCGCTGGGTGACTGTAAGAGAAAATTTAAATAACCGTGAAGGGTACGCAGAAGTAGGTACCAACGGCAGACCCAACTGGGGTAAGGGAATACTAACATGACACCTGAACAAATCCTTACAAGGCTAGATCAATTCCAGCGCCGGTTGTTTGTGAAAGGGCCTAACGGTCCGACACCAGCACCAGCGCCGGTACTGGCCGAAAACCTCCTCCTCATCAGGGGACTAATGGTTAACCTTGTGGACTGTGTCGCCAATGCTGACCTAGAATACCGTCACGCAAAAGCAGCACGATTCGACAAGTTTATCCAGCAAACACAAACTAACGGAAAACCAATGAGTAAATCTGCGGCAATCGATGCCCTTGACATGGAGTCCGACCTTATCGACATGAAAATCGAAAGTGAACGGCTCAAGAACTACCTGAAGTATATTGATGGACAGTGTACAGCTATCCAATCGGTACTCAAGTTCGAAACATCATCTTCCAGCTAATGGTTGTATGATATAATAGTAAACATGAGCGTAAATAAATTACAGAAACACAAAACACATTATGAAGCCCATCCCGAAGAAGCGCCCGGTGTCCCTCCAGTCCGTTTCGAGTCTATTCTCAGACGAGCCGGAGAACTCGGTTGGATCAAGCGACCACCTAGTACCCCTTCAAAATTTTCAAGAGGAGTCGATGGCGTTACTGGAGCGTGGCGATGGGTACTACGGAGTCTCGACAGGATATCCAGAAGTCGATAGTCGGCTGAAGTCATTCATACCAGGTGAGCTGTTCACATTAGGAGGTGATACAGGCCACGGTAAGTCGATATTCGCGATGAACGTTGCACTTAATGTCTATCGTGAGACAAAACGTCCAGTACTGTTTGTGAACATGGAGCTTACGACAGCTCAGGCGGTGCAACGATTCTACAATATGGCAGGGAAAGACCATGATTACTCAGGCATCCTGACACAGGTAGATACTGACCTTAACTACAAAGACGTTGACAAGCTGATGAAAGAAGCAAGAGAAAAGGATGTAGCGTTGGTTATCATCGACCACCTCCACTTCTTCAATGATTCAATCGGAGACAATGCCGCATCAGCCTTGACAAGAGTAGTAAAACATTTTAAAACATCAGCGGTAAAATACGAACTACCTGTCATGCTACTATCCCACGTTACCCCAGGTACTGACCAGAACGGTGAAACTATCCGTCCATCACTCCACAGCCTAAGGGGATCGCGGTCGATTGAGCAGCTATCTGACATCGTTGGTTTTGTATACAGGGATTCACGAGACCCTAAAGTAGTTGATTTTTATGTATCAAAGATGCGGTCACGAGAACTAGATACTTCGGTGGTAAAACTAACACAAAAAGGTTGGAGACTCCTCGATTGGGTCCCAGAAAGCTAATATGTTCGATAAATTAAAAGCAGCATACAGCGTCATTACATCAGATAACTACGCAACAATCACAGTAAAAGACGAAGAGTACGACTTTACACTCTACTCGAAAGCAAACCTTGTTGATACGTTCATCCTCGCACTCGCAGTTGAACGACTTCATACAGAGATTACGACAGAACTAGAAAAGGCATCGGCCGATAATGGTGAACTCAGAACCCTACAGGCACTTCGCCAGACAGTCGTAGCAGTCGAGAGAGAGCTTGAAAAGAAACCATGAGCGGTACTGCCGAAGGAGCTAAAAAAGCTCACGAAACTAAAATAAAAAGGGACCCAGCGTTCTACAGTCGGATTGGTAGGCTATCGTGGAAAAATTCAAGAAGCCACAGAGTAGGATTTGCGAACTTGGACCAAAAAACACATAGAGAGATATCAGCCCGTGGTGGTAGAAAAACAAAAGACCAGTACAAAAAAGAAGCTAACACCATTACCGAAGATAATAAAACAAGTACAGGCGTTAGCGAATAGATATGCGAGAGAACGGGATTGTTTTGGAGATACGGGAGCACCCTGTATATCATGTGGAAAGTGGTTTAGTTTTGAGGAGCTTGATGGCGGCCACTATATACCCACAACGACCTCATCAACTCGTTTTAACGAGATCAATATCAATGCCCAATGCCACCGATGCAACCGTTTCTTACACGGTAATCTCAGGGGATACTTTAGAGGATTGGAAGCAAAGCTGGGACGAGCAAGACTTGATGATTTGGAATCCAGTGCCGGACCTAAAAAATGGAAAAGAGAGGAATTAGATGAACTCAAACAATACTACAAACGAAAACTTGCAGACCTTAGAGCAGGAATCCCACCAGAGCCCTTCAACACCGAAAACCCATTTTCCTAGCGAAGAAGAACAACTTAATATGGACCAAATGGATATCGAAGAAATACTAGCAATTTTAGCTGAAGAACAGGAAGCAGAATGAAATATTTTAGTACCTTTTCAGGGATCGGAGGATTTGAACTTGGAATACACAACGCATATCTTAAACATGCACCTGTCGGCGAGAAACCCAACGAGAAAGAACGCACACAAGGGCGGGAGCGGGCCATTGATGAGTTCGGAGTACAGCTACACACTGGAGACTGGTCAGCCCCACTATGTGTTGGCTATTCCGAAATCGACAAATACGCAACTAAAGTCTATGAAAGACACTTTGGAGGACACAAGAATTATGGAGACATTACCAAAATCAACGCAGACGAACTCCCCGACTTTGACTGCCTCGTCGGTGGCTTCCCTTGTCAAGCATTTAGTATCGCAGGCAAACGTGGCGGATTCGACGACACCAGAGGAACCTTATTCTTTGACCTTGCGCGAATACTGCGAGCGAAACAACCTCGACTATTCGTCTTTGAAAACGTTAAAGGACTGCTCAATCACGACAGCGGACGCACTTTTGCAACCATCGTCCAAACGATTGATGAATTGGGGTACGACTGTCAATGGCAAGTGCTTAACAGCAAGAATCACGGAGTCCCACAAAACCGAGAACGGGTTATCATTGTCGGACATCTTAGAGGAACACCCCGACCAAAAGTATTTCCTATCTATGAGCCAGATACGGACGGTGCTGAAAACGAGTCGGATCAAGAAGGGTCTATCGCGGGTACACTTACAGCCCGACAATTCGCAAACTGGTCAGGAAACCATATCGCTCAACTCAACCAGCCAGTACATTCAAGAAATCGCGTCTATTCACCAGAAGGAATTGCACCAGCACTTAGCACAATGCAAGGAGGAGGCAGACAACCTTTTGTTGCACTTAGCCGAGATGGGAGTGATAATAGTTCGCCGTCTGACACCGTTGGAGTGCGAGAGGCTTCAGGCGTTTCCCGACAACTGGACACAATGAGCGATACCCAACGATACAAAATGTGTGGCAACGCTGTGACTACGAACGTCATACGCAATGTGTTCGAAAGAATATTAGCTGTGGAAAACTCCGACATATAATGCTCTTGCTTTTGTAAAATATCTGTGTTACATTAGAGGTAATAAACGTAAACAAGATAAAAATGAAAAATGAAAATACATGAACCAGAAAACGAATCCTACAGTGCAACCGTCGTCCAAATCGGTGAACTACACCCCATCGAAGGGGCAGACAAAATTGTTCAAACAACTATCCTCGGGTTCAACACTGTGGTTTCGTCAGGGACGATTACCGGGCAAATCGGGGTATTTTTTACTCCTGAAACACAACTATCTGAAGAGTATGCTCGCAAGAACAACCTTCATCGCCATGGGAATCTTAACGATGACGAAGGATCAAAAGGGTTCTTGGATGATAATCGACGAATCCGCACACTTAGACTCAGAGGCGTTGCGAGTG
>ERZ724522.276-NODE-276-length-35203-cov-4.358000_pt1 | contig 35203 bp, 60 predicted proteins | sample MGYA00376055_ERZ724522 | MGnify/ENA primary metagenome ERZ724522 (study PRJEB28724, sample SAMN07190884) | wastewater metagenome | isolation source: effluent of sewage treatment plant in Hong Hong | place: Hong Kong | collected 2016-03-17 ...
TAAGTCCGATTGCATTACGCATCGGTACTCAGCGCGATAGCACAGAATCAAACATCAATAAGGGCCGTCGCAAAAATATCCGGCTGTGCTTGTACAGTGTGGCTAACGGTAACCCTTACAGAGCGTTTAAAGTTCTTGTGACATCCTGGTTGCCACCGTGTAACCACGAGTATAGCGTCACTGTATTTTACGGCACTGGCTTTGCTAGACACATGGCTGTGGGAGTCGACACCGCAGCAGGGCGCCGTATAACTTCACTACTGGATCTGGCGAGTATTCCGGAGTACAGCGCGCAGGCAAAAGAGCGCGACGCGAGTATGCCTAAACGCGCGGCAGACCTAGCGGAGTATCTATTGCTGACGTATCTAAGTCACCTGTCCGCGACGGATACACTGGCGCTGATGCGCGAGATGAAATCCTATCATACACGAGCAAAAAATGGATTCAGCAAACGTCAGCCAAAACCTGGCAGTAGACCCCGCAAACGAAAGGCAAATACGCCTGGAGTGGTACAAACACGAGATGACAATACTGGCACGTAGCGCAGTGCTAGAAATAGAAAAAAGGCATTATATCTAGCGACTTGCGCTTTACTATCTGTACACGACATAGCTAGGGTGCGGATAGCGGCATACAAACGTATCATAAGCGAGCTTCAAGACTGCGTGAGCCTGGACCAATGTTACCTGCGCACGCAGCGTCTAGCTAACGAACCGTATAACCTGTTAACAAAAATCACACCGGAGAATGTTCAAAATGACCCTGACTAGCACGACTCTCGAAAAGGACAGCTTGTTTGTCATAACTCGCGGTACCTTTATTCGTACAGAAAGCACACCACTAGGCGAAACGCCAGTTTTTGACCGATCTTATGACGGCTATGTGTACAAAGTCATTGATAGAGAGGGTGACTTAATTGTGGCCGAAGTTGTATACACACCACGTCCAGGCTATATGCACTCGGAATTCTTAGGAGCCAGAAAGTTACTAAACTTAAAGCACGTAATGGTTACTTCGTTGTCACAAAGAATGCTAGACGCACTATGCGCAGCTACGCAGCCATCGCCGACGCCAATTAGCAACAGCTGGGGGCCTTCTATAATGACGCACAGGCACTGGACTGTCGAAGATTTAAACAGGGTGACAGAAAAGGCTATGCGCGGAGCCGAATTGCGTCGGCAGCAGACAGCAGAAGAGTTTGATCGTGCGGCTAAAAGAGACGCACTAGAAGCTGAGCTGCACCAGCTACAACAGCAACAGATAGCCCAAGGTCTGGAGAAAGAAAAAGACCCTAACGTAGCTAACCCAGCCGATAAGAAAAGTGAGCAATAAATGGTTACAGAAAAGCTACCACCTGTATCAGAGTGGCCCAGAATGGCTGGTGGAGAAATCCCATATCTGTGTCTGATTCGCGATGAAAAATATAAACAGCGTCACGGATTTTTACTTGCAGGTAGTTGGGACGTTAACCTAGGTTACGTCTTTGACGGCGGTACAGGGTTTACTGCTCGGTATGACAGCGAGGCAGCGCTGCTAGCCGACGGGTGGGCTGTAGATTGATAGTTTACGATTCTTTGCGCTATAGAATAGAGCGGCATAGCAACACGCCGCTACGATTTTCTGTAGACTACAAAGATCGAAGTAACAACCGAGTCGCACTAGTTAATATCGGCTGGTGCGACTGGCAGCATCAGGCATTTGCATTGATGAACAACCACCTAATGGAGTTAGAAGCACGTGACAGAAAAATGCGGATTTGACGAGGCGTGGGTTGCGCGTTGCACAAATGAAATTCCATGCGCCAAACACGGCAATTTGGTGTGCGTCAGTTGCGGCGCTAAAGCCGTTAAATCGTGCGAAGTAACCTGTATGTTAGTTTGCGGCGAGCCGCTATGCGCCGACTGCGAACACACGCTGGGATCTACTGGACACGCTGCCGGGATGTTCTTCGGTAAGGATAACTTTACAGTGCCGGAACACCTTAAATCGCACTGTCGAAAGGATCAGCAAGTCTACAAGCCGTGGTATGTGCAAGAAGTAGAACGCCGTGAAATGCGCGAGAGACTTTTTCCTAAAGTACCTAAGTCGTACAAACAAGCTGAATCCTGCGCCAGTTGTCTGTACGCTGCGGCGCCTTTTCTTACAGGTAACGGGCTTTACTGTACTAGGTTGGACCATACGCCTGTACCAGTAGATGATAGACAAAAAACGTATAACCAGCGCGTCGCTGAGTATACCGCGTCGCTTACTGACGCTGAGAAATTATCAGAACGTACTAGGCTGGTGCTAGAACGTATGCAGTTAGAAATAAGTAACGCGTATTGCCAGCGCTTAATAGCCTGGGGAGTTGGGCGACAAGTCGAGAACGATGGTTGCTGCGACGCATTTGAACGTAAAACACAAGGAGATAATCTGTGCCAGAGTTGATAGAAGTTAACAGCACTAACCACTATCTCCTTGCTGCCTTGGAAAGTTTTTCTGCGGCTGACCACGACAAACAAAACACTATAATCGCCAACAAGCGCTATGGGGCTGGCAGCATAGAAGTTACCATGCTTCTCAACGGGCAAGAAGTAAGCTTTAAAGCGATTATTGATAAGATGCTAAGCGGCTACAACCAGGCGGTACACGCAGAGGCGCGTAAGCTCATTGAAGAGCGTGGTGCTGTGTTGGTTGAAACACTACAGAAACTTGAGCGATGGGCTCAAGAAATTGAGCTTCATTTTAAGCATGAAGCTACTCGAATTGTGCCAGAGGCTCTTACAGAAGACGACTTCAGATAGGTGACTAAACATGAGTAAAAGCGTACTTGAAGCCGACAGCTGCGTGCGATTGTATAACGCTGCAGGTGAGCACAAATTGTCACTGGTACCGTGTGCTGAAGACGGCGACGGTAACGTGTGCGTCGTAGATTTGTGCGCGCCTGACGGTAAAGTTCTGTACTGCGGAGTAGACATAGATCTGGCCAACGAAATAGCCTTACATCTGGGCGTGGAACCGATTGAGAAGCAGCAAAATACTAGTGAAAGTTTATCGCACAGCCTGGCGGTCGGTGCGTGTATTCCTGCTGACGCATCGGTGGCTGCTGCACCTAACTTTCAGTTGGCAGGCCCGGTTGTAGCTTTGCGTAAAGCAATGCTGGAAGACTCGTTGAATAACGTGGAAAAACATATCCTTAAAACCTTTTCGGATATGTCAGAAAACTGCCCAGTTCAAGCCAACACTAAAAGGATTATTGAAGATGAGTGAAGTCAAACGTCCGCGCTGGCCAGACTGCCTAGGAGACACTGAAGAAGCGATTGCGGCAACGCTGACGTCTGCTGGGGTAAAAGGTCGTAAAGGGTGCCCGTATAACTGCGTAATTGCTAGGTCTTATAAGCATTTCTATCCCGACGGATGGTGCGGTATAAAAGCGAGCTACGTTATTAACTATGTCAAAGACGTTAAGCGCGTAGTACTAACATTTAACGACAGTCAAATAATGGACCCGATAGCTACGCACAGCGAAGCATTAGCCATCTTCATGGCTAATTTTGACCGAGGCTTGTACCCTCAGCTAGAGCTGCCGCCAGTAGCAGATAAGGTCAAATCGTTATGACGTCAAACGACCAAACTACGTCGCAATCTGAGTCTAAAAATAGGACCAGAGTCGAGATAATCGAGGCGACGATGGAGCACTATCTGAGCTGCTATTGCGACTCGTTAGATAAGCAGCCGCTGGCCGAGTACGTGTACAAGTTGCGCGCACTTCTCGCGGAAATTAAAGCGGCACCAGAATATGATCGGCATAGTGAATAGTACATGCGCCACGACATCAACCAAAATCACTGAATGGAGTACGAAATGTCGAACGCAATAACGCTACAATCGGTCTTTAATGCAGCGTGGGACCATTTCATAGTTAAAGGAAACAGAGACGCCGCCGTGTCACAGGGCACCTGTCGCTACATCACAGAAAAAGGTGCTCGCTGTGCGGTAGGATTAGCTTTTAGCGAGGAGCAGTTAAACGAATTAGTCCGCCGCGACGAGACTGCCGATACACCCGTTATGCTGCTCGCGAAACATAAGTCTTGGTTTGACGAAACCGAGACGCGTAACGGCGTTACCGCGTCATACGCATATCTTAACCAGCTAACATCAAAATTCGCGGTAGTAGTAGCGGAACCAGAGCAAAATCTGCGACGGTCTTACATGCATTTTGCAGACGCGCTGAAATACATGCAGCTCTTCCTACACGACAAGCACACAGAGTATAACCCGGAGAAAGATAAATTCGTGTTGGTAGCTACTGAAAGAAGCTTACGCGATTACTATGAGACAGTAGCTAAAATGCTGAATCTCACTATACCGCCGACTGCGCCAGAAGCTGCGACTGTCTGCAACCAAGAATAGATTTTACTGTTCGGACCTGTCACAAGTTATGGAGAGTTGTTATGAAAAATCACGCTGAGACGAATAAAAACCTGATCGACTTGTACTACGCTTTTGAAGAAGGCTCAGAGCTGACCGATGCCGTGCACAGTCTGCTGGGCGCGGCTAACGTTCTTAACGGTCTGGGCATGTACTACGAAGTCGACGTAGTACTTGTCTTAGCCAAGAAATTGATCACCGACTACTTGGAGCTAGAACACTTCACCGGTGTTGTAGAAGGCACTATTAGTTGGGCTGACTATGACGGTCTTGATGCTCGGTTATTTACCGAACTATTAGGCGAGACTAAGCTAACCAAAGAGGCTTTTTACGAAGCACGAGTACCTAACGAGAGCTAGTCTGTCTGACGGAGATTAAGTATCAAATGTACAAAGTGTTGACAGTGTTTAATCAAGGCTTACGCATAGTCGTTAGAGTACGCCATGCGCAGTTGCCGGAACCAGTTCCGGTAATCAAGTACGTAATTGATGAGCGCGAAGAAAAAGAATGGCTGGATAAGTATAAACAGCTTACGCCAGCCGCGCGAAACATGGAGCCTCAATTCGTGCCAATTGAGAAATTACTAGCTGGCGAGCTGCTTGGCATTTATATTGTTTTTCGACAACCAGAGTCAACTACTTTAACAGAATCGGTGGAACAAAATGCTCAAGATTTTGACAGTGCGGACGGGTGAAGGCGACCAGACTGTTTGGCTGCCGGTACTCGTAGAACACGAACATTTGCCGACGCCAGTTCCAGTCATTGTAGACACCAGATACATGGGCGGCCTAACCGAAGAAGAGTGGGTCGAACGGTACAAGTCTCGCGCACCAGGTGCTGCAAAAAACAACAAGCAGTTTGCGTTTCATCCGTTCAACAGGTTTGCGCTAGTGATGCTAAATAACCTGACGTCACTGTTGCATCCCGCGTAACTAAGAGGTAATTAACTGTGACCGCAAATATTGCGTCAATATTCTCTGAGCTGCCTGCACGCTCGATAGAGAAGCTGGTAGCGATTAACGACCTTATTAGCTTTAGCCTAGACGGTGGTGAAATACCGCCGGAAACGCTTCGCAGCCTTGAAGTAATGTGCGCGGCTATGGACGACTGGCTAGGCGACGCGGTAGCAGAAACTCTTATTAGTGAAAGCGAAAAACAGCACCTACTCGGCGACTACATCCGATACGGCAAGTTGGCTCGTGAGCGTCGCGCTGGACCGTACGTTGAACTTAGAATGCCGGCTATCGCGCGTCGTGCGAGCCGCACTAATAGCTAAAAAAGAACTAGAGATGTACATTAACGATGTGTGGATCGACTTGTCAAAAATGACGATAAAAGAAGCTGCGGTAAAGGCCAGAGTAAACATAGAAACGTTGAAACGGCTTATTAAGCAGCAGGCAGCTGAACGCAAAGCAGAGCGTGCTAAAAACCAACTTAACTACCCTCCGCTTACAAAGCGTGATTCTAAACCGCCACGCCCAAAAAGAGGGTTACGCCACGGCGAACTTTAACCGAAAGGCCGACACATTATGGCTGCAACAACGATCCTGGTAGTTCCGGTTCTTTACGAGATCCGGTACGCTAATTCTCCGGATAAATACTTCATTGAATTTGTTCAGGCGTACAATAAATGGCGCATCAGAAAAGATTCAACCAATTGCGGGCGTATCTTCTCCACCTACTTAATGCCAATCTTTTCGGCTGAAGGCACGCTGTCGCTGGTTTTCTTGTCACTAGCACTGGCGCGGACGCCGGTTTATTCCACGAAGCCAGTGCTATACGACTCAATAGAGGTCGCGCTGTACGGTTGGCAAAATTACATCAACGGCGAGGAATTAAGCAAAAAATAAAATGACAGACACATGCACAGCTGACGAGTACAAACAGTTACTATCGAAGCTTAAGTCGCATAACATGACCGTAAGAACAATCACGCTCACAGAAGCGGAATACAACGAGTTATTATCCGAGCTTAGGGCTCTGGAAATTTACCGCTGGAATGACGAACGCATTCTGGCGGCAGCTAGTCCGAGTAAGCTGCTACCGGTAATCGAGCGACGAGCCTTTATTACTGCGCCTGCCGAAAAACCGCAGCAAGAACCGATACCTGATAATTCGCCGATGTTTAAACCAGATCCGGCTCAGTTGTCGGCAGTAAAAAACACATATTTGGCTGCGGAGTTATGCCGATATTACCGGCCAGTCGCGCCTGGCGTGACAGTAAATGTAAAAGAGCCAGACGCCAAAAATGAGTAACAAACTTATGCTCAGTAAAGCTAAGTTACGCGGTTACTGTGTGACACAGAAGTACGACTGCACTAGCTTCTACCGTACGAGTAAAACCAATAAAGCGGCAAAGCGTGCGGCATCCCGTAGACTGCGCAAATACTTAGATAAGCTCACTAAAGCAGAAACGGGTAACCAGTAAAGCAGTTAGTAACCGGGAGCAAACAGACGAAAGTCAATATCGGTTGCTCGGGCGTGGCCCGAAAAATCCGAAAAAAAAATAAAAAAGCCCTGGGCCACACTTACGAAGGTGCCAGGGCGTTAGTCGGGAATTCGCTTTTATTTGAAAGCGAATTCCCGATCCCTGGACAGAGTTTTAGTGCGTGCTTCTGCGCCGTTTTGGAGGCTAGTTAATGCTGATTTATTACTGCGTTTATGACAAGGAAAAGCAGCCCGGTATTCTGGACGTTATGTCGCCGAACGGTAACAAGCTGTATACAATCCAACTGGATAAGTGTTTACAGGAGTCTGGTGGCGATATGCAGTTCCTCTGTCTGCGTAAAGGAGATAGAGGTCGGGCTTTTGTTTCGACAATACGTAGCGACGGCATAGAATTTTGCGTTGATACCGGACGCGAGTTAGCGCCGTTAACGGACCTGCTAGAGATCTACGTAATTGCGGATAGATTGGACAGCTTCAAATACTTAACCGAATCGGAGAAAACCAGTGACGCCTGATCCTAAGGAAAATAACGATATGCCGCTCTTCTGCGAAGACGCTGCTTCCTCGGCGTTGTATGCTATTGCGCCGAATTGTTTTAACATACTCATGGGAGAAGTGCACGATATTGAGCGAGATAGCCGTAGCGCAGAAAGTCTAGCCAAAGAAGTTGCCGAACTAACTAGCCGGTTGGAATTACGAAATAACGCGGAAGCCAACCGGCAGGAAATCGGCGAAGAAGTTACAGACGCGCTGCACAAACTCGGATTAAGAGGCGTACTTGGACACATCGTATTTAGCGCTGCTGGCGAAGCAGTAGCTAATTTAGTCGAAGCGCGTGTCAGTAGAGAAACAGATAAGAAGGTACGCGAGTATCAAGTTGACGTGTATGCGAAGCTGGTAGACAGATTGTATGCGAACATAGATCAATTCCGGGACGTTGCGCGACGCATCGAAGATTCACAGGCGGCTATCCGACCTGTAATCGTTACCAATTTGATCGCTACGTGGATAGCGCTTTTCCTGACAGCCTTGGCTGTCGCGCGTTTGTTTAGCTAGGAGCGTCTCGTGTCTGTTGAAATAGTTCGACACAGAAAGTTTGGAACAATAGTTATGACGCCGTCAATTTCGGTAGTATGTCGAACAAACATGGACTTGCATAGCGAGGAGTGGCCAAAAGCGTTACCGGCTATTCCAGCTGTCGGGACTGAGATAGAGTCAAAAACTATTCACACAACTGCGCGCGGTCAGTTTCAGCTCAAGCTGCAAGTGATAAGAGTTACTTACCGGGTTAAACGCGCCAATGCTATTTATAGCGCCGGGCTTAGCGAGTGGTATCCGGAAATCGAACTAGGCTTAACTAGCTTCCAGCAGATGTTGCCAGCAAGCAAAGGTGCGGCCGGTTCGTTACTTGCTTTCTACGAGTGGTATGCGCCGCTCGTTGGTAGTTCAGTGTCGGCTTTCATTTAACTTTCACGGAAAGCGCAAAGATGGACAAGGCTAACCTCAAGAAAATCACTAGCGCAGAGTTGCGCAACGCCATTGCCGCGCACAAGCAGTGGTTGTCTGACAGTAAGACAGGTCGTCGTATGGACCTCACCTGTTACGATCTTAGCGGATTTACGCTAGACTATGTTGACTTGCGCCACGCCATACTTAGCAAATGCGACTTGTCTAGGTCCAGCTTGTTCGAAACAAGGCTAGAGGATGTGCTGCTGGTCGAAGCTAACCTGACAGACGCTTGTTTTCGTCTAGCGAATTTGTCGCGTGCTTGTCTAAACCGCGCCACGCTCGTTAACACTGACTTTTACGGCGCTGTTCTACGCGAGACAGTGTTAATCGACGTGAATATTGCTGGCTCTAACTTCGAAAGCGCTAACATCTCTTACGCGTACTTTAGTAGGAAAGACTCTAATGCGCAAATAGCTCGCCTGGACTTCGGCGGGTGGCCGGTTACAGTAACGGCGCACAATACTACTATAGGCTGTCAGCGCCACCCGAATAATCACTGGTTGACTTGGACATCCGATTCGCCAGAAATTGCGGAGATGCATAATCAGGCGCCAGCCTGGTGGGCTACGTACGGCGATGCAGTCAAAGCGGTAATTAACACTATCAAAAACGTCGTGAAGCATAACAAATCGACGCCTGGCGCCGAACAACAAAAATAACTTTAGGGAGAACGCGTAATGAACAGTGCAGACTTGAAGCAGATCACTGAAGAAAAGTTGCGTGAAGTCATTGATGCACACGGTCAATGGCTGTTAAGCGATCTTGACAAAGGCTGTCGCGCAAATCTTTCCGATTTCGATCTCAGTGAGCGTAACTTAGCCAGCGCTGACTTGCGTTTCGCGCTACTTGATCATTGCAACCTGACTAACGCCAACCTGAACCACGCCAGACTTGATGATGCAGATTTTACCGGGGCTAACTTAACTAATGCTAGTTTGCGTTTGACAAGTCTAGCACGCGCGAACTTAGACCGAGCTACTCTCACCAAAACTGACTTCACCTGCGCCACGCTAAGGGAGGCGATTCTAGTTGGCGCGATTATTGACGGTGCTATTTTTAAGAGTGCTGACATTGCTTTCGCGTACTTTAGTAGGAAAGACTCTAATGCGCAAATAGCTCGTTTAGACTTTGGCGGCAGTACTGGCATCTGGCCTGTTACTGTGAGGCCGACTGAGACTATCATAGGCTGTCAGCGACATAGCAATGCGGAGTGGTTATCTTGGACGGCTGATTCACCGGAAATCTGGCGCATGCATCACCACGCGCCAGATTGGTGGGCTCGATATGGCGATGCAGTTAAGGCGACAATTAACGCGGTTATGAACGCAGCGGCGAAACAGGAAAGCAACCAGAAGTAATTACTAAGGAAACAATACGATGAATATGTGCGAAGCTCTGCGTCTTGGGCGCAAAGAGAATAGAGCGATTAAACTCAGCGGCTGGCCAGACGAGGTATACGTCTACCACGGTATGGACAATCTTTTGCGCATTATTGGCGACGGCTCCGGCGACAGGGAGTTAACCCTGTCTGTTGCGTTGTTAATGTACGACGACTGGGAGTTGTCTACAGCGTACTACCACGGTCTGCTCGAAACACCTTCAGAAAAAACGGAGAAAGAAAACGAGGTAGAGTTAAGCGAGATTACATCTGTCTCGCAGCTTCCTGGTTACAAACGTATCGGTCATGGCGACGAATGGGCGCGCTATGTCATAGACGGGGTGGAGTACTTCGATACTTCGTGCGGTTGCGCCGGTATATACAGTGAAGGCAAATACGTATGCCGCACCGAGAAAGAGTTGATTGGTATCATTTTGGAGCGACGGGCACAGTTAGCAAAGAAAGAAAAAGCGGCTAATAGCGGCATCACTAGCGGCATCACTAGCGTCCAACAGCTGCCTAGTTACGAACTGGTTATGACGTTCGTGGAGCACTCTAAGTTTAGACTGACGTCGCCAAAGTTGCCGCAACCTGCCTTCACTTACACGCGCATAGTACTACCAGACGGCGTGTATGTATACGCTGACGGGGATTACGACCGCAAAATTCCGGAGCACGAGTTTATCGCTGTTATCATGTCACAGCTTAACGAGGAGACTAAGACGTAATGTTTATTGCCGTAGACTTCGACGGAACGATTGTTGACCATTTGTACCCGGATATTGGCGTGCCAGTACCCGGCGCATTTGAGTGGCTGAAAAAATGGCAAGAGAAAGGTGCTAAGCTAATTCTGTGGACGATGCGCAGCGACGGACAGCACTGCGGCGACGTACTCACGCAAGCCGTGGAGTTCTGCCGCGCTAAGGGCCTAGAGTTTTACGGACTCAACGAAAATCCAACTCAAGACTGGTCTAGTTCGCCTAAAGCGTATGCACAAATATACGTAGACGACGCGGCATTCGGCTGTCCGCTACGGAAGAATCCGCGCGTCGGAGGGAGAGATTACGTCGACTGGGATATTGTAGGCCCGGCAGTATCTAAAATGCTTAAGGGCGACAGTAATGGCTAAACCTAAATGTCCTACGTGTAAAAAAGTGTTAACAGGCGATGATGACACATGGTACTGGATCGACACACCATATCTAGCATTTTGCGATGCGCAGTGCCATGATAACTATCGTCATGTTGTGTTAGTGATTGGAAGCAAAGACTTCAACAGTGATGCCCTAGTCGCTAAGGTTTTATCAGCAGTACACGTGCGACAGCCCATCACGTTGTTGGTACACGGTAGCGGAAGCGGTGCAGACGTCTTGTGCGATAGCTGGGCTCGGCGTCGTAAAATACCGATTAAAATACATCAAGCCGATTGTGATAAACGCGGCGCAGACGCCTGGGTGGTGCGCAACTCAGAAATGCTAAAAGAAAAACCAGATCTGGTTATAGCTTTCTCTAGTAGTAACACCACCTGTGATTGCGATATGCTGAAAAAGTGTCAGAGTAAATTTATACCGATCATCTTTGTATAAACGTTTATACAAAGTAGCCAAGACACGTCACAGCAAGGAAGGGGTAATAAGTTGGTTTACACTAAGCCCAGTGAAAAGCCATTTGAAGAACGCTACAAGCCGCCATTCAAAGCGGTAGAGCTGCCGTACCACGAGTTCGCCGCAAAGCTACTGTCACAGCATCGCGGAAATATAACTACTGATACGCTATGCTTATGGCAGGTATGCGACGCCGATGGACAGACGTTTGGAGTGTTTCCTGACGAAGCTGGCGCAGATCAGCTTGCAAGCTTTTTTAATCACTACATTCAGATTAGGCTAAAACTTAAGCAAGAGCAGGGAAACGCTGTCGTGGCTAGCACGCTAAAAACCAAGCAGATAAAAGCTCGCATCGCGCGAGAAAGGTTAGCCAAAACTACGGAAATCGGCAGACAATACGAGCTAGCCGAGACAATTCTGTCTGTAGTTGACGCTGCGAAAATGCTGCACCAGGCAAGTGCTTTCTTAGACTCAGATTGTACTTCAGCGTCTTCAAACGGCGCGCGCAGCTTTACTGCGTATCTGACCCGGCAAATAACCACTGTGTTTCGTGAACGTCTCGGCGTAGAGTTACTACCATCAAATGGAGAAAACGAAAATGACGGCTAACAAACCAACGTTCTGCTTTTACGACCACGTAATCAATCTGTCTAACATTTTGCAAATAGTGTCTGGACACGTTGAGGGAAGTGCTGAGTGGTTGCATATTTACTGGCGTGATGCTCGTAAGGAGACTAGTAGTCCTCTACGTATCTCGCGCCGAGAGTCGGATTTGCCAAAATATTTCTTGGACAACATTGTGCGACTAAACGAGGAGTGGCATAAATACTTGCTGCAAGGGCAAAAGCCGGTAGAGACTGCCGAGTTATCGGACACGACGGATATACCTACGCAAGCTGAAAACATTTCTGCGCACGTATTTGACATTTCCAACGATCTAGAGCAGCTTGAGTCTGCTGCGCAAAGTACAAATAAACGGCTAGGCACGTTGGAAGATAAAGTAGGCGCTAATAGTATGCAGTTGTTTAACACTGTCGCCGCCATAAAAAATATGGCTAACGGCCACATAAAAATGGCTGAAGGCGCGCGGCTTATGGCCACTCGCATAGCCGAGCTAGGCGACAAAATCGAGTCTATCGACAAGATATCCGCACGCGTTGCTGAGTTAGAAGACCAAATCTCGGCCATAAACAATGCCGATAACCAAAAATTAAAAGAGTGCGCTGTACGAATTGAAACAGCGCTACAAAGCGTAGATGCCGGTCATAAGAAAGAAATAGACGATGTGCTGCGCAGGATAAATTGCGATTTTCATCAGCACGTTGTCGACTGCGAGACTGCGATCGAAAACTACGAGGCAGCGACCAATACCAGAATCAGAGATTACTTAGATCAGGTAAAACATGTCTATATCGGAGGTATGTTTGCAGCGCTAGCTTGTATCGGCGTGGCGATAATCTTTCTTCTTTTAAGTAAGTAGCTATAACAAAAAATTTCAACGGTGTAGAAGTACATGTGGTGTAAGCATTACCGAGGAATGTTCAGTAGGACACGGTGTGAAGCTAACGTGGAGTTTGCGTCTCTGCCAAATTACGGCACGCGAATATTTCACGACACCTGTCCGTGTTTTAAACCCACTGATGGTTGTGACAGCGCCTCGTATTCAACGCCGGAGGAAGTGGCTGCTGCAGACAAAGAAGTTGAGACAAAGGTACTGCAAATTATCGAGGCTCGCAAATATATTGTGGCAGCTATAGGCCCGTATGTACGCGGTAGCTGCGAGTCCGGCAGGCTTACTTGTCCTATTTGCAAACAAGTAAATACTCTAGTGTTTAGCCGGTCTGGCTATAACGGGCATATTCATGCCAAGTGCGATACTAAAGACTGCGTGGCCTGGGGAGAATGAGAGATGGTTTCCAGACTTGATGATTACGAGGATGATTACGAAGATGAGACACCTGAATACAAATCCGACTACGACAAACTCGACGAAAAGATTAAAGCAGTCAGTAAATATGCGCGGGCCATAGGCGCAGATCTTGGTGCGTGCTATCACTGCTGCATTAGGCGACACGCCGTGTTATTAATTTGCGTGACTGCCGGTATGCTGATAATGGGCGTATCGTTTGGCATAGCTATTTCTACGCTGTACACTACCGTAGGCGAGCTAAAACAAAAGGTGGAAGCACTGGAGAAGCAAAAATGAAAGACAAGTTGATTAACGCAATGGAGCGAATTGGCGGCCCTCTGATTTTGTTACTGGTGGCGGCTATCGGGTTCGTAGCCGGTCTGGCAGAGGCGTCAGGTCGCTACGATAAATGGCTGATAGAAAACGGCGCGGCGCAATACGACAGCAAAACCGGTAAGCTAGTCTACACTTTGGAAAAGGTAAAAAATGATAAGTGAACTAATAGAAGTGCGTTACCGTGGCTAACGTAACTGGAGATTAGCGATGCCAGCTAAATGCGCACAATGCGGCGCTACGTCAGATAGGGTCCGGCTCTATAGGAGCTACGCTACCTTTAGACGACCTGAGTTAGACAGATGCAACGCGTGCTTACCAGAGTCAGATACGTCGTTTATGGTTCCGCTTATATTTAACTCGCACGGCGAAGTATACGGTTTCGCTAGTGCACCAGACGATAAGGTTAGCGAGTTTATGGCATTACCGGAAAAATCTGACGTACATCCGACCTGGACTGCTGCCGGGTGGGATGACAAACCAGTTGCAGCAGACAGACTGCGTCAAGAACTGGCCGAAGCTGAAAAAATCCGACTAAAAGACGAACTAGTTTCTTTGAAGTTGGAAATGGCTGCTATGCGGGATAGATGCGGCGAATTGCGCTCGGCAATATGCGAGCTTAAAATCAACGTTACTGGCGCAATTATTGCGGCTATTGCACTGACGCTGGCAAGTAATGTTGCCATAATTTGTTACGTTGCCGCTAACTCGATAGGAGCGGCGAAATGACAACAGAAAAAGAACGGCTGGCGCTCGAAGCAATACACAACGAAATAAGAAAAGCGCACAGGCGTATCGACAACCTGGAAAAAAGACAAAAAGCAGCTCTGTTGAAATTAGACCCGCCGACAAAATGTAATAGTCAGACTAACTACTACTTAGTCGCGCTAGGTAATCAGTGCTGGCATCTATGCGGCATCTTACGCTTGGGTGAAATAACCTCAGACGACGCGGATTTATTTATCGCTGCGACTAAGTTTAACCAGGCTGCGGCTTGCGAGGCGCAGAAAAAGTTAAACCTAAACAGCCGCGCAATAGAATACAGAGCCAAGTTGCTAGTGCAGGCAATAGCTTTTATCAAAGCTTATAGCTACTGCAAATTTGTGGTTGCGAACCAAGAAGAGTTTTTACAGCTGGCCATCGAGTCCTGTGCACATTACCACTGGTGTATGGACGACTTGCCGTACTTTAACTAGGAGTAAGCACATGAGCACAGAGTATTACATACTAGCCGAGCGTACTAACGAGCACAACGTACCGCAGTACAAGGTATTCGAGCTAGGAAAACTGTCCGGTAGCCAGGTCGATATGCTGGAGGCGGCTGTTAACGCCAACCACGTAGAAGCAAAAGCGCTAGTGCAAAGGAAGGTGGATGAAATGGACCCGGAACTGGCACCGCGCTCTGTCGCAACCATGCTGCTTGTCAGGGCATTTTGGCTGCATGAATTACTGTCATTTATCCAAACCTGTAACGGGTGCAAGTTTACGTTGCTGACGGATCAGAAACTTATTGAGTATCTGAACGATAAGCTTGGAGCGCACAACTGGAGTTGGTATACACTAGAATATTTCACTTAATGGAGAACGACTGTGACAAAAGAACACGCTTCGTCAGAAAACAGAATACCGGTGACACAAGCCGAACTCGTAAATGCTATTGTAGCCCACAAGCGTTGGCTTAACAACGAATCGGACGCTGACGCCCGCCGACTTATGCTACGCGGCGCCGATCTGACAAGGCTTAGTTTGGAGAAAGCCGATCTCAGACGGGCTACTATCATGGATACTACGTTAGACTACGCCAACCTGTCTGACGCTAACCTAGAGTCAGCTGAGATTAGCGGATCGCGTTTTGACAACGCGGATTTGCGAAGAGTTAATTTGACTCGCGCTGTACTAATGTCGGCTGATCTAAGCAACGCCTTGTTAACTGAGGCTAATCTAAGAGGCGCTATTCTACACAAAGCCAATTTACGCTGTGCTAACTTGTGCTACGCAGACTGTACCGGTGCGAATTTTAATTACAGTAGTCTAATTAGAACTCGCTTCCGACACGCCAACCTGCAAGACGCCATCCTCACTATAGCCAACATTAGCGCAGCAGATTTCACTGGCGCCGTTAGCGGATCAGTCGCTAGGTTAGATTTCGGAAGGTTAGATTTCGGAGGCTGGTCTATCTGCGTGCGTGAAAACAACACAACTATTGGTTGTCAGGAGCATTCGAACGACAATTGGCTGTCTTGGTATCCGGACTCACCGGCTATTACCCAAATGCACGCAGAAGCACCGGTCTGGTGGCGTATACATGGTGAGGCAATCAAGGCCGTAATTCGCTGCGTTATGTCAAAAGCAAAAAAGGAAATCAAAAATGACAACGACTCCGTTTGAAAGACTGTACAATAAAGCGGATCTAACGGGCCGGCAACTAGGTAAATATGGTTTGATGCAACTAGAGTGCTTCAGCAGATTTGGACACGCCTGGTCATCCGTTCTGCTAGCCGCTGGTGTTACAGACAGAGCGCTACGCAGAGTTAAAGTACACGTAGCCAATATGCACATCAGCAAAAGCTGTCAACTGCCGGTAATCGCAATCGACACGGCAGTTGCTTCTTACGTACTACGGGACAACTTTCACGATGTTAACCTAGTCGTAGAGACTTGTGAGCCGTTAGACCTGCCGCTTGATACATATTACAAAAAAATAAGTTACGTCGAGTACCTAGCGCTAGTACAGCGCTGTCGCGAATATACCTATCGTGACTGGTCCGAAGAGGAAATGAACCACCCAGGTATTTTGCGTGCTGTACGGCCAAACGGAAGTTGGTCAGAAGTGTCGGGTAGCGAAAAGGATAACTGGATGCGCCGACATTTCGATACTACATGGTACTCAAAAAGCTGGTCATCAGGTAATTTACTGCCGTGCGCTGCTGTTAACGATAAGGTAGAAGCTTGGCCGGCTGGTAAGCAATTCGACGCGTCGACTATTTTCTACCAGATGCCGCACTGCTATATGGAAGGCATCGACGATTTGTACAGTCACGTACGGCATATCGCCAGAAACTACACTATTCCAGACTATACGTTAGGCAGTCGATTTTTCTGCGTGTACGTCAGAAACGCAGAACAAGCTAAAGTGTTAATAACGTTAATTGAGCGCGCACTGCGTAAAGACCTGAATAGCGATGCGCTTGAACAAGCGCTGCTGGCCGTAAAACACACTTAACAAGAGGATTCGTGATGCCCTGCAATGGCGACTACCTTGAAGCAACTGACGTAGAAAAGCACAGCAAAGAAGTCTGCCAGCATTTGTTGCGGCTGCTTAAAGCGCTAAGTAACGACACGAGACTATCTTCGGCGTTAAAACGTGCTGTCGCTATACCTAAATCGCACTATGACGCTATCAAGAAAGGCGCTGCCGACGCGTACGGCGACGTAGCTAATTTCGACATGCACGTCGCGCTGCTGTGCCGCATACTGAGCAATATGAAACAGACTCTGCTCAATAAGTATGTGTACGACGGCAGAAACGCGGACTGTCGCGCGCTAGCCGACTGGTGGGACAAGCACCAAAAGGCCGACGCAAAACGGCTAGCCAAAGAGACAAAAGAAACCGAAAACGACAAACTACTAGCTGTTGCGTTGAATAGACTAACCGACGCAGAGTTATCGGCTATTAGATCTGCGAGTGAGAAGCAAATCAACAAATTCCGGTCAAAAAAAGTAAAGGAATAAACCAGTGTATCTTAGAAACGCAGTAATTGCGGCTAAAGAAGCCGATAGGGCGCTACGCCGAAAAGCCTGGATAGGTTACACCGCCTATGCCTATATATCGCCAGGGCCATACCCGCCAATAAACGAGCTGTCTTTTCGTGATATAAATTGGAGCCAGGACGAGCGCAGTGTGCCGTATACGTTTCACATTTCTGATCTTCTCAATGACGATTGGGAGTTAGACCAGAGATTTACTTTCAACGGGGCAAAGGTCGTTGCGCCGGGCGAGTTCCAGGCAACAAGCGTTACGGACCAGGACATTCAAGCAGTATCGTTCATAGTCGGCCTTAGTCCTGGTGCGTGGGATCAAGTAAACGCCCGCGAGTTAGTAGCTGCGGCATTTAACGTCATAAGCAAAAAATTGCAAGAGGAAGAAACATGACAGACCGCGAACCAATAACGCTTCAGCAAGTGTTTAACCGAGCCTGGCAAGCCTTCATCGTAGAGGGTAAGCCACCTGCTACAAAAAATGGGCAGTGCACTTACAGGTTTTCTCGTATTGGAGATAAAGGCCCTGCCGTACGGGAGTGCTCCAAATGCGCGATAGGCTTGGCTCTTGCTGACGATCAACTAGACATCTTAACCGATCGCTACATGGACAATTCGCCTGTCAACATAATCATTGCCCGATTTCCTCAGTGGTTTCAATCTGCGGAAGAGCACTGGCCAGATAGTTTGCCAACCAGAGTTGATTCTGACTTTAGTACCGGTGGTGACATAGTGCGCTATGTATTCAGAGATGCACAGTGCTCGCTGCATGACTATTGTTTAGACCCTAGAGACGCATCTAAGTTCGTGAGTCCAGACGCGATGCGTCGCGCATATATGGCTTTTGCTAAACGCTATAAGCTAACTATTCCGGAAAAGAGCAATGACAACAAAAATAACGCTTCAGCAAGTGTTTAACGCAGCTTGGCAGGCTTTCGTTGTACCTGGTGAGTGACTCGTAGCATCACTCAAAACAACAAAGGGTTAAAGACAATGGTAAAAAGAACAGACCACCGTGACTATCAAATTCATGCGCCGGGGGCTAATCCGCCGCAGTCGCGCGAATCCGATATGTCTATAATAATGTCGCGCGCCATAATAGCTGCCGCAACAGCTCGCGATTTCGTTAGCAATAACGCGCAGTTAGACACTGTCACTGAGCGCGTTAATCGCGTACTAGTAAGAGAGGAATTGATAACCGACGTCTATGCTGGCTCCCCACTTTACGCTGGCGTCGACAACGGTTTTGCGTATAGCTGCTATTTGTGCGACTGCCAGTTGCTGGCTGCGGCGTATTTGCAGCAGCGACACAGTAAAAAGCACGAGCCTGAGCCAGCGCCGATACTGTCGCAAACCATCACGTTAGACTCGCTGAGGGCGCGTAATTTCAATGTGGTGCTTGAGGGCAGTAAAGTTCATCAAGGCGATTTAGCTGTTCTGGTTAACCCTCGCTATTCTGGTTACTTTCGACTAGTTGTTGTCGGGCCTACTAATAGCGACGGACAGTTTGTGAAATCGCAGTTGCACTGGTGCCGACCATGGCTGCGTCAGCCAACTGTTATATTTACGAGCGTTGACTCGCTAGACATTGCGCTATCGCGTAATTACGCCGTCATTTCTAGCCGCGAAGTAATCCCACGGTTTGACAACCTGACCGAGCCGCTCGGCTTTGGCGTACTAAAGCGGTTTGGATTTTATCAGTTTGTACGTGACGTAGAACAGCATCACTGTCTGTTCGTGCACTCAGCCACACTCGGTTGGTTTGAACTTACGAAAGTGCGCAGCATCAATGGCGTCCAACAACTATCGCTAACGTGGATTAACACGTCCGATGCTCACGGACCGATACTAGCACAAGTGTGGACCACTGCACAGTTAGCTGACCTAGTCAGATCGTTTTATCGCGTCAAACTTGAATCGGAGCGTAAAAGCTACGCCGCCGATACTGATCGTCAACTAGCTGACCGTGCGGCTAAGCTATTAGAGGAGTAGTTATGTCCGATGTAGAGTCAGTGAACAAGGCCAAAGAGCGATACAGCGCCTGGTGCAAAGACAAAAAAGCGTTGGCCATAATCTACCCGGAGTATCGCCAACCGCAATTGCAAGCTATAGCTCTGGCACAGGACGCTTATACGCTTGCCGATGCGTATATTAGCGATGAGGCTAACCGCGCGCGTATAGCGGCTAAAAAAAGACCAGCCACCGAGCTTGACCTGGTATCGTTAGGCTTCAGATTAAGTAGTGTTGACGCTAACGCCAATCTCGGTAAAGCCGCCGATAAGTGCTGGTCGTGGCAGATATACGACAAGCATTACAGCCCGGAAGAGCCGCACAGTCACATTGTTGCAGCCATCGAGAACGGCGTCTGCACACTGTGGCTAGAAAGCTACGACGCCGCTGGTAAAACGCTAGCATTAACTGAGCTACAAAGAAAAAACTGGACTGTGCTACAAATAGAAGAACTACTTAATGGCTTCAGGGAGTAGCTATGAGTTCCAGAGCAAACCTAACGTGGGCTGAAGTTATTAACGAGCTATGGCCAGCGGTAGAAATCGTTGATACCGTTCGACCACCGCTACATCCAGTTGTCGTCAAGCCGTGGGAAATGCTTTTGCCACCGGGCGGAATACCTAACAGAAACGGCGATGTATTTACTGCTGTATCAGTAGCAAGTCTGCAACAGCACAGGCGGCCACAATTCAATACTACCCCGCAACAAAAAGGATCAGGAAAAACCATGTTGAAGAACATCATACTGAACGTCGATGAAACTGACTATAACTCGATTATGGAGGCCGTCAAGCGTCGCGAGTCTTGGGGTATCTTACCAGACGAAAGCGACACTGGTGACATTAGCTGCGGTACTGGCTTGCTACTGGCCGAAATTTGTCGCGGCTGGATGGAATTGCACGACAGTCTAGAAGCCAAACGTAGCGACGATAATCCGACCCTGACGCTACTGCGCCGTCTGTTCGCTGGCGACCCGAACGCTATTACGTGTCTGCTAACGCAGATTTATGTACCGTGTAATCAGTCGGTCGTCGACGATCCGCACGCAGTAGCACATGCTACACCTTGTGACGTGCTGCCTCAGTCGTTCATGCTTGGCGCGTTAGGGCTTATTAATGGAATTTTGGTCGCTAATGGCTTACCCGAGGTTGCCACGCAGTGGACACACGACTGCGGTGGTCGCCTAATCGGCTTTCAAAAGTACAAGCCGGATGTAACCAAAGACTGCGCAAAACCAGCTAATGAAAATAGTGCGGCAGACGAGGGTGCTGATGGACTTTAAAATAGCGCTGCTAGCCAGGCTATGCAGGCTGCTTCCGGGCGATAGGTTCAGACTCGTAAATGGCGACGGTACTGTATTTGTCGTATCTTCCAAAGCACATGACGCTATGCAAATCGAAGCTACGCCTGTTTTGCGCTATCCGTACAATTTGCCAAAATTTACGGACTACGTAGAGTTGCTATCTCCTACGACATCTGAAGTATACGCCGCCTACGAAAAGCAGCATCTTAAGACAGCAGTAGTAATAAGCTGCCATCTGACACTAAAGTCAGCTTATAAGGCGTTGTTTAAACGACGCAACGACGAGTGGTATAGCCAACGCAGTAAGTGTGTGGGCGATTTCCATCGAACTTTAAACATAACCTTACCGCGCTTAGGTCAAGGATACTTTGTCAAAAAGTTGAAGCTGGTTACTGGAGAACTGTATGCAGAGTTATGAAGTGTTTCTACCTCAACGTGTACTTAAGAAAAGTGCGGCAGACCGAGACTGCGTGTACTTTAGCCACGTGACAGCAGACCGATACTGCGCGTACTTGAATCATGTGTACGACCGTGAGCTGAACGAGATTACGTCTTGGGACGCGGCCGCAAAAGGCGTGGCTTTTAACGTAGCCTGTACGCTTAATGCTAATCTAGGCAACCACGAGTTACGCAAAGCGTATACGTGGCGCCCATACGTGCCGCCAGCCGAAGAGGATTATGCCATCCTCTCGGCCGCTGAGACTGTCGGTGAGCTAATGAACCGTATAGCTATGGTCGAATTTAGCGAAACCACTATCAGATCCTTGGCGAGCACAATCGTTGTGTTCGCGCTAGAACTGGACAAGCCTGTGCACGACGCGTTATTTGCCCAGGAATTTCACGACAGTCTTGCTGTTCAGGACGAGACTGCTACGCAGAAATACAAAGCCGAAAAAACTCGTACGCCAGCGATGCGTGCAGCTATAGCTGAGTATGCTAAGCTAGCGTTGTCCGAAATGAGCCACCTGGAGTGTGTTCTGTATTCTGCCTACCAAAAGCTATTCAACTTGTATAATAAGGTAGCAACAAAGTCTGAAGAATCGTTTTCTAGCGAGCCGTGCGACCTTGCAGAGCACGAACTGGGACGACTAGAAGCTTTACGCGTTAAGCTGATAACGGATTTCGATGTCGCGAAGTTTAGCTACCAAGGCGTTTGCGCATTTCTTCAAGGCTTTACGTTGCCAGCTCGTGACGGCAATATGACGTACTTGCAGGCGAGCCATAGACGCGAGGTATCGGAAGCGTTGCTTAATCACCTGATGCAAGAAATCAGCAACGTAACTAACCAGCGAAACGACCTAATCGTGCAGTTTGCCTCACAAGACGATCCAGCCAATGTGCCAGCTGACGCTAAGCAAATAATGGCACAAAAGCATTTCGGCAACTTTATGAAAATGTTCCGGCCGCCGGTTAACAAGCCGGAAACGGACGACGATGACTATATCGGCGAGGAACGCTGTTAATGCCAGCCAGCTCGTTGTAAAAACCTAAAAGAAGACGGGGTGGAGCCAGTCGGTAAAATCGGCTGGTTCGACCCTATGTTTTATCGTCTTATTTACGACGGCGACCAGGAAAAGTTTAACGACTACATAACGCGCTGGCGTAACATCTACGTCATACGCGGTTGGCAGTTTCCATTCTAGACTGGACACATGGCTAAACAAGCAAAACCGGACACGACCAAACAAGCAAAAGCTAATAAACTACAGATAGCAGATGCTACCGACTGGAAAGAAGCGCTTAGAGCCAGCGCCCTGAGCGTCGGCTTTAACTTACAGCTGACCAAGTCAATGCTACAGATGCTTTGCGCCGTAGCAGACGATGTCACCTGGGACCGCGCTTTGTTTCCAGGGCTTAGCTGCCCTGACAACTGGATTGGTACGCAAGCGAGTCTAGTTAAGCGCGGATTGATTCAGAAAAAAACTAGAGAAGAAATTGACAGCGAATATGCGATTAGACGCGACGATAACAGAAGCTGGGAGTGGTCTAACTACAGACTGACTCCTGCCGGAGAGTTAGTCGTACAGCTAATAAAACTAGCAGGCGTATTCGTTGAGGCAGATGCGGCGATTAGAAAGAAATCACGTTCAGCTTAACAATGTAAGTGTACTGGAGTAGCAGATGGCTAAAAAAATCACGTTACAGGATGTATTCACGGCGGGTTGGCGTAATTTTGTCGTCGGTAAAAAGAAACCGTCTCGCAAAAACGGTAGTTGCGTTTACAGGTTTATAGACAATACTAATACCGAGCGGCGCTGCATTGTTGGCTGGGCGCTGCCGCGCAAAGTACTTGATAAAATGCAGAATGGCGAATGTAATTACGACGGAGCAACAGCCACTGAGTTATTCGAGGATATGCCAGAGCTGTTTGATGGCGCAAGCGTGCTGCCTGTTCACGAGAAATCCGGCGGTAAGTATGTCGCCACCAGTGCTACTGTAACAGCTATAAGCGCAATTGACGAGGCACAGCGTGTTCTACACGATAACTTGTGCAAGCGCGATGGCGAGTGGCGGAAGAACTGCAACATCCGAAAAGTCTACGAAGAGTTTGCTAAAAAGTACAACCTGCGTATACCTGGAGTCAAACCAACGCCCAAAGCCTTGTCTTTACAAGATATCTTCAACGCTGCCTGGGACCGCTTTGTCGTTAACAACAGCGCACCGGCGACAGATAAGAACGGCGACTGTGCTTATTACGACCGAACTACTAAAAACCGCTGTGCCGTAGGCGCTGCGTTTAACCTCAACCAGATACGCGAGTTAGACAAATACGCGAATATCACGGGCGATAGCTCATCTGCGTTAACTGCTGGGCAAGTAGTTAGCAAATTTCCGCAGTGGTTTGAGATGGGTACGTTGACTGAGACAGACTTTGCCGTGGCGCTAGACGCTTTGCAGTTTAACTTACACGATAACCTAGTGTCGTCACCGCTGGCAGTAGGCAACAAACCGCGTAAATGGGCTGTCGCAAAGGCTGATCGTGTAAGAGCGTATAAGCAGTACGCGGAAAAGTACAAGTTGCAAATTCCGACTACATCAAGGAAAAGGAAAACAAAGTAATGCCCGACGAAAATCAGGCTATGATGCGGGTTTTTGTTGAGAAGCCTAGCAAGCGCGACTTAGCATCAGCCATTAAGCAGGTTCTTAATGACAGCGGGCTGACGGGTGACAAACTTGTCGAGCTAGCTACCGCACAAGTGACTGAGCATGTCACTAGAATTCTCAACGCGGCGCTAGGCGCCAAGAAGTACGACGACCTTATCGTAAAAGCGTTGGTCACAGCTACCTCTACCGACCGAGATAGCTTTATGAGAGCGCGTAGTGACGGCCATATGTGGCATCACTACCTAAAAACGCTTATGGAGAAAGCGTTGGCAGAGTCTGTGCTTAAAAGCGTCGATATCAAAGTCTGCCCGAAAGACGCAACGCCGCCTGCGATAGCCGTCGAAGAACTCGACGAGCGTGCGCAGGCGTTTAATGTTTTGGCAGCACCCGGTAAAGCCGAGCTGGCGCTTAGAAGACAAACTCTAGCTAAAAAGCTAGAAGACCTCGACGCGGCTGAGAAGCACGTAAAGTACTGTGAAGAAGAGCTTTCAAGATCGCTAGCTTATATGTATAGCTCCGGTTACATACAAGTTCGTCGTACTAATTTAACCGAGGCTAACACACGTTACGAGACTCTTATTGGAGAAGTTATCTCAGCTGCAAGGTCTGTAGTCTAAATGAAACGCGAATACTTACGTGTCGGTACGCCGCTGCTTGTAATAGCCAAAGAGCAGTTTATCTTAACCGGCGACGCGGCTACCGACACTCGGGCAGTAATAGTAAAAGTCGGCACGGCGCTTTGCGTTAACTACCATTCGCATTTTATTAGCGACGATATCATAGAGCCCATACCGCCTAACTCGCAGTTGCCGCAGCCTAGGATTGAGTTGCTAGCCGCGCTGGTTGTGTGCAGTAAGCACGAAGATGTAGCCAACTGGCTGAACAAGACAGTAAGAATACCTCTTAACAAGGTAGTGGTGCTTGAGTCGGCAAGAGATAGAGTCAGCGCTAATTGGTTTGTGGCTCCGGTAGCCAGTTTCGACGCCGTTGCTAATGCTGTAGCTGCTCATCCGATATATTGCACTACATCAAATTGGTGGGACACGGTGCGCCAGCCACCGCCAGACAGCGCAGTAAGTCACGCTTTGCAGGTATTTCATCAGCGCGCGTATAGTCAAACAGAAGGTTGGTTTCATGACGCATCGCGCGGAGGCTGGGGCGACTGGGACACCGTATTGCCCAAACCTGCCAGCGGCTTGAGTAAGTCGTACGATCAAGCTATTCAGAAGTACATAACCAGCGTAAAATCTGATAAACCGTTGTACTCTATCGGTACGTGGGATAGCGACAGGGAGTGCTTCTCGCCACACCCGCATATGAAAACACCATGGCTAAACGTGAACATACACGGCTTACGGCGTCACTTAAAAGAGCTAAAAACTAAAGGCTACAGTTGTCACAGACTGCGTCACAACGACAATACCGTAGACTCAGACCCAGCTGTTTTAGTGGAGCGAACAGACGGTAGTTCCGAGGCGTCAATCAGAAACAGTTGGTTAGGCAAAAGACTTAGATAGATCACCGGAGTTTTGAATATGGCTAAGAAAAACGTTCCAGCGCAGCTAGCGGTTTCTCTACCGACATCTCTTGAAGATATGATTCCGAAACCGCTGTCGGAGCTGAATATGCCGCACAACTCTATACTCGACGAGGTTACTTATCGAGCGATCAACCATGTAGACGACCGCGTAGCGCGAGACGTTCTCACGCACGACCTGGATATGATCGGAGCACTAGCGCATCCGAGAAATTATGATGATAACTACGCAGTACGACACCTGAATGACTGGATTGCGCCGCTTTCTAGGCTTACACTTGATGAAGACGTAACATTTTCTAGCGCCTCGGTGTCCGCGCTACTTTACGCGCTGGTAACCGCCAAGATACAGATCACCTATCTACACGAAAAACGGAAAAAGGCTAAACATGACAAAACGTAGCATCGAAGAATTGATTAACCTGCTGCAAACTCACGGCAGCGGTCATGCGTTAGTTAGTGACGATTTCGGTCACTGGGCTGTTGTTAGTGACGGAATGCAAGAAGTACCGGAAAATCCACCTGACGATATGTCTACCACATTTTTTGTGACCAAAGAAGAGTGGCAACCTACTATTGAAGCCGCGCTAGAAGCGTTCGCTGCCAAACTTGATGCGCAGTAGTACACGGTAACAAAATGCGGGTGGGTACTGCTCACCCGCATTTTATAATGGTAGAATAGCGTTGTTAAACTTCTAACACCTTTACATTCTGGTAGCTTTGATGAGTAAAAAGAAGAAAAAGAAAAAAGCGTTAAAGCGAGCCAAAGAGTTAGCGGTACTTTCGGAAAAAGACCGACGTACGTTGAACTCTCTGCGCGAGTTAGCATCGGAAGTTCTTGAGTACGTAGAGCGTGACCGCGCTCCGCATATCGACATACCTAGCCGAGCACTGAGCAACGTCAGGTTTAACGGCGGAGAGCGAATTATCGAAATGGCTAGCGGTAAAAATCGCCGCGAGCTGTTTAACCTGGGTCAGGCTAAGAGCTTCATGCAAACGCTGCTGGTGGCTGACGGTTGTAAACAACTGCTTGAGCAAGGTAAGACTACCAGTATTCGCGGTCTGTACTACCTGCTTAAGCACACTATTAAAAGTTCGCGTGAGGAAACGTTTGATTCGCAGCAAGAGTGCGATCCGATTATCGAAGACGTCGAAGTTACGCTGGACGCAATGCGTGAGGAGCTACATCTTTACGCAAAAAACGCCGGAGCTATGGTTGGTAATATCTCGCTAGTTGACAGCGGCGATCATATCGACTGCGCTCGTATGGGTTCCGGCGGATACAGTATCCCGTCGATTGTTGAGGAAGATATTGTCCAGTTCAACAAGTGCACAGCCAAGTTTATTCTGCACGTTGAAAAAGATACTGTCTGGCGCAGATTCAATGAAGACAAGTTTTGGAAGAAGCACAACTGCATTCTTACTCACGGTGGAGGCCAGCCGCCGCGCGGTGTGCGACGCATGCTACACAGGCTGCATAACGAATTAAAGCTGCCTATCTACTGCCTGCTCGATAACGACCCTTGGGGTTACTACATCTACAGCGTTATCAAGCAAGGCTCTATTAACCTGGCCTACGAGTCTCGTCGTATGGCCATTCCTAACGCCCGGTTCCTAGGTCTGCGTAGTCTGGATTTTGAGCGTTGCAAGCTAAGCAGTAGCGTGCAAATTAAGCTTAATGCGCAAGACGTTAAGCGTGCCCAGCAGATAGCTAGCTACCCGTGGTTTGCGGAAAAGAAGGAATGGCAAAAAGAAATCAGCCAGATGCTTAAGAACAACTTTAAGCTGGAAGTTGAGGCGTTAATCAGTCGAGATATTTCTTACGTAACTGAGGCTTACACGCCGGAGCGGTTAAAAGAAGGAGAGTTCTTAGACTAATGCCAGTTGTCTACGATAAGTTTCAGGAGAGTCTGACATTAAGCATTGCGAAAATGTGGGCCAGCTCGTTGGCTAGACTTCTATACAGCCTTAAAGAAGACTCGCAAGAATGCAAGTGTGGCAGCCCGCCATTCAACGATTTTGAAGATACTTGTCCAGTATGCACGCTGCGGCAAAGTCAGGAGCTTTGCGATAGTGTTATTGCCAAGTTAGATAAATATCTAGTACAGCAAGTACTGCCATCGTTGCGGTTACCGCCAGACAGCGTAAATTCCATTGATACAGAACCTAACTACGAGGAGTGCGACGAATGAGTAAGAATAAGTCGGCTGAAAAATTGACGCCAGTAAAGAAGCCTGTGCTGAATCCGGAAGAAGTATTAGCAGACGCCTGCTATACTCATTGCGTTAAAGTAGATATGACGCCAGCGGAAGCGCTCATCCTAATTCGCTGTGTACGCTACGGCGCCTCAGCTGTGTCCAAAGCAGAGCATGAAAACGGCGCAGCTGAGGCGATACGTAACATCTGTGACAACTTTATTGACATGCTGCTAGATTCGTTAACAAACGTAGTGGCTGGCAATAAACAAGCAAGCGGCGAGTGAGCAACAAATGCGAGTAGCAGTGTGTGGTGGTAAAGATTTTCTAGCCACGTATTTAATTGGCTCTGTACTGCTTAGACTGCACCGTGATTCGCATATTAGCGAACTGCTGATCGGTAACTGTCGCGGTGTTGACGCAATAGTGGCAGAGTGGGCCGAAAGAACGGGTATACCAGTAAGCTATTACAACTCGGATTGGCTGTCTTATGGTGCTGACGCCGACGATGTGCGAAATCAAACGTTGCTAGCCGAACGTCCTGACATAATCGTGCTGTTCCCAGGCGGCAAGCGAACAAATGACCTGTTGAACAAAGCAATCGAGGCCGGGCATCAAAACATTCTGCGTGTCGATCCGGCGCGTAAGAAACCGGCGCGTAAGAAACCGGCGCGATGGTACAATAACGACAAGATGGCTTCGTCGCAGCAAGTAACAGACAATCAGGAAAAAATAGGACAGACAGATGACCAACAAGCTGACGACCGCGCGCGTTTCGAGAGTAGCGACGCCTGAGCAGGCAGCTCAGTCTAAGTGTCTAGTGACTGACGCGTTGGAAAGATTGTCGCGGTTACTAGATTTTGGCGGCAGTGAGAATATAGCAGCCGTGTACGGACCTACGTTTGACAATGTTAAGTATACTAACGACGTATTCGCCGTAGCCGGAGCATTCGTGAAGCTGCATCGGGTTGAGTCTAAAAATCAAGGCAACGTAGTTGCGGCAGGCCGCCAGCTTACAGCCGACGACGATATCGTGCTTAGACTAGACAACGGCAACGACTTACGATGCCATGCTGGCGATGTTTATCAATACGGCAGCGCTATAACAGTTGAGCGCGATGGTAAAGAGCTGGCTCATTGGGCATCTACAGAGTGGGAGGAAGATCCTGAACTCGTGATTGGTGCGATCTTCAAGGCGGCTATAACGATCCCAGAAAGCAAGGAAAGCTAATGTTTATTAAGGTAATTGCGTTCGACTGCTTTGGTACTGTATTTGACGCTAGCGAGCTGCCGTCGGAGCTGATTACAAAGTATGTGGAACACGTTATCGCAAACCCAACTGCCGCCAAGCAGTACGAGTTTGGTCAAGCATGGTTTGATTTACCGGCTCACAAGGACTCGGCAGCAGGTATTCAGAAGCTACGTGACGGCGGTTACACTTGCGTTGCGCTTAGTAACGGCACGCCAGAGTTAATTAAGCATTTGTCCGACAGAGCCGGTATCGTATGGGATGTGATAGTAGACTTACCGAAACACGGAGTGTACAAACCATACTCCGACGCTTACAAAGTAGTCGAGAAAGAAACTGGTGTGAAGCCGCAAAACACACTAATGGTTACGGCTAATCCAGGCTTCGGCGACGTAGAGGGTGCACAGTCGATAGGCATGAATACGCAAGTTATACGGGCTAATGGCGCCGGTAACCTGCTTGATTTAGCGTTCGTCATGACGCGCAATCTACGTGTTAAACGAAAATTTTCTTACGGTTAAAAAAGTGACAAATGAGAGAAGAAATGTTCGCCGGTGCGTTCGACTTCTACAAAGCACCATTTAAGTTAGTAAAGAAACCTGCGTACGTACAGTCCATTTGGATGGCTACCGACAATGTAGCTAACCCGCAGTCTTGGCTGCTGTACGTGCAGATTGACGACGATGTATTTGAAGGTGTTCATTCCGCGTTAACCAAACCGGCTGGCGCTGTTAATGGTCTGGCAAAACTCTACCAGCTTACTGCATCTATAGCGGTGACACATGTAGCGACGCCTGAGCTATTCAAAGACTCAAGCATACGCATCAGTATCTATACTAGTGTGCATCCGGTTATGGAGAGCGGAATACTACTCGTCGAGTGGTTTGACAAGTCAGGTAAATGCGTTGCGGATGCTAGCTATAGCAATCTGCTAGAGAACGTAGGGCCAGGTAAGCGCTACCAGAAAATGGACAGGTTCACCATCCCGTTACTGACGACGCCAGATAGCGAAACAGGTGTTAGGAATCGCCTTATTGTAACGTTGCAACCTCCTGCGCATGTGGCCGGTTGTTGTAACGGTGGTTGTTTTGGCTAGGAGCTACTATGCCTATTAACTACGAAGAAGTACTTGCTGCCGCTGAGAGGTTACGTGCTGATGACAAGGTAGCAAAACTTTGGGACTCGCCTTACGCCGCGCGGGCTACGCCAACCGTAACAATGTCTAATTTGCGTGCGGAAGATGAAGCTCTACTGGCCGCCTGGGCTATGGAAACGTTATTCCGAGACAGCCCGGAGCAAGTCGCCGAAAAGAAGCAGCAGGTACGCTGCTTTGTCTGCGACGTTGAACTTGGTTACTTAGACGAAGTCTATCCAGCAGTAGTTGCGGAAGTTACCGGTAACTACGGCTCAACGGTCTTCGACCCGATGCCAACCGACGCCGGTAACTCTTTGCATCTGCATATTTGTGACATGTGTTTTTGCGAAAAAGCGCAGTACCTTATCGGTACAAAAGCGGCCAGAGAGATGATGAGCACACGCGTGTCGTTGTCCTTTGAAACCGTTACTAGTTTGCCGGAACCAGTGCGTGCTAGATATCAAAAACATATAGCCTGGGCGGAGAATAATCTATAATGCTAAAAGCTTGGGAAGAAATTGCCAGGCTAGCAGCTGTAGAGGCGACACACCGGCGTGGCTTTAAACTCACTAAAGTTTCTGATGAGTTTATTCTAGCCGGTGCTGTCGCTGAGATTGGTGAATTAAAAGACGCGCCAAACGATCCTATGGAATTAGCGGATGCGTTCGGCTGTCTTATTCACTATGCCATTAAAAAAGAGTGGCCTATAGCGCTAGTCGAAGCGCGTCTACTGGAAAAACTTGCCGCTAGATTTACGGAGCCGCTAGAATCAAATGAGTGCTAAGGAAACAATTGAATCGCTACGCCAGCAGATCAGATATCACGACAAAAAATACTACGTCGATTGCGACCCAGAAATTAGCGACAAGCAGTATGACGAGTTACTGTCTGAGTTAGCTAGACTAGAAAACAAGTACCCGCACCTGGTGACCGGTGACAGCCCGACGCAGCGTATTGGTGATAAGCCTGCATCGCTTAAAACAGTGCAGCACACTCAGTCGATGCTGTCAATTGAAAACACCTACAAAGAAGACGACTTGCGCGAGTACTGCGATGATGTTGCCAGCTTTCTGCGCAAACACAACGAAAAGGTTAGCTGGTTTGTAGAGCCAAAAGTAGACGGAGTGGCGCTTTCACTTACTTATAAAAAGGGCGTTTTAGTTGCAGCGGCTACTCGCGGCGACGGCGAAGTTGGCGATAATGTTCTGCACAACGCCAAAACTATTCGCGATATTCCGCTACGTCTCACGCTACAAAATCCGCCGGAGCAGCTAGAGTTTCGCGGCGAAGTATACATGCTTAACCGAGATCTTACCAGCCTTAACGTAGCATTGCGTAAAGAAGACAAGGAAGCAAAGCTCTACAAGAATACTCGCAATGTGGCCGCCGGGTCTATTAGGTTGTTAGATCCAGCGATTTGCGCCGATAGACGACTGCGATTCTTTTGTCATAGCGTCGGCAACTTGTACAATACTTCTTTAATGACGCATACGTCATTTCTGACCCTGGCCAGAACTGGCGGCCTGCCTATCATACCGCTTTCTGCGTATCTGGCTGATACTAACGCCGTGCTAGAATACTGCCAAAAGCTACCAGAGCTTATGGAAGAAGTACTAGAACTAGATTTTGAGATAGACGGACTCGTATTCAAAGTAGACAGCCTCAAGCAGCGCGAGTTGCTTGGTCTGCGATCTAAGAGTCCGCGCTGGGCTATAGCGTTTAAGTTTGCTAAATTCGAAGCTGCGACTAAGGTAAAAGATATTACCGTGCAGGTAGGCAAACATGGTACGCTGACACCGGTAGCTGAGTTGTCGCCAGTAGAAATCGCTGGTACAACAGTGTCGCGATGCAGCCTGCATAATTTCGAGGAGATTGCACGAAAAGATATTCGCATTGGCGACACGGTTATTGTCGAGAAAGCCGGGAAAATTATCCCGCACATTGTTAGGGTAGAGCAACATAAACGAAAAGGCGCGCTTGATAAATTCAAATCGCCTACCCAGTGCCCGGTGTGCCGCAAAGCGGTAGTTAAGCAGAAGGACGTTACGGCGATATGCTGTAGCAACCCGCGTTGTCCAGCAAAGCTTAAAGAAAGAATCAAGTTCTTTGCTAGCAGAGAAGCTATGGACATTGAAGGGCTAGGCGACGTACTAGTAGGCCAGCTGGTAGACAGCGGGCTAGTTCGTGACGTCTACGACTTATACCTGCTATCCGTCGAAGACGTCGCCGCGCTAGACCGTATGGGACAAAAGTCCGCAGAAGCGCTGCTCGAACAAATAGAGAGCAGCAAAACTCGTGGTATGCAGCGCGTCTTAGATGCACTAGCCGTACCGCATATTGGTACTAAAGTGTCGCAAGTACTAGCGGATAAATACGGCTCTGTCTCTGACCTATTAGACGCAACATCTCATGAGCTGCTAAGCATTCGTGGGTTTGGCACAAAAATAGTAGATAGCATAATGGAAATGATTACTTCAGACTATTACGCGAAAGTATTTACTCGCTTAAGAAAAGCCGGAGTCTCGCTAAAAGCTAAAAAGAAAAAAATCAATTCAACCGTGCTGGCTGACAAGACGTTCGTAGTTACAGGCGCGCTGTCCCGACCACGCGGACAAATACACGCTTTAATTAAACAGCACGGCGGCAACGTATCATCCAGCGTCTCTAAGAAAACTAACTACTTAGTCGTAGGCTCTGACGCTGGTAGTAAGCTTGATAAAGCCAAGTCGCTAGGTGTCACGATACTAAATGAGGCTGAGTTCGAGGCTATGCTCAAGTGAGTGTAACTATGTCGCAAAAACCAATAACGACTCTAGAAGCTCTTCAGTTAGATAAACGTTTCATATACCGGGGACCGTAACATGGATGACAAGTTGGCTAAGCTACGCAAGGAAGCCGATGAAACGCGGCATGCGTTAAATAATTTGTTCGTAGACCGAGTAATGAACTCCACGAAAGGAACCTCATCAGTGTCTGACCGGGTGCAAGCGGCGCAGCAAGTAATCCCGCAGTCAATTACTAACCGCGCCTATTTAGTTGTACTTTGTGACGTAGCTACCAACGCGATAAACGAAGTCGCTATCTGGTCGTCGCCCGAGTGGCAACAGTCGCAGTCGCTGCGCGATTACTATACTTACGTTGCTTTGGAGAGCAGCGGAACATCGTTTGAAGACGCCAGGGCTAACTTAATAAACATAGCGCTTAACCACTTATACTACTACGCAACCGGTGAGGTCGCAGCACTGCCAGGTACCATCGAAAAACTGCGTAGTAGAGCGGGGCAAGTTACGGCGATGCGTTACGCCAGGCTGTTAAATTACCTACGCGACTGCGACGCGTATAAAGTACAGCGTGTCATCCAGAAGCATTGCGAGACTTTCGAGCTTAACCAGGAGTTTGTCAGTAACTACCTGACGCTAGTTGATACTTTTCTACCCAACATCAAGATAAAGGAACACTTTAATGGACTTCAAACCGCTAACGTTACGTGATGTGCTAGAAACGGGCTACCAGAAGTTTATCGTGGAGCGGCTGCCGCCATCCTGTACCGCAGAATTCAGCTACTACAGGCTACGAGTAGACGGCGTAGAGTACAGAGACCTGCTCGGGTGGTGTCTGCCAAATTCGTTGTTGAATCAGCTCGATCTAGAAGCGTTGACAAAGTATAACGAGGAGTTCGACGCGCATACTGAGTGGTTAGCTACTATCGGGCACTCATCAGACGACCCAGGCTATGCTTTTAGTAAGTCGCTAGAAGATTGCTACCCTGTAGTCCATGAGCTAGTTGCAAAGTTTCCGCAATACTTCGACCCGGTAATAGTTGCCAATGAAGCTATGTGCGCAAATAAGAGTCCATTTGCGTTCTCTCTAGACGCCACTACGCTCTCAGCTATTACCAGCTATTTACACGACCAGGTGTCCAGTGCCGACGGGCGCAAACCGCGCTGGACTATTAGCATAGAGGAGCTTAAAGAGCGCTATGAAACCGCGTTTACTCTTGCCGGTTTACAATTACCCGGAAGCGGTAGTAGCAAAGACCCAGCGACTGCTTAGAAAGCAGTACACTGAGCTGCTGGCAGGGCATAAGAACTTGCCAGCAATGTTTTACGCTATTACATCTATAGCTCTGTCGGAGCACGGCTTACTGCTGCCTGTGGATATTTCTGCTGTAAGCCAGACGTTTGTCGACGATGATAAAATCGTAACTGTTTACGGCGGCATCGAGTACGTTGCGTACAAGTTTAACAAAAATAGAGCAACGCTCGTACTACCGAGGCACATCGCTGTGGATTACAAGCGACTACGGCGAGATAGACAGTGCTTTTATAACGATAAGCGTAACGCTTACGTGCCTTGGTGGTGTTGGCAAGGTATTTACGGCTACGACAAGTCAGAACCGTCTTTCCCCGAGCCACCTGTTAGGATACCAATCGTCACTTTGTTTTTGCGGCCTGTGTTGATTAGCGCCGGTAGCTGTCAGCCGCTGGCTTCGCACAAACAATTAAACCAGCCATATTGCAGTATATCGTATTGGCAGCAAGTAATGGAGCGATTTCATCATCAGATATGTAAGCAACTATGGCATCAGCAGTGGCAGCAGACTGGTCAGTTTGATGTAACTGGTAGAGAAATGCCGCCGCGCGAACCAGCCGCTGACCGACGTAAGTCTTACATGCTAGAGTTCTACTCGTATCAGACAGTAGGCTGGAACCTACTAGACTTGTTTTAACGTAACGCTGTTTGGTTTGCAGCAAACCATAGAAGGTATTGGCTACCAGTGACAAGCCAGCAGAAAGTCAGATTGCTTATACAGCGCATACACGTACCTGCTTTATGTCAAAACGGGCACGCCTGTATACACCACGCAGAAAGCATAGAGATAGTCAGTGACAGCCTTGAGCAAGCTTTATCAGAGTTAATTGCGTGTAACGGTAGCGAGCCGTGCTGGCGCTACTGCCTAGTTGGAGTGCGTCATGAGTAAAAAACACCGTAAACGCAAAAAACGCGTATTAGTAAAACCCGCAGTATTAAGAGCGTTAATGCCGATAGGTTCTAAATTTTTGGCAATACACACGTCTGTCGTACAGCGGGACGCATCTGGTTGCGAGTACCTGGCGCAGCCGAATTCGTCACTAAGAGAGGTAGTAAAACAGAATTCGCAAGAGATGCGTTGTAAAATATTAACCGGCGCGCAAGCAGGCGACTACCGAACTTTCACATGGTTCGGCACAGCCATATTTAGACGAAAGCGTGCGCTATGGGTCTACTCGCGACAAGACGACGGTAGAAACGAGTTAGTGTTAATAATCAAACTCTTAA
>ERZ724522.277-NODE-277-length-35085-cov-6.616215_pt1 | contig 35085 bp, 51 predicted proteins | sample MGYA00376055_ERZ724522 | MGnify/ENA primary metagenome ERZ724522 (study PRJEB28724, sample SAMN07190884) | wastewater metagenome | isolation source: effluent of sewage treatment plant in Hong Hong | place: Hong Kong | collected 2016-03-17 ...
AGTGTTCATAAACCCCAGCGACACGCCGAAGCGCATCGCCGGGGCGGTGTGAGTTACTTGGCTCCGGCGTCAGCCGGCGGAACGTCCTCAGGGGCGGTCGGGTCGGGCCCAGGCTCGTGCGCGTCGTTCAACCCCAGAGCGTCGTTCAGCTTGTTCCCGGGCTTGCTGTCGCCCGTGCTCGCGGGGAATACGTCGTCGAGCGTGTCGGTCTTCGTCTCGACGGCCTTGATGCCGCAGAGGATGATGATGAGGTCCTCGACGGTGATCGCCTGCCGAGCCTTGCGCCCCATCACGGCGAGCAGCCGCGCCTCGCTGCATCCAATCGATGCCGCCCGCTCGATGGCACGAGCGACAACCTTCTCCATGCCGTGCGTGGTGACCGCCTTCTCGATGTCGGCGCGGATGTTGCCCTTGGCGGCGTCGAAAGCCTTGTCAACCAGCCACTCGGGGAGAAACGCAAGGGCGACGTTCCGGAGGGCCTTGGACTGGCCGATCTGGAACCGGACATCTTCCTTGCGGGCCTCGGCATGGCGACCGTGAACCTCCCACTTCTTCGATTGGCGGAACTGGCGGGAGATGCTGTAGCCCGTCTCGTGATCGACCGCGCGGGCGGTAAACACCCAGGCGTCGGCCAGGTCCTGAACCGGCTCCATATCGAGGGAGCAGTTGCCGTAGACCCGCATGAGGCTCTTGGTGAGCGGCCATGCCGGGCCCTCGATCCGATCCTTGCCCGCGCCCCAGCCGTACATGGCACGCTCGCCCAGCAGCGATGCCTCTTCTATCGCCTTCTTCTCAAAGACCTTGATGTCCCGGGGCTGCATCATCACCAGGGATTGCGTCCCGCGCGTCTGCGTACGCGCGAGCCCTGCGGCCTGTGCGCCCATGTCAACGATCGTCTGTCCGTTTGAAGCGATTGCACTCATAAAATCACACCTTGCTTGCGGAGAACCGGCAGACGCGGAACGACCCCGCCGGCACGGTGTACTCCTTGCGGTTCTGACTGCGGTAACTCACGGTGCCGAGGTCGCACTCTCCGGCCTCGGCGTCGCCCAGGGCCTCAAGCACCCGGGCCTTTGCGGCATCGGCAACGGCGGCCGCGGCCTTGGCCTCGGCGTCGGCGTCACGCCAAGCCTGAACCATCGCCGCGTCGAGCTGGACCACCTTGCCCGGTTCGCGGTGGCGACGCGCGAGGACCTCAAGCGAACAGGGCTCGTCCTGCTCGGGCGGCACGTTGCCGACGACGTGTTTCTCCCACCACTCGACGGCCTTCCGCTCATAGTTCTGGAGCATCTCGGGCGTCGGCAGGCACTCGTAGATTCGGAGTTCGCGGCGCCGGCCAGCGAAGTACGCGGCGAGAAACGCGCGGGGCGACCCGGCAACGACACACTGGTGAAGCACCTGCGCGGCGTACTCGTCGGGCAGCGAATGGATCCCTCCCTCGACCGGCCCCCAGCGTTCGGGGCTTTCGGCGTACTTGGCTTCGAGCGGGACCGCGACACAGTCGTTGACCATCGCGAGGCAGTCGAGGGTCGCCGCAATGCACGGGTGGTCGGGTTTTTTGAGCGAACAGCCATACACCGGGCGGTCCAATCGCAACTTCTCCATCGCCGCGTCGAGGATCACCCGCTCCATGCCGTTGCCGAGCATGACCGCGAGGTTGTCGCCCAAGTCGGCGGGTTCGAGCTGGCCGGTCTTCTCGAGCCACAGTTCGCGGGGCGACTTCCAGGGGCTGATCCCGAGCATGGGCCCGGCATCCGATGAGCCCAGCGAATGGCGGCGTGCAGCGATCTGTTCTTGAGTCAGCATGGTCGATTCCTTGGAGGTGCAGGGCGGCGGGTTGCGGCCGGTTAGGCCAGTTCCGGTTTGAGCCACGAAACAGTGCATCCCGCCACCGCGAACCCACACGGGTTAGCGAGTCAGTCAGTGAAACTCGACGCGTTCTTTGGCATCCCACGCCTGACGCAGGCCCTTTGCAAATGTGGCCGCACGATCGCGGTAGTAATCGGGCCAATCCGGGCAGTCCGGCAACGTCGGCCCGATCTGCTCCAGCCGCTCGGCCAGCGGAATCAGATCCGCGACCTCGATGTAGCCGTCGCAGTCGGAGTGGTTCAGCAGGGTGTGGATCGGGTCAGGGGTGAGCGTTTCCCAGCGAATATGCCCTATCGCCGAGTCGCTGGCGAACCCCTCCATGTGGTCCAAGGTGATTCCGACCGCCTTTGCAATCACGCGGCGGAACTCCATGAACGACGAGTACGCTCCGTGCCAACAGTCGTGAGTGGTATCAAGTCCCATTACTTCATGCCTCCCAGATCAGCCACCCCACCAGCCATGCAGAGAATGAAGAGCACCACGAGCACGATCACGACGAGGACGACGCCCCAGGTCGGAATCCGCGGCTCGGGCGACGATGGATCAAGGCCGTCGGGATCGCCGCCGGAGAAGCCGCTCGGCGAGCCGGGCCAGTTGTTGGGGCTGCTGCTCATGCCGCACCTCCGGCCTTGGCGATGGCGGAGCGGGCGGCATCCGTTACGGCGGCGGCCTTGTTCACTTCGTCCAGCGTCATCTCGCCGGGCCGCGAACCCGTCCGGTAGTTGGCCAGCAGGATGCCGTAGAACCTGATGAGCTTGTCTTGAGCCTTGCACGCCGCGAGGAGGTCGGGGGCGGCGGCGATCAGGCGGGCGTTGGCAATGGCTGTCGCCGGTTCGTGGCCGTGATAGACATCATGCTCGGCTCCACAGTGGGCCACCGTACCACCACCGGGAGCACGTACGAGTTCCGGGTAGTCATCCGGCCGAGATTCCCACGGTCCCGGCGTGTGCTCAGATTGTGGGTTGGTGCTCATGCCGCCGCTTCTTGCTTGGCCAGATCGGCGAGTGCGTCGGCTTGGGTACTTGTCGTCCATCTATCACACCTTTCTCCGGCTCAACGGCACGGACGCTCGGGGCCCGCAGGCCCCTCGCGCTCGTGTCGGCAAGTCATTCGTCAAGCCGGTGCTTGGGCTCGATGTACTCATCACCCCCGCGCGTCCAGGTCTTGGAGCACGAGTGGCAGATGTACAGGCCGTCGCCGACGTTCTCGGCGGCGTGCCCGTAGTGCGCACATGACCCGGTGCAACACACCATTGCGGCCTTGTCGTCGCACTTCACGATGCGGAGCTTCTGGCCGGGGTGCGTGAAGACGTCGATCGCCCCCGTCGGCCACCAGCGCCCGATCACGCTGAGCGTCTGCCAAGTCGCGTCGAGCCATCCCCACTGGCCGGGGAGCATCTGCTCAAGCGAGCGTGCCAGCGTCTCGGGGTTGGTCTTGCACTCGCGGGTGAAGATCCATTCCTTCGGCGGGGAAGGGAAAACCCTGGACGCGGCGGCGGAGGCACCCGGCTGAGTTGTTACCGCCGCGCCCGGAGCATTGGTTGCCGGCGGGGCGTCCGTAGCCCCGGCGACAGAGGAAGAGAGTCGGTTGAATCGCTCAAGCTTTCGGGCCATCGCCCGAGCCTCGGCCGGATTCGCGCAGATCGTGGGGAGGGGGTTCTCGACCGGGTTCCCGTGGCACTTCTCGACCACGCCCGCGCCCGGGTCGATGTTCTCGGGCAGCATCGAGGGGGAGCCGTCGTCGGTCTGCGCGGCGATCTGGCGGCCGCGGAGGTGGCCAGCGTTGAACTCTTCGAGGTGCCGCCCGGTCAGGTCCGAGAGAACGCTGTCGGAGACCCGGCAGGGCTTGCCGTTCAACCCGGCCTTGACGCCAGCGGAGTAGGCGGGGGAGAGCATCTCGATCGTGGCCTGCATCGTGGCCAGGTCGAGCAGTTCACTGCCGCTGGTGACGGGAACCAGGCGGGTGGGGCTAGATGGACGGGGGGAATCGTGAGACGCTCCGGTCGGCATCGGAACCTCCTGTGAGGGAGGTCCGGACCCGGATCTGCATCTCGGCCCATTCGGCCAAGATCCCGATCACCTTGTTCAGGTGATCGGGACCTTCCGATAAGCAGGGGAAACTCGGCACATTCGGCACCGAGTGAACTTGCTGTCGGAAGGCGGGATCCGGGTCCGGATCCCTCGGAATCGCCCGTTCCGCGGGGAACTGTTTTGCCGACTGCTCACCGTGCGTACTTGGGCGGGTTCGTTCGATTGGATGTGGGGCGGTAAGCGTCGGCGGGGAAACGTTACCAGATATCGACGCGTTGGGCAAGGGTGATGAGATATTCACCCCCGAGATTGCGTTAGATTGTCCCGATTGTGGGGGGTATTCCGGTTCACCGGGCGGATCCTGCCGTGTATCACCGGGTTTGCCGTCGCCAATGCCCGGCCCAGCGATGAGCGTCTCGGTAGACCCGCGGATGCGCTTCGTGCGGGCGTATTCGATGATGCCCTCCAGCCCCGGCCAGATCGTCAAGACGCCCGATTTGTTCGTGCTGTTCAGCATCGTCAAGACGCCCGATTTGTTCGTGCTGTTCAGCGCGTCCCACCCGTCGATCAGATCGCCGGCCACCTTGTCCAATCCGGCCAACCGGCAGATGGCGAGCGACGCTTCCTCGTTGCCGGTTGTTGCCCATGTATCCTCGTTCTCGTCTTTGACGAGCCAGAAGTAACCGGACTGGGAGGAATGCAAGCCATCGGGATAGGAGGGGGTGGGCATACCCCAAGTGTTGCGTACGCCACAGATTGACCGGGTGCCTACACCGGGGGTCGGGTACACTTTACGCGGAAGCCAGCAAGGCCCGACGAGGGTCGAGCGATGCCAACTGCTTGGGGCTTCTTCCGAACCGTTCTCACGATGATCCTGCTCGCGGCGGCGCTGCTCAGCCTGCCCGCGTGCAACGACGGACAGGCCGCGGCGGCGCGGGCGAAGGCGGAGACGCTCGCCGAGCTGTACGCGAAGGAACAGGCGGCAAAGGAAGCCGACCTGGTTGCGGAGACGGCCAAGGGCGATGGCGCCGACGCGGCGAAGGTCGCGGACCTCCAGAAGCAAATCGACCAGCTCGCGAGCCTCAAGGCGTACATCGACAAGGCGATCGCGACGCTCAAGGCGGCGGAGACTCCGGACACCGCTGACGACGCGGCCGCGGCTGGTTCTGTCGGCGCTCTGCTCCCGCCTCCATGGAACACCGTCGCTCTCATCGGCGGCCCGCTGGTCATCGGGCTCGTTCAGGAACTTCGGAAGCGCAATAGCACCGCGGCGGCCGTGTCGATCGTGAACGGCATCACCGCGGCGTCCGCCAACATCCCGGGTTTCCGGGAGATGCTGGACCGGGCCAAGCCCGTGCTCAAGGCTGAGTACACGCCCGAGGCGAAGAAGCTCGTTGACAAGCACAAGCTGGCCAAGCTGCCGGGCGGTGCGGTGTAATGCCGGAACGCAACGACATCGACCCGATACCCGAGCACATCGACTTGGCAGCGGTGTACCTCACCTCGCGGCAAGCCCGCGAACTGGCACGCGAGGCGTGCGAACAGTCTCGCAAGATCGCGCGCCACGTGGTCAGCGAGAGCGAGCCCGAGCGCGGCATCCTGTACCGATTGAGGGCGGTCGAGCAGGACACCGAGGACAACAGCCGGGCGATCAAGACCATCCAGTCCATTCCCCTGCGCATCGCGTGGATCGCGATTGCGGCGATCGTGGGAGTTGCAGCCGTCGGGACTGCCACGCTCGTCTGGAACGCCCGCCCGACGGACCCACCGAGCAGAACACCATGACCGCACACGCGAAGTCAACCGTCAAGATCGTCTCCGGCATCCTCGCGCTCACCGCGTTCCTCCTGGTTGTCCTGGCTGTCGCGGCCGGCGTCATCCTCACCCGTCCCGCCCGCGGCGACACGGTGACGCTCACCGCCGACCCGTTCACCATCAACGGCGTTGCCCCGGACGAGGTGTACTTCGCGGGATTCACCGGGTCCAACACATTCCAAGCGGCGTACCGCGTGGGGATCCGCGTGGAAACCGTCCAGTGCGACGGGCGGTTCGGCGGGTTCCCGTGCGAGTGCTTTCCCGGGAACCGGGCGCAGAACTACGAGCTTGGCACCTTCGCCGCCGGCAGCCTGCCTCTTGATCTTCGGAGCACTTCGGTTTCGATCAGCGGCAACACGATCACGCTGAGCGATGGCGCGTTCATCCGGACCCGCCCGGCCGACTGGAACGGCGATGGGAGCGTCACGGTCCAGGACATCTTCGACTTCCTGACCTCGCAGCCCACGGCCGACGAGGTGTTTGCGTTCCTGGAGGCGTGGTTCCGGTGAGCAACTGGAAGGTCATCCAAGGCGATTGCCGCGACGTTCTGCGGTCCATGCCGGACGCGAGCGTTGACGCTGTGGTGACGGATCCGCCGTACTTCCGGGTCAAGGATGACGAGTGGGATAACCAGTGGTCCTGCCGTGCTAAGTTTGTGGAGTGGTTGTCAGTGGTGGCCGACCAGTGGGTCCGGGTCATCAAGCCCAACGGCTCATTGTTCTCGTTCGCGTCGCCTGATTCCTGCGACGACGTGGCGGCGATGATGCGGAAGAAGTTTCATTTGCTCAACCGCATTCGATGGGTCAAGCGAAACGGGTGGCACAGGAAAGCAGACCGCGAATCGCTCCGATCGTTCTTGTCTCCGTGGGAGGAGATTCTGTTCGCGGAGCAGTTCGCGTCAGACAAACACGCGATGGGCGAGGCTGGATATGACGAAGCATCGCGGCTGTTGCACCAGCGGGTATATGCACCGATTGGTCTGGTGATCCAGAAGAAAAGGGAAGCCGCTGGTTTGCAGCGATGGCAGATTGATACGGCGTGCTCACCTTCAAAGAAGCCGACGGGTCTGTGCTACCGATGGGAGGAGGGGGCGTGCCTTCCACGGCTAGAGCAGTTCGTATTGCTCTGCCGGGCTTGCGGTGACACCAGAGGAGACGAAGACCTAAGGCGAGAGTACGAAGACCTAAGGCGAGAGTACGAAGACCTAAGGCGACCATTCAGCGTCGCTGTTGGCGAAGTATCTGACGTATGGACCGGATTTGAAACGGTCGCCGCATATCCCGGCAAGCATCCGTGTGAGAAGCCAATCGACATGCTCTCGTTCATGATTCAGGCAGTCACCAAGGACGGGGCGGTAGTGCTCGATTCGTTCGCAGGATCCGGCACCACCGGAGTCGCCTGCGTCCAAACCGGCCGCAACTTCATCGGCATCGAGATCGACCCCGGATACTGCGAGATCGCACGCCGCCGAATCGCCGATGCCGTGCCCCTTTGTGCGGAGGTGGCCAAGTGATCTGCTACACCGAGCCCAACTCCTTCGCGACCGTCGAGGCCTGGCGTGCGTGCGACCGCGAGCACTGCCGCACCATGCCCATCGTGTCGCCGTTCTACGGGACGAACGACCCGGACGGGACCAACTGGCGGGACAACGGCGAGGCGGTCAACAAGTACTGGCAGGAGCATTTCGAGCGGGTGCGCGACCTCTGGTTCATGCAGGGCATGGACGACCGGCTGGGGCTCGGGATGACGTGGTTTGCCGACAAGCGTCTACCGCCGGGCACCACCGAGCAGTTCTGCGACTGGCTCGCGATCAACTTCGACATGCTGTTCAAGGGCAATCGGAGCGGCAAGATCGGGCTCCTGTTCTCCAACAACGAGGATTGGTCCGTTCCGTCGGCGGCGATCGATCGGGCGTGGTCCAACCTCCGGACGATGTGCTCGGACCGAACCGCGTGGAACCGGGCGTCTGGGTTCTCATGGTGGGGCGAGTTTGCTCGCCCCGCTGCTGGCCGACCGTGCGGGCAGGGCTACCACATCACCACCGCGAGAGACGCAGCGGTCGCGTCGCGGACCATCGAATACAACGGGCCACGGTTCATTCTCTGGACGCCCTGCCACAAGCGGCGAGACGCGGCGGGCAAGTGGGCGATCGTCCCGGAGAACGAGGCGAACCTCTGGTTGGAGCGGATGGTGTTTCGTGCCATGGCCAGAGGATGCCGCACGTTCGGCCTGCACCTGCCGGACATCCAGACGCCCGACGGCCGTCCGGACCTCGACCGCCAACAGCGGACCCTCGACTTCATCGACCAAACGCTCGCGCTCGGCGAAAGCATGTACGGGAGGGCCGCGTAATGGCTGCTGACATCACCACGCTGTCCGGATTTCAGTATCGGTACACGACGACCGGCTTCACGGGCGGCGTCGCTGGTGCTGTCGAGTTCGGCTCGGCTTGGAAGAACGACGCTGCGGCGAACGCCCTGTCGGCCATCGACAAGTTCCCGTCGCTGTCCAGCTACTCGGGCGTCAATGCCGTGGTATCGACCCGCGCCTCCAACGGCGCGATGAAGTCCATCTTGCAGAAGACGACCGGAACCACGTTGAACAATGCTGGTATCGGCGTGGTCCTGATCGGCTCGGCCGCGTGCGGGACTGACGGGCTGCGGCGTCAGGCGATCGTGACGTGCGGAGCCTTGACCACCGGCCATGCGTGGTACGGCATGACCGCGAACGGCCTGACCAAGGTCAGCCGCTACAGCAACGCGGGCGAGGTCACCGGCAAGCGTGTCCCGTGCGGGCGTACGTGTCTGATCTGGGGCGTCACCGGCTCCGCGACCTACCTCAAGGTCCTAGGCACGGATGCGGTGGTTACCGGCGATATCTTCGGCGGCGAGACGCCCAGGTCCAACGCTTGGCTGCACATCGGCTGCGACGCGGACGGTGCATCTACTACCCGTTGGCTGGGCTCGTATGAGCAGGTCGCGTTGTTCTCCACGTCGGACATGTCCGCGCTCGCCGCGTCGATCGAGGCGTACGCGACCGAGAACCTGGGCATCACGACCCCCACGAAGGGGCACGTGATCTGTCTGGGCGACTCGTACGGCACGGGCGCGTATGGGTGGTTCGCGGATCTTTCGTGGCCGGGGCAGGTCGCGCAGGCTTTGCCCGATTGGTTCGTCGTCAACAACTGCCGTGGCGGGTACAAGATCGGGGACATCTACACCAACCGCGCGACGCTGATCGACGCGGCGGCCGATCGCCCGCTGGGAGCTACCAAGCCGCTCCTGTTCATCATCGACGCTGGTCGCAACGACCCGCTGAACAACCGCACACAGAGCCAGATGCAGACGGATATGGAGACGCTGGTCTCCTACCTGCGCACGACCTACCCAACGTGCGGGATAGTGGTCTGCACGAACAACCCGACGGGCGTGATCACCGGCGGCGGCGTGGTGACCAACTGGAGCCGGCTGTCGGGGTTCAACGCCTGGCTCACGGCGGGCAACCTTGCGCGGTACGGCGTCCGGGTCTGCGACGTCGCGGCGATCCCGCAGTTTGTGCCGGCGTCCGGGTTGTCGGGGGACATCGACACCGTGTGCACCTCGAGTTACTACACGATTTACGACACCACGCCCAGCGCCACCAACGACAAGACCCACCTCGGGCCGACCGGGATCGAGCTGGCCAAGACCGTGCGGCAGGAGTCCGCCCTCGACGGGGCTCAGGATGCGCTCGGGTCGGTCCCGTGCCGCGCCCTGGCCGTCGGCATCATCTGACCCAACCACCCACCCTCCACCCAAGGGGATCGACCATGACCGCAATCCAACGCAACCTCGGCCGCCAGTTGTACTCCTCGTCCATGATCACCACCGCCCTGACCGGGTACGACTCGGCGAGCGGCCGCAAGACCGCGACGCCCTCGAACCGCGTGGTGATTCTGGGCAATCACCGGGGGTTCGAGTTGTTCCCGTTCGGCGTGGGCAACGCGAACACCACCTACGACATGGACATTTACGGCGTGGACCTGGCGGCGAGCGACGAGAGCCAGACCCCGACCGACTTCGAGGTAGTCTACTGGGGCTCCATCGCCTGCACGCTCGGTGCGATGACCGGCGGGGGTGCGGCGACGCTGGTCACGACCAGCCAGAAGTACGCGGACACCGTGGTCTTCACCACCGGCGCCTCCGCGACCTTCGAGCCGGCCTACGGGCTGGGCACGAGCACCGCGTACAGCCCGGCGGATGACACCATGGGGCGGCTGATCATCCCGAACTTCCCGTTCCCGGCGTTCCTCCTCGATGTGATCCTGGGCACCGCGACCAGCGCGAACGCGCTCTACGCGCTCCGGGCGTGAAATCCCCAAGGGTGGTGGGTTGTTGCCGGAGACTGCCGCAATAGGGGGGAGGGGGGGATAGAGAGGTCCCCCCACGCACGTTCGTGGTGAACACTTGGTGCATTGGTGAACACTTGGTGATGAAGTTTTTTAGGGAATCTGTAAGGGGATTGGATGGGCGCGACTGGACATCCAGAAAAGGACCGCTTCCTTGCGGCGTTTGAACTGAACGGGATTGTCTCGTACGCGTGCAAGGCGGCAGGGGTGCCCCGCTCCACGGTCTACCTGTGGCGTGAACAGGATCCGGAGTTTGCCCGGGCGATGGAGGAGGCGAAGGAAGTGGCCATCGAGAGCCTGGAGGCGGAGGCGATCCGGCGAGCGACGAATGCCGACGACGCCTCCGATCTTCTGCTCATGTTCATGCTGAAAGCCGCCCGCCCCGAGAAGTACCGGGAGAACCAGCGGGTGGAACATGTCGGCCCCGGGGGCGGCGCGGTGCAGATCGAGGCGAGGGCGGTCGACCAGCGGTTCATGCTCAGCCCCGAGGCGATGCGGGCGATGGAGGCCGCCGAGCGCGCGATGCTGAAGGCGCCGCCGCAGGAGAACCCGGGTGTCAGCAACGGCGATTGAGGTCTACCAGCGGGGCCGGGTTGCCCCTCACCTGCTCGCCGCCCGGGAGTACCGGCCCGAGTGGTGGAAGGCCGCGCGGCACCAGCGGTTCATCTCGTGGCGGATCGCGACGCGGGTGCCGCACGGAAACGCCCGAATGCTCTTCAACCTGGGCCCGCGTTGGGGCAAGTCCGAGGGGCTCTGTGTCGAGACCCCCGTCTGGTTCCTCGAGAACTGGCCGGACAAGAACATCATCATGGCGACGGCGACGACCGACCTGGCCAACGGCTGGGGCGGCCGCGTGCGCGACATCTTCGCGTCGTGCCCCGGGCTCCGCACCAAGCTCAAGGAAGACAGCAAGGCCAAGGACACTTGGCGCACGACCGAGGGCGGGGGTATGAAGTGCGTGGGTGTCGGCAAGGCCGTGCTCGGGTTCGGCGCCGACCTCCTGATCGTCGATGACCCCTACGGCACCTGGCGGGATGGCCAGAGCAGCACCTACCGCCGGAACATCCAGGAGTGGGTCACGGGCACGATGGAGAGCCGGCTCAACCCTGGTGGCTCGGTCGTCGGTCTGCATCACCGGATGCACGTGCGGGACCTGACGGGGTATCTCCTGAGCCTGCCTGACGGTTCCAAGTGGGAGCACTACAGCCTGCCAAGCCTCTGCATCGACCCCGCGAACGACCACCTGCATCGCGAGGTGGGCGAGCCCCTCGACCCGGAGATGTGGTCGAAGGCCGAACTCGAGGCCAAAGAACGGGCCATGCTCTGGGCGTGGGAGCCGATGCATCAACAGAACCCCGAGGCGCTGGGCAACGGGGCGATCTACAACCACTTCAGTGCGGACAACGTGGCCGCGGTTGAACTGCGACCGGGCGAGCCGATCCACCTCGCGATCGACTTCAACATCAACCCCGGCATGCACCTTGAGATCGGGCAGCACCGCGCGTCCGACAACCTGTTCACGGTCTGCCATGAGATTCACGGGCCCCGGCTCAACCTCAAGGCCGCGTGCGACCTGTTCATCGAGTTCTGGAAGCGTCTGCCCTGGCGGCCGGACGTCTTTCTCTTTGGCGACCCCGCGGGCAACCAGGCGAACATCTCCGACGGGCAATCGAACTGGGAGGCGACGCGGGCCCAACTCCGGGCGGCTGGAATCCGCACGCGTGACCGGGTGGCGGCGGCCCACCCATCGGTTATCGAGAGCGTTCGCTACCTGAACGAGGCTCTGAGGTCCGACCTCGACCGGCGGGTCCGGCTGGTGGCCAACCCGCGGTGCGAGCGGTTGATCGCGGACTTCCGGGAGCTGACCGGGGACGAAGAGGGCAAGCCCGACAAGTCCGACCTGAACCTCTCGCACGCTTCGGACGCTGTCCGGTATTGGGTACACTTCTTGTCGCCGGGCTACACCATGAAGCCTGCGCAACAACGGGGTAACGCGAGGATTGTCTATGGCCCAAGTCGATGAAACCGCCCTGCTCAACACCCTCCGCCTGATCGAGAAATCAGCCGAGGAAGCCTCTCTGCACATCGCCACCCGGGAGCATCTCAAGGGCGAGCTCAGCCGGAACCGGCTGGTTCTGGCCGGCCAGCAGGCACCCGACCGGAACCAGATTGCGGCGATGGCGCAGCAGCAGCACGCGGCGGCCGCGGCGAAGATCAAGAGCATCTTTGGCTTGGCGAGCCGCCTCCAATCCATCCTCCAAACCACCGAGAATCCCAATGGCGAAGGCCCGCACCCTGACAACGAAGGCGAAAGCCCAAGCCTCCACCTCCACTGAGGCGACCAAGGCGCAGAGCCAGATGACCATGCGCGGCGGCGTCTATGCCGCGGTGTCGCGCCTCATCGAAGGGCTCTCCAAGGTCCCGCCGCCGACCTATGAGACGTACCGCATCATGCGGACCAATCCGACTATTGCCATGGCAATGGCGGTCGCCCTGGCGCCGGTCAAGTTCTCGACCTGGGGCTATGAGGCGGAGGACGGGGTTCCCGATGATCGGGTCGCGTTCATCAAGCGGGCCATGGAGCGGATTCGGTTCCGGCTCAAGCGGGACATGACCAAAGCCGTGTGGCTGGGGCACCAGCCCTTCGAGAAGGTCTGGGATGTGGTCGATGGCCGCTGGCAGATCACCGAGGCCAAGCCGCTCCTGCCCGACATCACGACGATCAAGGTCGATGAGGCGACGGGCAAGTTCGCGGGGCTCGAGAACACCGGGGCCATGCTCGAGCCCGACCGCTCGTTCAACTTCGTGTACGACGATGACGCGGACGGGCAGTTCGGCCGCTCGCGCATGGAGAACATCCGCGTGTGGGCATGGGCCCCGTGGATGGACTCGGTCAAGTCGCAGGCGAGCTACGTGCGCAAGGGTGCTGGCGTCCTGCCGCAGATCCATTACCCGCTGGGCAAGACTCCGGACGCGAACGGCGTGGAAGTCGATAACTCGGTGCACGCACAGAACGTCCTCGCGCAGCTTGGCAGCGGGAACGGCGTGGCGATCCCCCAGGACTTTGCGTCATGGGCCGACGACCTCAACGCCCTGCTCAAGTCGGGCGTGGATCCGAAATCGCTCATGGCCTGGCAGATCTCGTTCCTTGAGGCCCGCGCGGGCGTCGGCGCCGAGATCTTGACGAACATGCAGCACTTCGAAAAGCTCATGGCCCGGGGCTGGCTCGTGCCCGAAAGGACGTTCCAGGAGGGGACCAGCGGCACAAAGGCCGAGGCCGGTGTGCATGGCGACGTTGCTCTCTACTCGGCGACCGAACTCGATCTGGATATCGCGGCCTGCGTCAACCGCGAGTTCGTCGATTGGATGCTGCGCGAGAACTGGGGCGAGGAGGCGGTCGGCACCGTTCGCGTCGTTCCTCAGCCCATCAGCGACACCGACAAGGAATTCGTGCGTGACGTCGTCGGCACCATCCTCAAGGATCCGGCGAACATCGATATCGCGCTCGCGACGCTGGACTTTGACGCAAACCTCGACCGGACGGGGCTCAGCAAGTCGCAGGACATCGTGGACGTTGCGGCGATCCGGCAGCCGACCGATGTGCCGGCCGATCAGATCGCGGCGGACGTGATGAGCACGCCCGACGGACAGCAAGCGGTGCAGGAGGCGGCCCTCAACGGTGCGCAGTTGACCTCGATGGTGGACCTGGTCAAGCAGTTGACGATGAAGCAACTGCCGCCCGACGCGGTCCGGCCGATGATGACGCTGGCCTTCCCGACCGCAAACCAAGCCCTCATCGACAAGATCGTCGCCGCGGCGTCCAAGTTCAAGCCCGTGTTGCCTGAGCTTCCGCCGCCGGCAGATCCCCGGCAGCAGGCGACGGTGACAATGTCCCGCATCTGGACCCGAGCGCGGCAAGCGAGGGGGGTGGCCTGATGGCGTTCAACGAGACCCCGAGCGGCGGGTACTTCTTTCCGCAGTCGCAGTTGACGGGCGGCGTGGTCACCGAGGTATCGGGCGGGGCAACGAAGATGGAGGTCCTCGCCGCGATCATTCTGTCTGGCCATGTCGCGCGGGGCGAACTTCCCACAACGACCGCCGAACAGATCCGGATTTCCCGGATCGCGGTGCAACTCGCGGCGGCGATCGGGGCCGAGGTCACAGCCTACGAAACAACCTAGCCCCCCTGTCACGCCCGGCCGCGGTTCCCGTTACTCTGTGGCGGTGCCCGATCCTGACCGGAAATGCCCGCACTGTGGCCGAGAGATGCCCGGCGACGACGAGCCGATCGGGCTCGATCTGGTTATTGACACGTTCGGGGCGGAGCTGGAGGACGCGGCAACCGAGCTTCTGGAGATCTCGGCGGAGGCGAATCGGCGGGGTGTCGGGCGATGGTATCTCGACCAGTTGGAGGCGTTCCGGAAGCGGCTGGTGGAACTGCATCGGGCGTGGGAGGAGAGGCAGGAGGGGTAGGATTGGTCATGCACAGGAAGACCGTAGACGAAACAGAGATGCTGATCGTGCTGCTGGACGCCTACTCGGACTGCATCGCACTTCCTGACTTGTCGCTGGTCTCTGTGCCTCATCCCTGGCCCAAGCAGGTATACGGCCACGAAGCAGTGATGGAGATGGGGTTGCGGCCGGTGTTACAGTTGTTCAACGACTGGATCTATGGGAACGACAAGCCCATCGCCGAGATCAGGTTCCGCGCCCAAACCAGAGACATCATCCCCATCGCTGTGTATCGCTTGCTCATAAAGCACGCAAAGCGGGTGCAGCGCAAGTACCCCCGCACAATTGCCCGCATGATGTCACAGGGTCAATAGCCCCTACGCTTACCTGGAAGCCACAAGTCCCGAGGGTTCGGCGTGACACCATCGAAGTCATCAAGGCTGACGGCGCAGGCGAACGACCGCGAGGGTCTCATCGCCCGTGGCGTGCGTGAGGGTGCCCGGATCGGTCTTGAGGCACGGGTCGAGGCGATCCGCGCGTTCAGGCGGTTACGCGACCCCGAGGCCCTTGCCCGGCTGGTGGTGAGCATCGCCGAGCAGGCCAAGCCCATTCTGGTCGAGGCGACGGTCGCCGCGCACCTGGCGGGCGAGGCTCGTGCGATCGCGAACACGCCCGATCAACGGAAGCGGGTGCGGTTTGACCGCCTGCCCTTCGACACGATCATCGAGAAGCTCGCGGACAAACTGGACGTGTCCCCGACGAGGGAAGCCGAGATCCGCGCGAAGTACGCGGGGCCCGCGGTCGAGTCGATGAACCTGATGGTGAACGACTTGGCGGAGCGGCTCAAGGCGGCGGCGCGTCAGGCGATCGAGACCAACGCGCACACGGCCGAGGGAATCCGTTTGCTGCGCGAGGCCTTCACCGCGTCAGGCTGGGAGCCGAGGGCCAACTACCAGATTGAGGCGGTGTTCCGCACGGCCGCGAACACGGCGTACAGCGCCGGCCGCTGGTCAAAGAACCAGGAGCCGGAGATCCGCGAGATCCTTTGGGGCTACGAGTTTGTCACCGCCGGCGATGACCGCGTGAGGCCCGAACATCAGGCTCTCGACGGACTGAGGATGCCCGTGGAGGATCCCCGGTGGCGCGATGTGATGCCGCCCGTGCCATCCAGCCCATGGAACTGCAGGTGCGACGTGGTGGAGATCTACCGCGAGGAATCGGAGCTGGCCGCGGTGTCGATCCCCGCGGGCGCGTTCGACGGGCTCATCGGGGTGGGGGTGGGGAGTCCGTTCGGCTCGGCGGTCGCATGAGGATCGCGTCCGCCACCTGATCAAACGTCGGGTTGTCAGGTTTCAGGCCACACCGCTTGTCGATGATCTCGCCCGTCGCCGCTGAGACGATCTTGTCCCGTGCCGATTCGTCGAGCTTGAGCAGCCCGTCGCAGATGTCGATGCCCTCCTGATCGCGGCGCCGCACGACATCCTCCCGGCACGAATCGATCCAGTAGTCGTCGAGGTTGCTGTCCTTGAGCATGATGTGCAGGTCGCCGCACGCGGTGTCCTCGTGCTCGCGGTAGTACTTCTGGATCTTGTCCCAGAGGACTTTGAGGTCGTCGCGGGTCATGGCGACACCGCCTTGATCGCTAGGCGCCTTGATCGCCGCAAGCACGGCGTGCAGGGGCGACGCGCCTTGGTACCACTTCCGGCGGATCGTGGCAAACGACAACACCTCTGGACCAATAGGAGGCTCAAACCTTCCTCCATGTTCATTGGCCAGCCAGAGAACCGCCGCCGCGAAGATGATGGAGGCAGTCACATCGTCCCGCAGGTACGAACCGCCATCCTCAAAGCACCATCTCCCGAACGGGTGAAACACCAACCCCTTCGGCCACCAAGTCGCGTCCCAAAACGGCCGGGTCAGTTCCGCCAGTTCGGCGGCGGTGCCGGTGAATACCCGTGCCGTGCTCATGCTTCCCTCGCGTCTTCCCTGTCCTCCCACCCGCGGACGACCATCCCCCAGTTGCCAAACTCATCCGCCGACGGTTCCGGCCCTGACACCGCCGAAACCGCGACGTTTCGCGCTGATGCCCGTGCCCTGTCCCAAGCGTAGTCCGCAAAGGCGTCTCGGCTCCTGTTCGCCAGCGTCATCGCGTGGGCGATGATGTCGGGCTCCGGCGGGGGCTTGGCGGGCTTGCGTTTCACGGGCGGCTATGGCGCCTCGCTCCGGTTGGAGTTCCGCCGCATCCAATCAAGCGTGTTGATGACCACGGGCACGGCGGCCATAAAGAGCAGAAGTGCTGCGGCCACGCGGGCCTCAAACAGCATCGGGGTCATCGTCCATCCCTTCGCAAAGCCCCGCGCCCCTCGCCTTGTCCCGAATCGCATCGAGCAGCGTTTCCGCCGCGTCGTGCCTGATCTTGAGCCGAGCCCGGACCTCCCTGACCGTTCCACCCGCGAGCAGGATCTTGACGACCCGCCGCTCTCGTCGCGTCAGGCCCTCGAGGAACTCCGCCGCCTCCATGCCGTCGTGCTTCCTCGCCGCCCGGAGTCGTGGCGGCAACCGCTGATGGCCGATCCGCTCGCCCTCTGCGCGATAGGCCGCACGATCGAGCGACCGCTGGACCGCGAGGTAGGCGTAGGTCGAGAACTGATACCCAAGCTGGGGCTTGAACCCCGCGGCGGCGCGGCACAGGGCGGAATAGGCGTCGGCGACCAGCTCACCCGGCTCCAGGCGGTACCGCTTCTCGGTCATGCTCGCCTTGGTCAGGGCCATCCGCATCCACCTCTCGACAAGCGCCCGTTGCTCCGGAGTCAGCTTCAAGGCTGCACCGGTCAGGTCGCCGCCTCTCCGCTTCCCTGGGGGCATGGATCGGATTGTAGCGTTGGCCAGATGGTGTAGTCATCGGGACAATCGGCGGCACCCTTCCGGTATACTTTCGGCGGAAGCATGCGCAAGGCGGTTGAGCCCGAGAGGTTCCCGCTGGTTGTGCATTCCCACCCCTGCCATCTCAACGCCTTGACAAAGGCTTCCCGGTCGGACTCGGCACGCGCCGGGTCTGCCCGTTCATGACCGACGCGACCGTCTACCAGATGCCCGAAACCCGCCCCATTCCCGGCGGGGCTGTGGCGTTGGCCGACGCGACCAAGCGTCAGCCGTTCCTCAAGGAAGCCGTGCGCTGTGGCCAGTGGGTGGACGGGAACGGCAACAAAACCCCGATCGACTCCGCGCGGCTCGCCCATTGGGCCGAGACCTTCCGGCAGATGAAGGCGGCGGGTGTGTCGGTCCCGCTCATGTCCGACCACACGTTCGAGGCCGAAAAGACCCGCGGCGTGGTGGACGACCTGTACATGGGCACCAGCCCGGTTGACGGCCAGCCCTGCCTGTACGCCCGGTTCACGGCCATCGGCGAGGACGCGATTACCGAGGTTGCCCGGAACGACGTGAGCATCCTCGCCGACGACTTCACCGACGGCACGGGCAAGAAGTGGCCCGACGCGATTCAGCACATCGCCCTGACCCCGATCCCTGTGGTTCCCGGCCAATCCGGCCCGGTTCCCGTCATCGCATCCCGCGGCGGCAAGGCCGTTCGCGTCGTCCGCTTCTCGCGGGCGCAGGAGACCTCAGAAATGAACTGGACCAAGCTCGCCGCCGCGCTCTCCCTGACCGGCCTGACCGACGAAACCGCCGAGGCCGCGATCCTCGCCCGCGTGGGGGAACTCACCAAGCTCCCGGACACGGTGAAGGACCTGGAGACCAAGGTCACCGCCCTCAGCCGCAACCAGCCGCCCAAGCCCGACAGCGACACGCTGGACATGGCGGCCGAGACCACCGTCGCCCGCCTGAGCCTCATGGTCGAGAAGGGCACGATCAGCAAGGAACAGGCCGACAAGCTCTCGCCCATGATCTGCGGCGACAAGCCGGAGAACCGCCCCGCGGTCATGCTCAGCCGGTCGGCTTCCACGGCCGCTGGACTGCCCGGCAACAAGGCGTTCGGCCAGGTCATCCTCGACATCTTCGACATGAACGCCGCGCGGAAGCCCGCGACGGGCTCCACCACCGGCCGCCAGGTTGCCCTGAGCCGTGAGGGTGGCGGCGATGACGGCGCTCGCAAGGAACGCCAAGCCCTCATCGACAGCCAGGCCAAGCGGGCCGGCGTCGCTGCCAACGCCTGACCAGCCCGCCGTTCGCATCACCTCCGTCCCACTCCCCCCGGTTTCCCGCCCCTCACCCGCACGACTAGCCCGAGCCAATAGGCCCCCGGAGTTCGACCCATGATCAACCCCTCCAGCAAGCCCGGCTACCAGACCGCCAAGACGTTCACCCCGCGATTGATCCGGCGCAACAGCATGCCGGTCTACCTGGATGGTGGTGTCCCGATCAATGCCGCGTATTCGGGAGACGCCTCCAACACCAGCAACGTCGATGTTCTGCGACCGGGCACGGTGATGTGCAAGCAGAGCAGCGGCGGCAAGTACCGCAACTGGATCTGGGGCAAGTCCACCGCGCCGTATGCCGACAACGACACGACCATCACCGTCGGCGCGGCCACCGCGACCGAGATTGCCCGCATCAAGGCCGCGGCCGGCGGCGGCAACCTGACCGCGCTGTTTGTCGGTCCGCCCACTGCCGCGGGCACCGTTGCCGCCACCGCCATCACGATCACCGCCGTCGGCGCCACCACCATCACCGTCGGCGACCTCAACCTCAACAAGGTCACCGACTCGCTCATCTGCTGCGACGACCAGATCGACGGGTCGTTCTGCCTGATGGACAACGACGACCACATCAAGCTCACCGACGACCAGAACACCCGCGTCGATCAGCTCTTCGAGCGCCCGCTCATCGGCGGCACCATCGACGTCAGCCAGATCGTCCACTGGCCCGCCGACACCGCGACCCAGGCCTACCTGCTCGCCAAGCTCAACGCAACCGGCGGCATCGGCAACTACCGCTTCGACCAGTTCATCGACTGACCCCCGCGGCGGATGCGTCCGCCGAGTTGTTCGTCCTCAAAAGACCCCGTTCCGGCCCTCTCTCGCCCGTTCGCACCCCGCCCCGCACGACAGCGGCGGCCCGCTCAAGGAAGTGAATCCCCATGGCCACCACTTACGCCTCCGTCCTCGCCCCCGACGTCATCCTCGGCGTGGTCGATCGCGTCCTCGGCGGACTGCCGTCTTTCCACATGCCGTCGGGCCTGCTCGGCGGTGTTACCAGCCGCGCCGTCCGGGACAATGTTGGTCGCATCATCCGGTCCACCGGCACTCAGCAGACCGCCAAGCAGGGCGCCCGCGGTTCGGCCAGCCGTTCGCGGACGATCGACGGCGTGTCTGATCGGCCCCAGGTTCTCATTCACTCGTTTGAGAACATGGAGGTCAAGTTCCAGACCCTCATGGGCCTGATCCAGGCCGACGAGCAGACGGGCAACGCCATGGCTCAGGCCAACGGCGAACTGGCCAAGACTGAGTTTGCCCGGATCCAGCGTCAGGCGGCCACCCTCAGCCAGAACCTCCGCACCGCGGCCGTGACCTCGGCGTTTGCCCTCGGTCACATCTACTTCGACGGCGACGGTAACCTCCTGCCCTCGTCCTCGGGCGCTGCCATCGACATCGACTACAGCATCCCCTCCGAGAACCTGAACCAGGTCAACAGCATCATCGACGTCACGTGGGCGACGGCCACGACCAAGATCCACAAGCACGTTGAACTCATCAAGGCGCACGCCCTCAAGCAGAGCGGCCGCCCGCTTCGTCACGCGATCGCCGGCGCCAACATCCTGACCTACCTGCTCGGCAACAACTACACCAAGGATCTCATCTTCAACAACCAGAACGCCTCTGGTCAGGTTCTCCAGACTGGTCAGGTTTCGTTCAACTGGTGCGGCCTCACCTGGTGGCCGGGCTACTACGGCTTCTTCCGCGACAACAGCGGAACGGCCCAAAGCCTGATCGGTGATGATGCGATCGTTTTCCTGCCCGAGCCCTCGCCGGACTGGTACGAAATGCAGGAAGGCCTGCAGCCCATCCCGGGCAATGGGTTCGGCGACGGCATGAGCTTCGCCGACGCCCTGGCCAAGACCGAGTACAAGCAGGGTGTGTTCCAGTACCTGGATGGTCAGAAGGATCCCATGTCTGGCAAGCTGATGTACGGCGACAACTTCCTCCCGGCGATCCACGTGCCCGAGGCCGTGATCATCGCCGACGTCACGCCGTAATCCGGCGACCTGAGACAACGACACCAGCCCCGCTCGCGGACACGCGGGCGGGCTTGTTCAACGCAGAGGGACAACCGTGGCGATCATCGTCCAGGCCGACATCGAGGCTCAGTTCGGCACATCCAATGTGCGGATCTGGTCCAACCTCGAGAACGACAGCCGGACGGCCAACGCCACGCGGATCGAGTACGCGATCGCGTACGCCGAGGACTACGTCAACAACCGGTTCCGCGCTGGCTCCTGCCGGTACGCCGTGCCGCTTGTCCCCGCCTCCGGATCCCACTCGACCCAGGTCAAGAACTGGTGCGCGGTCATCGCCGGGCACTTCCTGTACGACTCCCGCCGGCAGATGCGGGAGAGCGACACGCCGGACTTCCCCATGCGGGCGCTCGACCGCGTCGAGTCCCAGATGGACGCGGTGATCGCGGGCACCCGGGCGATCGACTACGTGCGAAAGGAGCGGGCGGGCGGCCTCCCGGTGATCGCTCCATGAGCTCCATCCGCATCACAACCAAGATCGCGACGCCGACGATCAATCGTCTGCAGGCGGCTTTGGCCAACCCATCGGGAAGCGAGCCCCTCCGGGCGATGCAGAACCAGTGGGGTGCGCGGATGCAGACCTTCACCACGCGCCGGTTCAACATCAACAGCCGTGGCGGCGGAGACTGGCCACCGCTCGCGGCGAGCACGATCGACCAGCGGCGGTTTGGAAAGGGCTCCACCATCGGCAAGGCTCGGACTGCCGCAAACAAGCGGATCACTAGCACCTCCAAAGCACTGGCAAAGGCCGAGCGTCGTCTTGAGAACGCCATCGCCGGAGAGTCGCGAGCCCGATCCGCGTCCGTCGGCGCAACCTCGAACGTCAAGGAACTGCGTGCCAAACTCCTCAGGGTTAAGGCCGCACAGGCCGTCCAGCGATCCACTGGCAGCCGCGGAAAGGCTGAGCAATTCCTCGACCGAGTCTTAAAGGCGGCAGACAAGACGTCCATCCTGATCGACAAGGGCGTCCTCCGCAAGGGCCTGCAGCTCGGTTTCCCGGGCAACGTCCGCCAGCCCTTCGTCGGCCGCGGCGTCGTTGGCGTCCGTTACGGCATCATGGGCGGCGCCCACCCCTCCGGCGGCATGAGCATCGGCCGGCTCGCGGCGATCCACCAGCGGGGCACGCGGACCATCCCACCCCGCAAGATCATCGTGAAGCCCGACGATCAGACGGTCCGGGCGATGCGCGGGGATCTCGCACGGGCGATCCGCACCATCCGGAAGGGTGGTGGCGCATCATGACGCAGTACGACCCGTTCACGCTGACCGAGGCGGGCATCGTCCGGATGCTGACGACGAACCCGCGCCTATGGGAACTGGTGTCCATCGGGAACCGCGTGCACTTCCACGGCGCCGACCGGGATCCGCTCGTCAAGCCGATGACGCTGAACGCCGACCGGCCCGAACTGGTCATCGAACCGCTGGGGACCGAGCCGGATGTGAGCAATACCTCCGCCGATTGGTCGTGCTGGCGCCGGTTCCGGGTCTACATCAACACGGGCGACATGCGGACCAACTGGGAGACGGGCGACGACGGAGCGGCGCCGACCGGGATCAACGCCGTCGAGTGGGAGATTCACCGCACGATGGTCCGCCTTGACGGCCGCGGCCGCGACTTCGGCTGCCCGTGGGTGATCAACGTCCGCTGTGAGGCCTGCAACCTCGCCCGCTTTCCGCAGGACGACGAGAGCCGGCAGCGTCCCGGGTGGTCGGGTGTCTGCGACATCCGCGCCCATTGCAAGTTCAGCCATTCCGAATGGATCAAAGTATGAGCCAGTACAGCATCTCTGCATCTTGGGTGATCAACATCATCGGCCTCCGCCAGGTCGCGGGCGCGAACATCTCCGATCCGTTCAAGGTCATCGCCCCCGTGAGCGTCTTCGACACGGTGGCGAACAGCAAAGAGCACTTCCGCGCGTCGATCAGCCTCAGCAGCGGCGGGAATGTCCAGTACAACATGACCAACTCGTCTCTGACCGGCCCGCTCGGAACCGCGGTCGCGTGGTCGTTTGTCCAGATGATTGCGATCCGGAACACCTCGAACGTCGAGACGGGCGGAACGCTGCGCGTGACGTTCGCCGATGAGGAGGTCGCGAACATCGCGCCGGGGGCGTTCTTCCTCCACATCTTCCCCATGAACGAAGCCACCCAGCGCGGCTTCGACGTCTCGTCGGGCAAACTCACCATCACCGCCGTCGGGGCCGCGGCCACCGGCGAACTCGCTCTGGTCGGCAATCCGAGCGAGTAAGGAGTCTGTCGCATGTCCTACCTCTCTGGTCGTCGGTGCCTCGCCGCGAGCGGCTCGTCTGAGTTCGCGTCGATGTTCGACTGGCAGCTCAGCATGACCAACGCGGTTCAGACCGTGGTGGCCTCCAACACCTCGTTCTATGAACTCAAGATCCCGGGCAACACCGACTGGACGGGATCCGTCGGCTTCTACGGCGCTCTGCCCCCGGTGTTCCCGGGCGACACGCTCACGCTGAAGATGTACGTCGATGAGTCTGCGAACGCCTGCTGGTCGGGCGACGCGATGTGCCTCGGGTTCACGCTCGACGCGGACATCGAGGGCGGCGGCGTGCTCACCGGCCGCATGACCTTCGGCGGCAATGGCGCGATCGCCCCGACGACGGGGACGGATTCCGACTCAAGCGCCCCGCCCAAGATGTCGTGCGTGGGCCTCGGTGCATCGTGGGCCGGCTCGAACATCGCTCTCCGTCGCTGGAGCCTGAACTACACGTGCGACGCGAAGACCTATGTCGATGGCGCATCGGCGGGCGTCGTGAAGCGGGTCGCGGGCAACTTCAAGCTTGCCGGGTCGTTCGAGATGTACGAGGGCACGCCAGCGAGCGTGCTCAACGAGGGCGATACCGACGAACTGCTCCTGTACACCACCAACGGGCAGAGCCCGTCGGATTACTACTGGCGGCTCAAGTACGTGACGCTGCTCTCGGCGGCCCAGGCGGCCAGCCGTCAGAGTGCCGACGTGGTCGGCGTGCAGTATCCGTTCGAGTTCTCGGGGTACAAGGTCGGCTCATCGACCAAGGGCGTGCTGTCCTACGTGGGCGCGACGACCACCACCAAGTTTTCGTGAGGTCTGATGACGAGGGGAACGCGGACAACTTCACTGGCTATCCAAGATCGCGATAACCAGCACGGTCACGACGATGAACACGATCGTCATGATGGCCGCTACTCGCCCACTCACGCCGGCCTGTTTCCGGGGTCGTGGGGGGTCGTAGATGTCAACCCGGCCGACTATGAAGCCCATCTCGTTCGCTCGGATCCTTGCTCGCTCGCGGGTGGTGGTGCGGATGTACTGCACCGACCTCTCGTTCGTAATGCGGTCGTAGCACTCGACTCGGAACATGATGCGGGTGGGCATGGATCAGCCCGCAACGAGCTTGAGCAGGATCAGCCCGCCCAAGACGGCGATCACACCGAGCGGAATCACCACGAACACGATGAGCAGCGCCCGCACGCTTTGCCTGCGCCGATTGGTCCTGTCCGAGTCCTGGAGCACTCGGTACATCGTGTCGGGCTGAGCCGTCGTCGGCTCCGGCCGCTTGTGCATCACCCTCGACAGCTCTTCCGGCGTCAACTTACGGGCACCCATCGGCGTTCTCCTTTCGGGATCCTTGCCCGCATCAATCGGTATCCCGCCCCCTTCGTGACCGAAAAGGGGGTGCCGTTTGGCTGATGATGGGGTCCTTTTTGAGTTGCGGGCGAAGATCGACGACCTAGAACGCGATCTGAACCAAGCAAAGGCCAAGCTCGCCGAGGTCAAGGCGGAGGGCGACAAGGCCGACGAGAGCGGGCTTGGGTTCAAGAAAAGCGTCTCGGGCGTTCGGTCCTGGGTGGCGGCTGTCGGCGGCGCGATCGGCGTTGCGACGTCGTTCTACCTGATCGGCCAGAGGATCCGCGAGACTTGGGACACGTTCTTTGAAACCGGAACGGACAAGGCCGACAAGTTCATCAACGCGATTGGCGGCCAGTCCCCGCAAGAGCGGATCAAGAAAACCACCGACGAGATCCAGCGACTCCAGACGATTCTCGGTGCGTCCAATGAGAGCACGTACGACGCGATCCGCAACCGCATCGCGGAGGGTTCTGTCGCGTCGATTGAGGAGCGACTCAAGGCGCTCAACGCCGAACTTGACTCTGCCAATGCGGCCAAGCTCAAACAGCAAGGGGATGCAGAAGATAAGGCCAATGCGGAGACTGCTCGCAAGGAACGGGAGCGCCAAGCACAACTGGGCGACGACATCCGCAAGCGGGTGCGTTCCGTCGCCGAAGAGTCGCTCACCGAGGAGGAGAAGATCCAGGCCGACCGTCTCAACGGTCTGGAGGAACTCCAGCGGTTCCGGGACTCGCTGAGCGAGAGCGACCGCGAGGCCAATGCGGCCCTGCTCACGGAGTGGGAGGCGGGCGTCAACCGCGTCTTTGACGTGCGGATGAAGAAACTCCGCGACGAGGCGGACGAGCAGCGCCGCCTCGACCAGAAGCGGGCGGAGGATCTCGCGGACGCGATGGCGAAGGAGCTGGGCGACGCGATGGACAAGGTGTTCGCCGACGTCGCACGCCAAAACCAAGCGTTCTTCGCACAATTCTCCGGGCGTCAGAACGAACTGCTCGGGCGCGTCGTGCGTGACCTGCAGCGCATCGCGAACCAGATGCCCTCGGCATCGGGCGGCGCGGCTTACGGATCGGGGGTGGTGTGATGGGCTGGAAACGCAACCTCCTCGCCGAAGGTGCCCAGGTCGATGCCGAGAACACGGGCGATGCCCGGATGGCGTACATCTTCGACAGCTACGTCGATCCGCTCATCATCGGCAGCAACCCCCAAGCCTTCCTCGGCGGCGACTCGGGCTTTGAGCCCCTGCCCCCGCGTGGATCGCCGCACCCGCTGAACTCGGCGTACAAGCTCGACCGCTACCAGGTCACCAGCAACGGCAAGACCTCGGAAGTCGTCGGGCTCTACTCCAACGACGGCCGGTTCCGATTCCCCCAGCCCGAGCCGGACGAGACCACGGGCGAAGAGGAGGGCCTGTACTCTTCGACCTCGGAGGAGATCCGGGTTGAGTACCCGTACGCCAAGCGCGTATCCATGCGGGGCGTGGCACCGACCAACCTTGTCGGCCCGCTCCAGCCCGCGGTGCTGGCGCTCGGTGCGAAGTACCTCCTCGAGACCATCCGCCGGCGGATGCTGCGCGTGGTCATCCGGGCCAATGAAATCGCCCTCTGCGAACAGCGGATGGACGAACAGAACAAGCGCCTGCACAAGATCAACGGCGCGTTCTACCGCTTCCAGGCGGGCAACGTGGATTACTACCGGACGGTCGATGGGGTCAAGTACTTCCAGACGACCTACTCATGGTGGAGTGATCCCGGTACCCGCGACGCGGCGAGCCCGATCCTGCCCAACATCGGCGATCTCGGCCATGGTGTCTGGGAGGTGTACAACCCGCAGCCCCGCGCGGCTCCCGCGAACAGCCCGTTCTCCGGGTTCGGCGAGATGACCCGGCTGCCGTTCCACGAGTTCCAGGTGTTCGAGCAATCGAACGCGAACGACATCGACGAACCCCTCCCGTTCTTCCACCAGTTCTGCCCGTACGTCGTCGAGGTGGACGGGTGGAAGAGGTTGCCAGGACTCTAACCCCCATGCCACAGAAACTCCCGATGGACGTGGTGTGTGGGGAGATCACGCACCAGAACAACGCTCAGCCCGGCCCGTGCGGGACGCACTCCTACCGCGCGATCGTCAGCACAAGCGACGGCGTGACGCTCGGAGAGATCGACGTCCCGGGCAGTGTCGAATCGTGCTGGCCGAACGGGCTGCACGTCAACCCGATCCCCGTCGGGCGCGGCATCATCGGCGTTCGGTTCGGCCGGCGGCTCATCCAATGGTTCTACCGCGAGATCCCCGTCGTCGGCCCCTGCAACTCGCCCTCGATGATGATGACCGAGGAAGTGTTGTCGAGCCTGCTGCTGAACCCGGCGGCCCTGAAAGCCCTCAAGCAAGCGATGGAGGCCGTCTGATGGAAGACCCGCTCTCGTCAGGCTCGCCAGGCTCGGGCTTCGACTCGCCCGGAGATGGGCCCTCGATCTTCCCCATGGGCGCTGGCGGCGGATCGGTCGCGATCCTGCCCGCGTCGTCGCACGTCATCAACGCCTGCAACCTGCGCGACGGGACGCCAGCCCTCCCGATCTTCGGGGCGGACACGCTGGTCGTCCAGACCTCGGGCCTGACCCAGGCGTTCCCGACGGTCACGCTCGCCGTCCAGTATTCGACCGACGGCTTCCGCTGGGTGGACTCTGCAATCACGATCACCACGGCGACCGCGACCCGCCTCAACTCGACCTCAGGGAGCCCCGTCGGCCACCGCTTTGCCCGCGTCATCGTCACGAGCGCCGCGAGCGGATCCGAGAAGCTCATCACCATCACCGTCACCGCCCTTCGCACGGGCACTTAAGGAGGGCTCACCATGGCCACAATCACCGTCCCTCGCGGAACAAGCGACCTCAGCGGCTTGGGCACCGCCGATCACGACATCCTGCAGTTCATGAACGGCGAGTGCGTGGTCACCGCCGGGCTCGACCTTTCGGGCTTCACCGACGGGCTCGCCGCGCTGATCTTCGGCGCGAACGCCTCGGTCTACATCGACGCTTCGAACCCGCTCAAGCTCGACGTCGATTATGGGGCGAGCCCGGTCGTCCACTACGCTCAGAACTCGGGGAGCGTCGCTCTTCACCCGGGCGGCGGGTCCGGCGCATTCACCCGCGTCCGGCACGTGGGCGCCGCGCCCCTCATCCTCATGGGCGGCGGCACGGTCACGACCCACGAGCAGGCCCGCGGCTCGGGCACGGTCACCGGGGCGGTCTCCCTGACCAATGAAGTCCTGACCGGCGGCGAACTGCTCGTCCGGTACAAATCGACGGCTGTCACCAAGTGGGAACAGTCCGGCGGCCGCGGGATGCTCATGCGGTCCCAAACGGCGATCTGGATGTACGGCGGCGTGCTCGACGTCTACCCCGAGAACGCGGGCACCAACGTCCCGACCGCGACCACGATCTACCACTTCGGCGGCACGATCAACTGGCGCGGCGGCAACATCGGCACCCTGATCGGCCGCGGGGCGACGGCCGTCCTGAACATGTCCGAGATCACCCAAGACGTCGCGGTCGCCACGGTCGATGTTGACACCCTGTACAAGCGGAACGCCCGGAGCAAGTTCAACGGCTCCAAGTACGCGGTCACCTACGGCGGATCCGCCCTCAGCGTCCGCGCCGACGACAACGACGCGTTCCCCGCCTGATTCCCTCTCGATCCCCCCCTCGCGTTCTCTGGCCCTTGGCGGGCCCTGTTGTGTATGCACAGGGCTCGCCGGGGCCGGAGGCTTGACCGGACCAACCCCCCGTGGACTCCATCGCCCAGTGCGGGAACCAGCTCCGGACCAACGACGCGGGCACACAGCTCTGCACCGACTGCCCGGGTGGTACCCAGCCGCCCCAGTTCTGCTGCCTCTCCAGCGAGGTTGACGCCCAGCGGCTCGGAACGCCCCGCAACGACTGCGGCCTGCGACAGCGGGGGCTCAGCGGCCAGGAGCCGCCTCCCGTGCTCGGCGTCCGGCGCTACTGCCTCATGGAGGCGACGACCGAGGCCGAGTGGGATCTCCCCGACGGCCTGACCGGGTTCAGCCTCTCCCGCGGTAATGCCCGGATGACGCTGGTCCGGCCCACCACGTTCCAGACCGAGCCCGGTGTCTGCACCGTCGGCGGCCGTGCACTGATGCGGCTCCAGTGGTACAACCTGTTCGGGAACCCGAACATCCCCATCGTCGAGAGCCGCGCGGACTTCGAGTTCTGCGACGCGGTCACGATCGCCTGCCCGCCGATCGGCCAGGGAGAATGGCTCGTCGATGCCGTCGGACGGGTGCCGACCTACGTCATTGACCCGCTCGTCCGGTACCCATTCGTCCGCGACTCCCGGCCGATCAACGCGTTTGCCCCCGGGGTCAATACCCCCGCCTACGTCTCGGTCCCGCGATGGCAGTGCGACGGCGACGAGTACATCTACACCCTCACCGAGGAACGCTATGACCCGGACTTTGGTCCGCCCGGCGGGCCGTTCGTGCGGCGGCTGCTCGCCCGCCTGACCTTCCGCGCGAGGTTCCGGGTCGATCACCTCGAGACGTGCCAGGGCCAGCCCTCGACGCACGCCGGCAACTGCGCGGGCGAATCCGGCCCCTGCATCCCGGGGCCCGAGGCGTACTTCATCTCCGAGCCCTGCGACCCGAACTATGCGGGCCCGCCCGTGCTCTTCCCGGTCGAGAACGTTTCGGTCTGCGCGGTCGTCCCCACGTCGTACGGCTGCATGAAGGTCTCGCCACAGTCCGCGACCACCGCCAACCCGACGGCGATCGGCGGGGTGATCGATATCCGCCTGGTCAACTCCGCCGCCCGCCTGCCCCTGACCTGCTGCGATTGCGTGCCCGGATGTCCAAGCCAGCCCGTGAGCGTGCCGACATGCTGGACAACCAATGGCGCCCGGAACGATGTGACGGGCTGGGTCACGGCGCCGGCGCCGGTCGAATCCGGTTCCTGCTGCTGCTCGCCTGCCGACCTGATCACGGTCGCCGAGCTCTCGAGCGTCTGGGAGCTGCCCCACCTTGACTGGCGGATCGTGAACAGCCTGCGCACGGGCCCGGTTACCACCGGCCGCGGGGTCGAATGGGAACTGCCGATCCTTGTCCGATCAACCTACCTGAGCAGCGGCTCGCAGTTGTTCCCCGACGAGGACATCACGTACCCCATGGGCCCCTGGCTCTGCGGGTCCGGACCGTTCGATGGGATCCCGCACTCGTCGTTCCCCTATGGACCGCAGAACCTCAGCAACCCCCACACGTTTCCCGGGCTGCACGCGACCGCGTACAACGCGAGCATCCCCCTGATGCTCTGCCCAGCGACGATGACCTCGGTCGATGGCACCATGCCCGGTGGCGCCCGCTGGGAGTCGTTCCAGATCGCGGCGACCTGCACGCTGATCGTGTTCACCTCCCGGTATACGTGGGTCGATGACCCCGCGCACCCGCGGCCGCGGTCGTCGTCGGTCACACAGAGGCTTGTCCTCCGCCTTACGCCGGGCCCAGCGGCCGACCGGCGGTGCGTGGGCGGGTGTGGCCAGCCCCGGATCGGCGTGCCCGTGGACCCCGGCAACCCGACCAATCCGACGCCAAACCCCGGCAACGGCGGCATGATCCGCGTCTCGGGTGGCTGCGGGTCCTGTGCGGGGCAGAGCGGGGGGCTTGGATGAACTACGGAACGCTCGCCCGCATGGCCCTCGCGGATATCGCGGCGCTGGCCAGGTCCGGGCAACTCGGCCGGCGTGAACTCTGGACCGCGTGGAAGGGCGCGGCGGCGTACACCGAGGCCCTTGCCAGCGGCGACGTCGCGACCGATGAGGAGGCGGAGCGGCGACGGTTGATCTGCTCCGCGTGCCCCGCCAGGTCCGATGGCATCGTGGTCGATCTGCCCGGGGGCCCGTCGTTCGCGTCCTACTGCGGCCCGCGGCTGGGTGCTGAGCGGCTCGATGGGCCGATCGACGAGCGACACTGCGGATGCATGGTCCAGCTCACGGTAGCGGGCCAGCCCCAGGCGGCGGGGAAGACGCTGGTGCGGTCGATGGGGTGCCCGAGGGAGAAGTGGGGGCCGCAGTGTCCTCCATGATCGTGACGAGCGTCTTCCGCTTTGAGTCGTAGACGACGCGTGCCGATGATCCATCGCGGAGACCCACACGAAACATGGTGATCCGGTTGCTCTGACGCTCAATGAACTCGGCGCGGCCGCTCTGGATCTGGCGGATGATCTGCTGCAAGGCACCGTCGCTGATTCTCAGGCCGAACCGTTGAAGCGCACGCGTCTTAAAGTGGAATCGTTGAGCGTCGGCCTTGGATCTGTTCTTGGGCATCACGTCTCCCACATCTCGGGACTTATGGCCAGCCGATGGCCCTTTGTGGCCCACCACCTGCGATAGGCCAGCCGCCAGCGCTCGTATCGCTGGGGCGTCATTGGCACTGTCCTCCACATCCCGTTCTTCAAGGGGATCACGTAGACAGTCACGCCTTGCTCTCCAGCAACCCGCACCGCTTGAGGAACGCCGCGGCCTGGTTGCAAACGTCCTGAATGTGCTGATGTTCCCCGTTGCCCGTGAACTCCCAGCGGCCGTTGCGGAAGCGGATCGACCCCATGAGGATGTAATCCGCGTACAGCATCATGCTGCCAATCTCAGCGGGGCTCGGCGACGGGAGTTCCTTCTCGTCCGCGTCGCTCATGCGGGCACCATGGCCTCGACCTGCGCGAGCGCCGCCGCCCATCGCGGATGAGCCTCGGCTTCTGCCAGCCTTACCCAGTAGTTCCGGGTCGTCGATCCGTTCCAGCCCAGCACCTTCGCAACGCGGATCGTGCTGCCCAGATCCTTCCGCACGATCGACACGTACATCGCCCTTGCGGCCACCATGTCCGGGTTCCGCGTGCCGTCGCTGACGATCAACTCGGCGGGGTCAACGCCCCACGCGGCGGCGACCCGGTCAAGCAGCTCGAACGCTTGCTCCTGCATCTGTCTCGTAGGCTTCCACATGGTCTAGCTCCTTTCGCTGCTCATGACTGCCGGGGGAATCGCAATACCCAACTGCCCCGCGAGGTTCATGGCCTTCGCACGGAACAAAGTGTCGCCCGCCCGCTCATTGAACTTCCGCCGGTGATCCTCGATCGTGGACTTGCTGATGCCCGTGATCTTGGACACAGCGGACTTGCCCATGGGCTTGAACGCGGCGAGGCAGAGGCCGCAGAACACCGCTTTCGCGTCGATCATCGTCGGGGTGTTTTGTCGCCGCATGTTGCCCAGGATGTCGCAGGGGTCCGCGATACCGAACTCCGCGGCAACAGCTTCAAGGATCGCCGTCGCCCGGTCGATGTGCTCCTGCGGCGGCTTGTACTTCCGGGTCTTCTTGATCACGACGATGCACACCGGGCACACATCCGCCTTCCGCTTGTCGCTGCGGATCCAGCCGGACTCGCGGAGGGTCTTGCGCGCGAGGCGGACGGACGGGGTGTTGTGCGTGACGCTCTGCCCGCACTCGTCGCACACGATGCTGATGGTTGCTCGGACGCTCAACGGGCCTCCTTCGCCAGGATCGCGGCGATGGTGATGGCGCGGGGGGCGGAGGTGTTGCACGCCGTCCACTCCTGCTTGCCATCGCTCGACCAGATGTCGCAGATCACCCGATCACCATCAACGATGATCTGGACGCGGTACTTCTCTGCCTGCAACTTCTCGACCACCTTGCGCGGCAGTCGCCTTGAGTGGACGCGGCGGTCCAGTGTCGCAGTTGATCGTTCGTGCCCTTCCACATCCAGCACGTCTGCACCTTCCGCCCCCCGCCTTCTTCGCCTTCGTCTTCGCCATGCTCAACTCCTGCCTAGAGGGCGTCACTGCATCCACGCGACACAACCCGCCGTCGTGCATCGACCGTGCGTATGGCCGTTGTACCCGGCCACCGAATAGCGCAGCGTGCCTGTCTTGCACACCGGGCACGGAACGGATCCGGTCCCACCGTTGCCCTTCTTGAAGCCGTGCTTCTTCGCATCCTCGCCCGCGGCTTGCATGCCCAGCATCAGCCGGTCTGTTCTCGCCTCGATTCCCGCAACCTCCGCCGCCACCTCTTCTGGCGTCGGGAAGTGCCGCTTGTCGCAGGGAACCGCCTCGCCTTCGCGGAAGCACGGGAACGCGGCAAACCCCTTGGCCTGCCCCTTCACGGTGGCATACACAATGCCAGCATCGCACGCGCGACCCTCCTCACGGATCCCGTTGAAGTGAACGCACCTGCACCCGATCTGCTCTTCGAGACTCTTCATCCTCAACCCTTTCCGCCCTGTGGGCGAACAGTCACCACCACCCTCTCCCTCTTCCGCTTCCCCGCCGGTCGCCATGTCGGGCCAACCGCCGCCGCGAATCGACCGAGAAGGATCGCGTCGGCCACGTTGCCGGCCTTGGTCTTGCACCCCAGAGAGCCCGGCGGCAGGCGGTACAGGTGCTCGACCCACCGCACGCGTTTTTCCTTGTGGGTGTCGCCCTTGCTGCTCGGGATGATGTCCCGCCCCACCCATTCCATCGGCGTAGGCGTCAGGATCCGTCCCGTTGGCATGGACAGGGCCACCGTCGTGTACACCGCCCCGAATGCGGCGCCGTAGCTAGCGATGCTCATCGGGCTCTGTTTCGCATACCCGCCGCGGTTGGGACCTCCAGCGGTCTGCGGTCGCTCGATGGCCACCGTGAGCGGCCGCGCGGCCTCCATCACCAGCCGGTTGACATCCTGCGCGAGTTCGAGCAACTTGGCGGGCAGGTCATCACCCTTGGGCGTGATCGTGCCGCAATGGTCGAGGAGCAACTGCCCGCCATCGTCGAACGTGGCGAACCCCGTGCAGGTGGAGGATGGGTCGAGGGCGAGGATCATCACGCGCCTTGATGGGTGCCTTCCGTTTGCTGCTCCTCTCGTCGTGCCGTGCGGGACTCCAGCGCGCCAAGCGCGGTCCGCATGTGGTCAAGGGCGACTTGGTTCTCGGTGCAGCGGAAAACGCTGGCCTGATAGAACTCCAGTCGGCTGATGGCGGCGGATATGACGGTCTCGACAAAGCAGCCGTTGGGCTCCTTGCGTTCGTCGCCACGGCCAAGCGGCCCATTCTGCCATGAAATGCAGAGGCCGGGGCCGTAAATCACGCCGCCAGCGGGCGCGTCGATCTGCTCAGTACGGCCGGGAATCCAACGCTTCTCTGTGTAGTTGTGAACGGTGATCTTCTGGTTCATGCGAATCTCCTTCACCACCCCGAAAACCCGCGCCGCCCCGTCGAGCGGCGCAGGTGAATAGCGGGCTCACTGGCCCTTAAGTCGTGCTTCAATCGCCTCGTCCAGCCCGTCGATCTGGCGGTTGGTGAGCGTGTAGCCGGTTCGTTCTCTCACCGTGTCGCGGAGCAAATCCCGCCAGTCGGGGCTCAGTGATCTGAGGACCTGCACGTCGTTCAACTGCGAGAACCCGGCGTCGCGGAGCTTGTCGCCGCACTTCGAGTCGATCTTCTTGGTGGCGACGGCCGGCGCAACGCTGAGCCGCTTGTCCCACGTGCCGCTGGGAGCATCGCGGCCGTCATCGGGCGCGTCGGGTGCAGCCTCCTCAAGTGCCGGACCAACACCCACAGCCGCCCCAATCGCAGCGACAGAGGAATCGGTGGGGCTGAGCGGGGATGCCGTGCGAACCTCGCCAGTCTCGGTATCGACCTCTTCGGTGTCGCCGAGCGTGCCATCGTCGCGGATCCTGGCGGGCATCGGCCGACCCGCTTGGATCTGATTCCGGGTGCTCTTCCACTGAGCCCGCTTGGCAGCAACGTTGATGTCGATCGGCATGATGAGCCCGATTCCGCGGTTTCCGACCACGCGAAGGGCCCGCTGCTTGTCACCTCTCGGCAGGAAGATCGTCACGCCCGGGGCAAAGTCGCCGTCGCTGACCGCCTCGGCAAGCTGGGCCAAGGCGTCGGCGTTGATCGTGATTGCCTCGCAGTCATCCACGTCGAGCGGGAGAAGATCAAGGAACGGCGGGAACTGGCCACCCTCGGGAACATCTCGCGCCCGCAACTCGCCCTTGTGCTCGAACACCCAGCGAATGCCGGACCCGAAAAGCGTGTCCACCTTGCCCGTGCTCAGCCAGACCGTGAGCCCCTCCTTGCCCATGTCGCGGGGCAACCATCCGGCAGTGAGCCCTGACGCTTCGGGGTTGTTCAACTGCTCGCGGTCGGCAGGAACAACGGCGAGCGCCCTGCCGTCGGTCGCGGCCAGAAAGACCTGGTTGTCGTTGCGGTGATCAGCGAGCACGGCCACCGAGTCCATCGCGTAGCGGCTGCTTTCGGTGTTGCAGACGCGGCCGATGTGGGTGGGAACGGTCAGGCGAGACATGGGTTCTTTCGTTGCGGTCATGATGTCCTCTCTGCGTGGGGTAAACCTGTGGGGGAAACTGGGGGGGTCACGGCGCGGCGGGGTCGGGAGGAAACACAACATCCAGCGCCTTCCGGAGTCTGGACAGGTAAATCTCATCGACCGCACCAGCCTCGACCGCTTCGCGTGCGATTCGTAAGGCATCGCCGATCGGGTAGCGGCCCTCGTCCCACACCTCGCCCGCCGGCTTCTTAAACGAATCGGACATGCGGCGAACGTACTCGCACGCGCAGGCGAACGCATCCTC
>ERZ724522.278-NODE-278-length-34959-cov-5.109128_pt1 | contig 34959 bp, 38 predicted proteins | sample MGYA00376055_ERZ724522 | MGnify/ENA primary metagenome ERZ724522 (study PRJEB28724, sample SAMN07190884) | wastewater metagenome | isolation source: effluent of sewage treatment plant in Hong Hong | place: Hong Kong | collected 2016-03-17 ...
CTCCCGTATCCGCGTAGAACGTGCTCACCGTCCCCGGCTTAGCCTTCACCCACGGAACAGTTCCTGTTTTTGTGACAACTCTTACTGTATGAGCAAGATCTGTTTTGACAGCTTCTAGAGGATCTTCTTTGAAATTATCTACAAGGTTTATTTCACCAGTAGTTAATGTTTCTTGTCTTTGTGTTCCATCTGGAACTAATACAGGAAAGCCATCCCAAGCATGAATTCTATCTCGGAATATTAATGTATTACTAGCATCCCATACTTTAAGATCAACAGTAGATGCTGCTCTCTTTATGTCTTTTTCAGATATAGTTACGCGAGGGAGATTCTCAAATTTATATGTCCAACCATCGCTATCAACCCACCTTGTTAACGAAGTTTTAATTGCGTCAACAACAGAAGCCGCTCGTAACCTGCCTCTGGCTTTGTTATCAGTTATGTCGCGCAAAGATACTGCAATTGGAGCAGTATCTTTAGTAAACTCTCGTTGGCCACGAATTGGCTTTTCTGGACTCACGGAGGCTACGCCTCAGCGTTGATCGTGAGGGTGTAGGTGAATTGGATAGAGTCTCCGTTAACAACGTTAATAGCAGAGAAAACGCTTCTGTCTAACATAGTACCAGAAGTGGACGCGTTGAAAACGGCATGCTCTGTAATGGCAAGTGTCGATGTGAACGAAATTGTTGCAACAGAAGTATACGTAGGAGCAGTTGAGGTGCCACCTGCAACTTGAGTACCAGAAACCCTAGCTCCACCAAATGGAGTAACTAGTGCCGTTTGCGTATTTGCTTCTGCTGTTGTACCGGTGCCACAATCGTGGAATTTATAGTCACCAAAGGCTGTGGTATCCGTAACCATGTTTGCGACAATATCAGTTACGAACGCACCAGTAACTTTCTTTCTAGATATAGTTCCAAGGCGCTCTATTCTGCCATCAGCGCGATAGACTACAGCGTTAAGTTCGGCCTTACCGATGGCAAGTCTTCCCATGTAGAGATCTCTTGTATCAACAAATCTACTCGGGAGCTTCTTAAACCAACTAATCATAAATCTTAACTTATCACTCATTTTACTTAACTCCATGTTACAAAACCACCCGGAGTAGTTCCGGATATGTCCAGATATAATCCAGTTTCGAATCTGGCATCTAACTCTACATCTATTTTACCATCAGCAGTAACCCATGAATACAGAATATTCCCGGTTGCTGTTAATGCATCATAAAGAATGACCGTGGCGGTCGTTCCGACTGTATGAATAACAAGTCTTCCAACCCTGCCGGGGCCACTCTTAAGCAAGGCCTCGTCGGCAGATGCATCAAAGTATGTTGTGTTGTCATTATTTTCTTGATTTGCCATTAGTCTTTAGTCCTTCCAATTCAACTTCAACCGACCTTAATGCATCTAACAGTTGCTTATTTTGCGTTTTAAGCGAATAGTTTTCATTAACCAATTGAACTATGGCGTTAAAGTTATTAATAACTCCCTCGAACGAAAGGTTAGCTACTTGCTCCTCCATTTATTCGATATCCTCAATATCTTCGTCGTCAACCGTGTAGTCGGAATCCTCATCTGGAATTTCCACGATCTCTCTTTGGCCAACCTTGACTTCGGGCCAAGCCTCGTCATCCTTGTGTAACGTAACCACATACTCAAGGTACTCAGAGAAATATTGAGCCTTTAATCTGCTAATTGTTCTACCAGTACCTCTGTGGAAGCGAACCTTAAAACGGACACCGGAGTAGTCCGTATTCTTCACGTCAGTAATCTGGCGCGTTTCAGGATCCCTAAGATAGGTTTCGATGATGTACAGATTCTTTCCCGTCTTCGGGTCAGTTTCTGTGTGACGCTTTGAACTAATCAAAACAAACTCCTATAGTTTTCTATATTCTATCATACTCGTGTTTCGGACAAGCAAAAGCCGGAGGATTTCAAGTTCTCCGGCTTTCTTTTTGCCTTTTAAAAGCTTATTTACGAACAGGTACGCCGTTAAGGTCACCGGATCCGTCGCTAAGCCAGACACCAGTAATGACGAAGGATTCGCCTGATATAGACGCAGCCACAATCTTCATTCTAGCGTATCTGCGATTATTACGCAGTCTAAACGGAATAACGAGTTTTGTCCCACCAGAAACGGCGGCAACAACATCGGTAGCCGGGTAGATAAGCTCATCTCTAACCCAAGTGGAGTTATTTGAAGACGACTCCCAGTAGATTTCTACTGTAAAGGCTGTGCCAGTGATTGAGGTTAAGAGGATTTCTCCACCTAAACCATAACCAGCAGGAGCACCCTCAAAGTAATCTCCAACGTAACCAGACTTAAGGTCAATCGACTCACCAGTTGTAGTGCCATCAGCACTAATTGTTAACGGCAGTCCCGCGATAAACGTAACTCTAGATTCTCGCATTAGGCTACCCTCACACCTTTCAGGACGGAAAGCGACTTGTTGTGAACCATGTGAAGACCAACCGGCCAGTCCACCGTAACACGCTGAGTCACCTGATCGTCCAGCCATCTAGGCTCTGTAATTTCCATCGAGTATTGCTGAATACCATGAAGGTAATCCATACCAAACTTGACGAAATAGGCAGGCCTACAGGCAACTGAGTTAACTGTATCTGTACCGACAACTCTTGTGGACTGATCGGCCTTAAGGCCCATATCGTACCATTTTAAGCCCTTGTCGGCGGGATACACAAGCACCGGCTTGTTTGTTTTCTCAGCAGAACTTCTGCGACGATTGCTTCCGAAGACACCCGGCTCGCTTTCAGGCTGAGCAGTATACTTTCCGAGTCTACGCAGAACACTTCTCAGTGTCGCAATAAAGTCCGAAGAAGTAAACACTGCATCGCCAGTGCTACCATCAAGCGTATCGATCGCTTCGTCAATCTTATCTAAGAATGTGTACAGCGTAGCTTCTGACGGAGAAGCCGAAGCTCTTACGTCAAGTTCAGCAGCCGATGACACACCATAAACTATCTGAGACGACGGAGAGTTAGCAAGGCGAACCTTGATTCCCTCGAAGCCGTGAGGATCTGTAGCATGGTCGCCGTTTATGAAGTAATCCTTAAACGTCCAAGCCATTCCCCTAACAGCCTGCTTTGTTCTTTGACCAAGCAGGTCGCCAGCTTCTCTGTCTCTAATATCAGCCTTGTCCATTTCAATCTGGGCACCCAGAGAATATACCGCATCAATTACCTGATCGTATGTAATGCCACTAACTGAACCGAACGAGGTTCCTCTACCCTGACGGAATCCAACCGTAGGAATAGAATTTGTTCTTCTGTGCTTAACCTCTAAGGTATTAAGGGTTTTGAAAGTAATCAGTGTAGCCGGGTCGCACTCCTGCTCAAACAGTTCTACGACAGAAGCACCGTAATCGTCGCCCTTTTCAGACTTAGATCGTTGCACATCGGAAAGCGTTAAAATTGTTCCCATATGTTAACCTCTATCTTTTTCGCATTTTTTCCAGCATGGCTCTTGTTCCCTTTTCAAGCAACGCTTCACCATACATAGGCCCGGCATTTCCAATTGCCGAGTCGTTCCTTGTACGAGTAGAAGGCTGATTTCCTCTTCTTCTAACGCTTGCAACATCTCGTTCGTCTCTCTCTGCAGAAACACGTTCAATAGAGGCGGCTAGTTTATCCATTCTAGTCAGCAAGGCTTCACTTTCATCTCCGAAATCAAGTCCGTCTTTTTCAGGGTCTACACCCATCTTTTTTGCGAACGATTGGAGCTTCTTAGTGGCCTCCTTTCTATACTGAATAATTTGAGGATCTTCCTCTTCCTGCCCGTAGGCTGGATAATTTTGCTCTTTCTGTTGTTGCTGCTGGAGAAGTGCGCTGAGCATTTGCTCAGTTTTAGTCCCCTTTCGCTTTTCATTGAAACGTTCAAATCTATCTTCGAACTGTTTCTTTGATTCGTCATCAAGCATGTCCCGAACTATTTCCTTCAGGAACTCGATTTCTCCTCCTTGTTCCTTCTGGGTCTGAACTTCTTGAATGACCCCGGCCAGAGCCTGCCGGTACTGTGCAAGTTCTTGATCTTTTCGGTTTACGACCTTTTGCATTCCCTTATAAATAGGGGAACTCTGATCGCCCTTGGCTAAAGCGTCAACAACCGAAGCTTCGATCGTCTCCTTCATTTTGTCATATCTACGCTTTTCAGCGGATGTTAATGAATTGTAATCAAACTCTTCATCGTTGTCGTTTTCGTCGCCGTCAAGTTCCTCGTCGTCCTCGAAGTCGTCTTCCCAATCAAGGTCAAATTCGTCTTCGTCTTCGCTGGTTCTTTTATTTCTTGCCAAAAAAATCTCCTTACTTTAAATAAAGTATATCACATAACAATTTCTGTTACTGTAATGAACGCTGCGGCCTGTAGAACTTACGACTTGTGTAGTTACGCGGAGCGTTTCCTTGGCGTAACTGCAATGCCAGTTTAGTAGTTCTATTAGCACTATTCAGACTACTGTCGTTATAGATAGCAGGAGCCATTGCTGCTCCAGCATCTGAACCGTAACCTGAGAGAATATAGTCGTATCTGTTAGCGGGTTCCATTCCATACCACTCAACCAACGCACGGTCGAGATACGGGTTTTGGAGTCGCTGTAACTTCTTATACTCAGACTTGACAGTATTAAACTTCTTCACATCTGGTATATTCTTTGATAAGAATGAGCCTAAGGTTTCTGGAGTAATACCATACTCCATAGCTGTTTTTTGTTCCCATTTCTGATAAGCTTCGTAGTTGTTAAACTGCGCGAAGAATCCAGAATTCTGTTTGAAGTATTCAAATGCCCTTGTATCAGATTCCCAGTAATCCTTAGTCACCTCTTTGATAATATCGTATTCCTGCACGATCGTATTATCAGATATCTGACTACCCTTGTTGGTCATCCTCTCAACGTACTGGCGTTGATTTGGAGGAAGGTCTCTGAGCAGTTCTGCTCTAGCTTTGTTTATGCCCTCAAAATCGACAGTGCCATCATCCTTAAGCGGGACACTGCTTGATATTGCGTAGTATGCATCAACAGCCCTGTCTTCAGGTCTTGTGTTTTTTGAAGCGATGTATTCCGTAACTGAACCAGAGAACCCACCCCTATCGGCAGGCATAACACTAAAGTCGTTCTTTATCTGACCTATCTGGGCAAACTTCTCAGTGTTTCTCTTTTGATACCATTCCCTGAATTCAATCTTAGACATACGTCCAGCCTGAACATTGAGAGACATCTCTGCGACTTCAGAGTTGAAACGAAGTTCAGCATCATCTATCTGAGAGAACATCTTAGTAACGTTGTCCTTGCTGGTGATCTTAGAAACTGGGAATTGCTCGTAGTATTGGCTCTTCTGCTCTCTGTTAAGGTCTGTAATCTTCTCCGCAGGAGTTCCATCGTCCTTTAAAAAGCCCATCTTCTGAACGCGCATATCTCTTCTCTCTGCTTCAGAGAACGGAGAATAACGAGGCCCAAATGAACCTATACCAGCCTGAAGCATTCCTGTTTTCATATCTTCTGCTTCAAGCATGTTTTGGGCAAAGAACGGAAGGAAGTTTTGCGCTTGAGCCTTAAACAAGTCACTAGGCCCGCCTATTTCAGCATAAGGATTAGCATTAGCTCCAGTAGACGCCTCAATAATATCTTGCCCGAACTGGATACCCGGAGCGCCGCGACCAATGTACCAGTTCATAATCGGATTATCAAACTGATCCATCTTTAAGAAATTGCCCGGTTCTCTGTACCAAAGAGCTGCTGCTGAGTTTCCAAACAGCTGAGCAGCGGCTCGCCACTGCCCGCCTATCCCAAGGTACCCTATTGGAGTCTCTGTAGATAAGAATTTTTTACCAGCAGTAGGATTAATGGGAGTGAGAGCCTCTTCAGAGAGAGGGTCTATTGGGTTACCAGTTGCGTGTTGATATGCAAGGTTGGAAAGATAGAAGGTTCCCATTGCAGCCCCCATAAACACACCGAGTGCTCTGGCAGCGTGTCTTCCTTCTTGAGTATCTATTCTAGTTGCCATGGCTCCTAGGGCAAAGGTTGATCTAACAAGCTTCGGTGAGAACGCAAGCCAGAACGATTCCCAGTCGCGTTGGCTCTTAGAAACCATGAGCGCCCTAGAATCTAACGCACCTGAAATATTGCGAACAAACTTAGCAAGACCATCAAGGTTATTTTCATTAAAATAACGTTCTCTATTAGCTTTCCATAATTCTGTTCTACCAACAAGCAGGTTTGTAGACATGGCAGCTTCAAAGCGACCTATTGTTTGTCTGCCTGTTCCGCGAACAGCGCCTCTAGTCTTACCCTTTTTACCAAGCGTCTTATCAAAGAGTCTGGTGAAATCACCATTCTTACCAAGCGCTTCGAAGTATTCGTTCGAGCCAACGGTAATCCCGTGAGCAGCCATCTCGTTGATATACTTAAGGTTCTTAAATATATATCTGTCCCTAGCGCGAGGATTTATAAGTGCTGCATAGTTGTGTGCCATAGCCTTAGCGAAGGCTTTGGGATTTTCTGTCATCAGCGGTAAGTTGTGGATGAACGGAGTAGCTACGTCCACTGTAGATGTGGTTGTTCTTAACACACGACCAGCGGCACCGAAAGCCTTGGCAGCGAACGATTCATTAAGTTCCTTAAGGCCCAGACCTGTGCCAGCCATACCAATGTAGTTACGGAGGAGTTCAGCATCCCTTCTATCCACAACCCTGTTGCCAAGATTTGAGATGTTAAAGGTCGCAATAGGCTCTTTTGTACCATCCTCCAGCACTCTATACGCCCTGTTTGTCTCTTGTAACTTAAGATTATCAAGAGCCTCTTTCATCGCAAAGTCGGCCTTTAATTGAGCTATTCTTGTCTCAGAAGCCCTAGCTTTGGCTTGTGCAAGTATTCTCTTTAATTCAGGGTTTTCTTTATCCCTGCTCCATTGCTTCGCAGCAAACGAGAGTTCCGTCTTTGCTGACTTAAACTCAGCATCTGCAATCTCTACGTTTTTCCTAAGCTTAGGATTAACAAGAGATTCAACAGGATCTGTTATTTTCTTCATTTCAAGAGCGAATTCTTGCTTTAGAATATCGTTATATGTTTCTCTTAAATAAAGATTGATTGTTTCCAGCGGATCAGCATAGTCAACACCATTCTTTGCACCATCGGTAGCAAGCTCCCAGTATCTGTCGGCCTTGTGGTTTGTAGGATTGATGATTTCTATATTATCAATTCCCCTAACAACGCGAGGAACCCACAGCTTCCCATTAATCTCTCTAGGAAGGTTGTTTAACATGTGGATTTCCCTAAGGAGCCTAACATCATCTATAACATCGTTGAATGTTTTAGCGTATTCGTATTGCTGAGGAGTTAGTTGCCCTTTGAGGGATTCCACATCAGCAAACACATCGTTCCAGTGCTTGCCTATTCCTCTAACTATTCCAAAATCGTCAGTCTTAAACACCGTACCATTTTTACCTATAGCTTTGCGCATGCCGCCGAAGCCATTGAATCTATTAAATGCAGACAGGACATTTTGGGACATTTCATTTATGGCAAGTTCCTGTCTCGTTCTAGCCGTTATAAGCCTGCCAACTCTTGTGTTTATAAGCACAGACGGGTTAACAAGGTTCATAACTGGAGTCAGTGCCTTAACAATGACATTGTCCTTAGTCCAGACCTTGACGGCCTCTGCCTCTTCAGACAGCGGTCTGACATCAGCCAGATACTTAAGCCTGTTTCTCATTTCACCCTTGTTGACGAAGGAGATATTAGAGCCATTACCACCGGCTCCACCTGCACCCTTGTCTATTGGAGGAGGGGCACCATTGTTTCCGCCACCAACAACCTGATCGTGGATAGCTTCAATGGCAGATATTTCCTCGTCCGGAGTAAGCTGTTCGTCAAACGACTTGGGTGGAATATCAAAGGTAGGCATTCCCCTATTGGGGATTATCTCTTTGTTTCCCATCGCCTCTCTATAGGCTGCAGCCTCTTCTGCTCTCTGGACAAGAATTTTCTCCATATCCTTGCCGCCAACGAGCGAAGCTATAAGGTCTGCAACCTCAAGGTTGGCAACCGGCATATCAAGCTCTTCGTCAGAAAGAGTCTTTAATAACTCTTCAGCGCGAAGCGCGTAATCTCCAAGCGGAGGAGCCTTCGGCCTTTCGAATTCATTAAGGGTAAACTTTTGCCTAGCAGTTTCGGTAGGAACCTTACCTCCAACTGCGTATTGTGTAGCATCGGACGCTGGATCTAGTTCCTTTCCAGCCCACCTATTCTGAAGCCGTACTGCACCAGATTCCATACCAGACTCATCAGGTTTTCCCCACATGAGTTCATTAAGGTGCTGTCTTAACGACGGCATCTCTGTAATCGGAATATTTTCTATAGGCTCAACAGGCGCAGTAGAGAAGTATCTCGCGCGCAGCTTTTCAGCGACCTTAGGAGAAGGTAATGGAACAGATCTAGGATCGCGATAAGGCTGTCCTGTTCTCTCAAGAGCGCCAGCAGCCCTGTCCTGTATGTTTGGATCCATAGGAACCCGTCCCTGTTCTATGGCCTGATCTATTCCAGCGTTCTCAGATCTGGTTGCGGGGAAGTTTGGTTCACCAGCTAATCTGGGGTCACCGCCTAACGCAGCCTCATTAGGCGAAAGATTAAGAGAATCAGGATCCTTCTGGGCAGGAACATTCATTTGAGCTAAGCGTTCTTGTCTAGCCATTCTCTTAGCTGCATTAGGATCAGAAGGAACGTCACCATCTCCAACCACAGAGAACATGGTTTGCGGTTTGGAGGTAAGAGTACTTCTATTCTCCGGAGTAAGCTTAACTACCGTGTTAATAAAGCTTTCCTTCGGGACTTGTCCTAACTTGAGACCGAATGCGTATCCGATTGTCTCGGCCAGATTACCTTGACCCGTTTTGTACATATCGTCAAGAATTTCACCTAGTGATTGATCGTAGTCTCTCATGGTGCTAGCAATTCTAAAAATTCTTAGTTCGTTTTCAGCAATAATTTCTGTAATAGGATTCGGTAGCGCACCGGGAGCCTCTCTACTAGCCACCGCATGTCTTACTGCGTCTTCGATTTCGTATGGCGCAAATGAATCATCGCCAACGAATTTAGGAACCTTAGTTTTAGAATCACTCTTTACTGCTTCTACCCCAAGTCCGAATTTCTTAGAAATATCCTTTACTTTATTTGGTATCATTTCATTGTAAGACTTTAGACGGCCAGCCTCTTCAGGGGAGCCCTTGGTTAAACTCATTCCCGGAATCTTAAGCGTTTCTTCTCCGGAAGCAAACTTAACATTGTCGTAGCCATTATCAGCAGCATATCTTAGAATGCGCTTAATGGAAAGTTCTTGCCAGTTGTTCTGGAAAGGATGAGGCCAATTCTGTTTTTGATCTCGAAATGCATTTGCAATAAATTCAAGATCTTCTTTAGAAGGCTCCTTTGAATAAGAAACCCCTTCTCCGTTTGGTAATTTAACAAACCAAGAATCATTAACAGAGCCAAATGCCCCAGTAGAACGGGGCCTATACTCCACTGTTAAATCTTTTGCAGTTATAGACGGTGGATTCTTATGCGTAACATGTACTTGTCCACCAGTTCTATTTTCCTGAGCCCAGTCAGACTGAATCTCATGAACAAACAGTGTCCTACCGTTATCTCTATCATCTACACGGATATGGGCAAGGATATTCTCTCCACCACCAGCCTGTGGTGTATCCCACTGGTTATTATAGGTTTTGCCATTAGTTAATATAGCTGCAAAATCTATAGCATCTTCAACAGATTCAATATCGCCTTTAATTAATTCATGTTGAAACTGCTCGTTGCCTGCGTTTGAAAGAAAACTACTTTTTGTTCTTAAATCATATATAGAATAAAAACCGTCTTCATCTCTAAGAATTCCCAATCTACCATCACTAGATATAAGTTCTGGCTCGCGATTATAGTTGTGTTCCCATGATATTTGCTCAAAATCTCCAGGGCTGGGGGTCTGCCAGTCCATAGGATCAACCCCGTCAACAGTCTTCGCTTTTTGTTTCAGAAGTATTTCGCGATAAGTACCCTTGTCTCCGCCGGGGACGACGTAGTTCTCATAGATAGTTGAATTTTTAACAGATGGCGGAGCATTTCTTTTTAAAGTCCAGCGTTCTTGTGCAGGGCGTCCTAAAATAATTTCTTCTACATCAAAGTCTTGTTCTTTGATTTTATTTAGGACATCTTGTTTTGTAATTTTACCCTTGCTGAAAAACTCAGAATCAAGGCCGTTCCATTCCATCTCTTTCTCGGTTATGCCGATACTCTTAAGAACGCCTTTCCACTGATTACCGGGAGCAGCATACGGGAGCTTCTCTTGTTCACTAATATGCTTAGTAATATCTCTGAAGACATCGCCTGACTTGTCTTGAATGATATTTTGCTTAGCACCCTTGGCCGCAGACATGTTGCCAAATGCACCTGCCGATAATCCACCTGCCATTCCGCCAGCCAACCCGGCTATGTAGTCATCACCCTTCCAAGGAGTTCTGTCAGCTATTTCTGCACCAACACCAGAACCAGCAGCTATAGCAGGAGTGTACTTACCGGCACCTTCGATTAGTCCACCGCCAACTCTGAATGAACGGGAAGTAGCAGAAGCTTTCTTAAGCCTTCCTGCGTCATCTAGATACTTAGACCCGCCCAACGCGACCTTTCCGAATTTCGTACTAGCAAGTCCTGTTCTACCAGCTATCCCGCCTATTGTACCAGCTGGGATATACATGGTTGGATCAAGTCCGATGTCAGCACCAACCTTCAATCCTCTTGGCACATCTGGGTCTGATTGGAATGCTTCTCCCCTTCGCCTAGCTTCAGAGTATTGCTTAAACGGGTTGTTTGATTTTTCCTCGTCCTTAAGGAGGGAGTTTATTCCAATCCCGACCTGAGAAGGTAATCCAAACGGACTAACAGAAGCCTTAAGGCCAGCTTTTCCGTAGCTTGATAACCCTCGCCTTAAATTGAAATTACTTCGCGTGATGTTTCCGTTAGCATCTCTTTCTTTATCAAAGAAAGGAGACACGACTGCTCCCTGAACAGGTCTTGAGGCATATTTAGTAGAAGCGTCAAGGGCGGCCATCGTCTTAGAACCAACAGACCTAGCTGCCCCAGAGGTGGCTATGTCTTTGAGTATATCAAATCCGCCAGAGGTTTTCTTTGTAGTAAAATCCCTAGCGTCGTCTAGTTCTCTTTTGAGCTTTTTATTAAGACTGGACCAAAATCCCATTAATAGCTTTCCTTAAATGATAAGCAACCGCTAGGCCGTGTAGTATAGCGGCAAAATGAAGTGACGCGAATAGAAGTTGAAAACCTACTTCACGAGCTTTCATTAACTCATTATAGCAGACGATCTCTGTGCGGTTCTAAGGTTCTGAGTCGGTCTGCCTATGAAATCAAGAGTGTCCTGTGCTGGCATTCCTACTGGCCCTTCTAAGTAACCTTGGAACAACTGATTCTCTCCAGCAGACTGCTTATTCAGTGTTTGGAGAGAAGGAAGAATGCCTCCACCTCTTTGATTAAACGCGCTTGCAAGGTTTAATGTAGGAGATACACCGCCAGTAACGCTATTAGCGAGAGATGGAGCTATTGGAGTTCCGTAATCAGCTAGCGTTTGAAGCCATGTAGGAATGTTCTCTACTCCCTGCAGATGATCATTGCCCGAGGAGTTTTGCCATAATTGAGACATTCCCATATTGGCGTATTGCTGAGATAGATCTGTTCCTATTGGATACCTAGCAACCCTCTCTCCGTACATACGAGGATCTCTCACCTGCCCACCTTGGGTGGAGTACATTTCCAATAACTGGCGTATGTAATCCTGAATATTAAATCCTTGTCCCCGCATAGGAGGTTGCATAGGAGGTTGCTGCTGCCCACCTTGAGGAGAAGGCATAATTCCAAAGTCAGCAGCAGTTTGCATTGTATTCTTAACGCGAATAGGAGCCTGTGTGGGGTTTTCAATTAACTCTGGCTTGGCACCATCTCCCCACGGATTAACACCGGCACTATCTCCAGTAAGAAAAGCAGGCTCTCTTGTATATCCGGGTTGCTGCAACTGACTATTAACAGGGCTAAATCCGTTATTTACATGACTCGCTTGCGTTTGCATTTGAGGCAAAGAAAACGTCATAGGTTGAGGCTGATACGGAGGAGTAAAAGCTGGTTGAGCCTGTTGCTTAGGAGGGGCCATCATTGGTTGCGGGTTGGATTGTATTGGCGCAGTCTTAATTTTAGCTGAAGAATTAGGAGTCATCATTGCTTGAGAATTAGTTGGCGCATACAGTGGTGACGATACTGGTGAATACCCGTTGCCTTGAGGCACAGATGATGTAACTCCAAAATCAAGCGTGTTAGCATTATTTGTACTAGAATTACGCACAGCGTTTGTAGCTAAACGCTGGTATCTGTCTGTTCCGCTAGCAAACGATGGAGTTCCCCACTGCGGCTGTGGCTGCTGTTGGGGCGGTTGCTGTTGAGTTTGCTGCATCCCCATTTGAATAAAAGGATTAGTATTAAGGCTAATATTGGATGAGTTACCAACACCATTAAATGCATTACCGGCAGCCATCTCAAAGTCCTGTGGCATTGTGATGTTTGGATTATATGCCTTCATCGGGTCATAAACCTTAAGGCCTTCGCCCTGTGTTGGGTTACCAGCAGCTAAACTATCCCAATCAGGCGTGATTCCGCGCTGCATGAAATACAAGCCAAACAGGTCTCTAGGAGACTTAGATGCGTCAAGTAAGAACTGATTGTTCTTAAGTGCAACGTCCCCCATCTGAGCCATTCTAGCTGTCTCTGCGTTGAATCCACCAATCTTCTGATCACCAGCAGCGATCATTCTCTTGGTTTCGTCTTCCATCTTAGCAATAGCAGCCACTTCTTGTTCATGAGCAAGCAACACCCTGTTGCGCTCCTGATCGTTTGTGGCATTAGCTAAGCCCTCTTGAAGTCTTAGATCTGCAGAATACTTATCTGCCTGAGCAGCAATACGCGCAGTCTCAGCGCGAGAAGCAGCTTCCATCTGTGCAATATTTGTTCTAGTGGCATTATCAGCAGAATTCATGCGCTCATCGAGAGCCATTCTCTGCTGTTCTAGCTCATATGACTTGCCCTGCCAGTAGTTGGCATCGGCCTGCTTTTGCCTAGCTAAATCAAGGTCTCCTACGGCAAGAGCGTAATCTCTGTCATCGTTAGCCTTTTGCCAGTTAAACTGAGTGAGATCAAATTCGTTTTGCCAATTCTGTTGTTTAACATTCTGATCAAACATTGCCTGATCAAGCGGATTGATGTCGAAAAAGTGGTCAACGCTAGATCCGCCGCCGCTCGGATAGTCTAAGAATTTACTCAAATCAACAGGGGGCTGCTGTTCTTGTGTCTGCGCTGGTTGCTGTGGTTTAAATGGCGGCATAGCGCTTTTAACTTGCCCAACCACTTTATTAAGTATGTCCGCAAATCTACCAGAACCATTTTCACCGTCGTCTGATACTAAAACCATTACTTAGCGGCCTTCCTAATCATGTTGCACAGCCCGCAGTCGTCGAGCCCGTTTCCTTTATGTCCAGAAACACTTATCATCTCATCCATTCTAGCATTTCTTTCTTCTGGTGACATAGATGAAAGCTTTTTAAGTATAGAGCTTATTTCCTGCTTAGATCTAACCTCTCGACCAATTGGTTCTGACTGTATGTTAGAAAGTTCCTCTTTGGCTTTAGTCATTACATCATGAACGTGTTTATATGCGTCATCTACAACTCTATTAGCCATTATTCATACCAACCATTCTTGCAGCAGAATTAACTTCTGGAGATTGACCAACCTCTGCTAACGGACTACCAGCAGCTTGCGGAGGAGCGGCTGTATTAGCTCCTCCTTGAGATTCACCCTCTCTACTTTGCCCTGATTGTGGCATTAACGGACTTCCGGGTTCTCCCCCACCCATCATTCTCTGCTGTAATTGCATCATCATTTGCTGTAGCGCATTTTGGTCGTTAAGTTCTTCTAGCTCAAGTTCCATGGAATCAAGTCCCATTTCTCTGAGGAATCCCTTACCAAGCTGTCTTGCGACCGCAGGTTCGTTCATGATCTTGTACGCCAAGTTACGAGCTATGATTTCCATCGGGTTCTCAATACCAGCCATTACCATAGCGTCATACGGGTTTAACTGAGCCTTAGACATGGCATCAGTAACAAGAACAAGCTTACGTTCTTTAACCTGCTCCTCGTTCGGAGCAAAGCTTGTACGGGTTCTGTACTTGCCCTTTATCTGAGAAGGCTTTAGGGTGTATCTCTCTGGCCCGTCGGGCTCAGCGCAGAACACGCTAACAGGAGATTCAAAGATTTCGTCTACATAGCGAAGAATCATTGAATTCACCATATCAACAGCTTCCTCTGTAGCCTTTTTGATTGGCTCAAGGCGCAGTTTGGCCTGTGCTGTAATCATTGAAAGCTGTGCCGCTGAATCTGTTCCCGGTACACCAGCACCTCTGACGGCACGCTGAGTAGTGCCTCTTTCAATCTGTGAAGAAATCATGCTAAGCGACTGCATGTATTCAGGAGCAGGCAGAGTAGCCTGTAAATATATATTCTTAGCGTTAGCCATTACTTCTTCTGGCACGTAGTTGACTGAACCGGGGGCAGTTTCAAAGTCCTGCCCTTCTAGTGTGTCTGGAAGTAACGCAATCGGGAATGCAAGTTGCTGCATCAGGGCGTCAAAGTGAGATATTCTACGAACCTCTGCCCTGAGCATCGACTTGACCTGTCTTGTGAAGAAGCCTGTTGCTTTGTACTCTGGCTTACCGTCGTATGTTTCAGTACCGAAGCCGGAGTGTTTAATAACATAAGGAACATCCCAAAATGGATTGTCCTCTTCATCAACAAGCGTTTCGTTTATAAATACAAAGTGCTTACCCGGATGGATCTTGCCCTTATCATCCACCCACCAAGCAGTCCACAGTTCCTTAACCGGGTAGCTGTACGGCTCGGGTTCAAGTAAGGCTTCATCGTACTTAGATAACCTATTTCTTATTTCTTGAATATTGGAATCGTACTTCTCTACAACCCAAAGCTTCCTGGCATCCATCGTAGGGTCTTCCATGATATGCCTAGGAGACATGCTTCTTGCTACAACAGGGAAGTTGTCTTGTCTTAGCTTCTTAATGATTTGAACACGTTCCTTAAGGGCGTTGCCACCATTTGCCTTAAGTAGTTCTTCTTCGTCGCTATCTAGCGAAGGCCAAAGTGTCCAGTCGGGGACGATTTTTATGACCCCCTTGCCATTCTTGAAGAGGTTTTTAATGAAGTCTCTTAGTATGTCTATATCAGAATTCTTAGCACGCATCCATGACCATGCGTTCTTAAGAAATCTAGCAACTGCTTCGGCGTCCTGCTGCGCGGATAAGCTGAATCCACGAGGAGCGTAACGAATAATCATATCGTAAGGCTCTACATTGTCAACAGCCTCGTCGATGATAGCTCTCGCAGTTGTTGGGATTGTTACATCAAAGCCTTCTGGTAGTTCAAGAGAATCATCAAGAAGTCCTTCATAGAAATTGTCATCTTCAGTAAATGCATTAAACGCATTTCTGTAATACGACTCCATGTTGCGTATTAATCGCAGCGCATCGTCTTCGGTTTCGGGTGGCAACATAGGCTAGTCTATTCTTTACCTTTCCATCTAAAAATGGAGTTCTTTCGTTCTCCGGTTTTTCTCTTTATCCTGTTAAAGCTCTTAGGTTTCTCAAGTACCTCTACTTGCCTTAGATACCTTAACAGGAGATATCCTAAAGCCTTGCATGAATGATTCCACGCATCCTTAGGCTTCTCATTTAATATTGTACCAGATCTATCAGTGGGGAATCTCCAAGCGTGCATATCTGGGAAAACTTCCTCACCAAGACCTAATTCAGCTATCAAGCCAACGCAATTTGGGTGTATAGCAATTAGCCCTTGCTTACCAGTTATCCTTATTCTATCAATAAGCGCCCTTTCGTGCCAGTAGTGCGTATACGGCGACTTAAGCTTAGATAGCTTCTTAAACTTTTCAATAGCCGGTTCATTGCCATCGGCGTGCCTTTTGGCGGATACATCAATAGTTAGAGAGTCTTGATTTAAATACTTATAAAACTTATGACTCTTTATGTATTCAATTACTGTTTCATTCTGAATTTCTTGTTCATATAACTCATCGAAAACATACCAGAATTTACCTTCTGGTGTATCCCAAGATGCAACCCATAATACAGCATAAGCCGAAGGGAGATAACCGGGGTCGATTGCGATATCAAACTGACAGGCAAAAGTCCCGTCTTCGTTTCTAGGCAACTTAACCTTTCTAATATCCTGTTCATGTATCTCCCTAATTACCCTATCTCTTGGAGGGACTGGCTGTGCAGCCACTCTTGTTTGGAATATGTCGTCTGGGTATATTGATTCCCAACGTTTAATCTCCGGGTCTTCGCGTCCCAATGGGAACTGAGACAAGTTGGCCCAAGATGGAATATGGTAAGTCTTAACTCCCTTATTATTCTCCCTCTCTCCTTCTTGGCTCCACTGGATATACCAACGCTTAGCCATCTCCATGGTACCGGAATAAATAATAAAGCCCTTCTTAGCTCCTACGCGACCCTGTAGACGGTATATTGACTCTAACTCCATGTTTCCAGCCTCACATGCAATAGCTCCTTCTAGGTCGATAGCACGGATTGATGCAGGATCGTCAGTAGACCAAGTAGATAACACAACGCCCTGTTTGGTAACAAGTCTCCATGCGCCCTCCTGTGGCTTGGATATAGTTTGGATGTTATCTAGCTCTCTTAGCCAGTTTTCTATGTACCCGAATTCAATTCTGGGCTCAGCATAGTTAGGCCCGAAGAGAACAAAATCAGGAGCCACCGGTCTTTGTGTCTTAGGATCGTAGCGCAGCTTCCCGTCTGGATAGTAGAATCTCTCTCTTCTAACCTCTGGTAATAGATCTATATGGGGAAGCATGATTGCGGCAGACACCCATGACTTCCCCGCGCGCTCTCCTCCGATAATAAGAGGAAATCTATCACCAGCAACCAGCGCAGCCCACTGTGCAGGATTATATTCAGCCCAATCCAAGCCTAGTTCTTCGTTTCTCAGAAGTCCTAGCGCTTCATAATACGGGCGTCTAACTTCGAATGGCAAAATCCTCATAGTTATCCTTGTTCCAACAGTCTAGCGGTTCCCTCTATGATTGTAGCCTCTTTTGCTTCTGATAGATATTTATCAAATCCGCTTATAAGCTTGTCTCTAGGGGTAACATCCCTAACCTGTTCTTCTCCCTTCAACCACTCTCCTCGTTCTTTCGCGATTCTCTCCATAGTTTTCCCAAATTGTTCAGATAATGAAACCAAAACCTTAGGATCTTCTATGTTTTTAGCTATTTGTTTCTTAAGTACATCTGCAAGATGCTCTAAATCAGAAATACGCCTTTCCTTATCATACATGGACATCTTTCTGACTTCTTCTCTATGAATCTGTCGTTCGGCCTGAACATATTGACGACGCCTCTGAATCCAAGTATGAAAATACTTTTGAGTGAACGGCCTCCACCCTCTCTGGGTGCAGTATTCTAAGTATCTCTCGTAATTCTCACCAGTAGCAGCAACAAATTTAACTAAGTCTTTTCTCTCAGCGGCAGACAGGAAGGCCTTTATGCCCTTAGAAGGAGGCTTGGTTCCATCGTTCTCCATTGATTATGTCCTCCTTATCTTCATCTATAACAAACTCCGGATTCTCGCATCTATCTTCTTTGATCATATCTGCCTGATATTTAACAGTGCATGTTTCGCAAAAAGAAATACGCGGGTCTGGCCCTCCGTCATTCTCAGAGAGCCTTACCCACGTATCAAATTCACCTTTTGAAGGAAAGCATTTTGGATAACCCATATACTCAGGTTAACATATTATTACTCGTCTGTCAAGTCTTCCTCTATTTCAAGTTCGGCTTGTTTCTCAATAACCTTAATCCACCCGTTTTCTGTGAATCTGCCTCCCTTATTGAAATCTAGATCTAGGCTGAACCTGTCCAGTTCGCCGTGCCTGTTCTTTGTTATCGAGATAAGAACGTCTAGTCTACCCTCATTGGCAACGTGCCATATTATGTCATCTCTCTGCATAGCAACCAGTTCATTCATCTGGTTATACTTAACAGGGCCGATAGACATAGCCATGTCTACGTCTTGGTATTTGGCAGAAGACCCAATCATCTCTTCAACATCAAGATCTGCACTACCCCTAGTTTCCTTGTTTCCCTTCGTTACATGAGACACCAACAGAACGTGTATATCGAAGTCTTTAGCTATCTGCTTCATCCCTGCCATTACGGCGCGCTGGTTGTTAACCATTTCATCTCTGAACCTAGATGAAGAGACGTGATCCACTAAGTCCACAATGATGTACTCGATGCCGTGCCATCTCTTGAACCTGTTTACCTCTGCCCTAATCTCACTTATATCAAGAGCGCTTGTGTCACAGAAGTAAATAGGAAGTTCTGCTAGTCTTGAGGTTGCGTAAGCAATCTCTCTTTTATAGATGGAAACTCTTTTATCTCTTCTGAGCCATTTAAGATTAAGTCCAGCCTCAAGTTGCAGCAACCTTTCGAGCACTTGAACTCTTGGCATTTCTGTTGTAAACCAGAGTCCGGGGATATTTTGGTCTGCAAGTCTCCAACCGATATTTGTAGCAAATAACGATTTGAATCTTGATGACGGAGCATACAGGATAGATACATTACCTTTCTGGAGTCCATCACTATGCCTGTCCAGTCGGCTAAACGTAGTCTGGAGTCCCGTAATACCATCAGGGTTATCAATGTATTTCTGAATCCGAGCGTCGAGATCAGTAATTGAGTTTGCGATGGAGACACTGTTTCCAGACAACTCTTTTCCGCTGAGGGATACGAGTTTTGATTCAAGCTGAGATCTGATTGCATGTATATCTTCTGGATTACTTAACGCAGCGTTTCTAACAACGTCTGCAAACTCTAGTAATTTCCTTTCCTCATGTTTCTTTTCAACGACACTAACCCAAAACTCGAACTCACCCTCGTCTGCGCCTTCCAGCGTCTTTATGACGCCGTATTTGTCTCCAGCTATCTCAAGTCTGGTTCTGTCAAGTTCCTTCTTTGTTCCTAGTAACTGACAAACAGTGTCGGGAGTAACAGGACTCCCGTCTATAAACAACTGACACATTGCCTCATAAATATATCTATGTGGAATAGACCAGAAACAATCAGAACGAAGAGTAGTAAGATGACTATCTAATAATTCAGGCTTCAGGAAAATAGAGCCGAGGACTTTTGCCTCGGCTTCTATATCTTGCGGAATTATGTTACTTTCAAGATTCAACATTTTCCTCTTTTATCGTAATATTGGGAGCTAGATAATCCACACCGGCTACGCTAGCTGCTAGTTTGGCCCTGAAGTTAGCAATGTTATTAACATGAATAGCAGTGCTGCCTACAAGCTTATTCTTTTGAAACTGCCATATGAATACGAAGCTTCCAAACTTAGGCGTAATAACACCAGAGAAGTTTGATGGAATGGCATCTGACTCTATAAGATTATTAAGAAACCCCTCTGCCATCTTCTTGTGTTGGTTGACCAAATTTACGATCCTCATCTTACTCATCCGCATTTACTCTCCGCGTATCTTATCCACAGCGAGAGAACCCGCAACTTATGCATGTTAAGCACCCTTCACCGTAATAGAGACTCGATCCGCATTCACCACAAAGATCCCCGTGGGCTGATGTATCTCCTGTTTCGTTATTACTTCCGTCACTGACACGTCCGTCTGGAACATACGCGCTAATATCTCCAAATTTCCCGTCAAGCCATCTCGCAATGTAGTCAACAATAGAAGTGGAAACTCTGATCTCGTTGTCCGAAGTAAATCCTGATGGCTCAAATCGTATTCCCCTAAGCCGAGACGTGATCTCTTGAAGAGGCAAATTGTTTCGTAAGATGTATGAGATAAGTATGCCAATAGTGTCAAGGTAACCTCGTGTGGCACTACCAACCTTGTTGCCAACGATAAATAGGTCACGGGGAGTCCCATTTTGACGTACTCCTGCAATAAGGTATCCCTCAAATTCTCCAACAGTAAACTTGTGGACAATTCCTTCTCTGGTGTTTTGGTCTTGCGAAACGGATTCTTCATTTACTTCTCTTTCTTTGGTATCTTTATTGTGCAGCACGGTAGGCGACACGGTTCCGGTGGCAGCGAGTCCAGATAATCCAGTATTTGATTCAGGTACTCCCACGGAGAGAACTTGTCCTGATCTGGATCCGTCTCTGTAGATTGTAATTCCGTTGCATCCTTGGAGGTATGCTTGGAGGTACGCCGATTCGACATCTTCTTTAGTTGCCTCGCTTTTCATATTTATTGTTTTCGATACAGCATTGTCCGTATGTGATTGAAACGCCGCCTGCATCATTACGTGAAACGCTGGCGCTATTTCATTAGCAGTCCTGAAGTAATCAGGAATAGGATCCGGCTCGATCTCGCTCTGAGTGTTTAGCCACTTTCCGTATTCAGGATGCAGTTCTTTCATTTCGTAACGCTTAGTGGGATCCTTGTCTAAGTAGTGACTTCTGACAAACTCCAAAGCGAACAACGGCTCAATACCACTACTGCACCCGGCGATGATTGAGATGGTGCCAGTTGGTGCGATGGTTGTTCTGGTTGAGTTTCTAAGGGCTGGCCAGTCTGAATAAATGGAACTTTCGAAGTCGGGAAAACTCCCTCTGGATAAACCAAGTTCTATTGACTTCTTATCTGCCTCTGCGCTAATAGTTCCCATGACTGTTTCGGCTAGCGCCAATGCCTCATCTGAAGTATACGGAATCTTCATCTTGATAAGCATATCAGCCCAACCCATCACGCCCAAGCCTATTCTTCGAACAGACTTAGAAACTTTCTCAATGTGTTCGTTTGGCCACTTATTCATATCTATAACATTGTCCAGAAAATGAACTGCGTCATGAACTGTGTCAATAAGTCTGCCAATGTCAACCCTTCCCTCGCCAGTTTTGTCGTCTATAATAACAAAGTTATTAAGATTTATACTTCCGAGGTTGCATGAATCCCAAGGATATAGAGGTTGTTCCCCACACGGGTTCGTGGCCTCTATTGGCCCTTTGTATGGAACCGGGTTAGCCTTTCCTGCATTTATTCTGTCTATAAAGATAACTCCCGGATCTCCAGTCTTGTGAGCAGACTCAATGAGTTCGTTCCAAACTGTTCTTGATTTGAGATACTTGCCAGTTGACCCTGATTTTGGATCAATCAGTTCGTACTCACCTTCTACGGACAGGGAGTTCATAAACTCTTCTGTAATAGCGACACTAATATTGAAATTAGTTAATTTGTCCAAGCCATCTTTAATATGTATAAACTCAAGAATATCAGGGTGATCAATCCTGAGTATGCCCATATTTGCCCCGCGTCGAGTGCCGCCCTGCTTGATAACTTCTGTAGCCTTGTCAAACACCTGCATAAAAGATACTGGGCCACTAGCAATGCCAGAAGTAGCACTAACATTGGAGTTAGCAGCGCGTATCTTGCTGAACGAGAAACCTGTACCACCGCCCGTTTTATGGATAAGCGCAGCCTGTTTAACCGATTCAAAAATCCCCTCCATACTATCTTCAACCGGGATTACAAAACATGCACTAAGCTGCTGCAGTTCTCTCCCGGCATTTACCAGCGTCGGGCTGTTCGGTAAGAAGTCTAAGTTATTCATCATGTTGTAGAATTTAACAACAGTAGAATGAACCTCAGTATCGTTCTTTCCATAATTGTAATCTGCTTGAGCTACATTGTTTGCAACTCTCTGAAATACCTCGTCTGCAGTTTCCAACGGGTTGCCGTCGTCATCTCTCGCGGCAATTCTTCTTTCTATTACAACCCTAGCGTTTTCGTTCAGTGTCACTAATCTTCCTTCTTTATAAATCTATTTCCCCTACACACGGGACACGTCTTCCAATACTTAAACCCTGCTTGATAAACACCAAGTCCGTTACATTCGTAACAGGTGTTTTCTAAATTGGGTAAGGTATCTATTATAACATCTTGCTTGCGCGGACGACCGCGTTTTCTAATTACTTCTGACATATAAAAAACCTATCGTCTAATATTGGGCCAATTACTTCTTTAACATCTTTCCACAGTAATCCGCCGTTTCCACAACCCGGTCTTGGCATGGATACGAGTGTAAAATTAAGCGCATTCGCAATCGTAACCAAATTGTGTGCTGATTTTTCAATTAACTTAATATCTGCTTTTTCTTTCCAATGCCACTTAGTCGGGAAGGAAACAATAACAGGATCAAGGTGGATGAGATGTGGCCTGTTGCCAAAATTGCGAATCATGACACCGAGAGTTAAATCAATACCGGGGAACTTATCCCTAGCCTCTTTAGCCACCCCTGCGCCCATGACTGCCCTAGTGTTATCCTTGACAATTCCATTAGTAGTAATTACCTTAATGGTGCCTATATCCCACATATCGCCAATAACTTCTATCATGCTCCTAGTGGAAGTCTTCCTTTCTCTACCCACGCATTATAGAACTCAGGGAAGTAACAGGCAACCTCTTTTTCAACTAAAGTTGCAGCATCTCTAATTTCCTTTTGTGCATGCTCGTCCGTTCTAAGAAACAGGAAGTTTGCAATAGAACGAAGATTGGCCGTCCACCAAAATCTTGTCATAATATTTTCAGGGAGTACCATTCTGGCCTGTTCTCTAGCTATGCCATTACTGAGAAGAAGTTTATAGGCACTCCATTGTTCTTCACAATAAGCCTTAACAATAGCAGTAGCCTTAGACCCTAGGGCTTCACATGCTTCATTATATAAATAGTTCATTCTCTTCTCAGGCTGAAGTCTCCAGCCATCGTCGTGCGGAATGTAGAATCTAGGAAGCATTTCAGTGTATCTACCAGACTCTTGATTAAAAGAACTCCATCGATGCGTATGCCACTGAGCATTTACAAATAACGGGCATTCGATAAAGAATGTCATGTTTGCGTGTTCGAATGGGGTGCCGTGTTTATCTTCTATTAATCTGCGTACAAGACCAGAATCTCTTTTTGAATACTCATTAGAAAATCCAGATGCTGAAACTCTAGCTGCGTTAACCGGGAGTAGGTCTGCATTTGAAAACCCGGCGTCTTCAACAGGTCTTGAAATAGCAATCGTTTTAACTGTCGGTTCTGAAACAAATTCAATCATTATATGTTATCGTATTCCTCTGCATAAACAATCTCCATTTTAGGGAGATATTTCTTTAATTCCTTCTGACATACTCTGCATGGCTGAAGGGTTACATATAAGGTTAACCCTTCGCCATCATTCATAATTCTAATTGCATTTACTGGTTGTAAATACTGTTCTAGGGCGTTTATCTCTGCGTGCCTTGCTCGCTTGCAATGACCTGACTTAATGTCGCATCCAACGTCCGTACAATGTGGAGCACCTGCTTTTGCTCCGTTATATCCAGTAGCAAGAATTCTTTTATCGCCAACGATAACTGCTCCCACCTGTCTACGGGGGCACGTTGCCCTAGTTGCAACAGATCTCGCAATGTCGAGGAAGTAAGCTTCCCAAGAAACTCTACCCTTGCTTTTCGAATTGACGCATTGATTTCCTCTACCCACTGTGCCCTCTTGTATGCCTTTTCTATCTCTTGTCTTACCGATTCTATTTCATCATCAGTCATTTCAGGAGTTACCCACCAATCATGTCCCGGCATTCCTTCATCAAACCCCTGTCCTGATTGTCCTGTGCCCGTCTTATGATAATTTGATCCCATTAAGTCCACATTCCTTCTTTGTTTAAGCGCCCTCGTCCCCACCCTAGGTTAAACAAAACCAAAGCTTCATGTATTCTTTTTTGATCTTTTATATACCCCGGAACACATATAAACATGTATTCCATATATTCAGTTGTGCACTTACTGAATCTTTCGTAAGTCTTATCCCAATCTTCTAAACATTCCTCCAGCGTCATCATTTCACTAGGAGAACACAGTCCTACTTTTGTTTGAAAGATTGGCTCATGCCAATACTCTTTAATAATTTCTAATGCTTCAGCTCTTTTCATAAAATGGATCCCCCTCAAGGATTCGAACCCTGCCTACTGGAGCCAAAATCCAGTGTTCTACCCGCTAAACTAAGGGGGAATTTCTCCTATTTAAACATTAGCCTTCGTGACTCTTCTTGTGGCCCTGTTGGGCCTCGAAATATTTTCTGGTTCAACCGGGGTCGTTTTAGACCCGGAGGAATCTAAATATGCAATAACAGAACTAGCAACAATCTTTCTAACAGCCTCTTCATCAAGGGCGACGTACACGCCCTGTCCTTCTTCTGTTCCTATCTGGATAACATGGCCGTTCTCGGCCTTGATTAACTCTATTCTAATATTCATCTATAACTCCAACTTGATACATCTTGCCAATTCTCCCCGCCTATAATCTGGTTATACACAACCAGCATGCTAGGGAAGGGAGCCGAACTAGGCGCTCCTGCGAATTGAACCCTGCCTTTTATGAATCTGATTTCACTTGCACAAGGCAGAACGTAATCGTGAAACCATTTTGTATCAGTCCTAGCGGCTACTAAAGCCACTCCACGAACCGACCTATTGCCATCCATCTCTTTTGCCATCCTCTGCATAAACTCCGCGACATTAGAGTACGGCGGATTCATGAAGTAGGTATGAGTGTAGTATCTCTTAGCCGAGTGTTGTAACTCGCAGGCGTATTTCCATTCACCAAGAGCGTTCTCGTATTTAGCTCCCGGCCCTATCCATTGGTCTAGGAGTGCGTTCTCTTTGTTGGCGCATACGTCTACACAGAAGTTGAACTCATCGTGCAGCTTCTGGAAAAGAGCCCTTGGTGTGCCCCAATCGTCTTTGCCAGTGCTCCACACCGCCTGCATGTCTTTAACTTTCATATTAACTGCCCTTAACAACAACCTTCATGTTCTGGTATTTTATAGGATAACTAACATTTTCAGTTACTAAATGAAGCTTGTGTAACGCGGTTACAAACCCAAAGAGAGATTCCCAATCAGGCAAGACAAGCTTATCTATAAAATGAGACTCATTGGAATCGTAAATCATTTTATCAATATCATCCAGTATTTGATATGAATCTGTTTCCGACAGAGGAACTGGGTATGTACGATCTAAAACCTTAATCTTCATATTTGCCTAACCGAGTAAAACATAACAGCGGCCTCGTATCCATCTTGGAACCTTATCCATCGAGTGCCGTTACGTGCAGTAAGAATGACCGAGCACGTCTGGTCTATTCGTTTCAATATTTCCGGGTTTATAGGCCCGTACTTTGTTTTCTTCCATACAAACTTGTATGTATCCATTGTTTGGAGCCCCTTGACGGACTTGAACCGCCTACCGTAGCTTACAAAGCCACCGCTTTACCAGTTAAGCTAAAGGGGCATTGGCGGAAGGTGAGAGAATCGAACTCCCGAAGCTTTTGACACCTGACTGTTTTCAAGACAGCGCCCTCGACCAACCGGACACCTTCCATATTTAATTGGAGCATGGGCACAGAGTCGAACTGTGTATTCGGGTCAATTACCCTAGTGTCCCCGCCAGTCACCCAAGCAAAACACGTAATTAGGAGGGTATATATACTCCGGTATGTGGCATCACCTCCTATCTCACCCTAAGAAGGAAAGGAATGGACTTTATCCGTATAACCCTCCTAGGTATAAAAAAGTGTGTTCTTTATACTCGCCTCACATGCGTACTTCCGACTACGCTACGAGTTTCTCTCTTCTGTAGGTTCCTCATCGCCATCCCCTACGCGCCATACGTGTGTGCCAATCGCATAAAGAAGAGAGGCTGTTTCCAGCCTCTCTAATATAGCATATCGAAACTGTACAGACAATACTTTTATGCAGTAACGATTGTCGGGGTCTGGGTTTCAGCGCCAAGGCTAACAAAGATCCCAATGAGATCCGTCGTGAGCTTAACAGCCTTAATATGGGCTCCTATAATCTCCGAAGTTGTGGAGAAAGCAATCGAGTCAGCAGCAGCATCATTAAACACAACCAGTGTGTCAGCAGTGCCAGCCGTCACCGTCAGGGTTCCCGCAGCAACTGAGAAGAACTCAACAAACCAACCAGTCGGTAAGTCCGCTGTAGTCGGTAGTGTGAAGTTGATGTTTCCGCCGTTGCCCTCGTTTGTGAACAGTGTGCCGTGGTCTGCTTCAAGCACGGTATATGTCGTGCCTGTTTTGGCGACCACTCTCATAAACGGAGCAGTTCTCACTCCATTTCTGAGAATCTCAAAACCACTATCTGTTAACGCCTTAAGCTTATAGACGTTTTCCGCTGAGTCCGTTAATTGAATAGCGGAATCGACATCAGGATTAAATCCGCTTGCCCCATTTACAATAAATTCTGTAGCCATGTATACCTCTTTGTTTCTAGAAACGCAGTATGCGTAAATATACTATAACATACTCATTTCTCTTGGCCCTGCTTCTCTAAGTGTCCGCATTTACTACAAAATCTACTAGATGGCCAATTGGCCCACTTGTGCTCGCAATTACGCTTCTTGACCCATTGAGCTATCGCATCATCCAGATCCTCGCCTTGGGCAGTGTAGCCCTGATCATCCTTTAGCCTGTATCCATCACTCCACGTTTCATAGTTATGATAAGGCCTGCTGTTGAATATCTCAAATCCAGAAAAGAACTCGATTGTTAAATGAACTCCATTATCCATCCCTGTCGGAAGTTCTTTTCTAATCATCTGGTCTAATATGTTAAGTTTACTGAATGCTTTATTACTCATCTAATTTAGACACATGGCTATTACAAGTACAGAGCCACCACTCCTAAAGTCGGGTACGTATTTGGTCATAAACTCCACATCATTCTGGTTTGGGATGTGGCCCTGTACAAGCGAAACCGCTCCTACTATCTCACCTTGATACGGTGTCTGCTCTGGATCTTCGCCTATTGGGTGTTCAGGATTTAAGTAGTATACTACACACTGGAAGTTCTTAAGAGGCATTGATTAACTTCAGCCCTTCTACGATAGCCTTAGCTACAGCAGCAACCTGCACGGCTTCTTCTAACGACTCCTTGTTTTTGCCGTCAAGGATCTCTTTTGCTAACTCTCCTACTTCCTCCATCAACACCACCATCTTTGTTTTGAGGTAATCGTGTGTCCCACGTTCTGAAATCATCGAGGGCTCATCTCCCCAAAGCTTAACTTGTCTATCCCTCTCGTCTTCGATTGCAATGTAAGCTTCCAGCCGGTAGTCTTTTTCTTCCTCTATCACAACATTTCCTTTCGTTACTGTAGGACTCCTATAGTAGCACGGCGTGGCCGCACAGTCAAGTCTTATAGCCCTATTGTTGTAGTAGGAGTTGACAAGAGAGAATCAGTGTGCTATATTGTCTATAGAGTCTTAATACTATATAATGTGCCGTGTGAGGTTGCAGATAGTATAAGATAAAGAACCTACCGCGAGGGAGGTGGCAGTTATTCCTATAACTGCTTCCAGTCGGGTTTCACAGAAACACGACCGCTATCGAAGAAGACCACGGATTCGTGGAGATACACCCCGAGCGGAAGGAGATTCAGATTCAGTCTTCTTTGTTTTTATATATAAAAACTGTATAAGGGTACTAGGATCAAGATCTTAATCCTGTCTCGTTTCTTTCGAAACGTAACCGATATTTCTTTTGCTATGATAGTAGTAAGATTACTATAAATGCTGTTCATAAGACTACTCTTAAGTACAGCGATCTCGCTAATCCCGCAGCTAAACCCCTAATCCCCTTTGAGGGCGGGATAGATAGACTAGTCTTTCTCCATGCACGGGGGCAGGATAGTCTCAGGGGCAGATCCGGGGACATGACAGAACATCATTCCATTTACGTAGCAAATACCAGCTATAGATACGTATGTACTTACATATGCACCGGCGATCCGCCATACTTGATTCATCAAGGGGACAGGAAGGAACCGAACCGATGCCAACCGAACCGACCGCCGCGCGACTAGTGGCCATCCGGCGAGCGCGAATAGCACGGGAAAGTTTTGAGGATAGATTAAGGAAAGCTGGGACAACGGATCGGATGCTACTAGACACATTAGTCGGGGCATTTGAACTAGGTTACAAAACAGCGATCAAAGATCTTAGATCATAGTTACGTTGAATAGCGGATTCCTGCTATGTTCACATAGCGGGAATCTGGTAAGCAACAAACTATATCAACTAGCTTACCAGAGGAAATAGGAGATAGTTACTATGTCTACGATCAATAGCGTCAAGATCGATCCGGCAGTCTTTGTCGGCTCGAAAAGCACCGGCGATTCCGCCACCAATGCACTTGTCGAAGCCTTGAAGGGTTTGAAGCCCGGGGAGGATATGTTGACCATTACTTGCGAGACTCCAACCGAAGCACGCGGGTACGGTCGCAGGCTGAATAAGGCGATTGAAATCCTCAAACTGTCGGAAGACAGTGTGAAGATCTCCGCTTTCGATTCTAAGGAAGCGACGAAGCTCTATAGCGAAGGTAAGCCAATCGTGCGCTATCTTGCCCGGGTGAAGTAACTCGTCGATCGACAGTCAAGCCATAGGTGAGAATAAGGGCGGATTCTCACCTTAGGCATGACGTTAGATCACGTAACGCATGAAGGATAGAACAATGTCATACAATAGTGTTAGTGTTGACAGTGGATCGTATATCGATCGATCGTGTCATCTTGAAGCGATTCACAATCCATGTTTCTTTTGTGGAGATACCGCGGTCAAGAAATTGACTATCAGAATCGAAAATTTCCGTCGTGCGCGTTCAATCATGCTCTGCGAAAAGTGCATAGCGGCCCTCCACACTAAGTAACTCGACCGACGGTCAAGCCTAATAGCCTAGCAGTAATGCTAGGCTATTTTGTTGCCTGCAATTAGAACACTAGTTCTGAACGGTCACTTACTTATAATAGGTGCCTTCTCAATAATAGATCACTTATAGATAATAGATTCACGGCCCTGGCGGATGCCTTCCATGACACATACGAAGCGGGCCAGCTGGCATGACGGCGCGTAATGTATGCTATTTTGCAATCCATCTCATTTTGACATAACGGATCGCCAGCGTGCGCCTCGGGACGCGTAGGATGGGAATATCCGGTCGCCTAGCACGCTAACGCGAACGTGATCTATCTATCTAATCTATTTGTTTATCTAACTGTTTATTACAGTTGATAGCGAAGCTATATCTACTTCATCAATCTATTCTGGAGTATTGTTCTATGCCTAAGATAGAAATTGTAAACAATCAAGACTATTTTAAGAATTGGGATAGTAAGCTAAGGCATAAGAACTATCCCATTAGTAGATCTGAACGTCGCGCTCATTTGCAGCAGGCATATATGAATTGGTACAATTCAGGCATAGCTTTCGCTTACCTTAGCGACTATGGCGACACACAATTCAAAAAGACTAAAGCGACTGTTTATGAGACAGAGACAGTTAAGGTTGAAGAATATACTGACGTGTGGCTCGACAAAGATATTACGTGGATAGTAAGAACGAGAACAAACTATCCTCTGTTTCAGTCTATACGTTCTATTGTTCAACGAGCGGGACATGAATGCAAGTGCGAATCAGATACAAGAGAATGCATTTGTGACAATCCGGATACATTGGCATATATCAGGGGATTTGCTGCTCAGTATAATGTGCGGTTTATACTTGCGAAGCGCGAATTTCATAGACTAAATTGCCTAATCAACGGATGTGGAAATGTTGTTGTTTATTGGACGCTCGAAGATCCATTAAGGGTTACATTGTACCGACATGGTGCAGTTAATCCTTGGGAAATTATCAAAGCTGAGTCGGTAAGGAAATGATTATCTATAGGGTAGATCAGGACGAAGGCGTGGATTAAGATAGAGTATCCCATAACCTCACTATCATCGTAAGATGATATGGGCCTCCTTTCATAGAATTAGCCGGGTTAATCCCGGCTTTTTCTATAAGTGTAGCACATCAATACACTATAGCTACAAAGAGGATAAAATGGGTTCGTTTTACGTTGAAGAAGTAGTCATGAATCTTGGCAAGGCACCAGAGACTTGTTATCTGACTGGTAGTCGTGCGTTCGATCCGTATCCGCTACATCCCAAAAGCAGAGACTATGATTTCTTTTCCAAAGACACAAAGAAGATGCGAGAATGGCTCCAAGAGAATGACTTCACCATTCTTAGTGAAGGCATTTATGCAGGAGACCCACAACTCGTCATTGTCTATCATCACGATCTTGGGGTTGATGTTCAACTCACGGATGATCCAGTTAGGAAGCTGGCCCTGCAGAAGATCATCAAGGATAATCTCCTTTTCTTCCAACTCGGGGTAAACGTAACGGGATCAGAGCTTACCAATAAGATAATCCAGAAGAGTATCTGGAGAGCGCTTTATGAGGCTACTCAATGGAAGCAGTAGCAAATCAGATGTGCCCGCGATGCCATGAGATACTGGTTCTTAAACCAATCTCTAAATTCAGAGTAGGGAGGGGCATCAAGGCTATTAAAAGCAATGAGCATGTTTACATGTGTCCCCAGTGTGACTACTATGAATAGAATAGATGATGGCTGATGAACTGGAATCGATTGGTACAAATACTGATCCAGTATCATAAAATGTACCATTTTTCATGCCGTCAACCAGTGACACTGAATGCAATCACTGTCCGCAGTGCTTATTCGTCAATTACGACGGGGGGTAGAATTCTGCGTAGAAATACGTGATATTGAATCTACCTCCTTCAGATTTGATTGAAAATCGCCATTTAAATCAGACTTAGTATACTGGTACAACGGTATCAGTTTGAAAGGTATTAGTAGTGATTGATACTGACAATAGGATTATTGTTATCAAGTACATCGACCGCGCAATCGATGATGCCTATAGGCTAGGCTATCGTTTGCATCTTGCAGCACCACTTGTTGATTCATACTACAAGACCTGCTGTCCGATGGGTGCAGTAATGCTTACTCGTCCTAATCATCCATTTTCAAATCTATGGATGGCTGTCTTCATGAAGGCATTCGAGGGTGGTGTTCACAAAGAACAAACACGAGAACCGTTGGCAAACAATCTTGGCAAAACGTATAGGAGAATGTTAATATCTTGATGCTTTCTAGCTTAACTTCCACTGATAAGGTTGTTAGATGTAATAGTAAAATAACCGATATAACTTACGACATCAGGGCAATGCTTAAGGCGTTGCCCTCTGTCGGCTCTCAGGATATGTCTGATTATTGGACTAGACTGAATAAGAAGGTGCTTGCAATACGTAAACTGTCTGTATATACCACAAACATTAGTTGCACTCATGAATTTAAGATTCAGTCGTGCGATAATGCTCTTGATTTTTTTGTTTGTCCTAAATGTAGCTTAGAGCTACAGTACAAGTGTATTGACGTTTACAGGGAGGAACAAAGAGGTGGTTAACAGTTCAGTGCGATTTGTCAACGCCAATATCATTGCGGTTGCCGACAGTCTAGTTAAGACATATCCTAATTCTGTAATCTTCGGCGATTACGCACGCGCACTTGTCTCCGATTCTTTTTGTGCAAGCGATAAGCTGATTCTTATTACTGATAATGCCGACATGGTGATTGACGCCTGTGTTAGGCTGAGAACAAAGATCGGCTTGTTCCGCACCACAAGAGATTTCAAGGCTGATAATTCTATCCGCGCTGATATTGTGTGTGCTGCGGTAGAAGAAGATCCTGAGTTTGACGAACTGATGAACAGTGACGATCTCGGCTTCCTTACTGCTGAAGAGTGGAAGGACATTAAAACTGTACCGCACATTAGAAACACTATCAGGAACGTGTACGAGCCTTGTGTGCCGGAGTTAGCAAAGGTTGTGTGGGCTGTTAGCTGTAGAGATCTGCAGGGATCTGAGTACGTTATGTACCTTCATGTTGTTAAGCCAGGAGTAGATACTGAGCAGTATGCAATTGAATTAGCTAAGACGGTGACCAAGACTATCTCAGCCAATCTTGTGTACATTAAGAATGACATTCCATATCAGGGTCACCCCGGTGCCCTAGATGACCTGAAGAACAGAGTTATAGCCCCGGTTAGAAGCGCATCTGTCCCGGCCCTGATTGCTAATGCTTTGAAGCAAGATGGTTGGGGATTTTCTGTTGAGGCAAAGGTTGGTTAATGCCTGAATTACTTACATTTGTAACATTTCCTGAACCAGAATCAATAGAGAAATTAGAAGATATTGTTGGATATCTTATGTCTGATATTCCTCAGGGCGGTAGCGCAATGGAGGCACTTAGTACCTTAAGAATTCGTCAGTTCTTTGATAAGAATCCGTGGGCGAGGAATCATTTAGATTTACGGAATAAGCTTTCTCTTCATATAGTAGCTAGATGCGGAGCAATAGAAAGAGACGCGTTCTTTTTAAGATGGGCAACTGCTGTTGAACTTTATTATGGCCCACCACATCAATCACCAACATATCAGGGAGGTACTTACGAAGTGCCACAGGGTATTGCAGAAGGATCGATTCCTGCATTTGATGAGCCAACAACAACTATTCAGCAAGAAGTAATAGTTTCATATTTCATAGCCGGGACAACGCTGCCTTTTTTACAGAAAAAAACAAGCCGTAAACGGCTCGTTCAATTCTTTACCTATAACCCGTGGGCAACAAGCTCCAGCCAACTATGCTTGGCAATAGCTAATTCAATAGATGAAAGATTCGGATCTCTTGCAAAAGAAGACTTCATTATAAGGTGGAATGAGGCTGCTGATGATTTCTATGCTTCGGGGTATAGTAACAATGAGGATTATCCTAGTGAAATTACAGAATTTGAGGAAGATCCATTGCCATATCTAGATATTTCTCCGGAAGTTCAGACTGAGTCTGATTGGACAAAAGTGTTCCCACTGTCTCCTCATCGAGATCAGATTCTATCCGCAATTTTGCCAGATAAAATTATTCTGTTTAAAGGCGGGGCGATCCTTGAGTCGGAATTAAATCTGGACACGCCGTGTAGTTATAAGGCAAATGGATACGCTCATTGTCATAACGTAGAATGCAAAATTACCACCATGTTTTGGATTACACCTCATGGCAGCGGTGAGGTGCTTGATGTTCTGAACGGTGAGACAATGTATGTTGATCTACAGGCCCAGGTTAACTGGACTAAGAAACACTCGGGTGCAACAGTAAGCCTTTGTAAGGAAACGCAATCCGGATGGCATTGTGAGTGCGGCACATTGTCTAGCAATGGGCTAATTAAAAAGCTGTCCAACATAGGCCACAAGTGCATAAAGTGTTACTTACAATCTATTCATAAATGTAGTTTGTGTCCAAATCTTATTTCCGTTAATTACAACGGACTTCATCATACTGTCGATGGAGAATACATATATATATGCAAGGAGTGTTCAGTAGATTTGAAACAGTGCTCTTCATGCGGAAAGCACTTCAAGACAAAACCGTTACTTAATGGGTACTGTATGGATTGCGCTCCGTCTGTTATATTAGATTACAATCATAAACCCAACCCAATCTTTTGGGATTATGACAATGTTGACAATGCCTACATGGGCATTGAGGTTGAAGTTGAAATGAAAGAGGGCTTACAGCATTACAGCCCTATTGTAGCTAGCCGCTTTCAGCAAGCAGTCGGACAGTTTGCTTACTTGAAAAAGGACTCCTCGATTAGTAAGGAAGGCTTTGAGATAGTAACGCATCCCGCAACCATAGGTTATTGGCACCATGCTAATGTATTCTGGGACAGTATTAAGAAGTTAACTAAGACCTGTGAAGCGTGGTCTGTTGATAACTGCGGTATGCATGTCCATATAAGCCGCGATGCATTCGATGATAATACTCACATGGCTAAGTTCATGCTGTTTATTAACAGCAACAGGCTACTGTCAGCCTTCGTAGCTGAGAGATATAATGCCAAGCAGGCTCCATTCATGGATATGGATCTTGAGATGGCAAAGACAATAGTTGGATTTGCACATAAGATAAACAGGCACTGTGCCGTTAATGTGCAACCTAACATTCCAACGATTGAAGTAAGAATATTCAAGGGAAATCTTAAAAAGCAGAGAATGTTAAAGAACATTGAGTTCGTGCATTCAGTATTCACATTCACGAAAACCAAAAAACCCCTTGAAGTTGAGCCATACATAGAGCATGTGGATGCAAATAAAACGGAGTATCCAAATCTCTGTGCTTACATATCAAAATACAAGAGGAAGTTATAGGATTTGTGTACTGCATGTGTTTTTCCTAAGGGCACAAACTTTACCGAAGATGAATTTGATAGCTGCTGGATGTCCAATCAGGACGGTGGCGGATTTGTCTACCTAGATGAGGACGAAAAGTTTGTTATCCAAAAAGCCTTGAAGTTAGATGAGTTAAAAGCCCTGTGGAAAGAACACCATGGTAAGCATGGGGAGCATTCCCCGTTTCTGCTTCATTTCAGGGCTGCATCTCAAGGTGATGTTACGCTAGAAAATTGTCATCCGTTTTTGCCTAACCCCAAGACGGCATTCATACACAACGGAACCATCTATAAGGTTCAGTCAACCAAAGAAAGGTCTGATACAAGGGTCTTTGCGGAAGAGTTTCTAAGCAAGCTGCCGCATAATTTCTTGTCAAACAAATCCATTATGGCAATGATGGATGACTTTCTTGGGAAGAACAACAAGATTGCATTCTTGTCTAATGATGGTAAGTTCTCAATTACCAATCTAGTAGATTGGAAGCTGCATAATGGCGTTCATTTCAGCAATGATTTCTTTAAGAACAAGAGAACCAGAAAAGCTGATGATGACCCTACTGGATATAATGGCTACTATGCAGGTGAGT
>ERZ724522.280-NODE-280-length-34894-cov-4.712592_pt1 | contig 34894 bp, 36 predicted proteins | sample MGYA00376055_ERZ724522 | MGnify/ENA primary metagenome ERZ724522 (study PRJEB28724, sample SAMN07190884) | wastewater metagenome | isolation source: effluent of sewage treatment plant in Hong Hong | place: Hong Kong | collected 2016-03-17 ...
TCATCTCCGATTACATCGCCGATGGCTACACGGTGACCTTCTCCTTCACCGCCAACAAGCTTCTCTTCCGCGTCCTGCCGAAGCCTGGTGACCGCAAGCCCTTCGAACGGCTGCTAAATTACTCAGCCAATGTCTTCAACTCCCTTCCCTACACGATCTCTGGAGAGCGTGAGCCTTCGGCTCCTCTTTATGGCGTCGAGCTCGAAGCCAACGGCGAGTACACGGTGACTGACCTCATCCGTGCCCAGAAGGATATGTTCTTCATCTGCAAGGCCGACTCCTCGATCTACGGTGCCTACGCAAACAACTACGAGCTCGTCACCGTTCCAGCCTCGTTGAAGGCACACAAGCGGCTGTGGGCAGAGTTCTTCGAGAAGGTCGACTACGCGAAGTTCGATACATCCAAGGAGACCGGCAACGGGATGCATGTCCACATCTCCCGGGATGCCTTCTCGAAGGACCATCTCAACCGTCTGACTTGGTTCATCACCGATCCGGCGAACTTCGACTTCATCCTCGCTGTCTCGGAGCGTCCTTCTGCGAAGAATCTCCAGGAATGGGCGAGAACACCGGTATATACCAGCCTGAGCCGGTGCTACGCCTCCCGGAATGCCACCCATACCAACCATGGCCTTCGTGGTGCCATCCACTACAAGGGCTCTGCCACGGTGGAGATCCGCATCTTCAAGGGCATCGTGTCCTATGCCACGATTGTGAAGAACCTCGAATTCGTCGACTCGGCCTACGAGTTCACGAGGGTGACCGGTCTTTCGCAAGTCTCCGTCCATAACTACCTCGCCTGGCTCTTCGCCACCCCGAAGAACAAATACGTCATGCTGAAGACCTTCTTCCAGGAGCTGCGTGTCGAGGATCTCATTTATATCAGCCGGCTCAACGCCTACATCTTCGGCCTCTCGAACGACAGCCAGATCGCTGACAAGCTGAACAAGGCACCGTTCAAGGTGACGTCTGCCATGATCACCTACCTCAACAAGAAAAGGAGGAAGCGTACGTTCGTATTGAAAGACGGCAAGGTTACTTGCACGTTCAGGAATGGCGGATTGCTCGCCAAGCTCGACAAGTCTGCACAGCAGAAGCAGACCCGTGGGACTGCCACTTTCACCACCACCTCATTTGCATCTTAAGGATTTTCCCGACCAATGTGTGTCATCATCCATCGTAAGCCGGGAATTACCATCCCGCACGAGAAGCTCGTCTCTGCCTGCAAGGTGAATGCCGATGGCATGGGCCTAATCGCTATCGATCGCGGCAAGCTCGAACTCCGCAAGCATTTCGACGGCAAGGGCAACAGCCCCGAAGTCCTCGAAAAGTTCCTCGAAGATGCGAAGGACCTCCATGTCTACGTCCATCTCCGATTCCGAACGAAGGGAGAAACGAACAAGGACAACGTCCATCCCTTCGGTATCCTGAAGACGAAGAAGCATGGCATCGATCTCCAGTTCATGCACAACGGCACGCTGTCTGACTATGGCAATGCCGGTACCTGCGACTCGAAAGACTTCGTGAAGAAGATGGTGACGCCCCTCGCGGAGAGGTTCATGACCTCCGTCGATCCCTCGCAGCTTCTCCATGACCGGATCTTCGTCGACATCCTGACCCACTACGCAGGCCGGAACTCGGTCTTTCTCCTCTGCGACAATCTCGGCAACCGCCAGATCATTAACTACGACAACGGCAAGGAGTTCGAAGGTTGGTGGGCCTCGAATGAATACTCGTTCAACCGGTACCACCGGGAGCCCGAGCCGAACTACGGCAGCTACTACAGCAAGCGCCGGAGCTACTGGAACAGCGATGGCGACGGCTGGGTCAGGGACGTACCCCAAAAGGACAGCAAGGTCGTCACCCTCCCTCCTGTCCCTGCGGGAAATACTCCTCCTGCTTTCAACGACGAAGTCCCCTTCTCCACCAAAGAAGAAGCCAAAAAGGAGGTCGCCACGAAGCCCCAGGTAAACCCTACTACGGCAAAGAAGCGCCGACTCTTCATTGAGGAAGCGCGTCTGAAGAACCTCTCCGAGGTTTGCCAGCTCTCCTCCGACCAGATCAAGGACATGATCGACGACTACCCGGAGGAAACCTACATGCTCATCCGAGATCTCCTGAAGGAGCTCTGGGATCGGGACGTCGAGGGTGATGACGAAGTTTATGAGGTCGCCTGATGCAGTTCCATAAGTACCTCGAAGACGCACTCTCCTATAACGGCTACACTCCTGACGTCCCCGAGCTTGAGACCCAGGAAGCCTGGCCTGTTTTCACCTACGCCGATCGCCGTGGCAAATCCTCGGCGTACTTCACCCACATTGATTCCGAGTGCAAGTTCCTCGGAATTGGCTGGACAAAATCTGCAATTTATAATATACTTACTATTGAAGATGGTGACAAATCCTACAAGCTAGCCCACCCGGCAGGAGCTGACCGCATTCTCGGTGAGCTCTGGATGGTCCCCACCGAAGACCTCCTCGAACTTGACAGCGACGAGAAGAATCTCCTTGTGACGAAGCGTCTCAAGGTTCCCATCGTGCTGCCGAAGCACGGGGTAATAAATGCCTGGATGTACATTACAGCCAGGGACTACCTCCTCCATTCCAGTCTCAAGATTTCAAAGCATACCGGCTGCACCTACATCGGGACCAGCCGCTTCCTAGAAATTCATTAAAGGATTTCTCCATGAATCGTTGCTCCGTCTGCGACTATTCCCAATCGGCTGACTCTCTCTATTTCGATGGGATAGCCACACACCACCAATCTACAAACAATCGGGTCATCTACTCCCCATCCCTTGGCAAAGACATCTGTCTCCATTGCCTCGATGACTACCACTCCCAGAATACCTTCTGGACCATACTGGACGGAGATGACGATGTACCGATCGCTGAAGATGCCGATGAGACAGACTACCCTGGATGCACCGAAAAGCCGTCTGATTAAGTCCCACCAACCCTGCCCGGACTGCGGTTCGACTGATGCCCTGTCTTACTACGATGACGGGCACAGCTTCTGCTTCTCCTGTAACACCCATAGGCAAGACAAATCATTGACTGAAACGACTTCCTCCGACGACTTCGAGTACTCTTTCCAATACGTTCCTCTCCGTGGGCTGACAGCCGTTACAATGGAGAAGTTCGGCATCCTCACCAAGGTCGATCCTAATGGCACTCCCGTTGCCCAGGGCTACACCTACCCCAACGGGGCAATCAAGATCAGGAACCTCCAGAAGAAGGAGTTCCTCAGCAAAGGGGACATGAGTAATGCCACTCTCTTTGGACGAGATAAGTTCCAGTCAGGAAGTGCTCGGAGCATTACGATCTGTGAAGGTGAGCTTGATGCAGCTTCAGTATTCCAGCTCCTTGGAAGCAAGTATCCGGTGGTGTCTGTCCGATCTGCTAGCTCAGCTCGAAGGGATTGCAGTTCAGAGTTTGACTACCTCAACTCCTTTGAGTCCATCTATCTGTGCTTCGACAGTGACGAACCGGGACAGCGAGCTTGTAGTGAAGTTGCAGGGTTGTTTAACTTCAACAAAGTCTTCCATGTCAAACTAGATAAATACAAAGATGCGAACGATTATCTTGTCCACGGTGCGGAGAAGGAATTCGTCTCTGCATGGTGGAACGCACAGAAGTTCCTACCCGAGGGTATCATCTCCAGCAATACCGAAGTCCTGGAGATCTTCAAAGAAGAGAAGTCCACTGCCGTTGCGACATACCCTTGGACTACGCTCCAGGATCTTACCAAGGGCATTCGCTACGGTGAAGTGGTCCTACTTACAGCTATGGAGGGGGTTGGGAAGACAGAAATCTTCCGTGGTCTGGAGTATCATCTACTCCAAACCACTGAAGCAAATCTCGGCGTCATCCATCTGGAAGAAGGCAAGCGTCGTTTCTACGACGGCGTTGCCGGTTACGAGCTGAAGACTGCAGCCCACCATGATCCCTACCTCACCCCGGAGCAGAAGTTCGATGCCTACCAGAAAGCTGTTAAGCGCGATAACCGACTGCATTTTTATACTCATTTTGGTAGCGATGATCCCGACGCTATTCTTGACAGCATTCGCTTCATGGCTGGCGCTTGCGAGTGCAAGTTCATCTTTCTCGACCACATCACGATGCTCGTCTCTGGTCTACAAGACGGAGATGAGCGGAGGGTACTCGACTATATATCGACGAAACTAGCTCATATGGTTGAGGAACTCGACTTCTGTCTGTTCCTCATCTCGCATATCAACGACGATGGGAAGACCCGAGGCAGCAGGAACATCTCCAAAATCGCTGACCTCCATGTCCAGCTTGTCCGCAACCTCGATAGTGCTGATACTGTCGAGCGTAACACCACCCATCTCTTGGTAAAGAAGAACAGGTTCGCTGCCCAGACTGGTCCTGGTGGCAGCCTGTACTTTGACAAAGAGACCTACCTAATCTCTGAACGTCCTCCTGCAACCGCATCCCTTCCACCTGTGGAGCATTCCCATGGCAATTACGAATCTTTTGCTGAAGACTAAGCCTGAAGAAATCCCTGACTTCTTGCGAGGGAGGTTCTTTGAACTCTACGGAGAAATCCACACCGAAGAAGTTAAATCCTTTGAGTACATGGGTTGGGTTCACATCGGAGAAGACGGTACTATCGAATTCGGAGAGCCTGGAGCATGAGTGAGAACATCCCGATCCCGCCCGCCGTGGTGGAGGCTGCTGCGCTGAAGCTCGCGGAAGGCCGCCTGCCAGAATATTCATGGGCCGACCTCGATGATGAAATGCGCGGAATGTACAGGGAGGACGCCCTTACCGCCCTCCGCGCTGGGCTGGCCGCGTGGCCGGGGATGTCTCACGCGCACAATGAAGAAGGCGAGATCAAGGATTGGGCGATATGGTACGCCCTGCCTTGGCATCGTGCAGAAATATCAAATGGCATCATCCTCCCCTTCACGGAGAACAGCAATGATAAAGCCTGAACAGGTGCCAGAAGAAGTGGTGAAGCGGTTCGCCACATGGCAGTTTCCGAAATGCACTGACACGCTCATGCGCTCAATGCTGGCGGACGCCCTCAATGCGTGGCCGGGGGCGGGCCGACAGGGGCTTTGGTCGCTTGGTGGTCCAGAAGACTGCCTCATCCTCCCCCTCACACGGGAGCAACGAGATGTTTAGCGAGGAGGAAGCCGAAATCCTGCGCACGCTGATGGCCGATCTGCGGGAAGCCTTCAAGCATCACAAGGCGCGGCATGTCGTGCGGGCCGTCAATGACGCCTACATGCGCGCCGCTTTTAACCAGCACCAGATTGAACGGCATAGGGCAATGCGAGCCACACAGGAGCCGCGCACATGAGCGAGCCCTGTCAGTCGTACACTGGGCGGGGGCTGTGCCGAGACGGGTTCCCCGAACGGCCTGCCTGTCGTGATGGCTGCGGGGCGCGGCCTCATTGCCTTGACCCGGATTTCTTCACAAAGCATCTGCACACGGACGAGGGCCGGATGGTACTTGCAAAGGAGCCGCGCATATGAGCGAGAGTGACAAGGAGTTCGTAGAGCGGATGCGCCCACCTCCCGAAGGAGCGCACATCTACGATAGTGTCAGGCTGGACATGGATGACTACGGTCGCCTCCGTGCCCTCGCCCGCCGTGGGGCTGAGAAAGATGCCGAGATTGCCGTGCTGAGGGCTGCAATGCTGAAGGTCACGGACGCCCTCAATCAGGGGCGCATTGTTCCGCGCGCTAGCGTCAGTGGCATGACGATTGATGCCCAGCTTAGGAACAGCGTCTACACTGGCGTTCCCTGCGGCCCCATTGAGGACGCCATAGAGATGCTGGATGAAGCTGGCCTTCGCAAGCCCCTCCCACCCCCGCCAGAAGGAGAGAAGTGATGAGTGACATTATGGAGCGGCTGCGGGAATACGCCAGCGATGACCATGAGCGTGGGTGCCAAGGACGATACTATGATTGCCAATGCGGATACGATGGCAAGCGCGATCCGCTGATGCTGGAAGCCGCCGACCGCATCGCCAAGCTTGAGGCCGCGCTGCGGATGTGGGAGGCCGCCGTGAACGTTGATGTTACGATGGAGGGACCGCGCTACATGGGCGTCAACTCGACGGCTGGAAGAAAGGCTTGGGAACTGACACTCGCCGCTCTCGGAGGTGAGAATGAACGGTAAAAACATCATCCGATTTCCCGGCGTAACTCGCCTCGACATAGACCCCGATCAGGTTTTGCAGGAAGCCATCGGTAAGCTGAAGGGCGTTGTTCTAGCAGGCTTTGACGAGAACGGAGAGCACTATTTCGCATCATCCTACGCCGATGGCGGCGATGCGCTGTGGCTTCTGGAAATGTGCAAGAAGCGGCTTTTGGAGATTGGCAATGGTGAGTGATCTGAGGGAGAGGGTGGCGAGGGTGTTTGTTGAGTTCCAAGGCGAAATTTACGAAGGATTATGGAAGTATTATCTGAATGATGCAGACGCCGTTATTGCCCTTGTGCGAGCCGAGGTGCTGGAGGAGGCGGCGATGGAGTGCGAACGCATGGCGAAGGTCTTTGCGCCGCAACAGGTGATAACTGACCGTTGCGCCGCCGCCATCCGCGCCCTGAAGGAGAAGACTTGAGCCTGCACATTATCGACATCGAGACAGACGGTATCGATAATCCCCAGCACCTTTGGTGCATCGTTTGCAAGGATACAGCCACCGAAGCAGTTTCTACCTTCTCGTTCCCTTCGGGGGTGCCTGGGGATTACCCGGAGGTGGTCGAGGGGTTCCTATCATCATCTAGCTCTGCCTCCGGCTTCATCGGCCACAACATCATTTCCTACGATCTACCTATACTTTCTCGCTTTATCCCGAGGTTCTCTCTTGATCGCTCTGCTGTTATTGACACTCTTGTCGTTGCTCGTCTTCTCAACTACGCGGTAGACGGCGGTAACTCCCTTGAGGCCTGGGGTGAACGTCTTGGCTGCCCCAAGTCCTCCTTCTCGAACTTCTCGCAGTACTCCCAGGAGATGCTGGATTACTGCATCCAGGACGTCCACGTAACAGGGAAACTCTATGCCGCACTCGAACCATATATATCCTCCAGTACCTGGCGAGCAGCCCTTCGTCTCGAGCACGACACAGCCTGGCTCTGCAACGATCTCCACACCGCAGGCTTCCACTTCGACATCGCCAGAGCCCAGGACCTACATCTGGCAATTAGTACTCAGCTCGGGAGCCTGCGATCAGCTCTTAGTCACTCTTTCCGACCGAGAGTTGTCGACCTGGGTCGAGTTGATCCTAAGCTCACGAAATCAGGAACGCTTAATCGATCCCAGTTCCGATTCCTTGGAAGTTCTGGCGATCTCTCACACTTCAATGGGGGTCCCTTTTCCCGTATTGGATTCGAACCTTTTAACCCAGGCTCGCCAAAACAGTGTGTCGAGCGCCTCTGGGAGTTCGGATGGAGACCTACGGATCGCACTAAGGGACACATCGCAGCAGAGCGAGCCCTCGCAGACCTTAGTCGACGACATTCAGGACTGGATCGTCGAGGAGGACGACTACGACATGCAACCGGTACCCCTGGACATCCCGAGGATAATCCAGAGTACCAGGCAGCAGCGGAACGCCTCAAGCACTTCGCCGTATACGGCTGGAAACTTTCAGAAGCGAACCTTGCTACATTACCCAGCACGAAACCCCTCGAAGAATGGATAACTAATTGTCGCATAAGTCTATCGAAGCTAGACGCGAATACCAACGCAACTATTACCTCCGAAATTCAGAAAAGAAGCGAGCAGAAGCTAGACACCACTATACAGCTAACCGAGATTATTATTGGGACAAACGCCTTAAACGCAATTACGGCATTGGTCGAGACGACTATCTCCGACTTTACGATGAACAAGGAGGAAAGTGCAAAATTTGTGGAGAGCACAAAGAACTTGTGGTCGATCACTGTCACACCACAGGGATTATACGTGGACTGCTCTGCAAGCTTTGCAACGGGTACCTGGGATGGTTTGAGAGACACAAAAATTCTGCAGAACGCTATCTCCAGAAGTGACGCAGCCCACAAGCTCGTCGAATGGCTGATGCTGGACTCACGACGATCGACACTGGAGGAATGGTTTGAAGCTTACAACCCTGCTACCCAACGGATTCATGGAAGGTTCAACCACATCGGAGCCTGGACGGGGCGGATGTCTCACAACTCTCCGAACATGGCTAACATCCCTGGCCATGGCTCGGCCTACGGGGACGAGTTCCGGGCCTTGTGGCAGGCCACCCCGGGGAAGTTCCTCGTAGGTGCCGATGCCGACGGCATCCAGCTCCGTATCCTTGCTCACTACATGAACGACAAGGACTTCATTGAAGCTCTCACGAAGGGAAACAAGGATGACGGAACAGACGCCCATACACTCAACCGAGTGGCTCTTGGAGATGCGTGTCGCAGTCGAGACGTTGCGAAAACTTTTATCTACGCCTTCCTGCTCGGCGCAGGAGTTGGAAAAATTGCTCAGATCCTTGATTGTGACCTCGAAACAGCCAGGGAGGCTATCGACAATTTCCTTGGCTATTACCCAGGTCTGCGAGCACTTAAAGATCACCGAATCCCTGCTGATGCAGAGCGGGGATATTTTATCGGACTTGATGGCCGACTAATCGTCTGTGACTCCGAACATCTCATGCTAGCCGGCTATCTCCAGAACGGAGAAGCAGTCGTCATGAAGAAAGCAAACCTTATCTGGAGGGATAAGCTACGTAGGGAGGGAATACAGTTCCAGCAAGTCAACTTCGTCCATGATGAATGGCAAGTTGAGGTAGAATCCTTGACTGATGCAACTTTGTGTGGTACACTGTTAGTATCATCCATTGAAGAAGCTGGTAAACAGCTCAATTTGAATTGTCCCCTCGCCGGTAATTTCAAAATCGGTACGAACTGGCTGGAGACACACTGAAAGACAATTTCCAGTATGCCTAACTTTTATTCTGTTTCTTTCTCCTTTACTGAACCCGTCGAAGCGACCGCTACTGTCGGTGCTGACTCTCCCGACCATGCTGTCCAGCAGCTGCGTGACTACTACGCCCATGTCCGGGATCTCGCCATCCATGAAGTGACCCTTCTGGAGATGCCCGAGGAGGAGGCTCCGATTCCTCCCCGTGGCACGCCTAACCTACGGCTCGTGAACTAATCCTCTCTCCGTAGTTTTATTTCAGACCACAAACTATTTAAGGATACGCATTATGGCATCAAGCTACCACTATCTCTCTGGTACTGCTAAGTGGGCAAAGCTCTTCAAGCCCGACGACAAGTACAAGAACTGGCAGATCCAGGTCTACCTCGATGACGCTTCCATGAAGGTCTTTGATGACTCCGGCATGACGATGCAGAAGAAGACGGATGAAGACGGTATCTTCGTCACCTTCCGTCGCCCTGAAGCGAAGGTCATCAAGGACGAGCTCGTGAAGTTCAGTCCTCCCGAGGTCATCGATGGCAATGGCAACAAGCTCGAACAGCTCGTTGGCAATGGCTCGGAGGTGACTGTCAAGGTCATCGTCTACGACACGATGAAGGGCAAAGGACACCGCCTGGAAGCCGTCAAGGTCAACAAGCTCGTCCCCTACGAGAAGAAGGAAACGGCTCCCGCTGAAGCTGTAGCCGCTGCTGCAGCCGGTAGCAGCAAGTCTGCTGTCGCCAAGGTCGTCCCCTTCTAATCCGCCCTAGCTGGTCTTTAGCCGATCTTCTCCCAGCTAGGTAAGGGAGCGAAAGGTCATAGGTCTTAGCCCCTTACGCCCTGAGCATGGCGTTAAACTGCTCACCCTTCCACAAGGATACAGAATTGACGAAGACACTGGATACTCTGGTGCAGGACATCTACGCCCTGTTCACCGAACCCCATGAGTTTGCAGAAGGTAATGTCGAAGCCTTCGGCAAGCGCCTTGCACAGCATATCTCGAACCGAGTCACAGAGGAGAAGTCCGGTGGCACACTCCGCATGTCCAACATCGGGACTAAGTGCGATCGAAAGCTTTGGTACACCGTCAACAAACCCGAAGCTGCAGAGCCCCTTCCTCCCGAAGTTCGGTTCAAGTTCCTCTACGGAGACATCCTGGAAGAGCTCGTTCTGTTTCTTGCAAAGGAAGCAGGGCACTCGGTGGAAGGTGCTCAGGATACCCTTGAGATTGCCGGTATCAAAGGGCACCGTGATGCCATCGTTGATGGGGTCCAGGTAGATGTTAAGTCGGCTTCTTCGTGGTCTTTCAAGAAATTCGAAGACCACCTCACCTCGGACAACGACGCCTTCGGTTACCTTAATCAGCTGGGGGCTTACCTCTTCGCATCCCAGGATGATCCACGGGTCACCCGTAAGGATATCGCCGCATTCATCGCTGTCGATAAGCAGCTTGGTCACATCTGCGTTGACGTCCAGCCGAACACCTACACCGACTACACGAAACTAGTCTCGAAGAAGAAAGACCTCGTCGCACAGCAGACGGTACCCCCGAGGGCATTCACCGACGAGCCAGACGGCAAATCAGGCAACCGCAAGCTTTGCACCGAATGTAGCTACTGCAGCTTCAAGAAGACCTGTTGGCCCGAGCTTCAAACTTATTTGTACTCAACCGGTCCTCGGTTTCTCACGGTAGTCACGAGGGAACCGAATGTCGGGAAAGCCTCGTAGAAGGAAAGAACTGAATGACAGCCCTGCAAGATGGAAACGCATTGAGCAAGTCTACGGTCTATCAAAGTCTGGATATCTTCGCATACTCGAGGACCAAGGAGGACGTTGTTTCATCTGTCAACGAGATCCTTATGAAATTCGTCCCCGAAGGCACCTCGCTGTCGATCACGATCACAAAACCGGCAGGATCAGAGGCGCTCTTTGCTACTCATGTAATCACCGGCTCCTTGGTTACATGATCAAGGACGATGTCCCAAAGGTTAAACGTCTCCTCCAATACCTAACCCGGAAGACCAACTACGGAAGTATCCCAGCTTGACCAGCCATCTCGTCATCCCGGATTCCCACGCCCACTACCAACATCACAACAAGCGAGCGGAGTGGCTTGGACATCTTATTAACGATCTTAAGCCTGATGTTGTGGTTCATATTGGTGACTCTGCCGATATGCCCTCTCTATCTGGCTATGATAAAGGCAAGAAGTCCTTCCAAGGAAGAACCTATCGAGCTGACATCGATGCTCACCTCGACTTCCAGGACCGGTGCTGGAGCATCGTTCGCGGAGCGAAGAAACGACTTCCCCGCCGCGTTTTCTGCGTCGGAAATCACGAAGAACGAATTAATAAAGCTATCAATCTCCAGCCTGAGCTCGAAGGAGCAATCGGAATGCGAGACCTAGAACTGGAGTACTTCTATGACGAAGTGGTTCCCTACAATGGCAGCATTCCGGGTAGCATCGAAATCGACGGCATCCATTATGCTCATTTCCACGTCTCTGGTCTTATGGGCCGTCCTGTTGGCGGTGAGCACCCCGCTTACAGTCTTGTGTCTAAGCGGTTTAGCAGCTGCACTGCTGGGCACAGCCATCTCGCTGATCTCTGTATACGCACGAGCACTTCAGGTCGAAAGGTCATGGGCTGCCTGGCGGGAGTATTCCAGGATTACGACTCCGATTGGGCAGGAGAAGTCAACCGACTTTGGTGGCGAGGCGTAGTTCATAAGACCAACGTCGAGAAGGGCCAGTATGATGCCTCTTTTATTTCCCTGGACACGATAAAGAAAGAATACAGCAATGCTTGAACTTATAGCTCAAGAGATCGCTGCCAGGATCTTTTGGAAAGCCCTACTAATTGGATTTTTCTTAGGTTCTGGTTTCATAGCTCTAGCTTTTGGAGTAGGTAAACTGATCTATGGAACGTAAGGAACTCTATCTCCGAGAACGTATCCAACGACTGCTGCAGACCTACAGCTTCGAAGACATTCTCGAATTTAACGAAGCGACTGAAGAAGACATTTTGATCTTCCTGTATTTTGAGTACGGCCTAGTTTTTCCAGAGGAACCAGTTTGAAATGGCGAAGAGGCAACGGGACTACAAGAAAGAATACAAAGACTACCAAGGCACGCCGGAGCAGAAGAAAAGGCGGGCTGAAAGGAATAAGGACCGCAGGGCTGCAGAGCGACGTCTTGGCAAAGCTGCTCTCCGTGGAAAGGAAGTTGACCACATTAACGCACCACGAACGGGAAGCCTTGCTGGCTCGGCTACCCACGTTATTTCGAAGAAAGCAAACCGCAAGAAGCAGCCGAAGAGGTCTTAATTAATTGACTGGCCCCACTCTCCCTATTTCCATCGAACTTGACGAAATGAAGTACCGGCAAACCGGAGAGTCCTTCCGGGATAAGTGCTCCCGCATTGCCGATGCACTGAAGGATGACGATGCTCACTACGCTGCTTTCCGCAATGCTCTTCTCGATATGCGTTTTCTTCCTGCTGGGCGTGTCCAGGCTGCCATGGGAGCGGCTCGTCAGGTCACACCCTACAACTGCTTCGTCTCCCCCACTATCCCTGACACAATGGCCGGGATCATGGCCACCGCAGGAATTGCTGCGGAAACAATGCGGCTGGGAGGAGGTATCGGCTATGACTTCTCCACTATCCGCCCTCGTGGTGATCTCATCTCCAAGACTGGCAGCCCTGCTTCTGGACCGGTCTCATTCATGCGGATCTTCGACGCCGTCTGTAGTACAGTTGCGTCGGCTGGGCATCGGCGTGGAGCGCAGATGGGGGTGCTGCGGGTTGACCACCCTGACATTGAAGAGTTCATCCGAGCAAAGCAGAACACCAACAGCCTGACGAACTTCAACGTCTCGATTGCTGTCACTGATGCCTTCATGGAGGCAGTCCGGGAAAACAGTGGCTTCGATCTCGTCTGGGGTGGGAAGAAGTACCGTACGATCAATTCTCGTAACCTTTGGACCGAGATCATGCGGTCTACCTGGGACTGGGCTGAGCCTGGTGTTCTGTTCATCGATCGCATTAACGAGATGAACAATCTTTGGTACTGCGAAACCATTGCAGCTACAAATCCCTGTGCAGAGCAGCCTCTTCCTCCCAACGGTGCCTGTCTCCTCGGCAGCTTCAATCTGACGAAGTACATCTCTACTGAAGAGATTGGCTACTCCGAAGGCAAGCCTGAACTGCTCCGTGTCTTTAACTGGGACCAGTTCTTCGCAGACATCCCTGTCGTCGTACGGGCTATGGACAACATCGTAGACCGTGCTCTCTACCCCCTGGAGGCGCAGTATCAGGAAGCTATCTCAAAGCGTCGGATGGGCCTTGGTGTTACTGGGGTTGCTAATGCTCTCGAAGCTCTCGGTCTGCCCTATGGCAGCGAAGGCTTCCTGGACCTCCTGGATGAGATCCTGTCCGAGTTCACCAACGCAGTTTATCGAGCCTCAGCCACCCTCGCAGCAGAGAAGGGTCCATTTCCCCTTTATGACAAGACGGCATTTCTAGCGAGCAAGTTCGTGGAGGTCCTCGATGAGTCTACTCGGCAGGCTATCGAAAAGTACGGAATCCGAAATAGCCACCTTACTTCTATCGCTCCAACTGGAACTATTTCCCTTGTCGCAGACAATATCAGTTCAGGGATTGAGCCCGTCTTTAGTTACGGGTTTGATCGAACAATCCAGACTTATGAAGGCCCACGGGTGGAACGCGTGGACGACTATGGTGTACGGGTCTTCGGAGTACGTGGAAAGACAGCAGATGAGTGCAGCGTAGATGACCACCTCGCCGTACTTCTTGTGGCATCAAAGTGGATGGATTCTGCTGTATCCAAAACCTGCAACGTCGGAGACGGAGTATCTTTCGACGAGTTCAAATCAGTCTACTGGAAAGCTTGGGAAGGAGGAGCCAAGGGCGCAACCACTTTCAGGGCAGCCGGTAAACGCGCAGGAATTCTAGTTGCAGCACCCGAAGAAGGAGAAGGAGCTGCTTGTTTTATAGATCCTGAAACAGGAAAGCGCACCTGCGAATAAAGAAGTGTGCCGCGTGTAATGAAGAAAAACCACAAGAACAGTTCTACACGCGACCAGGCAAACGGGAGGGAGTTATCTACCTCTCCCGTTTTTGCCGCCCTTGTGAGGTAAGTCGTGCTGGTATCCGACAAGGCCGTAAAGAACGCCGGAGACGGTACTGGATTAACAAATACAAACAAGCTCAGGGTTGCTCAAAATGTGGGTTTACAAACCCTGTTGCTCTAGATTTCCACCATCATAACAATAATAAAGAGGTAGGTGTTCATACGCTTTATACGTCCCGCATAAAACGACTCACAAACGAGATTCGTAAATGCATTATTCTATGCGCTAATTGCCACCGAATTGAACATTTTGAGGGTACTATTGATTAAGCAATTTATTCTGTCTGCCGCCCTTCTCATCGGGGCGACCATCCCGAGCTTTGCCTGGGACATCGACAAGATGAACACCCAGATCGAGGAGACGAACGTCATCGTCTCAGAGATCTGCTCCGGCACGATCATCGACCAGAAGAAGCGACTCGTGCTGACTGCCCACCACTGCATTACCGACAACCTCCGGGAGGTCGAGAAGAAGGAAGTCAACCAGCAGACCGGCGAGATCGAACGCAAGAAGGTCGTCGAGAAGCAGCCGATGTTCATCGAGACCTGGGGCCGTGGGGAGGACTTCGATGTCATCACCCAGGTCCGCTACTCTGCCCGTATCGTCGGCTGGGATGAATCCTCTGATGTCGCCATCCTGGAGGTCATCGACAAGTCCTGGAAGCCGAAGATGGAAGCTCCCCTCGCCCCGGACAGCTACGAGTACAAGCGTGGCAAGACCATCTTCGCTGTCGGTAACCCGGGTATCCTCTTCGACAACACCGTAACGACTGGCATCATTTCGGCCCCTGCACGGGCTCTGGAGCTCGGGAGCGGCTTCAAGGTCCCTTTCTTCCAGCACAGTGCTTCGATTATCGGTGGGAGCTCTGGCGGGGCTATCTACAACGACAGTGGCGAGTTGATTGGTACTGTGTCGGCAGGCGTGCGTGGCAGCGATATTGGTCTCGCAGTCCCGATCTCGAAGACGAAGGAGCTCCTGAAGCGACTTGGTTACTGACAGAATAAATCGGGGGGAGTGGGTAGCTCCCCCCGCCTACAACCAAGACTTTGTCGATACGCTGAAGCTCGAAATCGAGCACTATAAAAAGCTTTATCGCAAGGAACTGCAGACCAACCAGCTCCTACGGAGGCAACTCTCGAATGACTGACGAGTACTACAACGAAGAAGACATCGGCATGAGCCTGGACGAGTACCAAGACCTTGCTGTCGAGTCTGCTATCTACGATCCGAAGTTTTCCATTGTCTACCCTGCACTGAAACTTGCCGGTGAAGCCGGAGAAGTTGCAGAGAAGATTGGCAAGCGACTCCGGGATGCAGACGGAGACCTCACCGATCCGAAGTTCCTTGACGCTGTCGCTCTGGAACTCGGGGATGTCCTGTGGTATGTAGCCGCCTTTGCCAGGGACATCGGCTGGAGCCTTGAGGACATTGCCGACCGCAATCTCTCGAAGCTTGCATCCCGTGCCGAACGTGGTGTCCTTGGCGGGAGTGGAGATAACCGCTAATGGAGTAGCCCTATGGCTGGGTTAGTCGTCTTCATACTACTATTCATCATCGTCTATATGTACATTACGAGATAAGAAAAACCCCGGGGTTTCTCCCGGGGTTTTCTTTTTCTAGTCTCTCAGTTCCGTTAGCTTCCCTAGCAGCTCGGTTCGACTTATCCTGGATTTATTCACGCCATCGGATGCATGGACTGACTGTCCGTTCTCCCCAGGGAGACTAGCCCAAATCACGGCTAGCTTGTTCGCGAACTGCTTCGTAGAGAGCTTCCCTGACTTCCAGTCCGAGTAACCAGCATCCTCCATCAAGGCCATCCCGATCTTGTCCTGGGTGGTCTGGTCCATCAGCTGGTCAGGGGCTACGACTCCCTTGTCAACGAGACCCTTCAGCGTCTTCTTGATGACCTGGATGGCACCGAAGGCAGAGCTCCCGGCATTCTCAGTCCTGGCAAGGACATCGCCTACCGTCATGGAAGAGGCATCCACCTTCCCACCACCGTAGACGGTGTTGTAGTCAGCATCCTCAGCTCCGTGGATCATGGCAAGGATCGAGTCAGCCGTGCTGTCTCCGGTATTCGGGACTGTTCCCGTAGCCGATACGACACTCCCCTCGGAATTCAGGAAGGATGTATCGCCAGTCGGGATGACACCGAAGTTCTCACCCTGCTTCTCCTGCTGGAGCCTCTGGTTTACCGTACCATCGGTGTTCTCGGTGAAGTGCCTGCCGATCGCTTTCAGTGCAGCCGTCTGCCAGTAGTCCTCCTTTTGGTAGGATGCCTGGACATCCCCGAAGTAGGATTGGAGCTCCTTAGATAGATCTTCAGGGCTGATCCCGGGCTTGTCTGCTTTGATCGCCTGGACAAGACCCTTCGTCACCATGTTCATCTTCTGGACGCTGTCGATGCCGTTCCTGATCGCATCGAGGTCTTCCAAGGGCACATCAGTCGGGATATTCGTCCATGCCCCGTAAGACTTCCCAGATCGGACGTTAGATAGATACTTCGCAAGCTTCTGGGGGTCCTTCACGAGGGAGGACATCTTCGCTTCGAACTGCATCGTGTTGCCGTTGAACGAGATGTCCATGTACTTCGTGGACTTATTCGTAGCATTCACCTGCTCGACGTTACCGGCAAGGAGAGCCACACCAGACCGCTTCAGCCAGTCGGTGTACTCCTTCCCCATGCCAAGGTCCGAAGCAGCTTTCGCAACCTCTGCAGACTGCATACGGAGGTAGAACTTCTCCCGGGAGGACAGGCCGGAGCTATCAGGCGTATCCTTCAGCGTCCGAATGAAAACATTATTTTTGTCCCCGAAGATAGCCGAAAGGCTTTTCTGTCGGGCTTCCTTCGGTGCCTCTGCATTCGTCGCTACGGAGATCTGTGTCTCGACATTCTGACGGGCTGCCTTGTTCACGACAGGCCCAAGGCTCGGATCAGCCCCTTCGAGGACCTTCTGGGTAGCCGTCCCGATGTCCCCGGTCTTGAAGGTCGTACCGGCAAGGATGTTGTCCATGGCCTTCTGGATGGCATCGTTCTTCTGCATCGAGCCAGCCATGACGGTCTCGTAGACCCCAGGCCCCAGGAGCTCCTGCATGCCCTTAATCCCATCGTAGGCGTCTTCCCCGATGGTATCCTTCAGCTTCTGCATCCGCTGGTCACGCTCGGCCTCTGCCATCGTCGCATTCCATTCGACGTAGCCGGTCTTGCCCTGGGCGAGATCGTCAAGGCCCTTCACCATCTCATCGATCTTGGCCTTCTGGGTATTGAACAGTTCAGGGTTATTCGCGAAGTAGTCCTGGAGGGACTTGCCGTTGTCTCCCTGTTTCGTCACCAGCTCATTCCAGTCGGAGATGAGCTGCTGCTTCTTCTGGGCAACGATCTGGCTGATCTGGGTCAGTTCCTCGGGGGAGAAGCCACCCTCAGCCATCTTTTTAATCGTGTCCTGGAGGACGTTGTAGTCACCCCCGGCAGCATTCGTAGCCCCGATCCAGAACTTCCTCTGGAGGTTGGTGACACCCTGGGACAGCACCGGGGCAGCTTCGAGGGCTCCTGCCTTAGAGTTAGCCTCTAGGTTCTTGACATTCTGCTCGAAGCGGGATTGGTCGCCCTTCTTGATGAGGGCATCGGTCTTCGCACGGGCCTTCTGGTCATCGGTGAGATTGCCCCAGGCCTGGAGGACCTCCGGCTCGATGTACTCTGCATTGTTCTGAAGGAAGGTTGCATCCTTAGATTCTGCAGCGTTCTTAGCCGTAATGAGGTCGTTGTAGTTCTGCTGCATCTCGCTGTAGAGGGCATTCGCAGGGGTTCTCCCCATCACCCTGGAGACCTGCTGGTCGATCGCATCCGCATAGTTCGGATACTTACTTTTCATCTCCTTCGCCCAGCTATCCATCTTCGTGTAGAAGAAGCTGTCCGAGTAATTCCCCTTCTCGAAGGCCTTCTTCCACAGCTCGGGCTTGCTCATGCCCCTCGCGACATCGACAGGCAGTCCTGCAGCAGCAGCGAAGCCTTCGAGGTGACCTTCTTCTCCAGCAGCATCAGCGGATTTGTAGAGCTCGTTCGTCGTCTTCTGGACGTTGTACTCCCCGGCAGCCTTTGCAGTAGATTGGGCTACTGAAGCGAAGATGTCCCCGAACCCAGAGCCATCGATGAGCCTGCCGGGGGCATCAACCCAGTTCGGAATGTTCGACTGGGGAAGGAATGGATTGAATTCGGCCATTATCTATTGAGAACCTTCTTTTCGTATTGCTTATCGACGGATTCTTTAAGTGAGCCGGCTGGGCGGACAGAATCCTTTACCCACTTCTTGAACTCGTTCGGGTCGATGCCGATGGCAAGTCCCCTCGCTTTCCTGATACGAGCCTCCCGCTCAGGAGAGCCCGAGGGAAGCTGCATCGCAGCACGGATCTGCTTGATGTACTCTTTCTTCAGTTCATCATTCGCAGCTTTGAGATCCTTCATGCTGTCCATCTTCAGCATCGTGTCCTTCACCCACTGCTCGTCAAGACCAGTCGAAAAAGAGACGAAGGCAGAGGCTACGGACTTGTCGCCAAGCTCAAGGCCATCCCGAGTGTAGGCTTTATGGGTCTGGAGAGCCCACAGCAGCTTCGTCATATTCGAGATGGTAGACACCGTCGAGAACATCCCGGCGAAGTCATTCAGCGTGAGGTTGGGAGCGTTCGTAGCCGACTCAAGGACATCCCAGGAGTCAGGCAGCATGTGTTTCGCGAAGTCCCGGAAGATCGAGCCCGAGGCACCGAAGGTCAGGTCGACAACAGCGTCAACCATGCCGTCCTTAGCCTCGACGAGGTTCTTCAGCACCGGAAGGCCACCAGGACCGTAGCGGTCACCGATGTTGAACAGCAGACCGTTCTGGCCATTCTCGTCCGAGGTAGCCCAGCGGATGACCTCGGCAGGGATGCCATTCATGGCGACAGAAGCCAGCCCAGAATTGATGTCGATACCGTGGTCCTGGGCATACTGCCGGATGTCGTCAGTACTAGCCCCAGGGATCTGCATGAACGTCCCAGCCCCGATGGAAACAGGGATGCCGTACATCGCAGCCATCGAAAGACCAAGGCGAAGCTTCTCAGCCTTAGATAACTGCTTGCCGAGGAGCTGCTCGGTAATCCTTGCCTGGTAGCCCCAGAACTGGGTCATCGGACCCGTCAGCCCATGCTGCCACAGGGCATTGCTGCCACGGGTCATGTTGCCGGAGAGGATTTCCTGCCTGCGGAGGATCTTGTTGATGTCTTCATTGTTGAGGACCTTCGTCGGATTGGCATCCCGGAATTCCTTGTAAGCGACAGCCCAGGCATTCGCACGGACATTCCGCTCAGCCTCCCGGAAGAAGACGAGTCCCTTGTCGAGGGCCATGCCAAGCTTCGATTTATACACCGAAGGATTGGTCATGACGTCGAGGGTACCGACTTCCCCTTCGACGAGATGGAGGGAGAGGTCCCGGAAGGTCTTCTCCATCTCCAGCCATTCCCCGGGCTTCCACCCGAGCTTCTCGGACTTCTTGGCGAGGTATCCGAGGATCTCCGGGGTACGGTTCACCCGGGCAGCATGCATCAGCATGACACCGGACAAGGCGGAACCAACCCGGGCAGGATTGCCGGTAATGGCGAAGGTATTCACCATCGTAGCCGACTGCAGGAAGAGCTGGATCGGATTGAAGAAGCCCATCTTCGCATGGAAGGCGAAGGACCTCATAAACGATAGTGGATTCTTCACATTCGGCAGGAGGTGGTCGTCCACCCAGTCAGCAGCTGCTCCTCCCTTCTTGTCGAATACGGAATCCATCAGCTTGTTCCGCATCCAGTCCAGGGTGGAGCCAAGGGCATCCTTCTGGCCAAGGAAGGCAATGATCTGCCTCCGCTGGGCATCGAGGGTCCGTACTCTTGCTACGTCAGCGTACTGCCTGTTCCACTGCGGGTTGTTCAAGGCCTCCCAGGGGTTCTTCCGCAGCTCCTCGATCGGAGTCTGGAGGACGTCAGCAGCCTCCTCGACCCAGTTCGTCATGGCTTGGATTTTGAGGTTATCCGTCGCCATGCTCCGGGAGACTTCAGCCCAGGCCTGCTCAAGGGTCTCCATCGGGGAGACCATCCTTGCCTTATCAAATTTCCACAGCGGACCATTGTCGCCCTGGATAATCTTCTGGAGGGAGAAATCCTTCTCACCCGTGAACTTCTTGTCGAGGACACGGTAGAGGTTGGTGTCGTCGTCGATCGTATCCCGGACACCTTCAAAGTGGCTGCGGAGCTCTGCAGCGTGGGTCTTCGCAGCATCATTCGTACCCTGGCCATCCGCCACCCAGGTAATCGGGGTAGATTTATCGAGAGCTGCCTCTTCGATGACATTCCCCTTATTACCGAGCTTCGGCATGAAGAGGTTCTCGAACTGGCCTACGGTCCAGGGAAGGTTGTTCTTCAGATGCTCCTTCAAGCCCTGCATGTCGCCTGCAACTAGGAGCTGCCTGCCCTTCTCCATCGCTGCAGCGTGCTTTGCAGCCTCAGCCGAAGAGGACGCCCCAAGGATGCTACGGTCACCGAGGTAGAGCTTCTGGCCGTTGCTCGTGACTTCATACCTCGGCTGCTTCACGAAGAAGCCTTCCTTGTAGCGGATGTGGCCACCGGCAGTCGCAGGTAGCTGGTCGGGGGTCAGGGGGTGCCTCTCGACGTCCTTTGCCACGACGTACTGGATGTAATTATCATTCACCATCCGAAGCGGACGCTGGTCAGGATTCGCGAGCTGCATGATCCTGTAACCCTTCTCGCGAAGGGCCTTGATCCCCTCCAGGCCTGACTTCCCCGTATTGACGAGGTTGGCCTGGGCAGTCTCGGGATCGAGGATGAGGACGTCAGCGATCTTCCCGGCAGGGATCTCATCGACGAACTTTGCCTCGATCCCCTTCTCCATCTGGACCCAGTTCACCATCCCGGGGTTACGCCAGTCCTCAATCGGGATGAACAACCTGGCATTCTCGATGCCAAGGCGGGACTTCTGGGAGTAGAGCCGGTAGTTCCTGTAGAGGAGATCGAAGTCGTACATCTGCCGCATCGTGAAGTAGGCAGAAATTACATTCTCGGAAGGGAACTCCCCGAAAGCTCGCTTATAGGTCCGCTCAAGGTCAGCAGCAGACTCAAACCACTCACCACGGACTTTCTTCTCCTGCCTGGAGACAGGGTCGTAGACAGTCTTCTCGACGTCCCTCTTCGCCTCCATCAAGGCTTCTAAGTTGTTGAACTCCTTCTTCGACAGGGTACCGATGTCCTTCGCAGCCACCATGAAGGCATCGTGGAGAGCCTTTGCATGGTGGGCAGAGGCAGCAAGGTTAGCCTGGAGGAAGTCCGAAGAGACTCCTGCACTGCCACGGAGGTAACCCATAAACGTATTCACCCAGGAAACAGGCGTCTTCGTCTCTGTCTGGATGGCGTGCTTAAGTATGTTCGGATCGGTCTCGTCAATGACCTTCGCCACCCTGAGCATGTAGCTCGTCGGCGTACGGAGCTCGACGGAGTAGGTCCCCGGGGCAAGCTTGTAGAAGTCCCTCGCGAAGGTATTTGCTTTAGCTACGGAATCGAAGAACTGACCATCGGGTGTACCCATCCGGTAGACGATTTGGTTCGTCCTGCCGAGACCGGTATCGAACTCCCGGAGGTAGTCAATGGAGATGTCCTTAATCGCAGAGGACGGAGTCCCAATGAATTTGTCCATCTGCTCCCGCATCGCAGGCTTGGCAGCCTCGAAGACCTGCTCGGACCAGCGCAGGGCACCCTTGCTCGCGTTATCCCAGACCTTGCCGAGGGACTCGTTGACAGCTGCCTGCCTTGCAATGACGTTCTTCCAGCGTTCCTTTTCCTTAAGGACAAGCTTGTACAGCCCGGAGTGCTTCGCAGTCCCGGTTACGGCAGCAGTCGGATCAACGAGGGAGGGAAGCCTGCGGGCTAGGGTCTCGGCACTATCGACAGCATCCTTGCCGAAGACTTCATTAGCAGCCATGTCCAAAGCAGCCCGGTCATTGTCACCATGGGCTACGAACTGGTTGGCAAGGTCAGTCTCGTTGGAAGCAAGGGCAGCCTTTTCGATGTTGTCAGCGTAGACACGGACGATGTTCTCATCCGTCGCAGGGATCTGGACTGAAGCCTCCCCACCCGTCCTGGGGTTGGGGATGTCCACCACGATGTGGGGTTCGTCCCCCAGAAAGAAGTAGTACTTAGACTCAAGAGACTTCTTGTAGATTGAAAGAGCCTTGCGGGCAGTCTCTGGGTTAGAATATTTGAGGTCGCCATTCTTGAGGATGTCTTCGTCGGAACCCTTTAAAAGGCGGTCTACCCTTTCGAGTTCTGACTTCAGATAGTTCATCCCTTCGACTATCGGCATACCATTAACCTTGTCGATATTCGCGTGAAGCGAGTCACCACCAGCAACTGCTGCATTGGTTGTCGGAGGGTTGAGCTTCGGGGCTTTGTCGATAACCCTCTTCAGCCGCTGCAGCTCTTTATCAACAGCAGCCTTTTGAGCCCGGAGCTCCTTTAGCTTCTTGACGAGCTTAGCGGCATTGAGGTCAGGGAAGTGCCTGCTCGGGGAAGCAATCTGGTTGGCAAGTTCGGTCTGCTTCTTCCTGGCAGCCTGGTATTCCTTCTGGACCTTCTGGATCTCGACAGAGTACTGCGGAGCTTCCTTTGGAGCACGGCTGCTCCCACGGGCCGAGGGGTCTACCCACTCACCCTTTGGACCAGCCTTCTTCGGGAGGTTGCTCTTCGAGAACGGCTTTCCATCGGAAACGATTTCCTCGATCTTCGGAGGAGCAGGGACGACTGCAGGATCAGGGCCTGCTACCTTCCCAGTAAAGAACTCGGGGTAAGCTTTCTTAGCTGCATCACCCTTTCCCATCTTGACAAGGGTATTCGCATTCACCTGCTCTTCGAGGGCAACGATTTTGCCGTGACTCGTAAGCGTCTTCCACGGGGTATGTGCATCAGCATCGATATGCGTAATCTCATGCTCGATGACGAACCTGCGGAATTCTTCCTCTGATTTGAACGTATCTGCCGGAAGAGCCCGGAAGCCAGTTCCATTGCTACCCTGCGTCCACCATTTATCTTTGTAAGCCCGGGAGATCTTTTCCTTGTTGATGTAGATCGAATGGGAACCATCCTTCTCGGTGGTCATCGAGATGAAGCCGAGGGGATTGTTCCCGTTCGCCCGCTGCCTTATCATGGCTTCATCATCAAGCTCGGTGATCTTGTACTTATTGCCAGAGAAGGAGGTTATGACTTCCCCAGTCTTCTGATCTTCGATCTGTCTGGCGATGAGGGCAGCATCGTATTCCTGCTGCAGCCCAGGACGCTGGGGGAGTACCCTGCCATCGATCGTATAACTGTCCTGGATCTCCTTTGCGAGTTCCTCAAGCGTCTTCGGACTGCCAGCAGCCTTTTCGGCTACGGCAGCTACAGCGACTTCTTCCTTCGTGGGCCTAGGAGGAGCAGCAGGCTTGAGCTCGTCTACCGGGAGGTAGCTCTTCCCTTCACCGGCATCGACCGGCTGGTACATCCTGCCGTCATTCCCCGGCTGGGGAGGCTCATCCAGGATGGTAACAGGGACGTCATGCTCAGCATTCGACCAGATAGCAGGGCCAGGCTTAGGGGCCTGCTTGGCTTCATAGGCAGCTTGTTTGTTAGCCGTATCCTGCCAGTCCGAAGTGGTGGACTGGTTGGCAAGGGTTTCATCGATGATCTTCTGCTGGGCAGCATCCCGGGCAGGCCTGGGAGCCATGGGGGCAGTCCCAGGAGCTGGAATACCGGAATCAACGCTAGGGGGGTTAGGAAGCCCACCAGCGGCTTTTGCCACCTTCGGGCTACCACCCTCCTGGGCAGCCCCTAGAACGGCCTCCTGGGCCTTCCGTAGGGCTTCCTTCTTGGCAAGAACCTTCGCTCCCCGGGTAGTAGCTGCTTTGCCCACCCCGAAGAGGAGATCCCCGGTCAATCCACCGGGGAGAAGGTCGGTAGCAGCAAGGATGGCGAAGGCATTGTCCGTCAAAGCAGCCTTGTTCGAATACTCTAGGGCTGCTTCAAGGGCCTTCATCGTCGGGGCATAGTCTCCCGACTGGTCGGCATCGGCAGACATCTTGTCCAGCGTCGAGACAAGCTCCTCGATTGGCATGGCGAAGAGGTCCCGGTTGGCAGACATCCGGTAGTCCCCGGGCATGAAGCCTTCAGCGAGGACGTTCTTCGGGTAGACGTTTTTGTCTTCGACAGCCGTGTAGAGCGGTACAGCATCCGCAATGAAGTCGATGACTGTACGGCCAAAGCCCGTCTGGTCATGCTTCGCACGGAGGTCTTCGAGGTGCTTCTGGATGAGCTCCTTGCGGGTAATGCGGTCTACCGAGGCATCGACACGGCTATGGACTCCCTCGGGATCGGTTGCGAGGGCTTTGTCCACCGTGCCAGAGTCATCCTCGGCAAGAGCAGTATTCATCCGCCATTCGGCGTACTTCTTCTCCAGGATGGCTTGTGGCTGGACGATTTCGTCAGCCGACAGGCCCTGGAGGAAGGAGACAGCGTCAGGAGAGGTATCGCCTGAATCGACGACCTCTCGGATGATTTGCTGCTTCACACCCTGCTTGCGGATAGCTTCGGAGTCGGCAAGACGCTGCCGGAGGAGATCATCCCGATTCGACTTAATCGAAGTCTTGATCTCGTCTTCTGAAGGGGGATTCGTTTCCCCCGAGAAAGCGATCTGGGCCTTCTTCGAACGCTTTTCAACTACATCATCAGGAAGGGTGGCAGTAGGGGCAACGCTAGCATAAGGGTCAAGCTGCGGAGCTTCGACAGTATTTTCAGGGGAATCCCAGTTTAGGCTAGCAGTTTCCATTTCCATCCTTAAGCAGTCTTCACACCGGGGAGGGTGCTAACGAAGTCACCGACAGCCTTGCCGCCACCAGCAACAGCCTGGCCCCAGCCCTGCAGGACAGAGCCCCTGTAGTAATCCCGGTTGGCTGCGAAGATGCCCTGACCGATCTTCTGGTTCTGATTGATCGCAAGGACGTTCCTGCCGACGTCACCACCGATCTGACCGTAGGCACCACCAAGGGCAGAGCTACCCGGAGCAGAGGCTCCCTGGGCAGTCGTCTGGGCAAGGGCAGTGCTCCGGGCAAGGATCGACTGGCGAATCGCTTCCCTGCGCTCCCGGGCAGCCTGGAGGTTCATCTGCCGCTCTCGAAGCTTCTCAGCCTTCTGCTGGGCCTTCACCATGTCCTGCTGCCCCTTCATCGAGAGGGCACCACCGACGAGGCTAGCGCCTACGGTAATTAGTGCTGGGATTGCTGATGCCATTTACCTAATCTTCTTTAAATAATTCTGTTCTATGCTTGTGTACCCGAGGCGCTTGTAGCTTCTCTCGGTAACGTCCTCCGTAGGGGTCTTCGACAGGAGGATGAATCTCGTCTTCGCTATTTCCTTCGCCCAGTATTCATAGGCAGCTACGAGGTCCAGGACCCTTCTCGATCTGCGGTAGCCTGGGAGAACCCAGAAGGCCAACTCGGTCGCAATCGGTTCTTCCGAGAAGGACACCTCTGCGACTGCAGCGAGGAAGGCTCCGACGATGATATTCCCGTCTGTAGAGACGAAGAGGCAGGCTTTCGTACGATCACCTGAGACTGCATCGGAGAGGATTTTAGCGACCTTCTTTCCTGAGAAGGGAACGATGCCGAAGGGGACTGACTCGTGGTGCTTCCTGCAGACATCCAGAATGGCTGGAATGTCCTTCGCCTCGGCCAGACGGATGTTACGGACCAGGGTTGACAGTCTCCAGCATCGACCATCCCACGACGTTGAAGGGCTTGCCCGAGGTACTTCTAAACGAGAGCTGGCAGGCAATACCCCTGCCCCGGAGCTTCACCCTTCTACGCAGCGTATCCCGGTAGGTCTTTGAGACATAGACTTCCTGCTCGGAAGACCATTCACCGGAGGACGAGGAGTTCGCATAATCCCACCTTGCACGGAGCTTCACCGAGGAGTTCGTAGCGGTGTTGCAGAAGATGTTGATGTAGTTCCCGAACTGCTGCCGCATCCCCTCCCCGGGGACCTTGAAGCCGGTAACGAAGTAGCTGCTGTAGTCAGCACCGACGTTGGGCGTCTCCCAGTCGACGTAAGTCGTATCTCTTTCTTCCGAGAAGGTAATTGTGTAGGTCGTCCCGGTGGTCAGCTTCGTCGTTAAGAACTTCGTCGTAGACCCGACAGAACCGATGTACTGGGTTGTCACAATTCCGTTGACAGTCGGGAAGCCCGTAGCCTGGTAGATGCTCCAGGGGTAGAAGGCACCAGTCAGTAGGTTGAAGCACAGGATACGGTCGTATTCGTAAGCATTATCAGTCGTCGTCGATGCCGTACTTCGGTATAGCCAGTAGACGACTTTCTTCAGTGGGTTGTAGCTTCCCTTCGCATTCGACTTTGAATTCGTCGGAAGGGCATTGAACCAGGTCTTAATCGATTTATCCGAAAGCGATTGCACGCCATCAGGACCGATCGTGTAGACACCGTCGTTGTTCCAGAACAGAGGAGCACCATCGGCGATGACAAACGAGGCAGGAGACGTCGAGGGGGTCGAGGATACCTTCGTGACCGAGAAGTCATTCGCACGGAAGCCAATACCTTCGCTGCCCGAGATCTTCCAGATGCCATTCGTGGCGAAGATGTAGATGTCATTCCCGGAGGGAAGAAGCTTCAGGACATTCCCGACCTCCGGGATGGAGATTACACCACCGTCAGAAGGGAGGAGATCAGAGAGGTCTTCCGCAGTCGGATCGTTGACCTGGTAGCACCTTCCGTAGTCCGAAGGCTGCTCGATGATTTTGGAGAAGTAGATCTTGTCGTTGAATTCGTCAGCCTGGGTACCAGCGTAAAAGACTCGACCAGCAAAGAAGGCAACTGCCCTCGGACGCTGGTAGCCGGCTGTAATATGTGTTGCTTCGGAGTTAGCTAGGTAGGCATAGAGATTTTCATTCGCAGACTCCGAGCCAGCCGTCGTATTGCCCGCAATCGGGATGACGAAGGTATCGTAAGTCGTTCCGCTGCCAATCGAGGAGACAGAGAAGGTACCGTTGAACCTCGTCGTCGTTACAGCACCTTCGATGACGATCGAGTTGGTGTTCCTCCAGGGAACACCCTCGTACAGGGTGACAGTCGCCGTGCTCTGGCCAGCAGTCTGTACGATCGAAGCAATCTTCGAATAGCCCTTGTACTGCTGGAAGGCCTTCATGAGGAAGTGGCCCTTCGGAGCAGGAGACGAAGGGGGTGTTTTCCCGAAGTAGGTCATCGAATTAACGGTAAAGGCCCCGTTCGTCCCTTTGTATTGCCACCAGACATCGGCATTGCTCGGGTAACCGTCTATCGTCTTCTGGGTTCTAATGCTCGTCCAGACTTCGAAAGGAACACCATTTGTCGGCTGAGTAGCATTGTATGCGTAGTAATCCATCATCCCCGCGTACCAGCCCTGGTTCCAGAGATTGTACTTATGGGCTGTCGAAAGGCCAGCAGGACGGACGTTGAATGGGATCGACTCCTCGATGCCCCAGAGATCACGGATGAACAAGATGATCGGAGTTACGGTAATCGTGTTCTCGGTTGCATCGTAGGAGACGTAAAACGGATCGCAGTAGGGGTGGACGACGAAGAGGTCCCCTCGGCCCGTAGCGAACTGGCAGGGGAGCAGTGCAGTGCTCGGAGCTCCCGAGACTGCGTAGCTCGCGAGGTTGACTGTGAAAGACTTCTTATTTGCAGACAAGGCCCCGGAGGACGGGACAGCCCAGAAGTTCAAGACTGTACCGACCTGGGTAACGACAAAGGAGAGGTTGCCGTCACCGCCAACCGACTCCCAGGTATATTCCGCTATGGCAGAGCTGCTGCGGGTAACCGTATTCGCAGTCGATGCCGAAGCTTCGTAGTCAATGCCCAGACGACGAGAGACAGTCCCTTTCGGATCGAAGGAGCAGTTCAGGACATCCGTACAGGCGTCCTTCGGAAAGTTCAGTCCCGTAGCCTCGGAGATGAGGCCACGGATGAAACTGTTCTCGTTCGCGATCTGGGATTCAGCCATGCTGGTTAAGAGACTTTCTTTCTTTCGAGGACGGGGATCACCGGCTTCTCCGGTGGGGCGTCTAGGGCGACCTTGTCCCGGTCTGCCATGTACCGTGAGACGGCTTCGTTAGCTGCCTCCCAGGTCGTATACTTCGCATTCTTAAGACTGTCCGGGAGGCTTCCTCGTTCGAGGGACAGTTCAATGAACCCGTAGGGGTCCGTACGCTTCATAACGATCTTGTTCGTATCGATCTGAATTACTTTGGTGCGGGGGTCATCCCGCATACCATCGAAATCTTCCAAAGTTACTTCCTTCCGTATCCGGTATAGGTTTCTTTTCTAAAAACGTTGTTCTTCGTACGTTGTGCTTCGATCCAGCCACGACGAGCACGCCTCTCGGCCTTCGGATTCTGCGATTGCTTCAATTCGATAAAGGCCTGGGCCTTCGCTTCATTCAGCAGCAGCGTGAACTGCTTTGCATCGAGGTCAGGGGTGAACGAGTCAGACTGTGTCCAGGTCGGAATGATCTGACCCCAGCACTGGGTCTTCGTCTTCTGGAGGAACGAGTCCTCGGTTGCCATGTAGGCATCGAAGAACAGCGTATCGTCATCGTAGGTCGTGTAGTACCTCGGAAATGCGTTATTGAGGTACTGGAGGTTTAGGCTGTCGGTAGCCCTCGTGGTCCAGGTACAGGATTCGACAGTATCCTGGGTGATATCGAGAGAGTACTGCTGGTCGAGGAACTCCTTCAGGGGGACATACTCAACCTCGATGAACTCATCCCTGCCTTCGTCCGTTTCGTAGTTATTGTATTTCACCCACTCGATATCGGTGACGTCCGAGGGCTTTCGCATCACGACAGGAGTCGCAGAGGTCGTAGGAGTGAGCTCGAAGAGGTCCTTGTGCTCAGGGAGATTCAAAGAAGAAATGATGTCGTAGTAGCTGTTCTTGATAATGCCAGCGATCTGAAGGGACTCAGTCGTATCCGAGATCGAGTTGACCTCATCGCCATCGAGAGACGACAAGATCGACTGGGTCATCTGAAGGAGAGTATATTTCAAAGGACGATCTCTTTCTTGTTCTGAATCCAGGCCTTCGGAATAGCGAGCCTGCGGTTAGATTCCGGTTCGCTCCAGTCAGCGGCGATGACGATGCTTCTGTCTGTCGTCTTGATGAGGAAACCCACGGACTTAATGATGTGGGTCTCTAGTGAGTGGTCGTCTTTCCAACCGTCTTCGGTGGTTGCGTCTGCCCATTCGACGTAGAGGAGCTTTTTTGCTTTCGCTTTATTTCGAGCCATACTTTGTATGTATCCTCTCCGCGACGGTAGGCTTCCTGGATCTTCGCTTCGTCTTCAGGGGGCAGCCTCTTCAGCAGGAAGGGACTAACCCTTGACCAAATTAAAAGGAACATCCCGAGCCAGAAGGCTGGGCTACGGGCGACAAGGAAGCCACCCGCAGCCAGACCTAGGAGAGCAGCAATAAATAATGCTGCGTCGAGCAATGTTAGGCCTTCGGAGCTACGTTAGTCTTAACCGACCAGATAGCCGAGCCAAGGGTAACGATAGCAGCCACGATAGCAGAATAGTCACCAGCGGGGAGAACACCCTTACCGACAGCGTAAGCAATACCAGCGGGAAGGACTGCACGGAGAATACCGGCAATAACGTTGAAATCCATTTTCAAGTAATCCTTAAGGAATTTCGAAGTGAGGTCCGTCTTTAAAGCTTTTCCAGTCGCCGCCCCAGGTAACTGGAATACCGAGGCGCTTTGCAGTAGCTTTCACGTTTTCGGCCATCGGGTAGAACGGAGCCCATGACCGAGTCTCGACCTTCCCGTTAATCAGCGGGACGATGTCGACAGCTTTACCAAGCTGGTGCTTGGACTTCTTTTTCACTCCATCGAGCATGGAGGTACCGGCTTTGAAGTACTGGGCCTGCTTGGCAGCAGAACGAAGTCCTTCGAGAACACGGAAGGGAGTCTTGGCAGTCTTTGCTGCCTCTATGATGACCTTCGCAAGCTTTGGGTCTACGCCACGGAGCTTGGCAAGGTCAGACGGAGTAAGGTTAAACATTCTTCCTACAGGGTTGATGCGGCGATGAAGAACTCATCAATCTGGGTTTCAGAGAGACCGAGGTTGGCAGCGAGCTGGGTGAGCAGAGGATCGTCTCTCTGGAATTCCGAGGCAAACTCCCAGGCGATCTTCGTTGCCTGGTCCTGCTGGGCAATTATTGCCTCAACAGAAGAAAGGAGCCCCTGCTGGAGAAGGAGAAGACGTACCTGCCTCGGAGTTATCGACTTTGGTACCAGAGCTTTTGCCTGGGCGACAAGGTAGGCATCGATTTCGGCCTGTGACCAATCCCTCCTGGTAACAGCACCAGTCTGGGCATTCGTAACCATTTCAAAATATTCAATCGGCATTACTTAAGTCCGTAGACACGAATTGTTCCGGCATCGAACGTACCGCCTGTGAACTGGATGGCGTTGATCGGCCCTTTTCCTGTAGACGCGGCTGTTGTGTAGAGAGTGCTATTAGCTACGGTGTATGGGGCGCAAAATGCCCAATTGGCAACTTGAATAGCGTAAAGCCAGATTGCACCGGATACGGAGTTAGCGCCACCACCCGTAGACGCAGAAACGGTAATGCCGCTGTAGGTGCTACCGTTGTTCTGGGAGACGTTCAAGTTAAGGGTTGCGCTTCCCGTGAAGCTGACGGCGTCAAGTTCAAAGTATAAGCAACGGTAAGACGTATCAATACCAGTTAGCGTGTGGGCAGTTCCGCTCGTCGTTGTGAAAGTCGTAAGAAGGGTAAGGGCACCGACGTTATCCACCCAGGTCGGGGCTGCACCAGCGCCATTCGTCTGGAGGATCTGACCAGAGGTACCAGCAGCAAGCCGAGACCAGGACGATGCACCACGGTAAAGAAGGTCACCGTTTGCCTGCGAAGCAGGAGAAGGAACGACGTTACCTTCAACAGCAAGGACACCAGCAGCAGACCGAGAGAGCGTCGTGTCGGAAGCATTTCCAAGTTCGATCGTGCTCGCAGTATGGACAGCCGAGGTGCTGTTTAAAGATACGGTGACACCCTCGACAGCAAGAACACCAGCAGAGGACCTCGACAGGGTGGTATCCGAGGCATGTCCGAGCTCGATCTGCTGAGCCGTATGGGTGTTCGTCGTGCTGTTCAGAGGAACAGTCACACCTTCGACTGCTAGGATACCGGCTGAAGACCTCGACAAAGTCGTATCCGAAGCGTGTCCAAGCTCGATCGTGGCATGCTGGACGTTATCAAGCGTACCGAGGCCAAGGGTGGTTGCAATCGCAGCAGTCGTCGTATCGTCAAGGATAGACCGGGCTGCAGCCGTACAGGTAATTTCTTCTACGTCACCAGCACCAGCAGTGCTCCTGCCGAGAATTTTGTCCGTAGCAGAGACATTCTGGATCTTTGCGTAGGTAACGGCATCAGCATCGATGTTAGCTGTTGCTACGGAAGACAGGGTGGCTAGAGTACCAAGACCAAGGGTGGTCCGCTGGTCAGCAGCCGTAGCGTCGTCTACCAGTGCCCTTCCGGCTGAGGTGAAGTCCGCCAGTCCTGCAGTGCCAGAACCAGTGAAGTAGGGAAGCTTATCAGCAGCAGAAGTAAGTCCAGCCAGAGCGGTAAGCTCGGAATCAAGTCCCTGAGCATCGGTAATTCCATAACCGGAGAGAGTCGTAGGCTTCGAAGAGATACCCGACCAGGGGACGACATCGGCGTTGACAGCATTCGTTACCTTGCCGTCGTCATTCGGGTCATAGGTCGCCTTGTCCATGTCACCGGAGCCGGAGCCAGATGCACCCGTGTTACCGCTGCGATAGAAGGCGAAGTAGATCGAAGCTCCGTTGGTGGGGAGCGAGCCTGAGACGTAGGCAACAGGAATGGTACGATAACCGGTTTCGTCTACGACAGTGCCATTGACCTGGTAGAGACCGATCGTACCAGTATTCCCCGAGCGGTAGAACAGCGTACCACGATTGGCAGTCGTCGTGGAGTCGTCGAAGGAGTCGATCCAGCCGGTAACGGTATTCGTATCCGCATCGACGTTGTCGATATAGATCTCGGTAACCGAGGAAGCCGTAGCGGAGTTGAACCGGACAGTGCCTGCACCAGGATCAACCTTCGTGACCGAGGAGTCGTAGGTATACTTTACACCCGCAGGACGGCCATCGGCTCCATTAGCACCGGTAGCACCGGTAGCGCCTGTAGGGCCAGTGTCGCCCAGGAATGAGCCAATGCTGGTCCAGGTAGAGACGTCAGTCTTTTCATAGATGTCCGAAGTATCAAGGTCGAGGTAGAGATCACCTACGACGCCAGTTCCAACTGAAGGGGTACCATTCCCTTTATGCCAAGTTAGTCCATCGGTACCGTCTGCACCGTCTGCGCCAGCGGCACCGTCAGCCCCGGCAGGACCCGTATCGCCAGTAGCGCCTTTAATGTTCGTGCGAAGGGTCCAGACAAGCGTATCAGTCTTCTCGTAGACATCCTCGGTGGACGTATCGAGATACCAGTCTCCGACGACGTAGTCGAGGTTATTAGGAGCCCCTGCCCCGCTGTACCACTTGCTGCCTGCAGCCCCATCAGCACCATCTGCACCGGCAGCCCCATCGGCACCATTGCTGCCAGCAGCACCCGTAGCGCCGGTGGGACCCTGGATGGCTCCCATGTCCTCCCAGGCTGCACCTGTCCAGGTCCAGAGGTGGCCGGAGATGAGATAACCGTCCCCGAGGGAACCGGAGACAGGCAGAAGACCGGAGTTAGCAAGCTTACCGAGTATGGTGACACTCGCACCGGTAAGACCCTGGTCACCTTTAAGCGAGAAGATCGTGCCACCCCAGGTGCCACTCGTCTTTTTGTAGACGTCTCCGTTAGACTGGAGGTAAATGTCTCCGTTGGCACCGCTGGAGTCATTCGGGGTACCAGTCCCGGTGTACCAGGTGCTTCCGATGACATACCACGAACTACCGTCGTAGACCTTCATGCGGGAGGTCACTGTGTCGAAGTAGAGAGCACCAGAGATAAGGACATTGCCGTCGTTATCGAGAGTCGGATCACCTGCGAGAGCTCCAAGGAACTTCGTGTTGAAGTTCTGGTAGAGCGACAGGGTGTCGTCATAAATCCCGTTGACCGTATCGGAGAGGTCATCGAACTCTGCCTTGCGGACAGGTTCGGTATCGCTTACCGCTGCGAGGAGGTTATAGATACGGTAGGAGTTCAGATCGAGGTCAGCTTCCATCGGGTTGGGGTAGGTCCCATCCCGGCTAAGCGTCTTGTCGATAGCGGCCTCGATGAGCCGGCTATTCGCCGTCAGAATGTCTACGACGGATTGCTCGTTAGAAAGGTTCGAGATATCCGCGAGTGTGAGTTTATCAGCCAATTAAGCCACACCATAAATCTTGATCGTACCACCAGCCTGGAAGCTGCCGGTACTCGGGGTGAAAGCGATCGAAGTCGTGCTGTTCGTGATGCTGAAGAGGTAACTACCACCAGTAACGGTGGTTGAAGTAGAGAGTCTTGAATACCCAATTCCGATGCCGGAGACGAGTTCGACTTCGATGTAACCACTCGTCGATGTCGTCGTAGCAGAGAGGACAGCGGTAACTACCGTACCAGCGATGCGGAAGGTCGCAGTCGTCGTACCGAGCTTGATGCCGGTGTAGTTAATTAAAAGCTTTCGGTAGCCGGTCAGAGTAAGAGCACCGGAGGACATGCTCGTCGTGGCAGTCGGAGTGATCGTAGCCAGCAGCGTATGGCTTGCTCCACCACCACCGGCAGCAGCCCAGACAGGGGCTACGCCTGCCCCCTGGGCAGTCAGCACCAATCCGTTAGCACCAGTGGTATCAAGCTTGGCGAGGGTAGCTGCGCCGTTCGTTATGTCACCAGTCGTAACGGTAGACTTCGTAGATAGCGTTCCAAGACCGAGAGTAGTTCTCTGAGCAGCAGCATCGGCATCGTCAAGGAGGGCCAGACCAGCAGCCGTTAGCTGTCCTGCGACGACAGTACTCGTGCCAGTAAAGTAAGGGAATGTGTTAGCGCCCCAGGTAAGAGCATTGAAGTTCGTAAGCTTCGTGGCAAGGGGCTGCGCGTCGGTAATACCGTAGCCGGAAAGAGTCGTCGGCTTGCTGGTAATACCGGAGAAAGGTACGGAAGCAGCAGCATCCACGATGCCATTATCGTTTGTATCGTAGGTCGACTTCAGCATATCCCCGGTACCAGCCCCGGCAGGGCCGGTGGGGCCAGTAGCACCCGTAGCACCTTTGATGTTGCCACGGAGGGTCCAGGTCGTTTCAGCAGTCTTTTCGTAGACGTCGTACGTCGTCGTGTCGAGGTACCAGTCCGAGACTTCGTAAGAAGAACCGCTCGGAGCACCGGTAGACCCGTACCACTTGCTCGGGGATACGGTACCGGACATCAGTTCATCGAGGTCAGTAAGACGAACAGGCTCCGTACTGCTCCCCGGGTAGGGAAGGTTCTGGAGCCTGTAGCTATTCATGTCGAGGTTGGCTCCCATGGAGTTGGGAGCCGTACCATCGAGTGACAGAAGATTGTCGATAGCGTCCTGGATCGTCGCGAAGTTAGCGTTAATCGTGCTAACGGCAGTTGTTTCGTTAGTAAGATTAGCGAGGTTGCTTAGCGTGATCTTGGACACTATCGACCTTTAGTTAAACGAAATGTGATTTCGAATGTAATCTACGAGGTAGACC
>ERZ724522.281-NODE-281-length-34888-cov-17.535268_pt1 | contig 34888 bp, 44 predicted proteins | sample MGYA00376055_ERZ724522 | MGnify/ENA primary metagenome ERZ724522 (study PRJEB28724, sample SAMN07190884) | wastewater metagenome | isolation source: effluent of sewage treatment plant in Hong Hong | place: Hong Kong | collected 2016-03-17 ...
CTCGGCGGCGCGGCAGTCGGCGTACCTGCGCGTATCACCTACGGTGTCATCGAACAGGAGATCCACTCCGTACGCCTCGCACGAGTACCCGACGCCATACGGAGAGCATTTGTTGCAGTCCCCGCAGTGCGTCTCCGTAGTCGTCTCGCCCAGCTCCAGCACGATGCGGCGGCGGGTCATGGGTCACTCCTGAGTACGATCCACGTGATGAACGAAAGCGCCGCCATCAGAGACGCGAACGCGAATGCGTCGGGCCAACTGGTCACGGCTTCACCCTTACCTTTCTGATGCGAACGCCTCGAAACGCCGGCCCCGCCGACGTGTCGATCTCCGCACAGTCACGCGAGCAGTAATCGAGGCGGTCTCCGTCGCGAAGGTATGCGCGGACACGATCTGAGCGAAGGCGCTTCGAGCACCAGTTGCAGTGCGTGTCGATCACGGCTTCACCGACTTCGCCGCGTGGGCGCGGATGGCTCTTGCGATTCGCATCGCCGCGTCCTGATGCTCCGGCCCGTGTTCGTATGCTGGTAGTTCCAGTGTTGCGCGCGCGTCTTCCATCAGCAGCGCATCCTCGGCCGAGATGTCCGGCCGCGCGTCGCGTTCGGCGCGGAGCTTCACGATCTCGTCGTACGTCTCGCAGCGGACTCGCGCGAGACTGTCACGGGCCGCGTCGCGTTCCCTCTCCGCCTTCTCAGCGCGTGCGATGAGCTGCTCGATCGTCGCCAGGCGCCCGACAGATCCGTAGCCCTCCAGGATCGCACGCTGCCGTTCCGCAACGCGGAGAGCCTCGTCGCGTTCGCGCTCCAACCGGATCTCACGCTCGGTCTTCGCGGTCGTGACGCGCGAGAGTTCGAGGAAGAGCTTGTCGATCGTCTCCGTGGTCATGGCGCACCCCCGGCGAGTTCCTTCAACGCACTCTCCACGAGCGTGCTCAGGTAGCTCAACTCGTGCCGATGTCCGGCGTAGCTGTGTGCACGCCGAACGTGCACCCGCGCTTTTGCGTCGGCGATCATTTCATCGCACACGCCGACCGCAAAGAGGAGCGCGCAGTACACGCCACGCAGCGCCGCGCGCTGGCCACTTGCGTACGTCGTGGCGGTGCGGAGCCCATCGCGGTAGCCGTTGTCGTAGCCGTAGCTCTCGGCCTCCGCGATACGCTTCGGCAGAAGCTCGTCGAGAAGCTGCCCGACGACGCGTCGCTCCTCAGCATTCGACTCCTCCCCCACGCGACCCGCCGCGATTTCCGCGCGCAGGTTCGCGATGAGGATGTCCTTCGACCCGCTCATGGCACTCTCCCCGCGCCCGTAGCGGCGAGCGCGAGACCAGAACGTACGAAACCCCCGCGCGGTTGTCAACCGATTGCGCGGGGGTTTCGTCTTCGTAGCGAAGATGCGTCAGGAAGCCTGCGCTTCCGCGTCCTCCTCCGTCGTCTCGTCCCCCTCGTCCTCGGGCTCCTCGTCGCCGGGCTCCTCCTCTTCCTGCGTCAGCTCCAGCGTGCCGAGCTGGTAGAGCGCCTGCAGCGTCTCCTCGATCACGACCTCGCAGTAGGCGTGGTTCGCGGTGTAGATCGGGAGGGGCTGCACGAGGCGGGTGAGCGCCTCCCGCGGCTCGACGAGGACGTGAGCGAGCGCGGGCGGGAGGAGGTCGAAGTCGACCAGGTGGTCGAGGTGCTTGCCGATCATTCGACCGACGTGCTCGGGGTCCTGGCCCTCGTGCAGGGCGATGATGATGGCGCGCCACTCGGGCGTGCGGTACTCGGCCGGCAGGTAGTCGAGCATCGCGGGGTTGAGGTTGACCATCGGCTGCGGGGGCGGCGTGACGATGGGCTGCGGCGCGGGCGGCTGCGGAACCGGAGCCTGGGTGGGCTCCTCGTCGAGCGTTCGGTAGGCGGGCGGCTGGGGTGCGGGACGAGCCGCCTGGGCCGGCGGAGCCCCGAGCGAGCGCGGGGGCGCAGCGAACTGCGGCGTGGTGCCGAGCATCGCCCGCTGCCGGTCCGCGGCGGCGCCCTGGGCCATCGCGAGCATGCCCTGCCCGATCTGCTGCACGATCGGGAGCCACGCCGGCGTCGAGTCGCCGCCGCCCTGGGCCGCGAGCCCTTCGAGGAGCTGCGCGACCATGGCGGTCTGCTGGAGGTTCATGTTGCCGAGCGCCTCGACGAGGGCCGCGTGTCCCTCGCCGCCACCGCCGCGCTGGGCCGTGAGCAGGGGCATGAGCTTCTCGACGGCGGAGAGCGGATCCGGCGACGGCCGATTCGCCTGCGAGACCATGAGCTGCATGAGCTGGTTGAGCCCCTGCTGCTGGACCTCCATGCTCTTCGTCGCACTCTCCTTCGAGGACGTGACGAAGGCCGCGAAGACCGGCGCGAACGGCGCGAGCGCCGCGATCAGCTCGGGCACCTTGAGCCCCTGGGGCGCGGGGGCCGCCGTCTTCGCCGTCAGCTCCGCCTTCAGCGCTTCGAGCCGCAGGTTGTGCAGCTCCTCGCGGTGCCGCTCCTGCTGCTCGCGAAGCTGCTTCTCGTAGTCGCGCTCGCGCGCATCGGCGCGCTCCAGGAGCGCGTCGAGCTTCGTCTGCAACGCGGCCCGATCGGCCTCCATGCGACGGAGCTGGTCGACCGCGAGCTGATCCGAGTTGAAGGTGGCGCCCGCCACCATCGCCCCAGGCACGCCGTAGCCGAAGACCTGCGGAGCGCCGGCCATCGGCGCCTGTGCTGCGGCGCTCTGCGCCATGTGCGCGAACGCGACCGGATCGAGACCCTGCGACCACTTGCTGCTCATTGGATTCCTCGGCGGTGGAAGGACGCCCGGGACGACAGGCGCGTTGTCCTGCTCCTCGGTACGCATCTTGGACGGATCGATGCTCGGCATCGTGATCGGAATCACGGGGCCGGGCGGGATGGGCATCGCCGGCGTTGGGTAGAACGGCTGACGCGCCTCGTGGGTGACGCCGAAGATCGGCGCTCCGATGACGTTCGTATGGTAGGGGATCGGCGTCTTCGGCTGCGCGTCGATCGGCACCTCGAAGGACGGCACGAGCCGCTGCACGGGATTTTTCGGATCGGAAACGCGGATGACGTAGAGCCCGCCGCCCGCGCGCGGAAGGAGCCAGTCGGCCACGCTCAGCACCTCAGCCGGCGTCCACAACATCCCGGAGTAGCCGAGATTCGCGAGCTGGCCGCGGTTGTTCCGCCGCTGGATCGTGACCATCACCTTCTCGTGCGAGTCGGCGAGGCGCTCGATCTCCTCGGTCGGCATTTCCTTCAGGGTCGGGATCTTTCCGTTGCGGTTCAGACCCATGTTCCACGACGTCGCCGCCGGCGCGTCCGGGGTCGTCTTCTCCGGCATGATCACCTCCGGCATCGAACCCGAGGCCGCCTTCTTCGCTCGTCCGCGCTTGCCCATGCAGCTCCTCGGAGGGGGCCTGCGGCCCCCTGGTTGGTTGGTAGCAACAACACCTTCGTCGTAGCGAAGGACGAAACACCCGGAGGGGGAAGGGGCTCTCGACCCGCCTCACCCTTCCTCTTGCGTCAGCCAGCCGAAATCGCGCGCCTCGGGATCGAGACCGTTCCGACCCCGGTGCGAACTTCATGCACCTTCGCGGCCTCGCGCTCACGGCGGAGAGCGGCCCGCACCCTCGCGTTGAGCGCCGCACGCCCCGCCGGCTTGCCCGGCTGGATGAAGCGCACGAGGCAGCCGTTCTCGTCGTGGAACGGCGTGCTGTAGCAGAGGACGTAGCCCCCACCCGGCTTCGGCAGGATCTCTTCCTGCGACCCGTGGCGGATCCCGCCGGGGCCGATGTACGTCGTTACCCCATCGCGCACGTGCGCATTCACCTTCCGCATGGTCATCGTCCCCTGCTCCTTTCACGCACCTCGACGAGGTGCAGTAGCGCATCCTTTTCCAGCTCGTAGGCGTGGTTCTCAGCGAGCTGATTCCACACGTAGCCGAGCATCATCACGGCGCCGCCAGAGACGAGCGGCATCGTCCACCACGGCCAGGGGCACACCGCGACCGGGAAGAGCTTCCACGTCGCGACGCCGACCCAGAAGCCCGTACAGGCCCGGCAGTAGACGAGCACCGCGAGCATCGGATGCCACGGCGCGACGAAGAGCCGCCAGAGCCGGCCGACGGTCGCCTCGGTCAGCACGTAGAGGATGCTCGACACGACGACGAGCCAGACGAAGAAGTAGCTCATCCCTCACCTCCGGGCGCCGTGAACGGGCCGGCGCTGCAGATCGCGTTGTGGCTCGCCGCGATCTTCTCCAGCGTGTCCGCGAGCTTCTCGCACGCGTCCGCGCGCAGTCCGCGGTGGAACGCGCTGTTCCACGCCTTCGAGAGCATCACGATGTCGGAGCGCTCCTCCGGGTCGTCCGCGTCGACGAGCTTGACGACGAGCATCGTGTGCTTCTCGTTGCCGATCACGATCGCGTCTCCGACGTTGGCCGTCAGGAAGAGGTCGAGGATGCGTAGGATGATGCTGCGGGCTTCGCAGTTCGGGTCGCTGCAGGTGGCGTCTGCGTGCTGGGTCATGGTCAGGCTCCCGGGATGTCGATTCCGTGCTTGCGTGCGTAGGCGAGGAAGCTCTCGTGGACGCCGCGCGTCCCCGAGTGCATCGTGATCGGAATGCCCCACCGGCGCGCCTTCAGCAGCCGCGCGGCGATGCGCACGTGCTCGGGCAGCCGCATGCGCTCGGGCGCCCCCATGCAGAAGGCGAAGGCGATCGCTCCCCGGATCTCCTCCCGCGACGGCAGCGCATCGATCTTCCGCGTCGCGAGGTCGATCGCCAGCTCGTCGAACATCTGCTTCGCCACATCGTCGATCGTCTTCTCGATGCGCATGGATCACCTCGCCTTGTACTGGTCGCACGCGACCGCCATCTTCGAGGTCAGCATCGTGTCTTCGCCGGCGTGTCCGCTGCGCGCCTGGCCGCAGTCGCCGAGGTCGGCAGGCGGCGCGCCGAGGTGTCGCACCTGCCACTTGTGCTCGCGGACGAGCGTTTCGAGGAACTTCGTTCCCTCGATGAGCCGCTGGCCCTCGCGCGCCGAGAAGTGCTTGCAGGTGCCGCACACGTTCCCGGTCGCGAGGTAGCGGCGCTGGTCCATCACCGTCGGCACGTGAAGCTGCGGCGCGTCCAGCTCGTTCGGGTCGTCGATCGTGCGGTAGCTCATCGGGCGGGCTCCTTCGTCACGACGTAGACCGAGTCGAGGCCGAGCGTGTCGTAGCCCTTCGCCGTCGCTTCAGTGTCCGCCTGCCGAGCGAGCGCCGCGAACAGCGTCGCGATCTCGCGCGTTCCGCGGAGGAACGAGTGCGTCACGTTCCGGCGACGGTCCATTCCGTAGGCGCCCTCCGCGGATGCGCGCCCGAGCAGGTGCCGCTCGTCCGCCGCGCACCGGTGGACCATGTCGGCGGCGATCGAAGCGCGTACGAGCGGCGGCAGCTTCGCCCACTCCTGGCGGAACGCGAGAATGGCCAGGAGCGCATAGTCCGGCGTCTCCATGAGGTCGTCGGCGAGCGGTTCGTCGAGGAAGTCGTCCGTTGGACGGTGTGTGGGCTGGTCGTCGGACATCGGGGGCTCCTTCAGGCTCCGGGCCGGGTGCTCGGGCGGCGCGGACACCAGTCCTCGCAGACGTCCATCTTCAGCGTCCCGAGGTCGTGGTGCTTGCAGACGCCCGCGTCGTTCCAGGTCGCATTCCGCACGTGTGGGTCGTCGACGGCGATGCCGGTACGTTCGCCGGCGTCGTTGTAGGTGTAGCCCGCCATCATCTCGGCCGGACCGACGACCTCGGCAGCGCCCACGAAGGCGGGATGCTTCGCGACCTGCTGCCGAAAGAGGTCCCGGTCCCAGAACGAGCAGGTCTCGCAGCGCTGTAGCTCCTGCAAGACGGGCAGGGAGACCTTGCTCTTCGACCGCGCGTAGTCGCGGACGGCGAAGAGCACGACGAGGAAGATCGCGAAGAGCGTCAACGCCCCGGCGAGGGCGCCGAGTGCGTAGGACGAGGACGAATGGGCTGCGTGTACGAGGAGCATGGGGTCACCGTGTTTGGAGCCAGGAAAGCGCGATGTTGACACCGTCAACTACCCGACTGGATGTGGGCACCGTCAACATGCCTGACCCCAGGAAGGAGCTGCGGAGCTGGTGCTCAGCGGTTCCACGGTTGCACCCAGCCGACCCCTCCCCCGTCGCCCTCCTGGCACCCCAGGGTGGGCGACCGTAACGCCGAGCCAAGGGCGCCGAGGGTCGGACGGGATCAAGTGTCGGCTGTGCACGGTCGGGTCGCCTCGCAACGCGTGCAATGCACGCGCGCACCGCTCGGGGCGATGGCTCGCTCCGAAGCTCGTTCCTGCGGTCAGGGGTTGCGAGGACAGTACGCAGGCGGTTGTCACACGTCAAGCGTGTTCGCTTCTTGACGCGCTGCGTTAGGATCGCGGCCTCGGGATTATTCGATCGGCTCGGAGGCATGGCGAAACGTAGCGACAGCGTGCACACACGCACACCTTGCCTACACAGTGCGCAGAGCGACAAATGGTTTCGAACGGTTTATCTCCGAGAGGACCCCTCGCCGGAAAGCTCAATGGTTTCGGTAGGGTAGTCTATACGTATGTATTATTTTTATTTTTTATTTTCATACATACATACGTATTCTGACACCCCTCACGACGGGGGGTACGTGTGACCCCCCCACCCCCCTCCGAACACCACACACGTCATCGTGTGCGGGCGTGCACGCGCGAGGCGGTCTCAACGCCCCCAACGGCGAAGGCCCCTTCCCGGGGCAGGAAGGGGCCTTCTAGGCGTTTGGGGCGCTTCCCCTATGTCCGGGAGCGGGTCAGGCGTCCTCGGCGTCTTCTGGGGGCTCTCCGACGTAGACGTAGCGCGGAACCTTCGGTCGACCCTTCTTCCCCGTGGGGGGCTCAGCGATGACCTCGACCTTGCCGCCGAGGATGAGCGACTCCAGGGCCGTCAGCGTCGCGGCTGCGGGTATGCCCCGATGCTCCATTCGGTTGATCACCTGCGTCTTCTTGAGCGTCTTCGTGCTTGTGGCCTCGAAGAGTTCGATGAGAAGTGCGTTAGCGCGCAAGGCCGGATCGGCGCCGAGGGCCGGCAGCTTGCGGGTCATGTAGGCGACCGAGAGGTCGACGAGGTTCAGGGCCCACTCCATCTCGTAGTCCTGCACGATCAGGTGGTCCTGGACCGTGGACCGGCCCTGCACACCCGAGGCGAGGGCGTAGAGCGCCGCGATCACGTACGCCTGGTCGTAGGCCCGGAGCCGATAGGAGCGCATGTTGCGCACATCGTCGCTCGGGTTGCGTACCATGCGCTCGAATGCCTCGCGATCGGGGACCGTCACGCGGCGGTGGTAGACCTCACGAGCCCCCTGGGAGAGCTTCACGCGAACGAACGGGTCGGCGGGGGGTGCTTCGTGGTTCCAAGGGTCGATGCCGGCAGCCATCGCGGCCCGAACCTGGTCGAACCATTCGAGCGCGAGTTCGAGCGACTGCAGCGCGATCGCGCGACCGGTCGGGTGCGCCTGCTGCGCCTCCTTCGGCGGACGGGGCGAGCCGCGGAAGACGAGGAAGCGCGGGATGAGCCCGGCCTCGGAGACGCGATCCATGCCTTCGCCCGAGAACGACGCCTCGGGCATCGCGAAGAGGAGCGAGACGATGGGCGCGTAGAGCTTCGAGAGCTTGTCCTGGCCCTTCGACGCGTCGACGACGTTCTTCGCGGTCACGTGCTGCGAGACGTTGCCGTCGAAGAGCGCGCAGAAGAGCGCGTCGGTCGGATGCTGCCGGGAGCGCACGAAGAGCCGCTCAGCTTCTTCGCAGACGAACATCGAGTGCTCGTTGCCGTACTCGGGCACCATCGTCTCGTGGATGAGCCGCTGGATGCCGTTCGGCGTCGAATCCGCGGTGATCATGTGCGACTGCGGCACGGGCGACGGCACGTGCCCGCGCGCGCTCTCCTCGAAGAACTGCTGCGCGCGAGCGATCGGCGTCGACTTGCCGACGCCGCTCGGCGCGACGAGCAGCGAGTAGAGCCGCGGGCGATGCAGCATCCCCTGCACCTCGATGCGCATGCCGAGCGAGGCGTAGCGCTGGGCGAGGTTCACGAGGTAGGACGCGAGGTGGAAGAGGCTCGGCGTGTGCGTCGTCTGCGTGACCCAGTGCATGTAGGCGTGCACGGGCCCCGAGGTCGGGAAGCAGGCCTGGATTTCGGGCTCGACCCATGGAATCGGGCCCGGCGCGTACTCGATGTAGGGGTCGGCGGTGAGCGTCTCGACCGTCGTGCTGCGCGGGGCGTCAGACGAGGTCTCGACGGGGGTCGACTCGGACATGTGGCTCCTTCGGACGCGCAGACCCACGCCACGCACGGTCGGCGAGCGGCGGGTGGTCTTGGCTGGGACTCGCAACGTAGCCCTCGGACTCGCCGAAGGTCAAGGACGGAAGACCCCCTTGACGCACCTGTCCAGCCTGCTATCGTGCCGACTGCATGGGTGTGGTTCCCGTGCGTGCTGGGGGCGGCCGCCGAGGGAAACTTCGGCGGCCGTTCGTTTTCCGTCGCCTTCGGTCTCGCCCCCGAAGCGGGGTATGTCAGGGGTATGGCACGCCACGTCGACCTCGGGGATCCCACCGCCGCGTTCTGGGAGAGCAACAGCATCGAGGACCACGTCAGCCTCATGGGCCGGCAGGTTCGACGCTCGCTCGACGACCCGGAGACGAAGAAGCTCGCGCGGAAGATCGTGAACGGGGTCGTCGACGGCACGGACAGCCGCGGGCCCTACGTCACGGCGTGGGGGAAGAACTACCGGAGCCCGGGGAACGTCGCCGCGAGCAACGACGAGTGCGCGATGATCCTCATCTGGAACTTCGTCGTGCTGAACGTGCAGTACGTGCGGGATCCCGACGAGTACGACCTCTTCTGCACGGTCGAGAAGACGCTCGAAGCGGGCGTCGGCGACTGCGACGACGCGACGATCACGCTCTGCACGCTGTTGAAGGCAGTCGGCTGGCGGGACACGCGCGCTCGCGTGATCTCGGTCGACGGCAAGCGCTGGGCTCACGTCTACGCGATGGCGACCACGCAGCGCGCGGGCGGCCAGCTCATCGCCCTCGACCCGACCGTGCGCGATGCGACGCCTGGCTGGGAGTACGGCGGCGCGCGCAAGACGCGCGACTTCCTGCTCTGACTCACGCCGGGTGCGCGTAGGCGAGGCACGACGAGCAGACCAGCTCGCCCGTCTCGCGCGCCCAGCGGCGGAACTCCGGGCCCGGGAGCACCTTCACGACGTGGCGGTGGCTGATGGGCAGGTCGCAAAACGTGCGCGGGGCCTCCTCGGTCGGGGCGCCGTGGACGATGGGCGAGGGCAGTTGCGACGGCATCGGAGGCCTCGAAAGAGGAAAGGGGAGGGGATCGAGATCCCTTCCCCCTCCGGGTGTTCAACGTCTTCGCTTGGACGAAGGTGTTGTTGCTGAAATCGACCCTACCAAGGGCCGCAGGCCCGCGCAACCCCCTTCCGAGTGCGGTCTGTCGTCCGAACCGGGGTATAGAAGATGTGACCCCCATGTCCGGCTACGCCACCATCGACCCTCGCGCCTTCGGAACGGCCTACCAGGCTCCCGAGGCGATCCGTCGGCTGCCGGTCCAACTCCTGCGGGTCGCGCAGGTCACCCGGAACCCCGGGAAGACCGCGCTCGCCATGGAGGCCTACCAGCAGGTCGCGCAGGCGGAGCAGTTCGCCGGCGCCATGCTGATGCCCCAGCGCCTCATGTTCCAGCAGCACAAGCAGGGTCCGGACGGCGTCTCGCGTCCCGACACCCGCGGTGCCCTCACGTCGGCCGTGAGCGTCTCGCAGGCGCTCCTCCCGACCCGGATCTCGGCCGGCGCCACCGTCACGGCGATGCGCACGCCGCCCGGCGTTCCGGTCTACCCCCAGGCGACGGCTGCGGCCGCGCGCGGGAACACCCTCCCCCGAGTCGAGTACGCGCCCGTCCCCGCGGCGCTACTGGCATCCCCACGTGTTCGGCCGACCTCGCAGCCCACGTCGGCGCCTCCGGAAGCGTACGGCGTGGCTGCGAGAGCGGTCGAGCAGTCGCGTGCGATGGAGCGCGCGGCCGATACGGCCCAGGCGATGGCTTCCGTCGCTGCGATCCGCGCCGGCGTGCGCCAGCGCATCGGAATCTGAACGCATGGCGAACCCCTTCGTTCCCGACATGACCATGGACTGGCGTCCCGCGCCGGTCGTCTCGCCGTCCTACCCGCAGCAGCGCACGCTCCCGACCTGGGGTGCGATCGGCACGCCTGATCACCCGACCGCGGCGTGGAACCCGAACACCCCGGCGGCCGTCGCGCGCAAGCTCGCAGGCTTCGGTGGACTCGGCGGGCTCGGCGAGGTGCCGAAGTTCTACTCGAACCCGGCCGTTCAGACGCTCGCCTACGTGCTGTGGGCCGCGGGCACCGGCATCGGCTGGTACCACGGCTACAAGCGCAATCGGGGCAGCCTGTGGTGGGGCTTCGTGTGGTCGGTGGGCGGTGCGCTCGCCCCCATTCTCATCATCCCCGTCGCGTTCGCGCAGGGTCTCGGCAAGCCGGCCAAGAGGTAATCATGCGTCAGGTTCTTCCGCTCCGCGCGACCGCCATGCAGGGCTCGATGGATCCCGACGCGATCGCGTACATGACCGCCGGCCTCCCGAGCATTCCGACCGCGCCCCCGGGCGTCATCGGTCGCACGGTGCGTGGGATGGTGCCGCCGGTCTCGGCGCAGCTTCCCCAGGACGCGCAGCGCCTCGGACGTAGCATCCTCCCGCGCGCCCTGCACGCGGCGCGGCGCTACGAGGAGCCCGAGCGTGCGGGCGCGGCGATCGCGGGGCTCGCGGCCCAGCGCGCGGTCTCCCGTGGCTTCGGCGCGGCCTACGGGCTCGGCGGACTCGGCGCGACGGCGGGCTGCACGAGCACCGGCGCCCGAATTGCACAGGAGACCCTCGCGGGCGCGGGGACGCTTCTGACGGTTCTCGGCGCATCCGTGGGTAAGCGGTCGTCGGACGGAACTCTGACGACGCAGCAGCGAAACCTCGCGATTGCCGGCAGCTCGATCAGCATGGTGAGCGGTGTCTACGCCGGCGCGTGCGAGGCCCGCACGGGCACGCAGCAGCAGAGCTACGCGTCGCAGGCCGTGCAGACGGGCGCGAACATCTTCGCGCAGATCCAGTCGGCGCGGAACGGCACCCAGAACGTGACCGCGCAGCCCGGCGTCTCGACCGACGGCACGGGTCTCACGCCCGACCAGGCCGGCGCGCAGACCGCGACGAACGCTGCGGCCGCGGCGAACGGCAACCCGAACCAGGCGCCGCCCCCGGACGAGCAGCCGGCTGCGGATGAGTCGTCGAACAAGACGCTTTACATCGCGGGCGGCGTCGCGGCCGCCGTCATCCTCGCAGCGCTCCTCCTGAAGTGACCCGATGCAGCGCGTGATCCGTCGCCAGCTTCCGCCCATCCGACGCCGCGTCGAGCCGTCGAGGCCGCTTCGTGCGCAGATGGTTGGGCTCGGGGCGCTTGCGCCGCTCGCGCAGAAGTTCGTGAACGAGGCGAACGCGGCGCTCGACCAGGCGAACATGGCGGTCTCGAAGGCCAACATCGAGGCCGCGTTGGAGCGCCTGCGCCCGGCCTACACGAACATCGACAACTCGATCAAGGACAAGTACATCCCGTACACGACCTACTGGCCGTTGCGGGAAGCGATGCGGCAGAAGATCGACGCCCTCATCGCGTGGTACAACCAGATCCTCGCGCGCGAGCAGGCCTCGCAGCCTCCGCAGCCGCCGCTTCCGCCTCCGCCTCCGCCGAAGGTCGTGCTCACGCAGCCCGTCGAGCCGCCCTTGCCGCCTCCTCCGCCGGCGCCGACGTTCATCGGCACGCCCGAGGAGAAGGAAGCGATCCAGCGCGGCGTCACCGTCGAGGTGCTGCGCGTGATGAAGGCGATGTCCGCAGCGCGCGGCGTTGTCGACATCCAGACCTCGGCGCTCAAGGGCATCGTCGACAACGGCATCCGCCCCGAACTCTTCCCGCAGGGATTCCAGCTCTTCGAGATGGAACCCCAGATGTGGAAGATGATCCAGTACACCGAGGCGAACTACGCATGCACGCCTGAGAACGTGATGAAGGTCGCGTTCCGCGCGGACATCTACACGGCGGCCCAGAAGGGGCTCGCGGATCTCCTTGCGGCCGCGAACCAGCCGCCGTTTACGAGCCCGCTCCCGCCGGTCGGTACGGCGCTCCGGCTCGAAGTCGCGAAGCTCTACGCCGACTGGTTCACCTGCGTCTACACGTGGGTCTCGATCGCGCACTTCGCGGTGAACGTGCAGCCGGCCTTCCTGAACGCCGACGCGCCGGAGACGGCCGTGCAGGGCGGGCAGAAGGCGCCGACGAAGACACCGGACGACGGCCTGCCGACCGAGTTCCAGGGGCTCGTGAACGAGCTGGTCGGCACGAACAACGCGGCGCTCGCGGAAGCGGGTCGTCGGCTGTGCTTCGGTCCGCAGTGGGCGGAGTGGTGGACGACGGGCGAGGCCACCGCGTGGCTCGCGGGCAACTTCGCGCCGTGGGTAGATCCGCGTCTCGACCTCTTCGCGAAGGCGCAGGCCGACGGCGTCGATGGCTTCTACCCCGAGGGCTACGTCTACGGGAAGACGCTGCCGACCGAGTTCGACTCGGCGAAGATCAAGGCGCGCTTCACCGATCCGTGGTTCTTCTGGTACGTGAGCATCGCGCATCGGCCGATCGACGAGATCGGTTCGCCCTGGTACTCGATCGACAAGCACGCCGCGCGCAAGGCGGATCGGAAGAAGTTCTTCGTCGTCGGCCCGGGCGTGATGCTCCGCGCGGCGAAGGCGTGGGCGAACCACATCCTCTCGCGCTCGCTCGCCGACCAGGTGACGCGCTCGGCGGGCTGGTACCTCACGAACTACGTGCCGTACTGGACGAACCTGCTCGGCGGGAACATCGAGATCACGGTCGACGAGGTTCGCGCGAGCCAGAAGGCTGCCGCGGAGGCGCGGCAGGGTGAGAAGCAGCAGCGCACTTCCCAAGTTCTCAACGCGTCGCTTTCGACGGTGACGGCAGTCGCTTCGACGGTCAACCCGATCGCGGGCGGCATCGCTGCGGGCGTGTCGATCCTCGCGAGCGGCGTGATGCGCCTCGCATACCATCGCCGACGGAAGCGAAACAAGCCGAAGTACGACCTCATGCAGCCGCTCGTGCTGCGGACGCTGTCGGATCCGGACTGCTCCTTCTTCCCGCGCAACGTCTCGCTTCCCGACGCGCTCACGCGTGTCCTCGTCGTGGTGCAGGCGGAGATCGGCAATCCGGCGATGGTGGCGACGCTGCCGAAGATCTCGTCGGGCGCGCCGACTTCGCAGCCGGCGAACGAACTCGCGCCGACGACGACGACGCGCACGACCGAGACGACGACGCCGGTCACGCCGGCGATCGCGCCGCCGCCCGACATCCAGGGCGGCTCGTCGAACATGACGGGCTCGACCGCGGGTGCTGCGGTGCGCACGTCGAACTCGGCGGACCTCCCCGCTGCGACGTCGATGCCGACGCCGCAGCAGACGCAGGCGGCGATCGCCGCTGCGGGGCGTCGTGCCCCAGATCCGAACGCTGTCGCGCCCGCTCCGGGCGGGGTGCCTTGGGCCCTCGTCGCGGCGGGTGCAGCCGGTGTCGCAGTGCTCGTGTCCCTCCGTCGACGCTGACCGGCGGGGAGTCGGCCGGTCGGCCGCAAGAGGTGAATCATGGCAACTCGAAAGCGAAAGCCGGCGAAGCGTAAGGGCCATCGCCGCACCACCACCAAGCGCCGTCGCCGTCGTGGCCTCGGGGACATGACCTTCGGCCAGCGCAAGGCGTCGGTCAAGGCGGCCCGCGACCTGTGTCGGCAGGGCTACCAGGAATACTGCGGGCGCTCCTTCAAGGAGCGTCGCGCCGCGTCGCGTGCCGCTGCTGAGGCGGAAGCGGGCGCGTGGGCGAAGATGTCGCCGTCCGCGGTCGCCGCTTCCGAGGCGAAGGCCGAGAAGCGCGGCTGCACGCCGAAGGGCAAGCTCGTCTGCGTCGACGAGCGCGTCGCCAAGGTCCAGGACCGCTACCACTTCCACAAGGACGGCACGCCGAAGTTCAAGCTCCGGCACGGCTGCAAGTCGGTTCCGGGCGTCAAGGGCGCCTACCGCTGCACGCCAGCGGCCGTGAAGGCAGCCGAGAGCGTCAAGACGTTCGGCCCCGTGGCCCCGCGTCACGGCAAGCAGCGCCGCTTCCACGCGCCCGACGGCTACGTCGTCGTCGGCGCGAAGGTGGCGAAGAAGAAGGCCGGTGGCCTGAAGAAGGGCTGCAAGAAGTCTCGCGGGCACTTCGTCTGCACGAAGCCCGCGGCGCGGCTCTACGCGTCGCACGTGAAGCGGACGAAGCGGCGGAAGAAGCACTGATTCGCGCGGCCTCCGAGCCGGCAAGGAGAAAGTACCATGGCGAAGGCGAAGAAGAAGGCCGCGAAGAAGGCCAAGAAGAAGTCGAGCTGCAAGGTCGTCGGGGCGCGGAAGTGCCTCAAGAAGGACGGCACCCTGCGGAAGCGCTGCTCGCGTCTCCCGGGCGGCAAGTTCAAGAAGTGCACGAAGCGCAAGAAGGCGAAGAAGCGCTGAACCGCTTCCGCTGACCCCGTCCGTATGTCGAGGTGAACCATGCTCGGAGATGCAACCACCGCGGCCCAGCTCACGCCGACCGATCGCGCCCAAGGCGCTGCGATCGCGTGGGCGGCTCTCGTGGCCATCGCCGAGCGTGCGCCCGCCTACGTGGTGAGTGCGCTCGTCGCGCTCGCCCAGTCGACGTACGGACGGTACCTGCCCGCCTGGCGGGCGCAGAGCCCGAACACGACCTACAACGCGATCACGGTCGACGGCCTCTACGGCCCGAAGACGGCGAACGCAGTCTCGCTGCTCCTCGCGAACGTCGCGACCGATCCGGCGATGCTGCGCACCTCGGGTTGGGCCAACGTGTTCCCGACGAAGGTCGCCTCGACGGCGCTCGTGCAGGCGAACATCGGCCTCGCCACGACCGTCGTGAACAAGCTCTCGGACACGACGACGATCTACGAAGCGATCGGCTTCCAGGATCTCGGGCGCTCGGTCTACGAAGCCGCGAAGCGCGGCCGGACCTCGCGTGAAGCGGCCGCGAACGCGACGCAGCTCCTCTCGGCGAACGCCGCGGAAGGTGCCTCGACGCAGAGCGCTGCGAACGCGACGACCGTGACCTCGACGCGCTCGACCTCGGAAGGCTTCGTCCAGGCGACGACCGCCGCGACGCAGACGCCGTCGCGCGTCACGCCGACGGTGCCGGTTTCCTCGACGCCCGGCCAGTCGCTCCCGACTGCGCCCTCGACCGCGACGATGACGCCCGCCGAGCCGCCCGTGCGCTCGGGCGAGGCGATCGACGTGACGGGTCGTCGCTGGGTCTGGTACTCGGATCCGCGGGTCGTCATCCCCGTCTCCCTCGGCGCGTTCTTCCTGCTCGTCTGGGGGATCAAGTACTGGCAGAAGCGGAGGTCGCGATGATCGTGGCGATGCCCCTGGCGATCCCGGTCACCCGCTTGCGCGGGCTCGGGGACCTCGACGCCGACTTCAACACGCTCAGCACGCGCGCCGACCGCATCTACGAAGCGGCGGGCAACGTGCTCCGGCAGCCGTTCGTCGGCGGAGCCCTCAAGACGCTCGCCGAGCAGGTGAAGGATCGCGCAGGCCGCGCGGCGGATGACGCCGGCGCCGCTTCGCGCACCCCCGACGAGTATCAGCGCCTCTCGCGTGAGGTCGCGGACGTCGAGGCGCTCTTCGCGCACGAGATCCAGCCGAAGGTTCGGCGCAACGGGATCCTCGTGGCGCTCGGAATCACGTTCCTCGCCGGTGGCGGGGCGTACCTGATCTGGAAGAAGGGGTGAAGCCCATGGCTGGATGTGGATGCTCGGCGATGAGGGCCTCGGGGGATCCCGCCGGCCGTTCGATTCAGGCGCTCGGCGGTCTCCGCGGCAAGCGGAAGAAGGCGCGCAAGGGACGCAAGAAGACCCACGCCGGCTCGTTCTGCGTCTACTCGAAGAACGACAAGCTCATCAACTGCTTCCAGAGCGAGGCCACCGCGAAGAAGTTCGCGAAGGGCGCGCTCGGCGGCGGGGCGTACGTCGCCGGCCGCAAGGCGAAGAAGGCCGCCAAGAAGGCGCGGAAGGGCCGCCGGAAGGCCCGCTGACCACGATTTCCGAACCTCGCTTCGCGGCGGGGGTACGGCTGACCGCCCGAACACGGGTATAGAAGAGGTAGACCATGGCCAAGCGTCATCGCAAGCACCGCCGCAAGCACTACGGCTTCGGTTCCATCATCTCGGTCCGCAAGGGCTTCGACGGGCTCTTCGACGCGGGAACCGTCGTCGGCGACGCCCTCCCGATCGTGCTCGGCTCGGGCATCGCGCTCGGCACCGTCTTCGCGTTCCGGAAGTTCGCCGGCCACGCGGCGAACTCCGCGATGCAGTTCCTCTCGCGGAACGCGTACCTCGTGAGCATGGGCGCCGGCGCCCTCGTGGGCCTCGGCCTCGTGTACGGCATGGGCCGTCGCACGGCCGGCACCGCGGTGATCGCGTCCTCGGTCGCGACCTCGGGCGCCCTCATGCTGAACGAGAAGTTCGGCGGCGTCGCCGGCATCGGCGGCTTCGGTGCCATCGTGCCGCAGTTCGGCGCCGTCATGCCCGAGATGGCCGGCCTCGGCGCGACCGTCCTGGAGCAGTGGCCCCAGGGCCAGCGTCCGGACTCGATCGGTCAGCTCGGCGCCGCGTACGGCACCGAGGTGAACCTCTCGGGCCTCGGCGCGGTCAACACGACGGCGTTCGGCACCCCGGGCTTCAACGCCTGATCGATCCGACCCTCTGAGGAGCAGCCATGCAGCAGCCCATCAACCAGATCACCACCATGCGCCTCCCGGACGGTCGGCAGGTGGCCTTCGTGGACTGGACCGACCGTCCGCTCTACTCCACCTGCGACATCCTCACGGGTGCCACCGACGAGCGCATCCCGCTGTTCAACTACACGAACGGCGATTCGGTGAGCGCGTCGAACAACATCACCGCGAAGCGCACGGCTTCGGATCGCGACACGAACATCGCGACCCCGAGCGCCATGGCGTCGACCGAGGAGATGCTGATCTACGCGATCCGCCCCGAGTACAACGCGCTCGGCACGGATCCGGAGACGCCCACCGACGCCACCACGGCGACCGAGCGGCTCCCGCTCGATCCCGTGCCGATGATGTGGCAGCTCGCGGCGCTCTTCCGCCTCGCGCTCCTGGAGATCCGCGTCTCGCAGAAGACGCAGCACCAGGCGCCGCTCGGCTACTACAACACCGGCTTCGGCCCGATGGCGCAGGCGTCGGTCCCGGGTCTCGCGACGGTCGCGGTCCCCGCGACGGCCGGCCTCCCGGGTCAGTCGGCGGTCCGCGCGCTCTCCGTGCCGATCCACATCGGCGGCCAGGAGAAGTACGAGGTCGCGATCGTCAACCCGTCCGGGACGGCGCTCAACATCGGCCTCGCGTCGAACGTGCTCGGCGAGCCCCCCGAGGAGGCGGAGACCAACCGTCTCTTCCAGGTCCGGGTCCTGCTCGACGGCCTCTACAAGCGCCCGGTCGCCTGATCGACGGAGCAGGAGAACACCATGTCGCAGCTTCTCAAGGTCAGGCTCCCGAACGGACAGACCGTCACCCCGGCGGACTGGACGACGGCGGAGCCCATCTGGTCCACGGTCGAGATCAAGGCCGGTCCCCTGGTCACCCAGGAGGCGTTCACCTACGGCATCGGCGGCTCGGTCCCCGGTTCGGCGACGCAGCGCACCTCCACGCTGCTCGACACGAACCTGCAGGGCGAGGGCGGTCGTCTGCCGGAGAACGAGGCGATGGTCGTCCAGGCCATCAGCGTCGAGGCGTACCTGATCCCGCCTCCGGGTGCGATCTACGCCACCGACGACAACAACGTCGTCGCGCCGGACGTCGGGCTCTCGAACATGCTCCGCATGCAGCGAGACCTCCTCGTCACGATCTCGATCGCGTCGGTCAAGGAGTACATCCGTGCTCCCCTCGCCTTCATGGCGGCCGGCTCGGGCATCGAGTCGGGCACGGCGTCCGGTCTCGGCGGCGACTTCGCCAACGGCTACATCGCGGCGAGCAACGGCTCGACGTCGGTCAAGGGCCTGCGGCATCTCGCGAGCCCGCTCTTCATCCAGGGCGGCGAGGCCTTCCGCCTGCGGTACCTCACCCCGCGCGGCGAGGTCGCCGGGCTCTCGCTCCCGCAGTCGAACTCGCGGATCCGGCTCCGCGCCTTCCTCCACGGCTACCACAAGCGCCCGGTGGCGTGAGGATTCAGGAGTACCGACATGGCCATCCGTGAAATCCGCCTCCCCGACGGCACGAACCTCAAGATCGACGAGTGGATCCACTGGCCCTCGTTCTCGACGATCGAGTTCGCGGCCTACTCGAAGATCAACCTGCGCGCCTTCAGCTACATCGCGGGCCAGCAGGTTCCCTCCGAGGGCCTCACCAAGCGCACGGCCGACGACGCCGACACCAACAGCACCGTCCGCAACCGCACGAACCAGGACGAAGCCCTGGTCATCTACGCGGCGACGTACGAGGCCTTCGGTCTCTCGGCGGCTGCGGCCGACCCCCGCATCGCCCCGGCCGACGCCGCGGTGCTCGCCGCGCGCGCGCCCCAGGTCTCGCGCCACAACCTGCTCGCGCTGCAGCGCTCGCTGCTCTTCGAGCTGTTCGTCGGCGCGAACGTGAACAAGCCCCAGGCTCGCGTGCCGTTCTCGCGGATCCCGCAGTCGGTGGGCCCCGTCGTGCACGGAACGACCATCGCGTCGGTCGCGGCGGGTCCGGTGCTCACGCTCGGCTCGGCCGACTACGGCACCGCCGGTCGCGTCTCCTCGACGAACCAGTGGCGCTGGGAGATCCCGGTCTACATCGAGTCCGACCGCGTGTTCTTCACGAAGATCTCGTCGCCCGAGGGCGCTCTCGCCGACGTCAACCAGGACATCCGCCTGCGGATCTGGCTCGACGGCATGAAGCGCCGCCCGGTCGCCTGATCAACGGGCGCACCCCCTGGAACGCCCCTTGAGCCGGGCCAACGGCTTGAGGGGCGTTTCCGTTTCAGGCTAGGATTCCCCCATGCGCGACGCCAACGACCTCACCGTCTACAAGCCCGAGCTGTACTACGAGCCTCGCGTGCTCTGGGGGGCGATCGGCCTCTACCAGGCGCCCGAGCCGCAGTTGCAGAACGTGGGCACGTTCCTCCTGCCGCCGGGCTTCAACGACTACCTGAACGGTGGTCGCTGGCCGATCGTGCTCACGAAGGTCATCGCACTCGCGATGCACACGACGGGCTACCCCGAGTCGGCCGCGCACTTCCTCTCGCGCGTGCCGATCGAGGTCGGCCTCGCGAGCGGGCTGCGCTACTCGCTCGGGGAGATCGCGCCGGCGCTCGCCGCGCGTCCGATGGGCACGGCGCGCGAGCCGCTCAACTACATGAACGATGCGCCTGCGCTCATGGCGCTCGGGCACAGCACCACGCCGCCGGAGACACTGACGCGCGACGTGCAGAACACCGTCCGCTGGGACTTCGACCAGCCCTGCGTGCTGCCAGCGGCCGCGTACATGGAGGTCAACCTCTCGGGCCGCGTCCCGACTGTCGTCGACACGACGCAGGTGTCGACGGAGATCGACACGAACTTCTTCGCAGCGGCGCCGGCCGAAGGTGCGAACTTCCCGGGCGCCGCCTACGTGAAGCAGCGCGCGGTGATGCCGCAGCTCACGGTCGACGCCGCGAACCTGCGCTACCAGAACTTCTTCGGCACCTTCACGTTGAGCGGCGAGGGGAGCTTCCCCTTCGCACCGTTCGCTGGCCTCTTCGGTGGTGCGGAGACGAAGGTCTATCCGCCCGAGCTGACATTCACGTCGAAGCAGATGGTCGAGCAGAAGTCGACGTTCGTGCTTCCGACACAGCTCCGCGGGATGAGCTGGACCGTGGACCAGCGCGCGCTCGACGACGCGATGCTCTACACGAGCGGCACCGCGATCCCGGGCTCGCTCCTCTGCACGACGCTCGCTCGTGTGCGGTCGCGCAACGGTGGCACGGGCGCGTACTTCTGGCGCGACGGGCTCCCGCTCGCGGCCGCGTGCCCGACGCAGACGCCGGGCCTCGTCTCTGACCTCGCGCGCCCGCTCACGCTGCAGCCGGGCGAAGCGCTCCGCGTCACCGTGCCGCCGCGCGTCATCCCGAACGCGGTGACGCCCGAGCTGAACCTTCCGTGCGTGACCCCCGGCGAGAGCTTCCCGTTCCCGCAGGCGGTCGTCTACCTCTCCTTCTGCGGCTACGCCGTCGTCGAGGCCTGATCCATGCCCAGCTACAACGATCTCGTGCAGTTCGCGTCGCGCAACCAGGGCGAGGGTGTCCTCGTCGAGCCGCGGTTCTACTTCGACTTCCTCGACTTCCCGACGGTCGCGACGGCGGCGGGGCAGGAGATCGGCAACTCCGACTCGGATGCGTTGAAGAACGGCGAGCAGTTCCCAGTGCGGCTCACGCACCTGATCTTCGCACCACTCCCCGCGATGACGAACGAGGGTGCGATGAAGTGGCCGTCGCAGGCCGCGATCCAAGACACGTTCTTCCGCGTCGAGCGCTACGGCGAGTTCTACATGAACGAGCGGCTCATCCGTGGGCCCGCGTGGCAGAACAAGGTCGTCGCGCCGCCGACGAGCATGAACAACGGCATCGTGACGCATCGCTTCGCGCAGCCGCTCGTGCTCTCCTCGCGCGACTCCTTCAAGGTCGAGTTGGAGCAGGCGTTCGACTTCACGACCGTGAACTTCCCGCCGTATACGCTGTCGACGGACGTGTTCTCGCCTGACGCAACGACGCCCGTCAACATCACCGTGCAGTTCACCGGCCTCGGCTTCAAGTCGGGACGCCCGTACCTCTACGCAGGTTCCGCGCGTAAGTCGGGCGCGATCTGGGTCATCGACTCCTCGCAGCTCCAGAACACGGGCAACGAGCCCGTGATCATCACGGAGATGACCGTGATGGCATCGCTCGTAGGCACGTTCACTCCGGGCGAGGAGCAGACGAACGCGCCGCAGGGTACGAACCTCGCCGACGCGCGTCTCTTCCGCATCGCAGTACGGCAGAACGGCAACGGCACGCAGGCGTGGTGGTTCCGCGGTCCCGTCTACCCGACGGCCGTGCACCGCATGCCGCTCTGCCTGCTCGGCACGGACGTGAACAACGCAGTCGTCCACAAGTTCCCGGGAGACGGACTCACGCTCGAACCGGGCGAGCTGCTCCGCGTGCGGGGTTCGTCGAACACCAACACGTTCCCGGTCGCGGTCGCGGCTGCCGGCTACATCATGGTGACCTGATGCACGGCCTCAAGTTCCTGACCTCCACGCTCGAACGCAAGACGCTGTCGCAGGAGCTTCAGGTCGTCGTCGACCCGCTCCCCGAGAGCGACACGCGCCTTCGGAAGGTCCAGTTCATCGTGCCGCAGGCGCCGCAGGTCTTCGCAGCGATCGACCCGAGCGACCTCGACCTGATGACGAGCCGGCCCTACTCGCAGGCGCCGATCTACCCGGGCCAGGTCATCGAGTTCTGGCTCGCGCCCGAGCAGCGGATCGCGGCGCAGGCGAACGAAGGCGTGGCGCACACGTCGGTCATCACGGAGTTCTACGCGACGACGGCGGCCGTCGGCTGAAAGACGAAGAGCGGGGAGGTTTCCCTCTCCCGCCCCTCGGGGGCCCCGAGGGACCCGCTGGTGGTTGCGCAAGCGCCCCACCAACATACCCCAGGCGGCCGCAGGCCGCCACACCCGAGGTGAGCGATGGGCGGCAACTACTACAACGCGCGGGCATTCGGACAGGGCTTCGCGTCGATCAATCCGGACGCGGCCGTGCAGTCGCAGACGTCGATCTCCCCTACGCAGGGGGAGATCGCGTACCAGAAGGCGACCCAGGTCGATCCGCTCGTGGCGACGTTGCTCGCCCAGCGCGTGATGACGCGGGTGGACACCGTCGCGCAGGCGGTGGGTGTGCTGTCGGCGATGGAGGAGTACGCCGTCGAGGTCGCGAACGGCTTCTTCTCGCAACACAACGAAGGCATCGTCGCGCTCTCGGACTACGCGAAGTACGATGCATTCCGGCATCGCGTCTACAACACGCAGGTGCGCTATCACCGCGCGACGCGTGCAGCGCTCTACGCGTCGGTGGGCCGCACGATCGGCGACCAGCTCATGGCGCGCGTGCCGTGGCCGAGCTGGCTACCGGCGGTGCGCCCCGAGACGCCGCGGAACGTTCCTCCGATCGACGCAGGTACGGACATCCGGGGGCTCGGCGTCGCGCAGTTCGTACTCGTCGGTGCGGCGATCCTCGTCGTCCTCGGGCTCATCGCCGCGGTCTACTTCTCGTCCGACATCGTCGACGCGCTGCAGGACGCGTACATCACCTACGCGCAGAGCCGTGCGCTCGATCGGCTCATGGCCGAGCGGATGCAGGTCTACACGCAGTGCATCGAGCGAGGCGGGACGCCGGAGCAGTGCGCGGCGGTCGTGAACCAGGCCTTCTCGTCGGCGGACTTGGAGCGCTTCTTCCAGCGGACGGCGCCCGGCAAGGGCGCCATCTGGTACATCGGGCTCGCCGTGGTTCTCCTCGGCGTGGGAGCGGCAGGGTGGTGGACGTACAAGACGTTCTACAAGCCGAAGTCGTCGATGAACGGCCTCGGTCGGGTGCGGCGACTCGCGAGCCTGAACGACGCGACGCCGAGCAAGTACATGCTGGAGGTCGACGCATGAAGAGCGACGCCGAACGGGCTTTCGAGCAGGCGGCAGCCCGCGCCTCGGGGACGGCGGGGATTGCCGCGGTCGCCCCGATCACCGGCCCCGGGATCCCGTCGATCCAGGGCGTCTTCCCGCACCTCGACCCGAACGCCGGGCTCGGGGCGCTCTCGCCCGCGCCCGCCTATGGCCTGACGGTCATCGGGGCTGCGCTTCTCGGTGGCAGCGTCGCGTACGCCGTCGGCCGGACCGCGCGGGCTGCCACGGCCGGCGCGCTGCTGCAAGGCGGCGTCACGGCGGGCCTCGTGGGCATCTGGGGCAAGTCCCTCGACTCCACGGCCTACCGCGTGGGCTTCGGCCTTCTCGGTCTCGTCGGGCTCGGAATCGGGGGTATGATGGTCCGTCGGAGGTAGACCATGCCGAGCAACTTCTTCACCGCCCTCTTGGAGACCGTCGTGAACACCGGAGTCACGGCGGCCGAGCAGTACAGCCAGCCCGCCCCGAAGAAGGGGAAGAAGGCCAAGGGCCCGTCGTGTACGCCGTGCGCCGTCAAGGCGCGCATGCACGCGGCGAAGGTCGCCACCGGGGGCGGTGGATGAGCAAGCTCGCGCAGCCGTACACGTGCACCTGCGGGCACGTGGTCTACGACACCGACGATGCGAAGACGGTTCGCGCGGGCAAGCACCAGGTCGTGCTCTGCAACGTGTGCCTTCCGAAGCTCCAGGCGGGTGTTCAGGCGGTCGCCAGGGTCGTCGGGCTCGGACTGACCGCGTTCATCAACAAGCGCTACCCGGGCGCCCTCGCGCAGATGCGGGGCGTCCTGGACATCGCGCAGCAAGCCGCCGAGCAGGCGCAGGGGAAGAACCATGCCCAGGGATGAACGTCGCGGAACGGGCTACACGTCGCTCGGCGAAGCTCGCGACCGTGCGATGCGCGAGGACAGCGGCAACGCGGGCCTCGTTGTCGCCTACCAAAGCCCGACGGGCGCGAAGCCGATCCCCGGCGACGAGAGCTTTCCGTTCGTCATGGTGCCGAACGAGACGAGCGAGCCGTACCTCTACCACGAAGATGCGTTGCTTTCTGTCGCGTCGCTCGCGTCGACGAACGCGACGATGATGCCGGCGATCGACGTGCGCGGCTACCGGCGGCTCACGTTCTTCGTGCAGTTCGTGATTCCGTACGTCGTCGGACAGACGCCCGTCGCGCCGTACTCGAACGCGCTCATGTTCTTGCCGCAGGTCGCGAACGACAAGGCGACGCCGTGGGGCACGCCGAACTCCGCGGCGCCGTACGCACCCGGGTCGTTTGACGACGGCGATCGGCAGTGGTTCGCCATCAGTGTCGTCGACCCGGTCATCCGCGGCGTGGCGCCAACGGTGACGAATCCGGCGACGTCGATCCTTCCGGTCCAGTACGGAATGCGCAACGTCTACATGACGCAGCTCAACATCCCGTACCCGTCGACGGCGGTGCCGCAGCGTGTCGAGATCGAGACGACGCTCGTCTTCGACGTCGCGCCGTACGATTGGTTCCGCCTTCGTGCGGCGAAGACCAACGATGGTCGCGGCGCCGACGCGAACACGCCGATCCTCACGCCCGCGGGCGGCGACGAGGTCTGCCGCATCTGGGTCCAGAAGGAGCGCTGATCCATGCTGTCCACCCCCAGCGAAAGCATTGGTTCGGTCGTTCCGCTCTACGGCGCGGGGGACGGCAGCGGTGGCGGCAGCAGCGGACCGACGACCGACATCTACGAGGCGGCGATCGTCGTCGGCAACGCGCTCGCCGGCGACACGACCTCGGTCTGCAACTACCTCGACCCCGGCGACGGAACTGGCATCGCAGCGGCGCTCACGGCCGCGGCGGCGCTCGCGCCTCTTCGTGTCCGCGTCTTCCTTCGTCGCGGCACCTACACGCTGAATCGCACGCTCATCGGTGGCTTGCTCACCGTGCCGGCGGGCTGCGTGCTCGAAGGCGATGACGAGTACACGACGATCCTCGTCACCTACGCGGGCTCGGCCGGCGTCAACATGACGACCCTCGTGCTCGCGGCGGGCACGACGAGTGCGAAGACGTCGATGCGGCGCTTCGGGATCTCGGTCCCCGCGAACGGCGCTGGTGTTCCCGCGGCGGACGCGCGCGGCATCATCCACTACAACGCCTACACGAAGGTCGAGGACCTGAACGTGACGGTCGCCGCGGGCACCGCCACGAACACCTTCAGCTTCCTCTTCCAGGCGGACTACCTCACGGCGTACCCGCATGGCGTCGAGATCCGGCGGATCCGGCACAACGCGTCGGCGGCGAACGCGAATTCGCTCACGGCGATCTACACCGTCCGTAGCAACTGCGTGGGTGTCGCACCGACCGCAGGGGCGGAGCTTCCGGTTTTCGAGGACATCGAGTACGTGGGTACAACGGCGCTTGACGGGCTCGTCGGGCAGGTGCTCTCGCTTCAGATCCCGTCGTTCGACGCGAGACGCATTCGCGCGGCGTACGCGCAGATCGGCGTGTCTGCGCTGGCGTTCCTCACCTACAGCGGCACGGTTCGCGGCCCGTTCATCGAGGACGTGGTGAACGACATTCGTGGCTACGTCGGCGCGGCTGGGGTGCAGGCGTGGGTGGCACTCGTGAACCACTACGCGGCGTCTACGCTCACCATCGAAGAGACCGTCATCGAGAACGCCGTCTTGCTCTACGACACGGTGAACTTCGACCCGCTGTCGCTTTCGGTGCTCGCTGCCGGCGACGGTGTGACCTACGTGGACTCGACGCTGCGGCGTGTGCACGCGAGCGGACCAGTGGACGGTGCGCCCACCTGGGCCGTCGAGTCGGCGTCGGCAACCGGGCTCATCGATGGCGTAGCGATCATCGATTGCGGCGGTCGCGCGACCAGCTTGCGGCTCCGCGGGCAGGCCGCCGGCGGCGGTGTCACGAACGCACGTGTGATCGGTGGCGTGTTCTACAACATGGTGCTCGATGGCGCGGGCGATACGACGAACACCGTGATCAACGCCAACTCCATCCGGAACAACCTCACCATTTCGACGGCCACGGTCGTGAACACGATCGTGACGAGCAACCGAATCGGCGGTGCGTACAGCGATGCCGGTACGGGAACCACCATCGGAACCAACATCGTCGGGCCGTGATTTCGCGCGCCCCTGAAGGAGAAAGTCCATGCCTACGCAGAACTGGGGATCGAACGACGTCAACGGCCGATCGTTCCTCCTGAACCCCGCCAACGTCGCGCGCGTCGCCCCGGTCGCGGGCAACGCCAACCTCGCCCGCATCGGCTTCGTCGGCGCGTCGCACCCCGAGATCATCTGGGCCGGGACGCCCGCCGACTGCGTCACGAACCTCAACGCGCTCACGACGGCGGGCGAGGGCGACTTCCTCGCGCTTCCGCTCGTCGATGGCGGCAACCTCTACGTGCGCGAGGCGACCTTCGCGGAAGCAACGGTGGACGTGGCAGACCCCGGGAACCGCTCCTACCTCTGGACGACGGAGGGGCCGGAGATCCGGTGGCACGTCGATCTCGACCTCATCGAGATCAACGAGGTCTTCTTCCCCGCCTGATCGCGTAGCCGTGGTGCTGGCGGCCAAACCAGCACGTCTCTTCTGCCGCGAGGTCCCCCATGTCGTTCGGCGTCTCCCTCATCTTCGTCCCCCGCTGGCCCGACGTTGCGTCGGTCGCGCAGCTTCCCAATGTGGCCGGCACGCTCGTCCAGTCGGACGGCGTGCGTGTCAACGACTTCTGCGTCGTGACGGGTCTCGGGTACTTCATCTGCATCGACCGCACGCCCGGAGCCGCCGTCTGGGCTCCGCTCGGCAGCGTCGCGAACCGCGCGTCGAGCAGCTCCAACACGCCCGGCACGATCGCGAAGGGCGTGAACCTACAGGAGTACACCGCGGCGGCGGGCGCCATCACGCCGACGCTTCCGGCGGACATGCCGATCGGCTTCGTGTTGGAGGTCGTGCTCGCGTCGGCCAACGCCGACGGGCTCACGCTCAGCGCGCCCGGTGGCGGCACGATTCAAGGGTCCGCGTCGTTGCTCCTGCCTGGATCTGACGCAGCCCCACCGACGACGGCGGACCGCGCGTGGCAGCTCCGCGTGACGGCGCCGAACACGTGGAGGCTCGCGTGATCCTCTATCCGGTCGCGAGCCTGCAGGCGAGGCAGTACGGCGGAGACACGCTCTCGGTGGAGATCGGCCGCGAGCCAGGCGGCACGCGTATCGACTCGCCGGCGGCACCGCCGAACGGTATGCTCTTCTCGATTTGGGGCGAGCGCACCGATCCCGCAACGACGTTTCCGTTCAGCTCCGGAAACCGCGAGTTCTGCGACATCTTCTTCCAGAACTGGGTGCTGCGGCTGATCGGGTGGAACAGTTCGGCTGCCTCGGCGGGCGACACGAACTGCTTCTGGAACTCGAACTCGATGATCCTTGCGGATGGAACGGCCGTGTCGGAACCGCCGAACTCCTACGTAGGCGACTACACGTTCCTGATCGAAGGCGGACACACGGTCGCACAACTCAATGGCGGCGTTTTCCACGCGTTCCAGGCCTACAACGACACGGGCGGCAGTCAGCTCGTGCTCCGCATGTGGGTGAAGTTCGCAGGGGCGCCCGTACAAGGCCCCTACACGACCATCCTCTCGTACGCACAACTTCGCACTGACCTCGTGAACAACGGTGGTTGGAGTCCGGCGAATGCTGCGGCGTGGACGCCGTCTGGAACTCCGACGGGGTTCGTGATCGGTTCGGTGTACGACACGTTCAACCTGTTCGTGACACAAGCCGCGCTCGAAGCGAACACCGGTACACCGTCGAATGCGTACATCGAGGCGATCGCTGCGCGCACGTCGCCCGACCCCGCGGCTTGGGGTGATTGGCCGATCACGTGGGACACGGGACTTGGTGCTGCGAACCTCGTGGACCAGTCGGGGAATGGACGCACGCTTCTTGTTCACCCAGGAGGATCGCTCTACGAGGGTCCGGTCATCGTCCGTCCCTAGTCGAGAGTTGTCATGGCAACGCTGCAGCAAGTGAACTCTTCCCCACGATGGCCGACAGTCGCGACGCCGTCGCTGCTGCCGAATGTTGCGGGGTCTCCTACGCAACGCGCGCAGCTCCAAGTGGGTGACGAGTGCCTGTGCACCGTGGATGGTTGTGTGTATGTCTGCGCTGTTGCCACGCTCGGCGCGGCGGTGTGGTCCGCGCAAGTGCGGGCGGCGCCGAACGAGGTCATCGTGCGTTCGGAGGCATGCCTCCCAGCGCCTGTGGCTGGAGTGATCACGCTCGCGGCGAACACGATCTACAGCGTCTTCGGCGTCGTGACGCTCACGCCGGGCAACAGCATCGTCTCGCCGGCGACGACGCTCGTGCGTGGGCGCCTCGCACTTCTCGATCAGATCGTGGGCGACGTGAATGGTCCGCTCGTCTCCTACGTCGATGCGGTCAGCACGGACAAGTTCGACCTCCGGAACCTCGGGCTGCAGAATACGAACACCGGTGCATCGTCGACGGCGCTTACAGCGAACGCGCCGAACGGAACGCTTCGTATCGAGCAGTGCCGGGTCGTGGGAGGTCTGCACGGACTTGCGCTGACGGCGTGCGCAAGCGCGTCCTTGCTCTCGACGGCGTTCACGGCGGCGAACGGTGGTGATGCGCTGCGGGTCTCGGGGACGGTTGTCGCGATCGCTGCTGACCTCTCGTCGTTCCAGACCTCGGGCGTGAACGGAAACGGGATCTCCATCCTGGCCGGCGCCACGGTCACGACGCTGACGGTCACGCAGACCGGCTTCGTGCTCCTCGCGGTGACGAGCGCCGGCATTCGAAAGGACCCGGCGGCCACGGTCACGACCGTGTATGTGACGCGCGCCGTGCCGTTCGGCGTCGGCACGCTCAACGCGGGCTGGGACCAGGGAACGCTCGGCTGGACCGTGCAGGCGTCGCCCCCGCTTCCGGATTCGGTGGCGGGCGGCGGCTCGACGATCACCACGGGGCTCGACTTCACGCGAGCGTTCGCGGCGTCCGGGACCTACTACGACGTCACGGACGGGCTCGCCCACTACGCTCTCAACCCCGGCAGCGAGCGCTTCTCGCTCGTGTCGAACGTGAATGGGGAGATCCGGTACATCGGCACGAAGACGCGTCGCTTCCTCCTGCAGGGCATGGTCAACGCGTCGAAAGCAGGCACGGCAGTCATCGGCGACGTCACGCTCGCGGTGGGTGGCGCACCGGTTGCAGCGTCGTCCGCGCAAGTGCAGGTCGACACGCGCATCAACGCGTTCCCGACGATGCCCGTCGTGGTGCTGCTCGCGCCGAACGACACGATCAAGGTTCAGATCAAGAACAAGACGAACACGAACTCGTTCACGATTCACACCGCCGGGATCACGGTCACCGGCCTCGGTACGTGAGAGGTCCATATGGCACTGCGGCAGAAGATCGAGAACGTCCCCCGCTGGCCCACGGTTGCGTCGACGGCCGACCTGCCGAACGTGGCGGGGTCGCCCGCGCAGTCTGCCTACCTCGAAGTCAGCGATGAGTGCTGGGTCACTGGCAGCGGGCTCTACGTCTGTACCGCCGCAACGCTCGGCGCCGCCACGTGGGTGCTCATCGTCTCGACGGCGGGTGCGCAGGACAAGTACGAAGCTGCGATCATCGTCGGCAATGCCCTCGCAGGGGACACAGCCGCGAACTGTACCTACCTCGACAGCGGGAATGGTGCGGGGATTGCTGCTGCGCTCGCCGCGGCGGCTGCGCTCGCACCACTGAAAGTGAAAGTCTACCTTCGGCGGGGTACGTATACGGTCGACCCGGTGGCTGTGACCCTACCGATGACGATTCCTGCGGGTTGTACGCTCGACGGGGATTGCCGCACGACAACCACGGTGGTCACCGGAACGGGTGCAGGCGGCACGCTACAGGACCTTTTCGTCCTGATGACGGGCGCCGGACTGCACGACATGACGATCACTATCCCGTCGCCGGTGGCGAGTGTTGCTGCCGGCAACGCGATCGTGGACTTCCGTGATGACGCGGACATTCGACGGCTCGCGATCAACGCAACGACGAGCACGACAACGATCAAGTCACCCTACATCATTAGCGCGTACCAGGCGACGGCGTCGAGCGGCTGCGTGATCGACGACATCGTGATGACGTACACCTTGGCGCTGTCGCAGTCGTTCTTCTGCATCAGCTTCGACTTCTCGAATGCGACGTACGCCGAACCCGCGAAGCGGAATCGCGTGCAGAACATCCAGGTGACCAACTTGGGTGCGAATCTTCGCGGCACCGCCGTGACCTCCACGGTGCTGGCGATCGACATCGCCAACCTCACCACCACGCGTTGCTTCGGCTATGCGTACTTGGTGCCGTACCAAAGCGTTTCTGGTGTCGTGCAGGGCCCGACAGTGCGGGACGGCGTGTGCGATGCGCGGGGTTCGAGTACACCCACCAACGTACTTCCGCTGCTCTTCCAACCTGCGTTTGCGGCCGGCGCCGGCAACACGATTGCCAACTCGGTGTTCGACAGCATCACGCTGCGTAGCGACGCAAACGCGACATCTGGGACGGGACAGTTGTTGCTCGTGGAGTCCGGTTCCGGGCAGGGGACGTTCGACGGACTGGTCGTCGCGGACTGCGTAGGGAACGCGCCGGTCGCGGCGGTCTCCAACGTGGTCCTACGTGCGCAGAGCAACATCACGATTCGCAACGCTACGATCACAGGATGCGCGCTCGGGGACGGCGATATTACGGTCACCGTGGCGGGCACCGGCGTGGTGACGGATGTCGTCGTAGTCGGCAATCAGTGTCGAAACCTGGTGAATGGCGGCGCAGGTGTCTCGAAGAGCACGATCGTCGGCAATCGAATCAAGGGTACGTACACCGACACAGGGACGAGCACGCAGGCCGGCCTCAACAACATCGGGTGACCCATGTCGCTGCTGCGGAAGATCAACTTCTCACGTGGCCGACTCTCCGACGCAGGCGACGCAGTTCCGGCTCGGCAACGCGAACGCGACGACCACGAGCTATGGCGCGCAGGTCGCGCAGGGCGTGATGGCGGCGGGAACCCTCGCGACACGCGCCGCCACCCTCGCTCCGATCTCCGGTTGAGTTAGGTTGCCTTTGACGCAAGCTGTTGATAGCCTGGTCGCCTGTTTCAACGCAGGAGACAAAACATGACGATCCGCACCTCTTCCCTCAAGCCCAAGCCCTCCGAACCCGTCGCCGGCGACATCGGTCCGATCGAGTCCGCGTCGACCGCGGTGCCGCCCGTTCCTCGGGCCGCTCCGAAGGCGAGCGCGAAGGCCGCCGTCCCGAAGCCCGCACGCCCGCCGGCCGAGGTCGCCGCGGCGCAGGCAGCCATCGAAGAGGCCCTCATCGAAGGCGACACCTTCCGCCGGCTCGGGCTCGTCTCGGCGATGGCCATGGAGCAGGGGGTCGACGTCGCGGCGGTGTTGCTCGCGATGCGGACGATCGTCGATGACTGGGGCCACTTGGCCGATCCGAAGGTCGTCGACCTTCCCTGAAGCCGGGACCGTTGCCCCGAGGGGCGTGGCTCGGCATCCTACCCTAGGAGAGACCATGGACACGACCCTCGGCTACGACCCTCACCGCGAGCGGCAGGCGAACCTGCAGCTCGGCCTCATCGCGCTCGGCACCGTCGGCGGGGTGCTGGTGCTCACGCTCCGGATGCGAGGCGACGAACGCACGGCGAACCTGCTCACCCTCATCGGCATCGTGGCCGGCGGCGTGCTCGCCGCGACCCGCGTCGCCGAGTCCGTCGAGAGGTCCGCATGAGCCTGGAGGCGCGTGCGGCACGCGCGGGGGCCACGCCTCCGTTGACTTTGCTCGGTGAAGGCGCCGAGGGGGCCGTGTTTCGCGACGCACGCGGCCTTGCGTTCAAGGTCGGCAAGCACGCACCGCCACACACGTTAGCGGAGGAGGCTGAGTTGCTGCGACTGCTCGGCGGCACCGCCGTTGCAGCCCACGTGCCGCGCTTCATCCGCTATGACGCGATGCAGGATGTGCTCGTGCGCGAGGCAATCACCGGGGAGCGTGTTGGCTGGCTCGCAGGCGATTCGGTGCGGCACGTCTTTGAGCGCGTTCGCGCGGAAGCAGACCGTCTCGACTACCGCGGCATCGAAGCAAAAACGGAAGACGTGCGTCAGACGTCGGATGGCCGAATCGTGCTGCTCGATCTGGGTTTCGCGTTCCCAGTACGCGCCCGCGGGGTGCGCGCCGTGGTTGCGCGCCTTGGCTCCTCCGCACCGTTCACGGGCGAGGAAGCCTTCGACCTCGCCATGACGATTCGACAGCTCGCAGTGGAGGACAACGCGGCGCTCACGCTCGCGGATGGGCTCGCGCTACTTGCCACGCTGGAAGCGCGCACGGGGCGCACATTCGACGTCCGACGCGACTTCGAGGACGACATCCGTCGTGCGAAAGGACAGACCATGCAAACCTCCGGCCTCGGCAAGACGCCCTGGGTCGACAAGGCGCTCGCGAAGGTGCTCGACCGGATCGAGAGCGAGGTCTCGCCCGAGTGGGCGCCCGTCCCGATCTTGAACGCGCCTCGGGGTCGCAAGTCCTTCGAGGAATACGGCTGCGGACACTACGGCTGCGTCATGCCGACCCGGACGCCCGGAGTCGTCCTGAAGGTCACGTCCGATCCGTCCGAGGCCTGGTTCGTCGCGCACGTGCTCCGGGGACGGCAGGACGAAACGGAGGGGCTCGTCCGCTACTTCGACGTCCGGACGCTGCCCGGCGAGACGTACAAGCGGCGCCCCGTCTACGCGATCTGGCGCTCCGAGGCGCACGAGATCGGACGACTGCGACGGCACGCGCACACGTCGTCGTTCACCGTAGATCCGAAGGACGATGCGTTGTCGGATGGCGTTCGTCGGCTGTGGACCATCGAAGCCGCAGGACGCGCGCTGCGGGCACGCTACCAGCGCGCCAAGTCGCCGGAGGAGTGGTTCGCCGCGCTCGCGGAAGCGGCCGACTACGAGGACCAGGCTGTGCGTGCGAACTACGACAGCATGGGCGTGTACGACGGGCGGCTGGAGCTTGCGCGCGGGCCGCTTCGTCTCGCCCTCGCGCTCACCGGCTTCCGAATCTACTCGGAACAGCTCTCCCAGGAAGACGGCCTCTACCGAGTCGGCGACGCCCTCCACACGTACTTCGAGCGAGGCTTCGTGCTCGCCGACGTGCACCTGAACAACATCGGCAAGCCGCTCGACGACGACGGCTGGAACGCCTGGATCATCACGGACCCGGGCCACGCGGTCCCGCTTCGTCCCGACCTCTTGCGGGTCGAGATCAAGGAGCTGTGACGATGGCACGTGGTCTCGCCGCAACGCCCTGGGTCGAGGAGCTTCTGCCGCACATCGTCGACGAGATCGAGGCGAACGTCGCGCCCCGGTACAAGCCGAAGTGGAACTACCTCGATCAGGAGTACGTCGAGTACGGCTGCGGCTACTACGGCTGCGTGCTCCCGACGCACGACGACAAGGTCGTGCTGAAGCTCACGACGGATCGTACCGAGGCACGGTTCGTCACGAACGCGCTGCACGGCGACCAGGACGTCACGCGTGGGCTCGTGCGCTTCCACGCGATCCGTTGGGTCGTCGGCGCTCGGCGCGCTGACCGCGAGTTCGACACCGTCTTCGCGATCTGGCGCGAAGCGATCATGCCCTTCCCGGGCAACCTGCCGAAGCCCATCGCCGATCGAATGCGCGGCATGGACGACGCCGTGCGGCAGCTCTTCAACGTCTACATGAACGTGGGGCGAGCGCACGAGTGGCTGTCGCTGCTCGGGCGCGCCGCAGAGCTGGAAGATGCTGCGCGGGCGAAGATGCGCCGCAGCCCCGGACATGGTCGGTACGCGCTGCCCTTCGTGCAGTTCTTCGTCAACATGACCTTCGAGGAGCGTGCGTTCGGCATGGCGCGGTTGCTCGTCTACCTCGACCAGGAGATCCGGTCGCTCCCGCAGGACCCGCCGTTCTTCGACGCGATCCGCGCCTACTACGAGCGCGGTTGGCTCTTTGCCGATCTGCGCGCGGACAACCTTGGCTTCCGCCAAGCGAATCCCTACCACGGGCGCTGGCACGACCCGGAGCTGGTGATCGCCGACCCGGGCCACGCGGTCCCTCTGCGTGAGGACGCCTTCGATATCTGGAACGCCAACCCGCCACCCACGCTCGGAAAGCCACGAACATGACCATCCCGAACATCTGCCCGCCGACGAACATCGACACGATGGTCGTCGGCTCCTTCTACGGCATGCGGCAGCGCGGCAGCCGGCGGCTCTTCCACGCGGGCGTCGACTTCTGCGGTCGTGACGCCGCACCCACGGACAAGCCGGTCTACGCGATCGCCGACGGTGTCGTGCGCTACACGTGGAACGAGGTGTGGCCGGGCAACCGACTCAACACGACCTCGGGCTACGGCAACTGCGTGCTCGTCGAGCACCCGGCGCTCGGCAACGGCCCGCGCGGCACGCCGTGGTGCTCCTTCTACGCGCACCTGCAGGACTTCGCGGTGAAGGTCGGCGATCGCGTCACGTGCGGACAGCAGATCGCGCGGATCGGGGCGACCCGCAACGGCGAGTTCCCGACGATGGGCGCGCACCTGCACTTCGAGATCCGGAACCTCAAGCGCAGCACCTACCAGAACCAGGCGCCGGACTTCCTGCCCGGCAACAACAACACGCTCTACGGCGTCTCGGGCGACGACTTCTACCGCCCGTCGACAACCGTCTCGGCGTTCGGCACGACGATGGACCCGGCCGCGTTCTTCGCCTCCCGGGGCATCACGATCGCCGACGGGACGGGGACGCTGCGCCGGGGCACGATCACGATCGACCGGACGCGGGCGCGCGTCGGGACGCCGAACCCGCGCTACCAGCCGGCGCCGCTCCCCGCGGCTGCGGGCTTCGCCTTCGCGCCGGTCCTGAGCAGCCCCACGGACCTCTCCCGGGCTCGGGGCCGGCTCGCCT